>OBLN01000050.1_pt1 | contig 40956 bp, 40 predicted proteins | sample 1519301 | NCBI WGS metagenome assembly OBLN01 (sample SAMEA2452533, study PRJEB22499) | sediment metagenome | reverse complement strand
AGCTCCCCGGCCCCCACTATCACCTTACGGTGCAGGAAAAGTGTGCTCAGCACACGCAAGCGGTGTAACTCCTGAGGGCTCAGCCGGGCCAGTAGCGGCACATCCGTAACTACACGGCGCCACAGCGGCTCGGCAATACGCTCTCTACGCAGCAGACGAGCCAGCCGCCAGCGCTGCAGGCGCTTTATGGGATGGAGCATGGCTTAGCTACAAGCGACCACGGCAAGGAACAGAATCACACGACAGCATTCTCTACAGGCCGGCTCCTTCCTGTAGATAGCTCTTGATGTCGATATCATAGGCGCCATTGGGCAGCACACGGGTGATCGCGTACTTTTCCGCATGATCACTGGAGGCGAATTGCGCCAGGTTCATGATGGTTGGCCGCTTGTAGGGCTGTTTATGGCTATCACGCACCAGCAGCAAGCGCGGATAGAGATGCGCCTCCGGCGGAATGGAGATCACGATTGCCACCTCACCGGTGGCGATCTCCACCAGACTGCCTACAGGGTAGACGCCGAGGCACTCGATGAAGCGCTCGGTCAGATCCGAGTCAAAAAATTTGTCTCGGTAGAGATAGAGGTACCGCAATGCCTCGGCCGGCGGCAGAGACGGGCCGCTGCTGCCGAGGGTGATATGATCATAGACGTTCACGATAGAGACGATGCGCGAGAAATAGTCGATCTCATCGCCGATGAGCGCACGTGGATACCCCTGACCATTGATCTGTTCATGATGAGACAGCGCCACCTCAATCACGCGGGGTGAGAGGGTACCCTGCTGACGCAGAATATTGGCACCAAACTCAGTGTGACGATTATACAGCGCGGTCTCTTCCTCGTTCTTGGGGCCGTCATAGATAATGTCTCGGGGGATTTCGATTTCGCCGATATCGTGTAGCAGTGCTGCCAATCCAAGCTCTTTCAGCTCGTAGGCGGGCAAACCAAGACAACGGCCGTAGGTCAAACTGAGAATAGCGGTGTTGATGGCATGGGATTCCAGTTCCGTGTCGTAGTCCCGGATATTGCGCAGCAGATTGAGCGCATCGGGGTTGCGCAGTAGGCTTTCGACCATATTCCCCACAAGGTGGCTTGCGGCCTCGACATCGATCCCCTTGCCCAGCCTGGCAGCCTCGAGAATTCCCTTGAAGCGCTGCTCGGCCTGCTCACGGATTTTCCGTGCAGCGGTCATTTCATCCTCAACCTTGATCGCATGGCCAACCGTACCGCCCCCCTTTCCCTGGGTAGCCGCTCCGCCGGAGGCCTGCCGCTCAGCCTTGCTCACTTGCGGATTCTGCTCATCGATGTAGACGTATTCACAGAGTTTTCTGAACTGATTGAGTTCATCTTCCGTCTGTACGACAAAGCCCTGAAAAACGAAAGGTGAATCAAGCCATGGGCGGTCGAGTTGGGACACGTACATGCCGATTTCCAACTCGTTAATGTCTATTTTCCTCACCAACAACCTCCACAAAACGGGGACACTTTGTTAATCATCCTAGTACATAATGTGGCTCATTCACCACGCTGCCAAGGCTAAGCATCATTATCACGCTACCCGTCATGGTATTTTCGTGAGCTAACGCCGCCGGATCCATCGCTGATAACGTTCCAGTGCCTGCTCCCGACTCAGCTTGAGATCCACCATGGCCACAGGGGGACTCTCCTGTAGGCGATCTCCCAGCCAGCGCTGCAGGTAAATATGCTGCGGATCATAGCGTTCAGCCTGGGTGTCGGGATTGAAGATGCGAAAGTAGGGTGCGGCATCCACCCCGCATCCGGCCACCCACTGCCAGCCCATCGTGTTATTGGCAAGGTCGGCATCGACCAACGTCTCCCAAAACCAGCGCGCCCCGGCCTGCCACGGCAAGCCCAGGTTCTTGGTGAGAAAGGAGGCCACCAGCATGCGTACCCGGTTGTGCATCCATCCGCTCTGCCACAACTGCTGCATCCCCGCATCGATGATGGCAACGCCGGTATTCCCCAGTTTCCAGCATTCGAATTTCACCATATCCATCTTCCAGAAATTCGCATCGAAGCGCGGGTCCATCGGCTGTTCCGTGGTATAGGGAAAATGCCACAATACGTAGCGGGCGAACTCACGCCAGCCCAACTGACGCAGCCACGCCTCAGCAGCCTTCGCTGTCGCCGGATGATCGAGCAGCGGCAACAGTTCACGCAGCAGTTGCCGTGCGGTGATCTCACCGAAATGAAGGTAGGGAGAAAGCCTGGAGGTTCCCTCCTCGGCCGGCAGGTCGCGACTTTCAGGGTAGTCATCAATGGCCCCGGCAAGAAATCGCTCCAGCCGCTGCCACGCTGCAGCCTCTCCCGGTCGCCAGTGGTTGTGCAGTGTGTGATGCCAGGGGTGGTCTCCGCATAGCCCCAGCGCCGCAAGCGGTATCCCCCCGCCGGGCTGTCTGGCAGAAGCCTTGAGATAGGAGAATCTGTAGTTCTCCCCTGTCATTGAAGCGGGAAAATCGAGAAACTCGCGACGCAAGCGTTTCCAGAAAGGGGTAAACACCTTGTAGGGCTTGTGCTGCTGATTGAGCAGGGTGGCCGGTTGCAGCAGGTACTCCTCATCAAAGCACTTAAGGGTGACACCGGCCGCTGACAATTGCTGCGCCAGGCCCTGGTCGTGCTGCTGCTGTTGCGGCTCGGCCAGGCTATTGCACAGCACGGTGGTGATACCGGTTTCACGCACCACATTGAGCAGTATCTCGCTGGCCCGTCCCTGGAAAAAGTGCAGCGGGATCTTCAGCTCGGCCAGTTGCTGTAACAGCGCAGAGAGGCTTTGCTGCAACCACCAGCGGCTGGCGCCGCCTGCCGGCCACTCGCCCTCCTCTTCGCGGTCGTCGATATAGAGGGCGACGACAGAATACCCCTGCTCCACGGCCCACATGAGTGCAGGGTTGTCGCGCAGACGCAGATCACGACGAAACCGGACAATTACACCTGCCATCAATTGAAGCTCCCTCTCGCTATGGTGAAGTCAATCTACAGGAAATTGATTGAGTGCAAAAACACTAAACAATAGTAATGCCGCCGTAATGTATGAGGGAATCATCGCACGGACAACTATTGATACAATCTCACCGCTGCATCCGGTCGCCTGTCCGTACTCAGGCGTCCATCTGCTTGAGAATGGCATCATCCTGGTCTGCGCGGGTGGGGGCGATTCGTTCAAACAGCATGAACAACACCGGGATCACGATCAGGGTAAGCAAGGTTGCCGCCAGAATACCGCCGATCACCACCGTGGCGATGGGCGAGAACCGCTCGGCACCTACAGCAAGCTCCAGTGCAAGCGGCAGCATACCGGCCACATCGGACAGGGCGGTCATCATGATGGGGCGGTAACGCACAGTCACCGCTTCGATGATCGCCTTCTCCAGCCCCACTCCTTCGCGTCGCTGCGCCAGGATGTAGTCGATAAGCACGATACTGTTGTTGACTACGGTACCCACCAGGAGAATGATGCCGAGCAGCGCCGGCATGGAGAGATACTTGCCCGCCAGCAGCAGTGCCAACGCCACACCGATGAACTGAAAAGGTACTGCCATGAGGATGGTCAAGGGGTGTTTGAATGAGCGGAACTGTGCCACCAGCACCAGGTAGACCGCCAGGATCCCCAGCGCCAGGGCACGGAGGATTCGAAAACGCGCCTCCTCGAAATCGGTCTGTTCACCGCCGATACTCACCTGGTAACCATCAGGCAAGGCCATTCTCTCCACCACCATTCCGATATCGGCAATGGTGTCGGAGAGCGGACGACCGTAGTGGTAGCCGAGCACATCAAGGGTTTGCTGCAGATCCTCGCGAGTGACGAGGCGAGGGCCAAAACGGGTCTCCAACCGAGCCAGCTCACGCAGCGGTACCTGACGACCATCCGCAGACTGCAGGTGCAGGTCGTTCAAATCCCCCAGATTCTCGCGGTCGCCCTCCTGATAGCGCAGGAAAATGTCGAGGTCACGGTCACGGGACTGTCGGTAAGGGGCGATCACCTCCCCCTCGGTCGCTTCATAGACGGCACGCGCGATCTGCTTGCCGCTAAAACCGAGTTCTGCAGCGCGCTCACGATCAATGGCAACGTGGATCTCCGGCGTGTCCAAGCCCCAGTTTTTATACAGGTTGGTAACCCCGGGAACGGTTCGTAACTGCTCGATCAACTGGCTTCCCAGGCGATCCAGCTCCGCCGGATCCGGACCACTAAAACGTACATCCAGGGGCGCTGTCGTGCTGGCCCGTGCCGTGCCCCCCTTCTCCTTGACCACAGCCAACGCCACGCCCGGGATCTGCTGCAACCCCTCACGTACCCTATCCATGATTGACCACAGCGTCTCTTCACGACGGTTGCGTGGAGTCAGGTTGATCACAAACTCGGCCTGATTGACATCCATGGCACCCCGGCTGCCAAGGTAGTGGCCACCCGGTTCATAACCGACCTGACTACTGACTGCCACCACATCAGTCTCGGCCAGCAGCAAGCGCTCGGCCTCCCTGACCGCCTCGATCGTTTTCTCCAACGGTGTCCCCGGCACGGTATCGAGCATGATTTGAAAATTGCCCGAGTCGAATTTCGGCAACATTTCGCTACCGAGCATGGTCATCAAGCGGGCACTGATCAGCAGGAGTAAGAAAGCCGAAAGCAGTGTTTTCCATGGATGACGCAGACTCCATGCGAGCAGTGCCAGATAACCGTCCCGCAGGCCATCGATAAAGTTACCAAAGGGCTGTACCCAGTGGGCGAAACGCCCCTTTCCCTCATCTTCCGGGTGCAGCCAAAGCGCCGTCAGCAACGGGATCAGCGTGACGGAAATGACAAATGAGGAGCCCAGGGCGAAGGCAAGGGTCCAGGCCAGCGGCCCGAACAGTTTGCCAACGAAACCACCGAGGAACATCAGCGGCACCAGCACCGCGATGGTGGTAAGCGTACCGGCCAGATCAGCGAGAAAGATCTCCTCGGTGCCGCGGATCGCTGCCTGTACCGGAGGATCACCCTTGAGCAGGTGACGGTGAACATTCTCCAGCACCACGATACCGTCATCCACCAGCAGACCGATGGACAGGATGATCGCCGACATGGTGACCATGTGCAGCTCTATTCCTGCCAGTGACATCAGACTGAAGGTCATCAGGAAGGCCGCTGGGATGGAGATGGCAATGATCAAAGCCTGACGCAGATGGGTGAGGAACAGCAGCACCACAATAATGGTCAGGATGATGGCAGTGAAAATGGTGCTGGTCATGTTGTCGATGACCAACTCGGTAAAGACCGAGTCATCATCGGCGATGGCGATATCAAGCTGCGAGAAGTCTGTACGGATCCGTTCCAGTTCCGTACGTACCCTTGCGGCCACCTCCACTGTATTGGCGTCATCGCGTTTGAGCAATTGCACCGCGATCGCCGCTTCACCGTTGAAGTGGTAGGCGGAACGCGCCTCCCCGGCGGTCACCTCGACATGGGCGACATCCCCCAGCCGTACGATGCGATCCCCCTGGCGGTAGACAACCAGTGAGGCGGCATCACCGGCATCGCGCAACGGCCGCTCAAAGCGAATCACCGCCTCCTGCTCACCGCGTTCGATGCGCCCACCCGGCTCGCTAAGATTCCACCCTTGCAATACTCCCCGCAGGGTGGCCATATCCATGCCGTAGGCACGCAGCTTATCGCGCTGTACGCTGATCTCCAGCTGACGCTTGTGGCCACCGAACACATCTACTGCCGCCACACCCTCGACCAGCTGCAGTCGGTCTCGAACAGCGTTGTCCGCCAGTTCACGCACCGCCTGCAGCGTCATGCCCTCGCCACTCAGCGCCAGGGTCATGATCGGCTTGTCCGAGGAGGAGAACTGCAGGACCTGCGGCTCACCGATCCCCTGCGGCAGGCGGTTACGAATGCGGGCGATGGCGTTCTGCACGTCGAGCGCCGCCTCCTCCACATCACGGCTATAGTGGAACTCCGCCTTGACGATGGATAGACCGATCTGGCTGGTCGAACTGACCTTGCGGATCCCGTCTATGCCGCCGAACTCCTCCTCCATCAGCTTGCTCAGATTCTTCGCCACATCCACCGCCGCCACGCCGGGGTAAGTGGTTATGACAGTGACTACGGGCGGGTCGGAGTCCGGGAAGAGCTGAATCGGCAGACTCAGACGCGAGACAACGCCGAATACCGCCACCGCGATCAAGGCAGCGAAGACCGTGTAACGATACCGCAATGAAAAACGGGGCCAACTCACCGTAGATCCCCGCTCATGTTACGCCGGGAGCAACTTGTCTCTGTTTGCTTCATCATGGTTCCATCATCCTCGGTATCCGTCTCAATCAGCAGTGGGAATTTCGGGGGCGGCGTCTTCTTGCTGATGAAGCTGCACGCTCCTGCCCTCCTCAAGGGTGGCGTAGGGAGTAGTAATCACCAGCTCGCCCCCGCTGAGACCGTCGAGGATCTGTACACGATCATCCTGGATAAGCCCTGTCTTAACGGATAACCAGACAGCAAGCCCCTCTTTTATGGCAAACACACCCTCCTCACCCTGGCGTCGTTGCACAGCGTGTAACGGCACCGCTATCGCCGAGTCGAAGCGCTTGATTTCAACCACAGCGTTAACACCCATTCCGATCTGCAGCGGAACGTTTTCGTGGTATTCGATGGGAACATCAAAGGTGAGGTTGCGGCTGTGACTGTCGAGTACCGGATAAATCTGGCCGATCTCTGCCTGCCAGGAGCTTGTGCTGATATGGGGGTGGACAGAGACAGGAAGTCCCGCAACAAGTTGTTGCTGATCGGCCTGCGGTGCGCTTATCACTGCTTTGAGTGTCTTGGTGTCGACCAGTTCCAACAACGGGGTTCCCGGGTTCACCGTCTCTCCCTCGTCGACCAACGCGGCCTGCACCACCCCGGCGAACGGCGCGGCCACCTCAGCATACCCAAGGCGGGTCTCAGCCGTGGCCCTGGCATGGCTGTTCTCCTCCAGCGAGGCACTTAATGTCGCCACCTGACGCGCCGTTTCCTGCAGTTTTTGCTCGCTGATAGTGCCTTTTGCAAAGAGATTCTGATCGATCTTCAGCTGATTGCGCCAATATTTGAGATCGGCGCGAATACGATCTGCGGCAGCATTCAGTCGCTGCAGCTCTTGTCGTTGTTCTGCATCATCAAGGCTTAGCAGCGGCTCTTGCTGCTCCACCACATCCCCCGCACTGATATATCTGGCATCAACCCTCGAGGCCAGGCGCGAGGAGATCGTGGCACGCCTTTCCGCCTCGATAGTGCCGTTATAGCTGGCCGTAACGACAAACGGTTCGGGCATGATGCGGATAGCCTCCACCACAAGAGGAGGTGTCGGGAGCACATCGGGCACAAGAAGACGCTCGCGCAGACGAAGTCCTGCGATGAGGACAATAATGGCGATACCCACCAACAACAGATAGGTTGCGCGATGCTTCACCGCCCCGATTTGTTGCGCCTGTGTTTTCATCCTGTTGATAGCCATTTGCTGTTATCCAGTAAGCGGTTAGTTTTCATGGCTGAGGCAGTCGTGCCAGCAGCCAAGGGGACACCGAGTGGTCTAACTCGAATCCAACCTCCAACAGACATGAATAGCACCTCGAAGCGGCTATTCACGGTCTGAGCGTAGGCTGGAGAAACTGCCACAGCGGCTCCGCCTCCTCCTCCAGCGAGAAGTTGAATTCATAGACCGACCAGCGCATCACCAGCCCCTGAATCGCGGCGACGATGTAACGCGATGTCCGTTCAGGTTCCAGATCGTGGCGAAAGACCCCCTGCCCGATGCCCTCATCAATTAGCCCGGTCAGCCGTTGTGTATAGCCATCCATCATGGTCTGTACCGCCGCCTTGAGATGAGGGGACTCAAGGTGGAGGCGGTCAGAGAAGAGCACCCGCGGGATTGCACGGTGCTTCGACATAAAGGACAGCTGCTTGAGGATGAGTTGGTGCAAGCGTTCATCGGCCGGTCCTGAACCGCTAAACAGGCCGCCGATCACCTTGAACAGGCTCTCACCGACCCAGTTGATGACCGAGGCGAAAATCTCATCCCGGCTCTTGAAGTGGCGAAAGATCGTCGGCTGGGCGATCCCCACTCTATCGGCGATCGCTTGAGTGGTGAGTTTTTTCAGCCCCTTCTCCACCGACAAGGCCATGGTGGCCTCGATGATCTCCTGCTTGCGCTGCTCGTGTGACTTTCCCATGGCTCATTTGTGAGTAATTAATTGCTTTTGAATCTAGTTCACAAATCCACTCAAGTCAATGTTGCATTCTAAATGCAACTTCAATAGACTGCGCCACCTTCAATAACCCAGCCTTTTTATCAACAACCATTGTGAGGATTAGTTATGAGTACTCTGTATGAGCGTTTGGGCGGCGAAGCTGCCGTCGACAAAGCTGTCGATATCTTCTACCGCAAGGTACTGAGTGATGACCGCGTCAACGGTTTCTTCGATGACGTCGACATGGACCGCCAGGCCGCCAAACAGAAGGCCTTTCTGACCATGGTCTTCGGCGGTCCCAACAACTACACCGGCGTGGACATGCGCGAAGGTCACAAGCACCTGGTAGCGCGTGGACTGAACGACAGCCATGTCGATGCCATCGTTGAGCACCTGGGTGGTACCCTGCAGGAACTGGGCGCCGACAATGCCGATATCGCCGAGGTTGCCGCGATTGCCAACAGCGTACGCGACGACGTACTCAACCGCTAAGGCCCGCCATGTCCAGCATCATCGTCAACGAACAACGCTATCCGCTTGCTTCCGGCGCCACGGTGCTGGATACCCTGCTGGAAGCCGGCCTGGATGTCTCCTACGGTTGCCGCGCCGGTGCCTGCCAGTCCTGTATGGTGCGTGCCACGGCCGGGGAGATCCCGGCCGAGGCGCAGCAGGGGTTGAAGGAGACCCTCAAGGCGGAGGGCTGGTTTCTCGCCTGTCGCTGCATCCCCAGCGGCGAGCTGAGCATCGACCTGAACGGCGCTGCCCTGCCGAGGATGGTGGCGGAGGTAGTGGAAAAGCGCCTGCTCTCATCACAGGTAATGGGGATCTGGCTCAAGCCCGAGCAGCCTCTGGGTTACCGCGCCGGCCAGTTCATCACCCTGTGGCGAGACGGCTCTACCGGTCGCAGCTACTCGCTGGCCAGCCTGCAGGGTCAGGAGGAGTTTCTTGAACTGCATGTTGCCCGCGTGGATGAGGGCGCTGTCAGTCCCTGGGTGCACGATCTCCTGGAGGTCGGCGACAGGCTAGATATAGAGGGACCACAAGGCGATTGCTTCTATGTCAGCGGAGCACCGGAGCAGCCTCTGCTGCTGGTCGGTACCGGAACCGGACTCTCCCCCCTCTATGGCGTAGCCAGGGATGCCCTGCATGCCGGCCACAGCGGGCCGATCCACCTTTTCCACGGTGCGCGCAGCGCCGACCACCTCTACTATCAGGATGAGTTGAAGAAGCTGGCCGAAGAGCATGATAACTTCCATTATCATCCCAGCCTGCTTCAGTCTGAAGAGGGGCTTGCCAATGAGGTAGAATGCGGTCCGATTGACCGCCTGGTGGCAGACCATTTGCCAAAGCTGGGTGGCTGGCGCGTCTACCTTAGTGGTGCGCCGGATATCGTCAACCAGCTGCGCAAGCAGTGCTTTCTCTCAGGCGCCGACAGCAAGGCGATCCATACCGATCCTTTCGGCTGATAACATTAAGCTAGACAGGGAGCTGGAACATGCAACTGACACGACACACCGACTACGCCCTGCGTGTTCTCATCTTCCTCGCCCTGCAGCCGAAGGGTGTACGGGTCACGATGGCGGATATCGAGCAGCACTTTGCCATTCCGCGCAACCATCTGATTAAAATCGTGCAACGGCTGGGAAAGCTGGGCTATGCCGACACCCTTCGGGGGAAGGGGGGCGGACTGCGCCTGGGTCGGGATGCCGCTGCGATCACCATCGGTGAGGTTGTGCGTGACATGGAAAGCACACTGGAGATGATCGACTGCGCCAAGCCGTTATGTCCACTGCATCCGGGATGTCGTCTCAAGGGGATCCTTGATGAGGCGCGCAAGGCCTTTATCGATACCCTCAGCCGTTACACCATCGCCGATGTCATCGCCAGCCCGGAGAACTTTGAGGTGGCTCTGGGATGGCACCCGCTGGGGAAGCCACTCCACTAACCAGAAGAGATTCCAGAAAAAAATGGGCGCAGGAGAGGAACTCATCCCCCTCCTGCACCCATTGACTTTATACCCTCTAGCAGCAGTTACCCTCCGGCACCCCACTCTTCTTCAGAATGAACGACAGCGGACAGAAATTGGTGATCCCACTCTGTGCCAGATTCAGGCCGATGAAGGCGGTTAGCCACATCCATGCCGGGTCGTGAAACTGCGCCAGCCCCAGCGAGACCAGGATCATAAGGCCGGCAACCAGATGAACGATTTTATCAACCGTCATACTCACCTCCTCCTTTAGTTCTTGTAGCTGATCTGGAAATTCAGGACATTTTGTTCCAGCTCGATATAGTGTCCTGCATCATCTTCGACCTTGTTCTCAAACGCCTTGGCATAGGAGAGAGATGTCGAGACCTTCTTCCCCAGTTGGCGGGTTAGGCCGAGAGTCAGATGCTCCTCGGTAACGGCCAGAGAGCCGATATTGTTCATCACATCCTCACTCTCAATCGGCGATGCACCATAGTTGTAGCCTAGACGCAGTGTCGTTTTTGCATTGACCTGCTTCTGCATGCCGATCGCATAGACGGTCTGGTCATCCCAGCCGAACTCCATCGGAACCGTGCCATTAGGCGTTTTGAGATCGACCTTGTCCAGCACATCGCTGAACATGATCTGCTTGATATCCGCCTCGATGAGAAGCGTTTCGCTGGGCGTCCAGGCCAGACCCAGGTTGTACTGTTCCGGCGCGTTCATCGTCATTTCGTATTTGCCGGCGGTGGTGTTCCACTCAAAGGCATCCATATTCTGCTCAGCGATGTAGGAAAAGCCCAGCTGCAACACCGGGTTGATTTTGTAGATCGCACCGAGGGTGGCGCCAAAACCGAATACCTGATTCTGTGGCAACTGGAAGTTGCTGTTGTACAGCGCCAGACTCTGATAATCGATATTCAGCGCCGCACCCAGTGAAAGTGCGTCATTCACCTGATAGGCAAAACCGGGAGCAATTTTGTAGAACTGCTTCGTCGTCACCACCGCCTGGTTGCCCGGCATCGGCACCACATCGGCAAAATCGACGCCCATACCCGAAAGCCCTGCCATACCCATGCCTGCGGTGAGACGGTCATTCAGCCTGAATGCGATCGCGCCCGATGGCATCATATAGAGGTCTGAGTCACTCTCATTGCCATTGGCCGTGCGTGGCGGATTGAGGAAACCGAAACCCATATCGGAGCGGAACTCATTCATGTCGAGCGTGGCCAGACCCGCCGGGTTGGTCAACACTGTGCCGGTGTCCTGCGGCGCCGCAGTCGTGGCACCCGCCATCCCCCACTGGGTAGCGGTCACCCCCAGCATCTGATCACCATTGGTGGCCATGGCCGTGGCCGAGCCAAGGCCCAGCACAACGACAGCCACTCCCTTAACATTTGCGTATTTCATGGTATCTCCCCCCTCAGGGCTTGCCTTGAAAAATAGCTATTGATTGGCCTTTCTCGGCCAGCGATGTCCGGACAAAGGTCGTACTCATCATCACCTCCCCCCTGTAAACCGTGCCCTATCGCCTAGCGCAGGTACGGTGTCTTTCCGGGTACTCCGCGGAAGGTGGCATGGCAGGCCATGCAGCCGTCTGTCACCTTGCTGAAGTAGTCCGAGGCCTTCATCAGGTCACCGTTCTCGGCCGCTTCAGCCAGACGCAGTGCGTTGCCCTCCACCGAATCATTGAACGGCACCAGCACGGAGACCATTTCATCGTTGACCTGTTCCGGTTTGAAGTAAGGCAGCAGGCCGCCCCGTGGCAGACGGTGGTTGGCCAGACGGCGTGCCGCGCCGGCCGCCTGCTCGGCGTTATCGGTAAGCAGTCCGGTGGCGATGCTTTGGTAATCGGACAGCACCTCATGCATAACCTGGCGCAGGGTAATGGTGTCGCTGCGACGGGTATGCTGAGAGTAGATCTTCAGCAGTGCCGCCTTGCTCTCGGGCGACAGCGCCTTGACCTGCTTCTGCATCTCGGGTGTCATCAGGCCGATCTGCTGCTGCATCACCTTTTGCAAGGCCGCCATATCCGGCTTCGCTGGCGGCGCCTGCTCTGCCATGACCGCGCCGCATGAAAGCAGCAGTGAGGCCGCTACGAAATGCCGCAGCTTATTTTTAGTGCTTTTTGCTTTGGAACGGTTTTCGGTTGTGTTCATCTTTTTCTCCCAAGTACAATGCAGTTGAGTGAATCTTCGTGGAACTAATCTTCCACTTGAACGCTACGCCGATACTGTTGCTATCCAATTTCGCAGCGGTAACAAGCTGTAACGGGTTGTTACAAAATGTTTCAGTCACTCCATGGCGGTTGAAAAATGTCTGAAGACAAAGCGCGGCTTTTGGTCGTTGATGATGATCCATCCCTGTGCAGCCTGCTCAGCCGCTATCTGACGGAAAACGGCTATCAGGTCAGTGCGGTGCAGGATGGCGCAGCGATGAAGCAGGTCCTGGCAAAAAAAAGCGTGGATCTCGTCATCCTTGATTTGATGTTACCCGGTGAAGACGGTCTGACTCTGGCCAAACAGATACGCAGCGAATCTCATCTGCCGATCATCATGATCTCGGCCCGGGGCGAAGACGTGGATCGAATTGTCGGTCTGGAGGTAGGCGCCGATGATTATCTAGCCAAACCATTCAATCCACGCGAACTACTGGCACGTATTCGCGCTGTTCTGCGGCGAAGGCCCGGCTCACCTGAGCAGGCGCACGGGACAATGGCCGGGCAAACCGTCACCTTCGGCCCCTACCGGCTCGACATGCAGCGCCACCAGCTATTTTGTCACGACGAAGCGCTGGCGCTGACAACCGGAGAATTTTCGCTGCTGCGAATATTCGCTGAGCACCCCAATCAGGTACTGGAACGCGACACACTGCTTAGCCAGCTCAAAGGCTATGAGCGCAACCCCTACGATCGCAGTATCGATGTGCGGATAACCCGCCTGCGGCGAAAACTTGAGCCGGACCCTTCCCAACCCACCTATATCCGCACGGTCTGGGGTGAAGGCTATATGTTCTGCCCGGATAACTGAGCATGTCCGCCCACTTCATTCATCGACGAAAAACCTTGTTCCGCCGAATCTTTATCACCATCGGCCTGGTTTCGATCATCTTTCAGTTCTTCACGCTGGGCATTATCGGCTACCTCATGCTGGTGCCGCTGGGGCAACGCTCAGCGGATGACCTGGTTACCATCATGCAGGATGCTGCACGACAGTGGCAGCACTCAGCACCGGGTGAAGTACGCGCCTACGCTGAGCATCTTTGGCAGGAACACACGATCCGGGTAAGCGACGAGTCAAAACCGCTCAAATACTCAAACAGCCTGTTACCCTACCTGTGGTTTGTCGAATCATCCCTGCGACGCTTGGTCGGCCCCGACACCCAGCTATTAAAGAGCCATGATGAGCAGGGGCATGTCTGGTACTGGGCCGATATCAAGGTCGATGGTGAGTCACAGGTCCGGGTCGGCTTTCCCGAGTCACGCATTGGCGTCCACCCTCCCTTCGCACTCTTTATCGTGCTCAGTGTTGGCGGCATAGTGATCCTGTTGACCACGGTCATCCTGGCTCGTCGCATAAGCCGTCCGATTGAAGATATCTCCAGCGCTGCCAGACTCATCGGCAACGGCGTCTGGCCCGAGCCCCTGCCGGAACAGGGAGTCGGGGAGTTATCCTCCCTCGCCAGCAGCTTCAACGCCATGTCACAAAAAATTCAGCAATTGCTGGAACACCGCACTACCCTGCTGACCGGCATATCCCATGACCTGCGCACCCCACTGGCACGTATGCAATTGGCACTGGCGATGCTGCCCGAAGAGATGGATGCTGAGCTCAGGAAGAGCATCGAGCGCGATCTGAACGAAATGAACACCCTCATCGGCCAGTTCCTTGATGTCGGCCGTGCCCTGGGGGAAAACCGCCAAGAGTCCATCGATATTCGCGAAGCGCTGCAGGGTCTGACAGACGATGCCGTGCGTGGTGGTGCGACGGTCCGGTTCAAGGATAGTGGTTCTTGCCGACTGAACGTTAACCGTCTTGCTCTGTGCCGCATCGTCTCCAACCTGCTTGACAACGCCCTGCGCTACGGTGAAGGGAAGGAGATTCTGGTCGACTACCGCTGCGATACCACAGGGCTAACCATCAATATCCACGACCAGGGTCCAGGTATTCCAGAAAAGCAGCGGGAAGCGGTATTCGAACCCTTCTTCCGGCTGGAAAAGTCGCGCAGCAGCAAGACAGGGGGCAGCGGTCTGGGGCTGGCCATTGCCAGACAACTCGCGGATGCCAACGGCTGGGAGATAAAGCTGCTGCCACGCCAGGGTGGCGGTACCACTGCCCACGTACACATACCCCGCGAGTACCATGACAACAGCGAAGAGAAGATATCTGCATGAGCCGCTGACGTTCCCTCGTTAACCGCTTATACGACCACCCGCTAGCAGGTATACTGTACAGAACACCATGACACCCATCTCTCAGGATATTGAATGCCAGACAGTGCCATCAGGCTCCTACTCGACTTCGATGCCCAGGTAGCGCGTGACGAGCAACACTCCCCTGCTTTCCTGCACAGGCGTGACCGCCGCTTTGCCCTCGACTGCCAGGAGAAAGGTCTGCGGCCGGGCCCCCAGCAGTGGTTGACACACCTGAGCCGCCTCTCCCCGGCGGACACATCCACCCCGGCGCAGAGCTATTTACGGCACTGGCGCAACATCAACGGCGGTTTTGCCCTGTTCGGCACCCTTCTCGGTATCCTGGCAATGCTCGGCCTGCTCTTCTACGAGGGGGGGCAACGCATCAATCTGACGGTGATCCTCGCCTTCGTCCTGCTGCAGCTGCTACTCGCCGGATTTACCAGCCTGCAGTCACTGGCCGGTTGGCAGCCCTGGCGCCGACTGCTTAGGCATCTATCGCCAGAGAAACGCAGTGCGTCCCTGCAGCAGCTACAGCAACCGCTCATGGCACGTGCGGCACACAGCGGCGGGCTCTGTTTTGGGCTGAGCGGCCTCGCCACCCTGCTTGTACTTGTGGTGATACAGGATCTGGCCTTCGGCTGGAGTACCACCCTGGATACCGCAGCGCAGAGTTATCACCAACTGCTACAGTTCATTGCGTGGCCCTGGCACACACTGTGGCCTGCAGCAGTGCCAGACCTTTCACTGGTGGAGAGTACCCGTTTTTTCCGCAGTGGCGAGGAAACGGCAGCCGTCGACCCGGCGCGCTGGGGGCAATGGTGGCCGTTCGTGATGATGGTGTGGCTCTGCTACGTGGTCTTACCGCGACTACTGCTGCTGCTATTGGCCCAGTTTCAGTTGCGATTTCGAGCACGAACACTGCTACACAAACACCCCGGACTGCTTGCCCTGCAATACCGCATGGAAACACCGGCACTGGATACCGGTAGTAGCCACCATGATGCGGCGGATCAGCCCGATACCACGACCGCCAGCACCCTGCAGCCACTACCACGCAGCCACGTAGTGATCCGCTGGGCCGGTGCCGGCGAGACGGTGCTGCCGCCACCACTCACGGCTAACAACACACTGCACCTTGCGGCTGGCGGACGGGCAAGCCTGGAAGAGGACCGTCACACCATCGAGGCTGCACAGCAATGCCTCTCCGCGGAAAAGAGTCCCGTGGTCGTGCTGGTAACTCGCAGCTGGGAGCCGCCCACCGCAGAGCTTGCCGATTTTCTTGAACAGGCACGCCAAGACTGGCCGCCACAGACCCTGGTGGTGCTGGTTCCACTGTCGACCGATCCTCACGTCGCTCCTGCGGAACATCACATCAATCAATGGCTGCGTTTTGCCGAACGCAACGGCCAGGGTCGAATACAGGTGAGTCTGGCAAATGAGTGAGAAAAATCACAACACGCCCCCCGTTTTCGCCGTGGTCGGCCATCCCAACAAGGGCAAGTCGAGCGTGGTGGCCACCCTCTCGCAGAACGATGCCATCGCCATCGCACTGGAGCCCGGCACCACCCGAAAACGCCAGGCATACCCACTCAAAGTCGACGGCCAGACGCTCTACACACTGGTAGACACTCCCGGCTTTCAGCGTCCCCGCCGTGTACTTGAATGGCTGGAGGCACACAGCCTCTCCGCCTCCGACCGCGCAGAAACCGTGGCGGCATTCGTCACCCAGCATCGTGATGATCCACGCTTCATCGATGAGTGCGAATTGCTGGCGCCGCTAATTGAAGGCGCCGGCATCATCTATGTGGTGGATGGTTCGGTGCCCTACAGCAGCGAGCACGAGGCTGAGATGACCATCCTGCGCTGGAGCGGGAGACCAAGCCTGGCGCTGATCAACACCATCGGTCCGGATGATTACAGTGACAGCTGGCAAGCGGCATTGGGGCAGTTCTTCCAAGTGGTGCGCCGCTTCGATGCGGTACGGGCACACTTTGAGCAGCACCTGAGTCTGTTGCGCGCCTTTGGCCAGTTAGAACCGCAATGGGAGGCCCCGCTGGAGCAGGCGACTCATTACCTTTCGCTACAGCGTGAACAGCGCAAGCATGATGCCGCGACACTCATCGCCAGAGCGGTCGAACAGATGATGGCCTTTGAGGAAAAACGCACCGTAACGGAAGCGCAAGCTGCTGCCACAACCGATGAGGAGCTCGCCGAACAGCTGCGTAAACGCTGGTACCAACACCAGCGACAGCGCGAGAAGCAATTACGCCATGAAATAGAGGCGCTCTACCAGCATACCCGTATCCAGCGCCAGGAGGCTGAGTTGACCTGGGCCAGCGAACACGACCTGTTCAGTGAAAGCAGCCGCGCTGCCTGGGGCGTGAGCAAACGGTATCTCGCCACCGCCGGGTTTGGTGCCGGGGCCATGGGGGGACTGGGCATCGATGCACTGACCCTTGGCCACTCATTCGGTGCCGCAGCGCTGTTGGGCGGAATTATCGGGGCAGCGGGCAGCGTCTACTATGCCGATCGACTGGCCCTGCCCCTGCTCGTCAGTAACGTGATGCAAAATGGTCTCAAGAACGTCACCTTTGGCCCGGTACAGGACAGTCAATTCGGCTATATCGTACTGGGACGGGCTGTCGACCACTGGTGGCACATCAGTCATCGCAACCACGCCGGACGTGACCTGCTCGACCTCGAACCTGCCGACAGCCACTGGCTTGAGCAACTGGAGCGGAAACCACGCCAGCAGATCCAACTCATCTTCGATCGCTGCCGTAAACACAAACCGCTGGACGAAAAGACTCGCCACCACTTTGTCACCGCCATCGAACAGGCCATGGCGGCCTACGATGACTGGCGCTTAAACCGCGTTCAGGATGCTGAATAAAAATTTCGCATTGCTCATCACCTAACACCGTAGCAGCCAATCGATGGCATCCACAGGATCGGACAGTTATCAAGCGCCCGCCTGCGACAAGCAACTGCCGCCGTCCACCGCCCTACCCCTCATTTATCAGAGGGATATAAGAAACGGGGACTGGAGATTAATCTCCAGTCCCCGTTTTACGTGTAAGGTAAACCCTGTCGGCAATGCCGACAGGAATTTTCTCGTCAGTCACCCATAACCGGCTCCGGTCTCCCTGGAGCTGCAGGCGGTGCAGTCCATGCCGGGTAGGGATCGGTATACCAAACCCGGGCATAGCGTGCCTCGGAGAGCGGCTCATCAGGCACAGGTTCACCAGAGAACTGCGCCCAGACACTGTAGAGTGTGTCGCCGGCAGGACTCATGACCAGACTGGCCTCTTCGGCCGAGACATCGCTACCCGTTGTCAGGCGATCGAACTCGTTACAGAACACTCCAGCATCAGTGTTTGCACCCGGCAGGCAGGTGGTCTCTATGCCATCTTCTGGAGCCCAAACCTGATAGTGATCACCAAAGGCAACGGCCCTGCCATAGAAGAGATCCAGTGCCTCAGCCTCGCCTTCTGCCGTGGTTTCGTTGTCTCCGGTCTCATAGACCACGAAGAAGCGGCTGGGGTTGAACTCATCCGAGTCGGGATCGTAGTAATCGCTCTCGATGGTCGACATGGTCGGCGGATCAGGGGCGTAACGCGGATCCAGAACAGTGAAACGGTTGGTAGGCGTCCCATCTGCAGACTGCAGCTGCGACACATTGCGAGCCTGCTCAGGGTCGCCGGCGGCGTAATTCGTGCAGACCTGCTCCGCATCACTCGCCGTTTCCCCGTTGCGCATGAACTCGCAGGTGGTAGTGCCGGTTCCACCCCAGCTGGCCGGTGTGGTGGTCCAGGTCTTGCCGCGATCGAAGGAGCGACGGATATACAACTCATAGCGGTCATGACCGACCCGGTTGTCCTTCCAGCTAGGTGACCAGGCATACATCACTACCACCATGTCACGCCACAGGTAACCGCGGTGCCCCTTGGCCACATCCAGCGGGTTGAACCAGGATTGATCATCCAGGTTACTCCCCAGCACCGTGCTCAGCTCGATAGTGCCGCACTCGGGTGAGCCGGGACACTGGATCCAGGTCTCGACCTTATCGAACAACTGCCGATCTTCCGGATCGTCGGAGGCAATCCCCTCCTCACTGATGCTCGGACAGATCCCGTCACTTAAATCGCCGGTCCCCCCATCAGTCGTTGCACACTCCTTCAGCGTGGTCCCGGAGAGGTTGGTGGCAGGCTCCAGGCAGACGCCTTTGGGGTAGTAGGGGTTCGAGCCATCGGTGTAGAGGCGCTCGCCACAGACCATGTTGGCAAAGTCATAAGGGTTCGCCGATGCACCCGCATTGATGATACGCCGCCCCATGATGTCTGCAGGTCCCCCCTGTTGCATCAAGCCCTGCTTGAACAACGGCATGGCCAGGAGGCTATTGTGGCCGCTATTTCCACCGGCATTCCCACGACCTTGTCCCCTGTTGCTGGGGGCCACATCGTAGGAGGGTTGCACCATCAGACTGCCACGACGGGCGATCTCGGTACGCAGGATGGGGAAGTTATAATCCTCCCCGAAGTCCCACATATCCGCTGTGTCCATGGGCAGGTAGAATTCGCCGGTGCGCCAGTCGGTTTCGGGCTGGTTAAGCAGGTTCCCCTGGCTCACCAGGTTCTGCACCAGGCAGGTTTCGCTCAGGTCCGAACTGGTCTGGGGACTGCCCATGTCGAAGGAGAAATACCAGACGTTCTTACCGATATCGGCAATGTCACAATCCTCATCGCCCTCCAGGCAGGGTGTGGCGGTAGTTTCACCGGTTTCGCCCACCTTGAAGTAGTAACGCCCAAGCCCCTTACTCTCCTCGGCGACAATAACGACCCACCCACCTACGGTGTTGCCGTCGGCGTCAAACTTCGGCTGCAGTGAGACGCGTGCACGGGTGGCCGCGGTATTGGCGAGATTGGGCAGGCCATCCTCGCTAACACAGATCGGCGTCGGCGTGTTATTCCGGCCGGTCGGAATGGTTACGGTGTCGGCGCACTGATTCTTCAGGCCATAGTCCAACGCCGCCTCAGTACAATAGAGTGGCGGCGTTCCAGCGCCACCGCTGCAGCGTGCATTGTTGGTCAGGCGTACGGGCACTGCGAAGGGAACATAGGGCTGCGGCTTGGTGGCGCCTTCAGTCCAGTAATCCGCAAGGGTCTGAGGGTTGCCGTCAACGTCTGCGACCGTTTCAAAGTGCTCCGCCGGCAGGAACGAGTACCAAATATCGGTCTGACTGTTGCCGATAGCACCACTCCAACCCTCACCGGGACCTTCACCCTGACCGGGAAGCAGGCCATCCGGATCCTCCTGCCAGGTGATAACCGCTCCAGCATTAGCCAGCATGGCGACCTCGACGCGGTTCACATCACGCCGCCCTGAGGTCAGCCGTTCTGGTTTATACCACACCACGTGGTAGGCCTCCTCGGCGGGTGAAGTACGCGGGTCATCGCCCTCCACCAGTACACCGCGAGCGGCCCACAGACAGTTAAAGGGAACTTCCCCCACGCTCGGATAGCCCAGTTCCGCGTAGTCGATGGAACCCTGGGATCCAGCCACTCCGAAAACATCGGTAAGGTAGAGATCGCTTGCCGGGTCTATGCCCAGATAGCTTGCAAGACTACTTTGTGTGGGCGTACTGGTATCACTCAAGGCGTAAGCCGGTGAGCCAGTTCGGCAATAGCGACTGGGCCAGGCGACGACGATATCATTACCGGCCACAGCGTGTACAACATTGACCGCTTCGCCGGGATAATCCTGGCCGTTCACGGTAATGGAGCTCTCGGATGCGGACTCGGAGAGGTTGCTTGTTTTCCATGTGTTGCCATCATCCAGACTCACCGCAGTATAGACATCACGTTTGCCATGGCCGACAAATCCACCAGTGTTCTCCTCACCCACCGGTTCAGGATGAACCACGGGGCCGTAGAGGAGAGCGCTGATAAGAGGCTTGGCTCCATCACGGGTCTTCAGGATATTGCCATCAATGTCGTTATACTCAATGGGTTCTGCCGGATCACCGCTCGCGGTCTGTGCCGGGACATAGGTGCGCAGGTATTTGACAAATACATGCTCTGCCTCGGGATGAATACCGTTCAAAAACTCCTCATCAAGATGGATGTTATTAGAGATATCCTTGCTGAGCTGTTCACCCACTTGTGCAAAGGCTGGCGTGATGAGCATCGAACCCGCCGCCATAGTGGCTAGAACAGCCATTCCTATGCGCTTTCTGTTCATGGTTACTCCTCCTTGCTGTGTTTCCAGGATGTATTACACGAAGGTCCTGCAGTAATGGCAGCTCCCGAACATCAACACGACGCGCCATGCTGATCCCCATTCACCACCTCATCCCTGATTCGCTCCTTCCATTATCAGCCTGCCCGTCCAGGTGCACGGGCATCTATCTGGAATACGATTTCATTAACAATCATCAACATTTCGAGTAGGTGTGTTAGCAGCTCAAAACGAGTTCCCAATGGCACGAGTATCCGTGCAGGAGAAAGCCTGTCGAGTTAGAAATGTGCTAAAGGTAGTCACTGCACGCACGATTGGATATTGTCCGTTAGTACAGTTGTACAGGAGGATTACAGCGTTTTTCGGAACGGCTTTTTGCAAGACTGATGAGAGTAGCAATAACCCGATCTATAATTTTGTATGAGAGGGCCAGACGTGGCGTGAGGTAGGGTTATAGCGTATTGATTTCACCCGTTGATTGTGACAGCCAATCTCAAGCAACTTTTTGTTGTAATAATTCAAGATCGGACTCAAGGGTGCCGATATTTCTGAAGATTTGGACAGGTTAGCTGATAGTCAACCTTTAGCTTAACTTTGCATTGGTAATGGTTGTGACATCGGTAAAGTTAAAACTTGTGCGGCTCTCAATTTACTACGACATGAGTTAAGGAGCGTCGCTGATAGCATGAGAGATGCCATGTATGACAAAGTCACCATGCAAGACTTTGCCATCGTTAAAGAAGTGAGGGTATTTTGGTGAATGAGATCGCATCATTCGCACTTGCGCAAATGATGTCATCGCCTGAGGAAGATGCTCACCAGCTACTTAAGGTTCAAATGCTTTGCTGCGAGAGGACGAATCTGACAACCTGGTGTGACGCTTGTCAATCACTGAGAAACATCGAAAAGTGGTAAGGGGAATAAAGCGGTGCCTGGGACCGGGGTCGAACCATCTTATATTTCAGCGGGTTACGATGCTTTGGTGCTAATTTAGTGTTCGAAAAATGCAGATCGCCATTTTTGCATATATCTTATGTTCCTCGTCTTTAAATATATCGGTAATTGCTTTTTTGACCAGTCAAAAACCATCATTTTTCACCCCTATTTCCCAACCGATTCAACAGGGGTAATTGCATTACATTTCCGAGATAGCTTTTATTCTTTCGAGCACCAAACCCACACGCTGCTGACTCGCCGAATCACTTGGCATATGCCCTGAAACGGAGTCAACAAAGCGACGCTCCATCAACAACTCTTTGAAACGTTTTGCCAGTGCCTTAATCAATTCGGTTTCAACACTGTGCACCTCGGTAATCAGCTCACGTCTGCCATCAAATACCGCAACGATATCCTCGATATCATGACTCATCAGGTAGTCCCCCTTCCCTCGCCCATCAAAGGCTTCCAACTTTGTGATCAGAAAATAGGGCGCAGAAACCATGCGAATCGCCTTTCCTGATGGCAGGCGCATCTCCACCGCATGTTCGATGGCGGGCGTGTACCAACGATTTCCAAAGCCTAGAATGGAGCTATCGGTAGGCATGACATCCAGAATGACGATATCTGCAGTCCATCAGCAAAGAGGAGCACCATCGCTGGTGTCCTCCTTGAATCCAATTTCACGCAATCTCTCGGATAAGCGGTGATACTCAGCCAATGAGGTCACCTGCACGATGGTATCGACATCACGCGTCACGCGGATCGGAGGGGCCGCCGGATCAGTGATTAACAACCCCGTCGCACAGCCACCCAGGAACACCATTTTATCGGCAAGGGGGCCCAGCCGCTCGACAGCGAGCTCAAGGATTTCGAGATTAGGATTTTGCGCTCTCGCCATACCGTTCCAGCCTTTTACTTAGCTCCCTTATGGCCATCTCCCTCTCCCTGGCGCGCCCACCACGGATCGCGTCCACAAGCACCAGCAGTTCATAAAGCAATGGATCACGCCGGGCGGCCTCCGGGGCGGACTGATAGAGGGGGGAGAACTCAAGTCCCCTATGCTCCCCGTTTGCCGAGGGCCATACTGGCGGGGGTTCAGAATCTGACACAAAGTGCTTAGCCAACGGCGGTCCCGCATGGGCAGTCAACATGCCACGGCTCATCTGACCACGTTCAGGCACGAATACATAGCGCAGCCCATGCACCAGAAACTCCTCTAAGTTTCTGATATTAGGGTTTATTTCGCCTTCCTTTTGAAGCGCCAGACCGGCTGACAGCGCCCGTTTTACCGCTGAGTGCACCACGGACGGACTCATCCCGAGTTCTATCGCCAGGCGATTATAGGTCCACTCCTGTTCGCCTAGCGCGACCAGTTTCAGTAGTACCAACACATCTTGAGGTTTAAGGATCACACATATTCGCCATTCGAGATTCGCGAATATAGAATATCATAACATGAAAAATGTGCAAGAGAGTCGCTGCGTTTCCGCAGTCGGAGTATGTGTGATCTGATACATCCCTCTATCATGCAGATTCAGAGGTACAGGGATGTTCTCTGTGAAAGGTTTTTGGTGGCCTCATGAAAACAAAACAATTGAGATCGGTTGTGTTATTTCCTCTCTTGTCTTTCAAGCGACCATAGCGGACCTCATGCTTCAGCTAATTTATCGTCTGCTGCTATCCAGTTAGGCGACTTGCTATTAATCCATGTCCAGCTCTTGTCTTGCCTGGCCAGCTCATCCAGTGCCGCAGCGCTCTCATCATCCTGTTGGCGTTTGTACTCCGTGACATGCTCTGTTGAAAGCGAGGGCAGTTTACCATCGGCAAGTAACTTACTAACGTATTCGACTGACACATTAAGCTGTTGTGCCGCGTCATCGAGTGTCATCATCATGTCTCTTCTGGCCGTGAGCGAACCTTATTAGAACGATTAAGCATCTATGGTAAACGAGAGAAAAGCCGATATTGAATCCGCGAAAGTCATTTCGCGTTTTTCATGAATCTATCAGTGTATTCAGTTGGTTACTTATAACTAAACATAAAAGTACGAACCAACGTCAAACTATTAGGTGCTAGCCGGATTAGATTTTGTTTGTACGATCAAGAAAGAACTAACAAATTTCAGGCAAAGTATCTGGATTGATGCGCCGAACCAACTATTGTCTACATTACGTCTACATGAGACAAAGCCAGCTTCACACTGAAGCGCGCCAGCTTTTAACTTATTGATTATATTGGTGCCCGGAGCCGGGGTCGAACCGGCACGGTGTTGCCACCGAGGGATTTTAAGTCCCTTGCGTCTACCAATTTCGCCATCCGGGCTGAGTGAAATCTGATTCGTGATTTTAACCGACTCGAGTATTTGTTTCAGCTGTTATCTGTATCCCTGCGCTCGTTATCGGTTTTGTTTCAGACATAAAAAAAGCACTCGTGACTGAGTGCTTTTTTAAACATGGAGGTCGGGGCCGGAGTCGAACCGGCCTACGTGGATTTGCAATCCAGTGCATAACCGCTTTGCTACCCGACCGAAAGCGTTATTACGACTTTGCGAATCACTGCGAAAGCTCTCAGCAGTCATCGCCATGCGCTTAGTAAAAGACCTCGGCCGGAAACCGAACCGAGGTCTTCAGGAATTTGGAGCGGGAAACGAGATTCGAACTCGCGACCCCAACCTTGGCAAGGTTGTGCTCTACCAACTGAGCTATTCCCGCCTCAAAAGATGTGCACATTTTAATGTTTTGGCCGATCATGTCAAGCTCAGCCGGCAACTTTTTTCAGCTCTTGCTCAGGGTCGGCCACGCAGCCTTGAGGTAGAGCATCATCGACCAGAGCGTGAGCACGGCGGCAATATAGAGCAGCACCAGCCCCACGGTCACGGTGGGGAAAATCCAGATCGGCGTCTGAAATAGCAGCAGCACCAACGCGGTCATCTGCGCGGTGGTCTTGACCTTGCCCATCATGCTCACGGCAACGGCGGCGGAGGAGCCCACCTCCGCCATCCACTCGCGCAGGGCAGAGATAGTGATCTCGCGGCCGATAATCACCACCGCCGGGATCGCCAGCCAGATACCCGTATATGATGTGGGGTTTGCATCGACGATGAGTACCAGGGCGGCAGCGACCATAAGCTTATCCGCCACCGGGTCGAGAAAGGCACCGAAGGCGGAGGTCTCCTGCCACTTGCGGGCAAGATACCCATCAAGCCAATCAGTGACGGCCGCCAGTCCGAAGATCGCGGTGGTGAGGATATTCGCCCCCTCAATCGGCAGGTAGAAGCAGATCACAAACACCGGGATCAGGCCGATACGCAGCAGTGTAAGGATGTTGGGAATGGTAAATCGCATTAATTTGGTTATCCTTCATCGGCATGAAAGGCATCATAGATGCCCTGCGCCAGTTGACGACTGATCCCTTTGACCTTGGCTAGGTCCTCGACACCGGCACGGGCCACCTCCTGCAGTCCGCCGAATTGGCGCAACAACTGCTGCCTGCGCTTCGGCCCAAGCCCGGGGATCCCCTCCAGCGGAGAGGTCCGTCGGGCCTTGGCCCGGCGCTGGCGATGACCGGTGATGGCAAATCGGTGCGCCTCGTCGCGCACCTGCTGGATCAGGTGTCGCGCGGGTGAATCTGCAGGCAGTATAATCGGCGTATCTTGGCCCGACAATATCAGTTGCTCCACCCCGGGCTTGCGCGTCGGCCCCTTGGCAACGCCAATGAGGATAATCCCGATTACCTGCAGCTCCTCCATCACCTGCTCTGCCTGGCTGAGTTGTCCCTTGCCGCCATCGATAAGCAGCACATCGGGGTACTTGCCCTCCCCCTGCTTGAGGCGCTTGAAGCGCCTTGTCAGCGCCTGCTGCATCGCCGCATAATCATCCCCGGGGGTGATACCCTCGATATTGAAGCGTCGGTAATCGCTCTTGAGTGCACCGTTGGTGTCAAACACCACGCAGGAGGCCACCGTTGCCTCACCCATAGTATGGCTGATATCGAAACATTCGATGCGCTGCGGCATATCATCCAGCTCCAGCGCCTCCTGCAACGCCTCGAAACGCGCCTGAATATTGAGTTTGTTGGCCATATGGCTGGCCAGTGCCTGTTCCGCGTTGGTGGTGGCCAGCTGCAGCCAGCGGGCGCGATCACCACGGAGCTTGGCACTGATGGCCACCTTGCGCCCGGCCTGTTCGGCCAGTACCTGTTGCAGCATCTCCAGCTCGGGCACCTCATGGTTGATGAGGATCTGCGCCGGGATCGGCCTCTGCTGTGTGCTGCCGCCGCCCAAATAGTACTGTGGGATAAAGGCGGCCAGCAATTCCGCAGCACTGGAGTCGGCGGTGTGGCGCGGGAAATAGGTCTTGTTGCCGAGATTGCGGCCGTTGCGGATGAAAAACACCTGCACACAGCCGATCCCGCTTTGCTCGACCGCCGCGATCACATCCAGATCCCCGCTGCCCTCCCCCATCACATACTGCTTCTCCTGCACCCGGCGCAGGTTGGCGATCTGGTCACGGTAACGAGCCGCAAGCTCAAACTCCAGAGCCGCGGAGCTCTGCTCCATACGCCGCACCAACTCATCGATAATGGCGTTGTTCTTGCCCTCGAGGAACATCACCGCATGGCGCACATCCTCCTGATACTGCTCCTTATCGACATAGCCGACACAGGGTGCGCTGCAACGCTTGATCTGATACTGCAAACAGGGGCGAGAGCGATTGCGGTAAAAGCTGTCCTCACACTGGCGCACCGGAAAGAGCTTCTGCAGCAGGTTTAGGCTCTCGCGCACGGCCGGGGAGCTGGGAAACGGGCCAAAATAGCGCCCCTTGTCGTTGTGTCTCCGCCCCCGCTGGAAGCCAAGCCGCGGGAAGTCATCGGGCGAAAGGTAGATATAGGGGTAGCTTTTGTCGTCACGCAGCAGGATGTTGTAGCGCGGCCTGTGCGCCTTGATGAGGTTATTCTCCAGCAGCAGCGCTTCGTTCTCGGTGTTGGTGATCGTCACCTCGATAGCGCGGATCTGCGCCACCATCGCCCTAGTCTTGGGGCTGTTGTCGTGGCGGCTGAAGTAGCTGGAAACGCGGCGCTTGAGGTTCTTTGCCTTGCCCACATAGATGATGGTGCCATCACCATCGAGCATACGATAGACGCCGGGACGGCTGGTCAGGGTGCTGAGGAAGCTCTTGTGATCAAACGGCTGATCGTTTGCAGTGCTCATGATGTGCTAACGGATGGAGTCACCACCGCCCGCCCCATGCAGGAGGATGAGCAGGAAGTATAATAAACATCAACAAACAAATACAACGTATTGTTAAATAAGGGATTTTAAACCTCAAGCATTATCGAGCATGCCGTGTCGCATCGCCAGGCGGGTAAGCTCGGCATCGTTGCGCACGCCCAGCTTATCGAACAGGCGGCTGCGATAGGTGCTGATGGTCTTGGGGCTGAGGTGCAGTGAACTGGAGATATCCTGAATCTTCTCCCCCTGTACCAGCATCAGCATCACCTGCATCTCACGCTGGGAGAGATTATCAAACGGGGAGCCCTCGCTGCCGGGCAGCAGGGACAGGGCAAGGTTCTGTGCGATCGCCGAGCCGATATAGCGGCCGCCGGCATGCACCTTCTTGATCGCAGTGACGATCTCTTCAACCTTACAGCCCTTGTGCAGGTAACCGGCAGCGCCGGCCTTGAGCAGACTGGAGGGGAACGGGTCGTCGGTGTGCACGGTCAGTATGATCACGGGCAGATCCGGCGCATATGCATTGAGCTTGCGCGTCGTCTCCAGGCCACCGATACCGGGCATGCTGACATCCATCAACACCACATCCGGCCGCTTGCTGCGCACCAGTTTAAGCGCCTCCTCACCACTGTCGGCTTCGGCATAGACCTTGATGCCGGAGACATCATCCAGCACACGCCTGATGCCGGTTCTCACCAGCTCATGGTCATCGACGAGAAGGACGTTGATCATAGTACAAACCGTAATTATACAAATCGAATAAACACTAAAGGAGTGTTTGTAAAAAGTCCATTTCCTTGCAGCACCCCGCTAGCCGCTGCGCGCTATTACTGCGTGGGCGCCATAGCGGCGTAGGCCTTGCGCAGGCGCTGATCGAGCGCGTAGCCTTTGCGCGGGTCAAGCTGAGAAACCAGCATCATCACCTGCCAGGCCGCCTGGGGATAGCCGGCACCTAACAGGAGCCTTGCAGCCTCGGAATATGCCTCGACCGCCCCTGTCCTATCCCCCATCTGCAACAGGACATTGCCAAGCTCTCCATGGGCATCATAATTTTCAGGTTGCAGTCGCAACAAGGCACGGTAGTGCTCAGCCGCACCTTCGAAATCCCCCACCCAGGCCGCTTGCCGAGACATCCCCAGCAAAACCTGGGGGTCCTCATTCTGCAGTGGCTCCGCCGCTACAGGGGCTTGCTCTGGGGCGCTAGACTCCTCAGCCGGTGCGGCATCGCCCTCCTGCTGTAGGCCCATGACTTGCAGCGATAACCTTGAGGAGGGCTCCTCTTGCGCAGGCAGCTCGCTGAATGGTGGTGGTTCTTCCACATCGCTGTCGGACTGAACCATCATTTGCGGCACATCTGCCAGCGTCTCCCCCGCGGAGGGCGTGTCCGATGGGGCAGATACAGCGGGGCGCTGCTCCTGCAGTTTGTCATCGGTTACCCCGTCCATACGCTCCACGACACCATCCACTCGGCTGAGCAGTTGCTTGACCTGCTCCGACTCGCCCTCCTGTGTAGAGAACAGGGCGTGCCGATTAGCAAACAGCAACAGCAGGACGATGAAAACAATGATGTTTACTGGCCGAAAAAGCCACCTTAATGTCGGCACATTTATGCTCCCGCGGTTGGCGTTTGAGGGTAAAGGGCTGTGGCAAATAGCGAAAACTCTTTGGAAGCCTTGCTCCATGGCACCAGTTCAAACACTCCCAACCCCTCGGTGAACGAGCGCCGGAACGCGGTACGTTGACAGAGTCGGTGCGGCAAAAGAGTAATCCCCTCCAACTCCGACAGGGCCTGTTCCGCCTCGTCAGATTCACGCACTGAGTGGTGGGTATCGGCGCGGTTGACAAATACGAAGACCTCCGGCATCTGCGCCCCGGCAGCCTCCCGCAGAAGAGAGAGAAAACGCTGGGTCGACCAGATATCGGCCTGACTGGGGGGGACCGGCACCAGCACCCGGTCGGCGATTGCCAGCGCCCCCTTCACCGCGGCCATATCGGCGGTACCGACATCAACAATCACCTCGCCCGCAGTACCCTCGATGCCCTCCAGCAACTCCACTCCACCAAATTGCAACGGAAACAACGGGGTAACTCCCATCTCGCCACGGATCTCAGCCACGTCGGAAAGCGTCCGTTGCGGGTCCAGATCAAAGGCGCGGACCTCCTCCCCCTGCACTGCCAACCAGATAGCTAGATTAAAGGCCACCGTGCTCTTGCCAGCTCCCCCCTTAAGATTACCGATCACCGTAATCATCGTGTCTTATCCATTGTATTCATTATATATACTTTTTATCAGCCGCTTCCGCCCGACACAAGGACGCCATTGCGGCGCACCACTAAACAGGTGCCAGCATAATGCCTACTCCCTCCCTTGACTAGCCATCAAGGGGGGAGTGTGCCCATCACCCCTGCGGCGAAAAGACACGCAAGAGTTCATTCTTCGCCGTCAGGACTACTCCTCAGGCTGCTGCGGTTGGCGGTATGGGGCGGGACCATAATAGCCGGGGCCGTAACCCATTCCAGGCCCCATCCCCGGACCATAGCCCGGTCCGGGGCCGTAACCCATGCCCGGATGGCCATAGCCCGGTCCTGGACCGTAGCCCATGCCCGGATTGCCATAGCCCGGTCCGGGGCCGTCGCCCATGCCCGGATGGCCATAACCCGGCCCCGGGCCGTAGCCCATGCCCGGACCATAACCCGGCCCGGGGCCATAGCCCATGCCCGGATGGCCGTAGCCCGGTCCGGGCCCGTAACCCATGCCCGGATGACCATAGCCCGGTCCAGGCCCGTAGCCCATACCCGGGTGACCATAGCCCATTCCAGGCCCGTAGCCCATACCGGGCTGACCTTGACCTGGTCCATACCCCTGGGGACCGCGCCCACCGGGGCTGCGGGGTTTATTGGCGTCGGCCCGCTCGTCATTACCCAGGCCAGGGGCACCCCACTGTGCCTGAACCCCCTGAACCGGTATAGCCACGGCGCTGGCCAATGCCGCCGCAGCAACAATTTTCATTAACAACTTCATTTCTCACACTCCTCTGCTCAAGACAGGATCTATGAAGGTTTACCACCACAGCATAGACAAGCCAGAGAATCATGCTGAAATCCAGCATTTAAAATGTGGGGTAGATTGAGGGAAAACAACAACACATGAGCGTGCTGTGGGACGACAGGTGGGGAAGGAGTGTGCAAACAGCTCACCGGAAGGGAACCCCGGCGCATATCAACCATCTAACGACTTAGGAAATGGCGGAGGGTCAGGGATTCGAACCCTGGATGGGCTATTAACCCATGCCGGTTTTCAAGACCGGTGCTTTCAACCGCTCAGCCAACCCTCCGAAAGCAGAGCGAATATTAACGGAATTATCGGGCCATTTCCAGCTTGATATTCATTAGGTTAACAGTATGCTATTACGTATATTTATGCCATAGTGGCATTTAATAAACACGCTCGGAATCGACAACAATTAAGGAGTTTGTAATGAGCAGCTATGAGACGGCAACCGCCCGTTCAAATGAAGCGGCATTGGCCACCAACAAGCTGATCCGCAACACCTACACCATGCTTTCCATGACCCTGCTGTTCAGCGCACTGACCGCGACAGCCTCGGTATTCATGGAAATGGGGCCGATGACCTATTTGGTCAGCATCGGCGTAGCGATGTTGCTGGCATTCTTCGTGCTGCCGAAAACCGCTAATTCCACCGCCGGCCTGGGCGTAGTGTTCGCCATCACCGGTTTGTTCGGCTTTGCGCTTGGGCCGATGCTCAACATGTATCTGTCACTCTCCAATGGCCCGCAGATTATCGGCATGGCCATGGCCGGCACCGGGGTGATCTTCCTGACGCTATCCGGTTATGCGCTGACCACCCGCAAGAACTTCAACTTCATGGGCGGCTTCCTGATGACCGGGATGATCGTGGCCCTCATCGCTGCGTTGGCCAACATCTTCCTCGCCATCCCGGCGCTGTCGTTGGCCATCTCCGCCGTCGTCATCATGCTCATGAGCGGTTTCATCCTCTACGACACCAGCCGCATGGTGCATGAGCCCAACGGCAACTACCTGATGATGACCGTCAGCCTCTATCTGAATATCTTCAATCTCTTCGTGCACCTGCTGCACCTACTCGGCGCCCTCTCCAACAACGACTGAGCCCGAAGCTGAGAGAAACCACCAGCCCCGCCCCGTGCGGGGCTTTTATGTTCAGGAAGAACGGGCCGCTCTATCACATCCATGTGAGTGCGGCACTTGTCGATAGCGCAGGAGCGGTGCCTGTTCAGGCGAACCCAATCCCATTAACACGGTGAACACTGATATGCGCGGAGAGGCTTAAGATGGAGATGTGGATGAAGATTGGCTCGGCCCTTTTGATCGGGGCGATGCTGCTCATTCTCTGGCCGCGGGCCCGGGTAATGCTCAAGGAGAGTCCCAAAGGGAGTGCCGAAGAGTGGAAAAGCGCCCTCATCCCGCTGCTGTTGGTGGCGGGGTTTGTGGTTCTTCTCATCATGGCGGTCTGAAACCGACCCAAAGGTAACTACTCGCCGCGGAACTCACCGATGGGTGTCATCACAATCATTGCGAGCCGAAGGCGAAGCAATCTTGTTGCGGAAAGGTGATTGCTTCGCCGCTGCGCCTCTTCGCAATGACCGCTCCGATTACACAAGGGCGAGTCGTTACGCCCACCGTTGTCTCAGCGGCGAAGGCTGTGGGCCATTTCAACCAGCGCCATGATGGTTGCCGGAACAACCTGATCCGGGGACAGTCTGACTATCAGTTTTGCGGCGCTGAGCTGTAGTCGCTGCGCCGCTTCTCGATCTGGTACTTACGCACCGCGCGGTTGTGCTCCTCCAGGGTGGCAGAGAAGTGGTGGCTGCCGTCACCGCGGGCGACGAAATAGAGCTTGTCACTCTTTTCCGGATGCATGACCGCATGCACCGCATCGGCCCCCGGCATGGCGATCGGTGTCGGTGGCAAGCCGCCGCGGGTATAGGTGTTGTAGGGAGTGTCGGTCAGCAGATCCCGGCGGCGGATGTTACCGTCGTAGTCGAGCCCCATGCCATAGATCACCGTAGGGTCGGTCTGCAGGCGCATCCCTTTTTTCAGTCGCCGGATGAAGACACCGGCTATCGCCGCACGCTCGCTCTCCACGCCGGTCTCCTTCTCCACGATCGACGCCAGGGTCAGCGCCTCATCGGGGGTATTGAGTGGCAACCCCTCCTCTCGGTTCTCCCACTCATAGGCCAGCCGCTCGCTCATCGCCTGATAAGCCCGGCGCAGAAACTCCACATCGCTCATTCCGCGCGGGAAGTGATAGGTTTCCGGTAAAAATCGTCCTTCGGGATGCACATCAGGCTGACCGAGCACTGCCATAACTTCATCGGCAGAGTGATCAGTAAGCGTGTGCTTGAGGTATGGATTCGCCTTCAGTGCCTGCATCATCTCCCGGAAGTTCCAGCCCTCGACCAGGGTAAGGGCATACTGGCGTACCTTGCCATCCACCATCAGTTGCAGTAGCTGCTTTGTGCTCATTGTCGGCTGCAACAGGTATTCACCGGCCTTGATGCGGTGTGCATCACCGCTCAGACGCGCCATCAGACGAAACAGGCGTGCATCGCTGATCACGCCCTCACGCTCTAGCTGGCGGGAGACGCTGCCGAGTGTTGCGCCGGGGGCGACCACCAGGCTGTCGCCCTGCTCTGCCACCGCCAGCGGCGCCTTAATAAAGGCTTGGTAGTGACTCCAGCTCCAAATCACAGCAAGGGCGCCCAGGAGCACAAACCCTGCCACTATCTTCAACAACCGTTTACGCATCTTCTCTCTCAAGCCTCTCCCGCAACGCCGTTTGCAGGCGCCGGGTGACAGGGTTATCACTATATTGCACCAATCCAAATCGACTGACCGCACGAATACCGATAATGCTGTTGGTGATGAAGGCCTCATCCGCCGCCTCGAGTTCGCCGACGCTCAAACGGCTCACCCGCAGCGGCAGCGACAGCTCCTCGGCCAATGCCAGCACCTCTCGCCGCATCACCCCGGCGACGCCGCACTCGTTGAGGTCAGGGGTTATGACTTCCCCGTCCCGCACGGCAAACAGGTTACTCATCGTACCCTCGACAAGCTGGCCGGAGGGGTCGCACATCAGGCCTTCGTCAATCGACTCATCGTCCCACTCCTGGCGGGCAAGCACCTGCTCAAGGCGGTTAAGGTGCTTGATACCGGCTAGTCGGGGGTTACAGCTTAACGGTGTTTGGCAAAGACGTAGCGTGATGGCCGCCTCATCATCGGCATGTGCCGGCCAGGGATACCGAAACATCAGCCGGCTGGGACGGGCCTCGCTCGGCGGACAGTAACCCCGTCCCCCGCTGCCGCGGGTGATGATGAGCTTAAGCACGCCCCGCTCACTACCGGCACAGACCTTTTCGGCCTCGACGTCAAGCTGCCCGGGATCCGGCAACGGTATACCCAGGCGGTGACAGCCTTCCAACAGACGCTCCATGTGCGCCTGCCAGAGTTGCGGCCTGCCATTGACGATGGCGAGGGTTTCAAACAGGCCATCACCGTAGTGAAGGCCGCGATCACTGGCCTCAATATGCTCTTGCTGTACACCGTTGATAAGGATCACTGGCCACCCTTCCTGACTGTATGCGGCATATTCTAACGGGGATCATCATCGAGTTCATGGAGAAGATCGCCTCCCGTCAGCCTTGGCAACGCACGTATCGAATAACCCGCGGGACAGATCAGCCCTGACATAAAAAGACCGGGCACCAGGCCCGGTCTGTTCGCCGTGGCGGCTCGATGTTACTTGAGCTTGGCCAGCACCAGGGTGGCATTGGTGCCACCGAAGCCGAAGGAGTTGGAGAGTGCGTAGTTGATCTCCATTTCACGTGCCGTACCGGCCACGTAGTCAAGATCACACTCAGGGTCCTGGTTGTCGATGTTAATCGTCGGCGGCGCTACCTGGTCATGAATGGCCATGGCGGTAAAGATCGCCTCGACACCACCGGCAGCCCCCAGCAGGTGACCGGTCATCGACTTGGTGGAACTCATCGCCAGCTTGTAGGCGTAGTCACCAAAGGTTGCCTTGGCCGCATCGGTCTCGGCCTTGTCACCGGCCGGGGTCGAGGTGCCATGGGCGTTGATGTAGTTGGTCTGCTCAGGATTGATACCGGCATTACGCAGAGCGTTGTTCATGCAACGGCTGGCGCCTTCACCTCCTGCTGCGGGCAGGGTCATGTGGTAGGCGTCACCACTCATACCGTAGCCCACTACCTCGGCGTAGATCTTCGCACCACGGGCCTTGGCGTGCTCATACTCTTCGAGCACCATCACGCCGGCACCGTCACTAAGTACGAAGCCGTCACGCTCCTTGTCCCACGGACGACTGGCCGCTTGCGGATCGTCGTTACGCGTAGACAGGGCACGGGCGGAGCCGAAGCCGCCGAGACCACAGGGCGAGGTAGCCATCTCCGCACCACCGGCAATCATCACGTCCGCATCGCCGTACTCGATGAGACGAGCCGCATCGCCGATGCTGTGGGTGCCGGTTGCACACGCGGTAACCAGAGCGATGTTCGGACCCTTCAACCCGTACATGATGGAGACGTGGCCGGAGATCATATTGATGATGTTGCTCGGCACGAAGAACGGGGAGATCTTGCGCGGCCCGCCCTTCATGTAGGCCTCGTGCCCCTTCTCGATGCCAGGCAAACCACCGATGCCTGAGCCGACCGCCACACCGATACGCTCGGCGTTCTGCTCGGTCACCTCAAGGCCGGAATCCTTGATCGCCTCCATGGAGGCTGCGATGCCGTAGTGGATAAAGGGGTCCATCTTCTTGGCATCTTTCGGCGACAGGTAGTTACTGACATCGAAATTTTTCACCGATCCGCCAAAGGTGGTGGAGAAACCGGTGGTATCGAAATGAGTAATGGGAGCGATACCGCTCTTGCCGGCGAGAATGTTTTCCCAGGACTCCTTAACGCTGAGACCTACGGGAGAAACCATACCCATACCGGTGATAACAACACGACGCTTAGCCAAGGAACGACCCTCTTTAATTCCTTTGAATTACTGACAACAAAAGGCCGCGGCCACGCAAAGGTGGTCGCGGCCCCGGCGACTCGATCAGCGATCAGCCCTGGTGAGCATTGACGTAGTCAATAGCCTGCTGAACGGTGGTGATCTTTTCAGCTTCTTCATCCGGGATCTCGGTCTCGAACTCTTCTTCCAGAGCCATTACCAGTTCCACGGTGTCGAGCGAATCGGCGCCAAGATCATCAACGAAAGAGGCTGCATTGGTGACCTCGTCTTCTTTTGCACCAAGCTGCTCGATAACAATCTTCTTGACGCGCTCTTCAACACTGCTCATGACGGATATTTCCTCCCAGAGATATAAAAAAATCTTTTTCTGCCGCGGTATTGTAGTTAAAACCGCAAACAGATGCTAGAGAATTGCCCCTTTCCGCGAAACTCATCGCAAAAAGAGCGCAACCATTTGATTTAAAAGGGCTTTATCAGCCCATATACATACCACCATTAACGCTAATGGTTTCCCCGGTGATGTATGCCGCCTCTGGAGAGGCCAAAAAGGCCACCGCAGCAGCGATCTCTTCGGGGTTACCCAGGCGTCCCAGCGGGATTTGGTTGAGCAGCAACTGCTTGTGCTCTTCGGCCAGATCGCGGGTCATATCGGTATCGATAAAGCCCGGCGCAACGGCATTGACAGTGATCCCACGAGCCCCGACTTCCCGCGCCAGCGACTTGGTGAAGCCAAGGATACCGGCCTTGGCGGCAGCGTAATTGGTCTGCCCGGCGTTACCCATCAAACCGACCACCGAGGCGATACTGATGATGCGCCCCTTGCGTGCCTTGGTCATGGGGCGCAGGACAGCCTTGGACATGCGGTAAACCGACTTGAGGTTGGTCTCCATGATCGCATCCCAGTCACCATCCTTCATCCGCATCAGCAGATTATCGCGGGTGATGCCGGCGTTATTGACCAGAATGGCAGGGGCAGCATACTCCTCGACGATCTGGTCCATCATGTGGTCTATCTCGGACTGGTGCGTAACATCGAGTTTGACGCCTTTGCCTGCCACACCGTTCTCTTTGAGGTAGGCGCTGATCGCCTCGGCCCCACTGTCGGAGGTGGCGGTACCGATGACGGTTGCCCCCTTGGCGCCCAGCGCCAGGGCGGTTGCCTTGCCGATACCACGACTGGCACCGGTAACCAGAGCTACTTCGTTTTCCAGAGACATCTTTTTTCTCCTGTTATTTCTCCGCCGCAATCACAACGCGCCAGCACTCTTCAGTGAATGCGTTTGACAGGTAGTGGATAAAGATCATCCGTAGTGACTGTGCGGTTAAAATTTTCTCAGGCCGACAACCCGGCCAGTGCACTTTCCAAAGTGGCCGGATCGTACACCGCCATGGCATTCATGCCCTTTACAATACGCTTGTTGAGGCCGATCAGGACCTTACCCGGGCCGCATTCGAGCAGGGTGTCGACGCCCTCGCCCTCCATCGCCTGCACCGTCTCCACCCAGCGCACCGGGCTATAGAGCTGACGGACCAGCGCATCGCGAATGGCGTTGGCATCTGTCGCCTTGCTCACATCGGCATTGTTGATCACCGGGATTTGCGGCGTGCTGATGCTGATCCCGGCCAGACGCTCGGCCAGCTTGTCCGCTGCCGGTTTCATCAGTGCGCAGTGTGACGGTACGCTTACCGGCAGTACCACGGCACGTTTGGCGCCGGCCTCTTTGGCCAAACCTACCGCACGCTCAACGGCAGCCACCTGACCGGCGATCACAACCTGGCCGTTGGCGTTGAAGTTGACCGCCGAGACCACTTCGCCCTCGGCGGCCTGCTCGCACACCTCGATGACTTTCGCATCATCCAGGCCGAGGATCGCCGCCATGGAACCGGTGCCCGCCGGCACCGCCTCCTGCATCAGCTTGCCACGCTCGGCGACCAGCGACACCGCATCGGCAAAACCGAGTGCACCGGCAGCCACCAGGGCACTGTATTCACCCAGACTGTGACCGGCCACCACTGCCGGTGCGGCACCGCCCTTCTCCTGCCAGATGCGCCACACGGCAATGCCGGCACTCAGCATCGCCGGTTGCGTGATATGGGTCTGATTCAGCTCATCGGCCGGACCTTCAGCAACGATCTTCCACAGGTCATAGCCAAGCGCCTCGGAGGCCTCGGCAAAGGTATTCTTGACCTGGCTCTCGGCCTCGGCCAGCTCAGCCAACATGCCGACCGCCTGTGAGCCCTGTCCCGGAAATACAAATGCAAGCGACATGTATTTTCCCCTTCAATGTTTGTTAAAAGCGGTTTAACGCAAAGGCGAAAAGGACGCGAAGAAAACCAAAATTTTGTTTTCATTAATGTGACTATTGCGTATGAGGTATACCACCGCACCGTCACACTTAAATAGTCTTTGCGATCTTCGCGTCTTTACGGTGAACAATCAGAATTTAATCAACGCCGAGCCCCAGGTGAAGCCGCCGCCGAAGGCCTCCAGCAGCAGCGTATCGCCGCGCTTAATGCGACCATCACGTACGGCCTCATCGAGGGCCAGTGGCACCGAGGCACCGGATGTATTGCCGTGGCGGTCCACGGTCACCACCACATTATCCAGCGACATGCGCAATTTCTTCGCGGTAGCGTTGATGATGCGGATATTGGCCTGGTGCGGCACCAGCCAGTCGATGTCGCCCTTTTCCATGGCGTTGGCTTCAAGGGTCTCATCCACGATGCGGCCCAGTGTATTGACCGCCATCTTGAACACCTCGTTGCCCTTCATCGACATGTAGGCGTTGCCATCCAGCACCTTCTGATAATCGCTGGAGACACCCGCGTCGACCTTGAGCAGTTCCTTGTACTGGCCATCGGCATGCAAGTGGGTAGAGAGGACACCGGGCTCCTCGCTAGCCTGCAGTATCACCGCACCGGCACCATCGCCGAACAGGATGCAGGTGCCGCGGTCGTTCCAATCGGTAATGCGAGACATCGTTTCGGCGCCGACCACCAGGGCCGTTTTGTGACTGCCGCTTTTGATGAACTTGTCGGCCACGCCCAAGGCGTAGACAAAACCGGTGCAGACCGCCTGCACATCGAAGGCAGGGGCGCCGTGGATCGCAAGGCGTTCCTGCAGCAGACAGGCGGTGCTGGGAAAGACCTGGTCCGGTGTGGTGGTGGCTACGACGATGAGATCGATATCACTCGCCTCGATGCCGGCCATTTCGATGGCGCGCAGCGAGGCCTGCTCCGCCAGATCGACGGTATTCTCACCCTCTGCGGCAATGTGCCGCTCCTTGATGCCGGTACGCTCAGTAATCCAGGCGTCGCTGGTGTCGACCATCTTCTCCAGGTCGGCATTGGTGAGAACCTTTTCCGGCAGATAACCGCCGGTACCCATGATGCGTGAATAGATCAAACCGCCTGCCTCTCTTCCAGTAAGTTACCCAGTTGCTCTTTGATTTTCTCGGGCACGTTCTTCTCCACCTCCAGCACCGCCTCCTTGATCGCATTGGAGAAGGAGAAAGCATCAGCGCTGCCGTGGCTCTTGATGACGATGCCGCGCAATCCGACCAGACTTGCGCCATTGTAGGCGCGGGGGTCGATGCGCCGGCGGAAGGCACGAAGCACGGGCAGCGCGACCAGCCCCGCCAGTTTGGTGAGGAGGTTGCGCTTGAATTCCTGCTTCATGTAGAAGCTGATCATCTTGCCAACGCCTTCACTTGTCTTGAGCGCCACGTTACCCACAAAGCCATCGGCCACGATCACATCCACCGTACCCTTGTAGATATCGTCACCCTCAACATAACCGACATAGTTAAGGCCATTGCCGTTGAGCATCTTGTGCGCCTGCTTGACCTGCTCGTTGCCCTTGATCTCCTCTTCGCCGACATTAAGCAGTCCAACCGTCGGTGAGGGATTGTTGTCAACGGCACTGGCCAGCACCGAACCCATCACCGCAAACTGATAGAGCACCTCGGCGGATGAGTCCACATTGGCCCCCAGGTCCAGCATGTGTGAGTGACCAGTCATGGTCGGCAAGGCAGTGATCAGGGCGGGCCGATCGATACCTTCGAGCGTCTTCAGCACAAAGCGTGCGGTGGCCATCAAGGCACCGGTATTTCCGGCACTGATACAGGCCTGCGCCTCCCCCTGTTTGACCAGGTTGATGGCAACACGCATGGATGAATCCTTCTTGCCCCGCAGCGCGGAAGAAGGCGCCTCATCCATGGCGACGACCTGTGAGGCGTGCTGGAATACCAGACGCTCCGACAACTCACCGCCATGGCGCGCAAGTTCGGCGCTCAGCTGCGCTTCATCCCCCACCAGGATCAGTTTCAACCCGGGGTGCTGTTTCAGCGCGAGCAGAGATGCAGGCACGGTTACGCCTGGACCGTGGTCGCCGCCCATGGCATCAATGGCGATAACGGTTCGTGTCATGAATGATCCCTAAACGAAATACCGGCCCGTGACGCCACGCCACGAGCCGGTATGGATACAACAACGCTTTGCGGCAAGACTTACTCGCCCTTAACGTTAACCACCTTGCGACCACGGTAGTAGCCGTCGGGGCTGACGTGGTGACGCAGATGCGTTTCACCGGTGGTCGGCTCAATGGAAATCGCTGCACCTTTCAGAGCATCGTGGGAACGGCGCATACCGCGACGTGAGGGGGACTTTTTGTTTTGCTGTACAGCCATTGCTAAAAACCTCGTTCAGAGTTTTCGATCAGTCTTCAGTCCGGCAAGAACGGAGAAGGGGTTATCCTTCTCATCCCTGCCTGTATCTTCGCGCTCGCTATCCGCCGGCGCATCGGCATCGTTTAACGTCACACCGCACTCTTCCCTGGCGTGCCTGGGCACGATGGGCAAGGCCAGCAGCAGCTCATCCTCGATCACATCACGCAAAAACAGCGGCTGCCCATCGAGCTGCAGCGGCTCATAATGGGAGGGCAAGGCCTCAGCCTCCGCTGCACTGCGCACCATTGCCAGGGCAAACGTACTGTCGATGGCGTACTGCATCGCCTCCAGGCAACGCTGACACTCCAGGGTCACGTCGGTGCGAAGATGTCCCCGCATGAAACGTATCCCCTCCTCGTCGATGCCGAACTCCAGGGAGACCGCCACACTGCCGTCATTCCCCAGTAATGCATCGCCAAGGCGCGCCATTTCAGCAAGATCGACATGCCCTTGCAGCAGCCGGCGTGTCTCAGCCATGCGTAAGGGGTCGATGTGTACCGGCAAGCGCTCGTCAAACATAAGCGCGCAATAATACCCCCGAGATGGCATGCTGTCAAAGAAAAATCCAGTAAAAACGGGCTGTTCCGGGATGTTGGTCGGTGCTTTCGCGAGCCTCGTCACACCCCTGCCGCTTGACAAGGGGGCGGGATAATCTGTAGTTACTACTCATCCCCAATACACGGGCGGCGTTCAGGGTGATACCCGAACCCACCCCAGCCAGGCTGAGATGATGATAAAAAAGATCCTCATTGCCAATCGCGGCGAGATCGCAGTACGCATCGTTCGTGCCTGCAGGGAGATGGGAGTGCGCTCGGTTGCAGTCTATTCCGAGGCGGATCGCCATGCCCTGCATGTGAAGAAGGCCGATGAGGCCTACAGCCTCGGCCCGGAGACCGTCACCGGCTACCTCAATGCGCACCGGCTGGTGAACATAGCGGTGGCCAGCGGCTGTGACGCACTCCACCCGGGCTATGGCTTTCTTTCGGAAAATCCAGAACTTGCCGCTATCTGCAAGCGCCGGGGCATCCGTTTCGTCGGGCCCTCCGCCGAGGTGATCCAGCGTATGGGCGACAAGACCGCCGCCCGCGCTGCGATGCGTGAGGCAGGCGTGCCGGTCACCCCGGGCAGCGGCGGCAAGCAGCTGCTGCGCACTCCGATCGGGGGCGCCACACTGACCATG
>OBLN01000049.1_pt1 | contig 41122 bp, 29 predicted proteins | sample 1519301 | NCBI WGS metagenome assembly OBLN01 (sample SAMEA2452533, study PRJEB22499) | sediment metagenome | reverse complement strand
CTTTCAAAATCATACACCAAAGCCTGTTACCCCCTCAATATGAAATTCATCGAGTAATTAACATATGGGACTATCATTGTTAAATATCGATTATTTTTTTAATACTGATTATTGCATGAATACCGGTTATTATTCGAATATTGTACTGTTATGAATAACGTTTGTATATTATTTGAGTATTGTCTGAACATTGTTTCATTTGAATGGTATCTAATCCCGTACTTTAACCCGTATCTTAGTTTAGAATTTTTATCTGGAATTTTAACCCTAATTTTAGTCTGGAATCTATTCAGAATTTTGTATCATAGACTGCTTTTAGAAATAGCCTGCTTTTAAAAATTATCCCTGGATTATTACTTCTTTGTTATTTCTGACTATTTTACTCCCGGTATACCTGCATTATTTTTACCATAACTCATTATCCTATTTCTGCCTCTTTGATTATTTGAGGAATCTTTTCAAGGACATCAGTAGCAAGCAGTGCGTTTCCTGCTTTTTCAAAGGCCAGGTCTCCGGCTGCCCCATTGATATAGGCTGCACAGGCTGCGGCAAGAAATGCCGGATTTTTTGAAAAAAGGGACCCTGTAACGCCTGCCAGAACATCTCCGGTGCCTCCTACAGTCATTCCCGGATTTCCCGTCCTGTTCAGGAGGGTTTGTTTTCCATCGGAAATAATGTCTATTTTGCCTTTCAGGAGCGTTACCACTCCTTTTTCTTCGGAAAACTCCCTGACGGCTTTTTCGCGGGATTCAGGGGCCCCGGGTGTTTCCATACCTCTAAGGCGTGCAAACTCCGCCGCATGCGGGGTCACTATTATTTCGCAGTTTCCTGCAAGGGTCTCGAAGAGGATTCCTGAAAGGGCTGAAAGAGCATCGGCATCCAGGACTACTTTTCTACAGAAGGGCAGTATCTTTCTAACAGTCTCAAGAGTCTCTGTTGCTCGCCCAAGCCCCATTCCCATAACAACAACATCGTGAGAGTTAATCAGGTCCGGAAGAATCGACAGGTCCTCAGGGCAGAGGATATTTGACGATAATTTCCTCACGATAAGGTCCGGAGAATAAGAAGCCACGACCTTCGCTATAGACTCGGGCACTGCTGCCGTTACAAGGTCTGCTCCCGCCTTCAGGGCTGCAAGTGATGCAAGTGCCGGAGCTCCGGAATAAGGCCCTCCCCCTATGATAAGGACTCTTCCTGCATTTCCTTTATGCGCCTCGGACCTTCTCTTTTGAAGCATCTGCAGGTCACCAGGACCAACATAGTGTTCCGCATCCGCACAGACCCCTATTTCTGCAACTTTTACCATACCCGTATGCTCTTTTGCCTGCTCACTCATAAGCCCTGTTTTCATGCGGTGAAAAGTTAAGGTAAGGTCTGCATACACGGCTTTTTTAAATTCTCCTCCATCAGGGTCAATCCCGGACGGGACATCCACTGAAATTACGGGCTTTCCTGATTTTCCTTCCCTGTTTATCAAATCGATCGCAGTTGATTCGGGCTCTTTTACCTCTCCTTTTACTCCTGTGCCGAAGATAGCATCTACAAGCATGTCAGCATCTGAAAACCAGCCAGAAGCTGCAAGCTGGCTTGAGTCTTTGATTTCAATCACCTGGACCCTGCTAAACCTTAACAGGGAGAAATTATGTAGAGCTTCTTCGGTCCTTATATCCTCGACTTTTCCAAGCAGGATTATTCTTACAACATATCCCGGCGTGCCTGCAAGGTGCCTGGCGGCAACAAAAGCATCCCCTCCATTATTACCTCTGCCTGCTACAAACAGTACCTTTCCGCTCCCTAGCCTTTCCCTTACACCCTGTGCAATAGCTGCCCCCGCATTTTCCATTAACTGAACCGGAGACAAGCCCAGATATGCACAGTTTATATCAATTGCCCTCATTCTTAACGAATTAATATATTTCATGATGATTGCCTGCCCATCTTTCTGCCCCTCTTTATTAAATTCTTATTTGCTGCTCCGATTTACTTGCTATTCTGTTTATTTGCTATTCTAATTTTCCCGCTGGTTCAATTTACTTGCCGGTCTAATTTTCTAGCTTTTTTTACTGAAGTATTTTATACTGAAGTAGATTTATCTGTTATTATTAATTATATACACTACAACCCTGATAACAACGTATGCCCCGGAATAATGTATATGCCGATAAAAGCAAATTACTTCCGTAGAAGCTGTTATGCAGTAAAGGTGAGCTATGCCCTGGAATAATAGGGCAGGCTTGTTACCTGGAAGTAATCTTTAATAAGTAGTTTCATTAATAGTAACAAATGTATAGTAAGAGGAACTAATAACTGAAGTTAGTAGACTTTAAGGTTGGACAGTTTGAAGACCACAGGTTGTTGCAGATTAACTTCCAGTCTCGTTATAATAACAAAAATGAATTTAAAGTCAGTAGTCTTTAGATTAAACCCGATATTGAAATAATCTTAAATAGTCTTATGTATAACAATGTAATGTTTTTCCTTATTTCTTTATTTGAGCATAAAGAGAGAAAAGTAAAAAATTGTAAGCAGGCAGGCATCTGATCAAATGTTTGCTTTCCTTTTCACGTGTCTGGACTTACATGAGAGCAGGAGGATGATTTTTGTCTAGTTCTAAAGATGCGGATAGCAGTCTTAAGAGTACGGTTAAGCCCAGGTATCTTATCCTGGGTAGTGGTAGTATTGGTTTTGCACTTGCAAAAGAGCTCAGGGAAAGCAATAAGCTTGTAATCATTGTGGATAAAGACGAAGCCAAGGTCGAAACTCTCAGAGAAGAAGGCTTTGAAGCTATTCTCGGGGATATCTCTGATCCTGAGCTGGTTAATAATGTTGACCTTAAAAATGTTGTTGCCATACTTTTCCTGAGTTCCAACAATGAAGCTAACAGGAAAGGAATTGAAAACTTTAAAAAAGCAGTAAACCCTGACATCCAGATCTTTTCGCGGGCATCGGATATTATTAACAAAGAAAAGATGGAAGATCTGGGATCAGATTACGTTTTCATGCCCTCTAAACTCGTTGCAAGCTCTCTTTCTCGCTCCCTTGAAAGGGCTGAATCGGTCCACAGAGGCAACAGGCTTGCCAGATGGTTAAAAGGGATAAGGGACAAGAAACTTGCTATCGTAATCCACGATAACCCCGACCCTGACGCAATATCAAGTGGGCTTGCTTTAAAGGAGATTGCAAAAAGCCTTGGTGTTGAAGCCAATATCCTCTACCACGGGAGAATAGGGCATCAGGAAAACAAGGCTTTTGTAAATCTTCTCGGGATTGACCTCAGCAAGATGGAGGAGCATGACCCGAAGGACTTTGATGAGATTGCCCTGATAGACTGCTCAATTCCTGGTGTTAACAACATGGTACCTCCCAATTCCTATGTGGGCATTGTAATTGACCATCACCCTCCAGGGGATACCGAAATAAAGGCTGAGTATGTAGATATCCGGCCCAATTTCGGGGCAACGGCCACCATCATGACAAAATACCTGCAGCAGTTGAATATTAATATATCCAAGACCCTGGCAACAGCTCTGCTTTATGGTATCAGGACCGATACACAGGACTTTAAGCGGAAAACCGATCCGGCTGACCTCTCCGCTGCTTCGTACCTGTATCCGCTTTCAAACCACGGAATTCTGGACCAGCTTGAACAGCCTTCAATGGCTATTGAGACCCTTGAGGTTCTCGGGGAAGCTATCCGCAACAGGCAGGTACTGGGGAGTTATCTTCTCTCAAATGTCGGTAATATCCGTGATAGAGATACCCTTCCTCAGGCTGCGGATTATCTCCTGAGCCTTGAAGGAATCTCTACAACTGTTGTTTTTGGGGTTACAGAAGACCGTATCTATATCTCCGGACGCAGCACCGACATCAGGGTCAACCTCGGAGAGGTTATGCGTCAGGCTTTCGGAGAGGATGCAGGTGGGCATGCAAATGCGGCCGGAGCTCAGATACCCCTTGGGGTTTTCAGCGCCACAAAAGATAGACAAACACTCCTGAGGCTTGTTAACGAAGCAGTCGTCAAGAGATTCCTGAGCGCTGTCGGAGTGGAAAGTGCAGGAGAATAAACTGAAAGAATTAACTGAAAGAATAAACCTGAAAGAGTAAACCTGAAAGTGTAGAGTGGTTTCCGAGTAGCGAAGGATGAGTTCCCAATACAAACTTCGGAAATAAACTTTTACAAACAAATCTTTGACGACAAACCTTTGAAGATAACTCTCTGGAAACGAATGTTCGGAAATACACTTTCAGAAAAACCGAATTTCTTAAAGGAGCAGACCCTTTTGTTCCTTTACTTTTGACCTTTTGAAGGCTGCTGTTTTATCTGATCCGAAGCCCGAGAGAGAATCTTTCGCCTTCTCCCCCTGAGCCGCACCGGATCATGTATCTTGCTTCAGGCAGGAATATCCGATTTTATTTTATTTCCATTCAGGATGTCGCTCTCAGTTACCTTAATTCCTGAGACGGTTGAGTTTTCTCCTGAGGTTAGCGAATAGGCGGATGTTGCATAAACTCCGTTTCCTGTGTTTTCAGTTGAATAAGGTACGGTTATTTCAAACAACCCGTTTTCGTCCGCCACGTCACCTTTCTGATATACGAATTTCCTGCCCGTATTCGAGCTGAGCTCAAGTGTTGCCATTACGGTGGCATCTGGACTTGCAGTGCCTGAAAGCGTGGCTCCCTTTACATATTCAAATACTTTTACAGTATTCTCGCTGCTTACACTGCTATTTTTGTCTGTTGTGTTTATAGAACTTTCATGGACCAGCCTGAAGTTTCCAAGGGATGTCCCGTCGAGCTTGTGGAGCTTATATATCTGGGTCTGAAGAAGAGCCGGTTTGGGAGTTGCAACGGTTCTGATGCCCATATTCTCTTTAACGGTTTTGGCTTCGTAGTAATCTTCAATATCCTTTCCTGCTATCTCGGTAATAGCCCCGAACTTACCTTCTGCCATCAGTGTGTCGGTTATTACATATTTTACATTGAGTTTTTCAACTATTGTTTTTGCTTCTTCTTCGGAACTTGTTAAAAAGAAGGTTGCAGAGTCCTTCACACCTGTCTGGAAGTTATTTGAAACCGCAGGCCTTTTCCCTACATATACTATCCAGTTTCCATAGTCCCACCAGCTAAGAACTCCGTATTCGGGAGTTTCTGAGGGTTCAAGATAATAAGAAGTTTCAGGTGTCGAGGTTTCAAGCCATTCGAGGGAGTCTTTCCATTCAGGACCAATTGAGGCTGCATCCTTTGCAAAAGCAGCACCCAGCCACAGAGAGGGCACAAAAACAAGCCCGATCAATGCGATACCTGAAACGAGTTTAAAGTAGTCCGGCTCGCCAGCTTTGCTGTTTGATTCCGTACTCAGTCTGGTCTTTGACCTGGATTTGTTTTTTAGAGACTTCTTTCTTCCCGTCTCAAGGTCGGGTATAGGTTTTTTCTCTGCTCCCTGCCCGGATTTAACGAGCTTTTTTACCTCTCTTTCGAAATCAAGTGATTCCAGGAAGACCCACAGCGTGTAAGCGGTAAGAATCGAGACATTTACTGCAAAAAGGTAAGCAAAACGCCTCTGAGAAAGGGCAAGATATGCACAGAAAAGTGTCCATACAAGGAAGAATACACCTTCAGGTTTTGATTTTTCGCTTTTTGACTCAAGGATGAGCAGGAAAATGCCTGCCAGAGCCGCCAGGAAAGTAAGTCCGAAACTTCCCAGCACTGCCGATAAACTGAGTTTTCCCTGCCCTGTCAAAAATAGAGGCACTGCTTCTGCAATTGTGCCTATGTATTCGCCTTTGCCCGAAAAGAACCTCAGCCCTTCAATAATAAAAGCATAATATTCGATGGAAAATATCCGGAGGAAAAGCAGCCCTGCGGCGGAAACCAGTATCAATACACAGGGATAGTATTTCCAGTTTATCCCTTTCTTTGAAACATATGCAGAGAAGCCCCAGAGCAGGCATACGCCCGCAAGCAGGATCAATATATAAACTACCTGGAACCAGGAAAGGTACATTGCACTCATTTCAAGTCCCTGGCGGACTTCTCCTGCCGAAAGAGGGATAGTAAACAGAAGTGTTGCAAATATAACTGCAGTCGAACAAATAAAGAGATAATCCGCCTCTCTCCCGGCTTTCAGGTCAAGTGTCGCCTGAACCAGTGTATACAGGACAATAAGACCTATAAGAGCAGGGGCTCCTACCCATGTAAAAATCAAGAGCGAAAAGAAGAGCCCTGATGCTGCTGCAAAAAGCAGAGGATTTATAATTTTCCTGTCCGAAGATATATTTTTAAGTGAACTTAAGGAAAGTTTTCTCTCACCTGCCTGCTTTAAGGCAAGTATGAAAAATGCATAAGCTATCGTTGAAAGAAATACTTCGGCTACATGATGGTCTACTGCCCCAAAACGGGATACATATACATGGGCAGGCAGGACTGCAAAAATCAGAGCTCCAACAAGTGCTGTTCTTTTATCAAAAACCGAAGCTGCTGCTACATAGACCGGAATTATCGTCAGGGTTCCGAGGAGTACGGGCAAAAGGGCTCCTGCCAATTCAACGGTATGCGCGTCGGGCTGTCCTCCTCCCATAATTATTCCAAGCAGGGCGCCCAGGATATCAAAGAATGGGGGCCACCCAATCTCAAGACCATACGGGTAATTGATGTAAGTATCGAAGTTAAGAGAATTGGGGAAGCTGGATACTGTGTAAAGTATGCGCCGCATATGATAAAACTCATCATATCCCGTGAAGGTTATGCCTCCGTTTGCGGTAAGTGACGCATAGGAGAGCATGCGCATGAGAAACGCAACTGCTATTACGGCGATAAGTGAAATTCTAATTTTTGAACTGCTGGCGGGAGCCTGTGCCGCCGGAAATCTCATGCCTTTATCTGTCATAGTCATCTCTACTATATTTTTAGCTGGTTTTTACGTTTCAGTTACGGTTCGGTGTAAAGTAACTTTAATAACAATCCGGTCAGTACGGCTACCTTAAGGACTCGGAGCCTGACATATCCTGAACCTCTCGCTTTTGCCTCTCGCTTTTATATTTAGTCCCGAAGCTGGCTTATTTTCAGATACTCGTTAACCGATTGAATTTCGCAGGTCTAAGTCCCGAATTTATAACACTCAGAATTTAATTAAAATTTATAAAACTCAGAGTTTAATAAAATTTTAGCTACACTGACAGATACGAATCTGGGGATTAAAGATCTGACAGTTGTGGATTTAATAGTTATGGGTTATATTTCTGGTAACATCTTTACTACATCTTTTACTATTTAATTGTCGTGAATTATAACCCCTGTATTACCCATTATTCTGGTGCAATTCAGCGAATTATCTGGCAAGTGTTATATATACCTCTCCTAATCTTGATATGAGTTTTTCAATATATTTATTACCATTGAACTTAATGAACTATTGAATTGTGAAAAATAAAAGCTTGCAGCTCAATCATGAGTCAAAGTCTTTATTATGAAGGTTATTAAAGGACTGCACTCCGCAGGTAATTTAAGATATCATTCTAGCAGTTTTTAAATCAGTACTTTGTTTAAATCTTAAAACAAGTGAGATACAGATGAAGATAGCCATATTTCATGATTACTTCGGAGCTATTGGCGGTGGAGAAAAACTGGTGCTGATGCTCGCAAAATATTTTAATGCCGATGTTATTACCACGGACTTAAACATAGAATCCATAAAAAAGATGGGCTATTCCGAAATGCATATAATAAGCCTTGGAAATACCCCAAAAGTTCCCCCCTTAAAGCAGATCTCGGCATCTCTACTCTTTGCAACCTGTGACTTCTCAGATAAGTATGATTTCTTCATTTTCTCCGGGAACTGGGCACATTTTGCTGCAAAAAAACATAAGCCAAATCTATATTATTGCCATACTCCCACAAGGGCTTTTTATGACCTTTACGATACATTTTTGGCGAGACAGTCATTTGTTGTTTCCGTATTCTTCCGGGTCTGGGTCAGGCTTCACAGGCCGGTTTCCGAATATTATCTTTCACATGTATGTAAGGTCGCAACTAACTCAAAGAACACACTGCAAAGGGTCAGAAAATACTTTCGTAGAGACGCTGAAGTTATTTACCCTCCTGTTGAAACTTCTAAATTTACCTGTAAAGAACACGGGGATTTCTGGCTCTCTGTAAACCGCCTGTATCCTGAAAAAAGAGTAGAACTTCAGATTGATGCTTTCAGGGAAATGCCCGAAGAAAAACTTCTTATTGTTGGAGGATACTCAAAAGGAGACCACGCAAAAAGTTATGCAAAAAATGTTCTCAATAGTTTGCCTGAGAATGTAGAAGTGCTTGGAGAGGTCTCTGAAGAAGAACTGCTTGATCTTTACTCTTGCTGTAAAGGTTTTATTTGCACTGCCATGGATGAAGATTTCGGGATGACCCCTATAGAAGCTATGGCAAGCGGAAAACCTGTTGTAGCTGTAAATGAGGGTGGGTTTAGAGAAACCGTAATTGACGGGAAAACAGGAATACTTGTTAGTGCTGACCCGAAAAATATAATTGGAGCTGTAAAAGCTGTATCTCTCAGGCCGGAGACTTATAAGGATGCATGTTTTAACAGGGCTGAAGAATTTGATGTATCCATCTTTATCCAAAAAATAAAAAATGTGATTTACAATGATTTTTAAACATTTAATTGAACTATATAATTACCGGGACTTGATCTGGAAATTGTCCTGGGGAGAGTTTAAACTCCGATATAAAAATTCTATACTAGGATATTTCTGGTCCCTCCTGGAACCCCTTTTAATGCTCACAGTCCTGTATTTCGTATTTTCCAATTTAATGAGGGTTCAGGTAGAGTATTACCAGCTCTTTTTGTTGATGGGCATAATTTTATGGAATTTCTTAAGCAGGTCAACTAACATTGGGATGTTTGCCATAGTCGGAAGGCCGGATATGATCAAAAAAATCTACTTTCCCAGGGATATTTTTGTAATTTCGTCGTGTATCACAGCCCTGCTTATGAGCCTTTTTGAATCAGTTGTATTTTTCATATTTATGGCAGTTTTCAGGGTCCCTTTATCCTTTAATATAGTGTATGCACCCTTAATTTTGATCTTCCTCTTCTTTCTGGCTCTTGGAATTGCCATGGCACTTTCAGCACTCAATGTTTACTACAGGGACGTTCAGTTTATCTGGGATGTACTCATGCAAGCAGGATTTTTTGCAACCCCTATTCTTTACACTGTTGATATACTCCCGGAAGCTTTCCGGAAAATTGTCTTCCTTAACCCCATGGCACGGATAATAGTATCTGCGCGGGATACGATAATTTATTCAACTCCAGCAAGGTCTGAAGACCTGCTGTTTATGTTTGCTTCATCGGTCTTTTTCCTTATCCTTGGTTATGCAATTTTCTCCAGACTTGAGCCCGGCTTTGCGGAGGAAATCTGATGGCTGCAATTGAAGTTGAAAACCTTTATAAAATGTTCCGTATCCCTCACGAAAAGAGGAATACAGTATTTGAGTCCCTTGCAGGGGCTTTAAAGCCTCCGCAGTACGAAACATTCCAGGCTCTTAATAACATCAATTTTGAGGTTGATGAAGGCGAAGCCCTGGGGATTATTGGTGAAAACGGAAGTGGTAAAAGTACCCTGTTAAAAATAATGGCAAATATTTTACGTCCTACGAAAGGGAGCGTAAAAGTAAATAAGAGAATCACTCCCTTTCTTGAGCTCGGGGTAGGTTTTCAGCCAAACTTTACGGCTTCGGAGAATGTAAGGACTTACGCAACCATCATGGGGATTTCAAAAAGAGAGATAGAATATAAACTCGATGATGTGCTCGAATTTGCAGGCCTCGAAAAGTTCAGGGATACCAAACTAAAAAACTTCTCTTCCGGCATGCAGGTGAGGTTAGCTTTCTCCACAGCAATCCAGACCGATCCTGAAATACTCTTAATGGATGAGGTGCTGGCTGTAGGAGACATGGAATTTCAGCAGAAGTGCCTGGACGTCCTTAACCAGTACAGAAATGAAGGGGTAACAATAATATTTGTCTCTCACGACCTTGGAGCTGTCAGAAGGTTCTGCGACAGGACTTTACTCCTGCATAAAGGAGTGCAGGTAGCTCTTGGGGACACCGGCGATGTTATTGATAGGTATGTGTACGGAGGAAACGAAACATCCACCCCAGAAGTCTCTGAGGTCGAACAGGCAGATACCAAAGAAGTAGAGGAACCGAAAAACAGATGGGGCGACAAGCAGATAGAGATTGTTAATGTAGAATTTTACGATAAGTTTGGCAATTCTGGCTCCAGATTTAATTCTTTTGACCCGATAACCATAAGGATCTTTTATCAGGCTCACAAAAAAGTTATGGACCCGGTTTTTGGAATAGCTCTATACTCGGAAAAAGGGGAAAACCTTTTTGGAACCAATACGGAACTGAAAAACCTGACTATTGATTCGATAGAGGGAAGCGGACATATCGACCTTGAAATAGACAGACTTACAATACTCACAGGAAGATTCTTTTTAACTGTTGCAATACATTCTCACGATCATAAACCTTATGACTGGCATGACAAATTATATTCATTTGATGTGATGCCAACCTCCCGAGATGCCGGTATTTTTGAAATCCCCTGTAACTGGAAACTATAATTTTGAGGTTGATTATATGAGCTCTTTTGAGTCGGAAAATAAAGAAATTAAGGTCGAGGAAATAATGGAAAAAGTTAGAGATAACATAAATAAGAGAAAGGGTCTAAAAATTGACCCTGCTACGGATTCCAGGTGTGAAATCACTAGCTTTTCCAAAGGATTTTCGGAAGACCCTGATATTCAGAATGGGCTCAGGCATCTTTCCTCAAACTGGAAAATAGATAACAATAATTACTCTATCAGTTCTCATAGGCCAATTGCGGGACTACTTCTTGTTAAAGGCAGAGAACTGGTAAATGGGGAAGTTAAAAGATATGTTGACCCTGTCATTCTTAAACAGGACGAACTAAACAGGACTACGGCACAAATTTTGAATAAATTAATTTCACAGTTCAAACTGGAGATTGATAGGGAAATAAGCTGTGAGATCGAAAGTCTGAAACCTGAGCTTGAGAAAGAAATCAGCGACAGGATTGATGACTTAAAGTCATTACTCTACAAAGAGATACTTGATGAAACAGCTGCTTTAAAAACTCAAATCCACAAAGAGGTTGCCAATGGAGTTGAGAGGTTAAAACCTGAAGTCCATAAGGAAACAGAGTGTATTCTTAACTCCATGATTTCTTCCTTAAATACTGACATTGAAAATAAATTATGGCTACGTAACCTGCTGGAAAACAGAATAGAGGAGTCGTATAAAAACCAGCAGGTTGAGCCCGTTGAGCCGGAAGAAGAACTCGGAATAAATTATTTCGTTTTCGAAGAAAAGTTCCGCGGGTCACGTGAAGACATCAAACAGAGGCAGAGTAAGTTTATGCCATATTTCGAGGGCTGCTCCGATGTCCTTGATATCGGGTGTGGGAGAGGAGAATTTCTGGAGCTCTTAACGGAGAGAGGTGTTGGCGCAAAAGGTGTCGATATTGACGAAGATATGGTAAGGTACTGCAGGTCAAAAGGTTTCTCTGTAGAACTGAGCGATGCGGTTTCATATCTGGAACAGCTTGAGGATATGTCCCTTGAAGGAATTTTTATCGACCAGGTAGTTGAACATCTGAATCCCGGTTACCTGATAAAACTACTGCAATTATGTTACAAAAAGCTAAGATTCGGCCACTACATTCTTATTGAAACAGTTAACCCCCTTTCACTATTTTCTTTTGCGAATTTTTACATTGACTTAACACACATAAAGCCGGTACATCCGGATACATTAAAGTTTTTACTTGAATCCATGGGCTTTAAGGAGCTTGAAACCGTATTTATTTCTCCTGTTAATGAAGAATCCAGGCTTAAGAAATTGCCCTCGTTCTATGGTGCAAATGATAAAGAAAAGTCTATGATCGAAATTTACAACCATAATATCGAGGTCCTGAATAACAGACTTTACGGGGCTCAGGATTACGCGGTAATAGGGAAAAAATAAATCCTGCTCCAGTGATACTTATGATACCATGTCCAGAAGTAAAATCATACGATTTTATTGCCAGTCTTGGGTCTGCATGTATTGTCGCAGACAAAATCCAGAAAAATGATTTAAGGCTTTTCTCAGGTCCGCTTGATTGGATAGTTAGCAACCCAGGCAGCACCATTAAGTTTCTGGAGTCTAATTTTAATGACTTTTTAAAGCTGGATAATCTTAAAATAAAGGGAATTCACGAAAATAATTCTACTTACCTGGTCCAGGATACCAGATATAACCTGCTTTTTGTTCATGATTTCCTGAAAGATTGCCCCTTAATCAATCAGCATGTGAATATCAATAATAAATACAATAAGAGAATCTTGAATTTTTACAGCTGGTGTTCCAAAGCCGATAGCGCCCTATTTATTATGTATTTTCCAACTATGGATGATTATTTGCCTCAGGTTAAAGAGCTGATTTCTACTTTAAAGGAAAAATTTCCTGATCTGGATTTTGATTTGCTAATTTTATTCCTCACAGATAAAAAAGAAGCCAAAATTTTGAAGGTTTTAGAAAACTGCTACCTCGGATATGTATATCATAATGAAAGTAACTGGATAGAGTCAGACCCTTTCTGGAGACACATTTTAAGGAATTTTTCCATCAATTTTTCCTTTAAGACAATAGAACTGGCAAATATTGCGTATCTTGAAAATAACCGTTTAGATTTTAAAAACACAGGCCAGTTCATATATACAGGGCTCGCGCAATATGAAAATAATGGGAGGTGGTCCGTAGGCAATGAAACTCGAATTGGTGTAAAAATACGCAATAAAGTTACTGATATGCTCGTAAAATGCAGTACTTACAAAAATCCATACTCTTTTGTGTATGTGAATGGACAGTATGCAGGAGTTATCGATTTCACAAAAAAGAAACATGTTGAGAAAAGGTTTGATTTGTCCCATATCCCTTTATTTGAAAACAAATTAATTATAGAATTTATTCATGACGCATATATCTCTCCCCTATCTGCAGGAGAGTCCACAGACTCAAGAAGACTAGCAGTATATTTCAATGAAATACATTTTTCATAATAATTCAGTTTATTTTTACTTTTATTTTTAAATTCAGTTTATTTTTACTTTTATTTTAAATTCAGTTTATTTTTACTTTTATTTTAAATTCAGTTTATTTTTATTTTTTATTTTTCAGCCTTTAAGCTCTCTTTGCATAAATTCATGACTTTCTTTGTAACTATATCCCATGTATGATTTTCCATTACTTTTCGTAATCCGTTTTCTCCAAATTCCCCGGCTAATTTCCTGTCATTTAATAACTTTTCGACTTTGACTGCTACCTCTGCTTCATTTCCGCACAGGAAACCATCTTTGCCGTCGTCAATCAGGCTAGAAACTGCTCCGCAGTAAAGATTTCCAATAACGGGTTTTTTCCTCATCCACGCCTCACAAAAGACCATGCCAAAACTTTCACTTTCGGACATCATCGCAAAAACTTCACAGGCTTCATATGCATTTACAAGGTCTTCCTGTGAGACTTTTCCGAGATATGAAACGTATCTGGAGTTGACAGGTAGCTTATCATCATCAGGCCCTATCATAACCAGATGAGCGTCATTAAAGTGTTGATTTATCCTTTCCATAGCCTTAATCAGGATGTCATACCTTTTGCTGGGATTTTTCCTTGATACGGTTAATATTATTCTTTTGTTTTCAAGATTATATCTGGACCTGAACGCTTCTGGGTCTATATTCGGTTGGGAAAAAGTTTCCTGGCTTACACCTGGCCCTATAAATACACTCTTTGCTCCTATTCTATCATAAAAAGCCGTTTTTGAATAGCTGGAATTCGCAAGGACAAGGTCTCCTTTTTTTATGGTTTCGTAGTAGTGCTTCCAGTGATAAAATTCGTCATCTATATGCATTAAAGGCAATAATATCAGGGGAATATTGTATTTTTTTGCGATCAGGGACAACTGGAGAGTATTGAATGGAAGCATTTGGGCTATAACAATGTCATATTTATTGACATTGTTCTCGAGCCATCGGAGCATTTCGGGTGACCTTGGGCCTCTCATATAGTCAAAAAATTTCCCGCAGCTGTCTGCTCTTTTATTTGCATTATTCATATAATGCTCAACAAATAATCCATTCTTTATTAACACCTTTTTATAATCATTTTCCAGATCGACACTTTTTTCTATTCCGCCTGCAACATAACTAATTTGAGAGACACCTATCCCGAGTGTCCTGAAATCTTTTAAAGGTTTCCAGGTTCGATTCAGTTTTATATATATAAAGAGTTTTTCCGATATTTCAGGGAGGCTAAAACTTATCTGCTGCCAGTCCTTTGTAGTGGGTAGCGAATAGTGTAATTCCTGGTCTGGAGAGCGGAATATGATTTCTCCTTCGATCTTTTTCTTATTAGAAATTGTTAAGTTCACTTTTTTGATGTTTTCATCTTTAATCAAAACAGCAGGATCTTTTTTAGTCCATTTCATTGAAAAGCTGCCATATCTTTCTAACTGGTTCCATCCGGTTAAGAGGACCCCGGTTCCTGCTTCAAGGTATTCCTCAGCTGTCTTTTCTACTTTACTTTGAGCAGCTATTTCTTCTTTGTCAAGTTCTTGCTGTATAATCTTTTCAAAAATAAGAGAAATATATTTGCTTGGGTTTTTTACAGGAAATCTGTATACTTTAATTCCGTTAATTTCTTCGTCCTCTTGAGTATTATCCCAGAGTTCGCCTGATTTTATCAGGTGGTTTATTGTCTGCGTTTTTGTTGTACATATATCTACTTCAGCGCCGAGCCTCTTTAGCCCCTCAGCAAGCTCTCTCATATGAGCTTCGGCTCCGCCGTATACATCTTTCCCGTATCTGAATGTAATGCCTAAGATTCTCATAGCAGTCTTTATATTACATGAGACTTTACTTTTAAACCTATGTCATATGTTCTGGCTTTAAGTTTCCACCCTGCTTTTTTTCCTCCAAAAAGTGGAGGAGAAGAACGGTTATATAACATTTATAATAATCTTTCCAGGCATTTCAAAGTTAAACTGATAACATTTACTTACCCTAACTCTAACAACTCTGTGGAAACGGTCGATCATAATGAAAATTTTACTGAAATAAGAATTCCGAAAACGAAAATAAGTGCAGCTGTTCATCATTTTATCAATAGATGCTCCGATATTAAAGAATGTTCTGCAGTTGTTACATCCATTGAAAGCAGGTTTAATAAAAACTTTAAAAAAGTATTTCAGGATGAAATTGACAGTGCAGATGCTGTAATCTTTGTATACCCCTTTTTATATACCGTGCCAGACCGGTTTTTGAAGGACAAAAAAGTCATTTATGAGTCACATAATATTGAATATGAATTAATGAAAGAATCATTTTCCGGATCCGTGCTCGGAAAAATTTTACTGGAATATGTCTTTTATTTGGAAAAATCGCTCTCTAAAAAAAGCAGCTTTATTTTTGCGGTTTCCGAAGAGAATAAAGCCAGGTTCTCCAGTCTGTATCCGGTTGATCAAAATAAAATTTATATTTCACCTAATGGAGTAAATCCTGATATATATAATGGCTTTTTTGAAAAAAAGGCACTCATAAATAATTCAAAAATTTGCGCTTTCATAGGGAGTTATCATCCTCCTAATATTGAAGCAGTAGAAAATATCTCACAATTTGCATCAAAAATGCCTGAAATTTTGTTTCTCATAGCCGGAAATGTTTCTCAGTATTTCATTAACTCCAATCTCATTGAGAAATCGACCCTGGACCTGCATAGTATTTTCAATTCTCAGAAAGTAAGTCTAATAAATGGATTTTACGGCGTCGAATACTGGGACACGATTCCAACTGTATGGTGCAAACCGGAATTTACTATAAGGATTTCAGAAATAATTGATTCTATCGAGCTGAAAGTATATTCTCCGAAAGAGAATGAACTTAAAGCAAAAACAAGAAACAGACTGTTCTCCTTTAAACTGGATGAGGGCTGGAATTCTATTAAAATCGAAGGTCTAATAGAAAATAATTATGATATTTTATTTGAATCCAAATCTAACTTTGAAAGCGATAAAAGGAATTTAAGTATTGCGTTACAGGAAATTAATTATTATATAAATAACGAGGCAGTAAGATTTGATTTTGATAGGGATATGAACCAGTCATTCGCACTTAAAAACACAAAAAATGTTGTGCTATTAGGCCGAATAAGTGATGAGGAAAAACAGGCGCTGTACAGGACAGCAGACGTAGCGTTAAATCCGATGACCAGCGGCTCAGGTACCAATATTAAGATGCTGGACTATATGGCAGCCGGTTTGCCTGTTATTTCAACGCCTGTAGGTGCAAGAGGTCTTGGTCTCAAGAGTTATGAAAATGCAATAATCTGTGAAATTCCTGAATTTCCCGAGAAAATCAAGCAAATTTTTAGTGATAGTGAACTGCACGCTAAAATCAGCCTTAATGGACGCAGAGCAATTGAAGAGAAATTTGACTGGAGAACAATAGCGTCTGAGATGGTGAAAGTGCTGGAGGAAAAATGAAAAATATAGTCGTGTTTAATGAATTTCCTGTATTTCCTCCAATGTTTGGAGGACAGGTTAGAATATATAATATTTATAAAAATCTATCTCAAAAATACAATGTGACTTATATTTGTTTCGGGAATTCGGACCATGTTCAGGAAACCAGAATTTGCGATAATTTTTTAGAAGTAAAAGTTCCTAAAAGTCTTATTCATAAAAACATAAATACGATAGCAGGAAGGTTATTGGGTGTATCTGTAGACGACATCATTGCGCTCCTCCTGTGCAGGTATAACCAGGAAATCAATTCTCTTGCAAAAAAATACGTAGACAGAGCTGATATTGTAATTTTATCCCATCCATACATGTTTCCACTCGTTCGAAACTATATAAATAATAGGCCTATTATTTACGAATCCCATAATGTGGAATTCCTTTTAAAAAAATCCTTGCTCGGTGATGGATTTCTTAGAAACAATTTATGCGCCAAAGTCCGGACTGTTGAAAAGGAACTCTCTCTCAGGTCTGAAGTGATATTTGTCACGTCTCAAGAAGACTTGAGTAGCATTAAAAAAATTTATGACCTTGATGAAAATAAAATCCATGTATCTCCAAATGGGGTTAATACTGATGCTTTTGATTTTATCTATGAGAAAGGGGACCTTATAGAAAAGAAAATTATAGACCGTCCGTTAGTCATATTTCTTGGAAGCGGACACCCTCCCAACGTACAGGCTGCAAAAATTATTATCAACGAGATTGCCCCAAAATTGAAGGATATCTATTTCCTGATTTGCGGGAGTGTCTGCTGGGCAATCAAAAATGAAAACCAAGGCAAAAATGTAGGTTTAACGTTTGAAGTTACAGAAGACGAAAAACTTGAATTGTATAGGGTCTCGGATGTTGCCATAAACCCAATGATGAGCGGTTCCGGTACCAACATTAAGATGCTGGACTATATGTCCGCTTCTCTGCCTGTTATTTCAACGCCGGTAGGAGCCAGAGGACTGAATCTTGTAAACTATGAGAGCGTAATAGTTTGTGATATCCCTGAAATTCCCGAAAAAATCAGAGAAATTCTCCGGAATAAAGAATTGTATGCAAATATCGGTGCAAATGGGCGCAAAATGGTTGAGAGTGAGTACAATTGGAGAACAATTGCTTTGAAAATGTGCGGGATACTGGATAAAGTGGTTAATAAGAGGTCGATTTAAGCTATTTAAGCCACTATTTCCAGACATCTGTTTTTTAGTTAAGTTTGATGTCCTGAACCGCGACACTTAAGTCCCTGCTGTCCTTTTTTTCTGACTCTGACACCTTGCAGGGTTTATCACTGCCTTCAGGTACTGTGAGGCTTATCAAATTCATTCCTTTTTTTACACTCACTTCTGACTCCAGGTTTTCAAAACTCATCGGTACATCTCTTATTGAAACAAGATCTCCGTTAACATAGGTTTCCAGAGTTTTCTCACGGTAGTAACTTTCAACCTCCATGCTCAGCGTTGTATTTGTATTTTCATCTGAATATAAATAGAAGGTAGAATTGCTCTCCATCCATCTTGTAGGTTTGTCGTCCCAATATTCAACATTGTAAAATCCATCCGCTAATATAATTGAGCTTTTTTCGGCTTTTGCTATGTAAACCGAATTAACAATTTCTTCAGAGATTGAGACAGAGAGCGGATTTAATAAATAGGTCTTAGCTTCTATTTTTTCGGTACTATAATTCATCAATTTCTCCGGAGAATAGAAGAAACTGTCAAATAAGAGGAAAACTCGGTCTCCTGAAGTATCAAAATGATCCGAATTTATATCTCTAACTGTTACGTTATCTTTCTTCCAGGAGAATCCTCCTATATCATAACCGTCCCCGTAGTGAAATGGCCAATGGGTGTATACAACTTCAGGGTTCTCCTCGCTAAGTACCTGATACCCTTCCAGACGGGCATTTCCTGAGTTAGCATAATAAAACGTCAGGTTCATTGCAGTTATGAAATTAAAAACTAAAGTTAGTGCAAGTACAAGAACAACAACAAATTTAGTTTTTTCAGAATAATTTGATCTGAGTATTTTTGATATGCCTGAGGAAAACAGGATAATCAGAGCCGGAAATGCAGGCATTAAATATCTGTAATCCAGAGAACCAACATCAATTAAAGGCTTCCAGCCATAGCCATATAATTTGCCATTGATTATAAAGAAGGATGTAAATGAAGCAATCCAGAGTAACATAACTACTTCTCTTCTGTTAATCTCTACTCTCGTTTTGTGTACGCCCATTGATATTAATAAGCATAATATCGACAGTCCGAGTAAAGTATAATATGGAAGGTGGTTCTCAAATGGGATTAAAGGATACCAGAAACTTGATTTGCTCGGATAAATTTCGGATACTATAAGCAATAAGATCTGGAGTGTTAGCAAAGAGTAAAGGAGAGGCTTACTTTTACCTTCTAATTTTAGAAAAGCAAATGCGGAGAGAAAAAGTACTCCAGAATATATATACTGTGATATCTCCTGTTTTAGGAAGCCTGTCCATATCAGTATTACATCTGTTCCAAAAGCTAACGGTGTAATTATTGAAAAATCATCCATTATTCTTGAGTAATACATTACTTTCAAGTAATAAAACATGGAAAACAAAAACATTAAAAAAGTTAATATAAACACCTTTTTATTCATCTGGCGGTAAACTATGAGGCTGATGAAAATTAGCGGAAATAAAACAATAGCAGGAACCTTTATTCCAAAGGAAATAAATGCAAAAATTAGTGACAGATAAAAGAATTTCTCTGATTTATTATTAAGATATTTAAATAAGAAGAAAAGAGTTAAAATTACAAAAGAGACAAAAGGCATATCAAGATAAGCCCATTTATTGACTAAGAAAAACACTGGAAACATAAGACCAGCAGAGCTATGAATGCTGTAAGGTCTTCATATACTTCTCTGGCAATTCCGTATATTGCAAAAACTCCACATATGCCTAGAGACATGTTTATTAAATGAGTTAAAGTTTCAGATTCTCCAAATAGTCTGTAAAATCCTCCCCATATAAGGTATAGGAACGAATGCCTTTCTTCCGTGCCGTTAAAATAGGAGTGGGATAGATAATATTTGGCACGTACTATATGCTGGATAGCATCCCACCTGTATGCAAAATCAAGGCCTGAAAACCAGGTTATTAGAAGAGCGGATATAAGAATAAGAAAGATAGCCTTTGACCTCGTTCTGTAATACTTATATATGCAGAGTGAAAACAGAGGTATTATCAGAAATTTTATTATATTTAATGAATAGAGTAACTGGTAATTTTTAAAGTAGTGACCTACAAATAATGATAAGAAAAAAATTGCGCAGATAGCTGCACTAAATATGTCAAAATACTTACTCTGTATGTACTTGCAGTATAGCCTTTGATAACCTGAGTTATAATCACTTTTTGAGTTATAATCATCTTTTGAGTTATAATCACTTTTTAAGTTAGAATCACTTTCTTGAGAAAATAGCTCCATTTGATAGTCCCCAGTTTCAAAGTAAATCTCACAGTTGGTTTGTCACATTCTGTGTCTTGGAGGTAAATCTTTGGTTTTCAATCACTCTTTTTTGCACATTACCATTGTCCATGGAAATGGTTTTCTTACTTCCATCACATCAAAATGCTTCTCTACTAATTTCACAAATTCTTCTGAACTCCAGTTCTGAACGTGCTCGATATCGTTACCGAAACGTGTCAGGTTTTTACCTCTTAGGAAATTCATTGTGCGGAAGTATGGTTCATTAGGTACGCTGAATATGCAATATTTTTTAGATATCCTTTTGATTTCCTGAAGGGCTCTATCAGGGTTATCAAGATGCTCCAGGATTTCTGTTGCTATTACAAGGTCAAAGACGTTTTTTTTGAACGAGAGGTTGTATACGCTTCCTGCACAAAAATTGCAAGCCGGGTTTTTTCTTTTTGCGATACTCAATGCTCTCTTTGAGATATCCATGCCTGTAATATCTGACCTGTTCAGGTAATTGACAATAAATCCTTCCCCACAACCTATATCGATAATACGGTTTACTCCTTCTAATGGAGCTATAGTTTCGCTCAAATCCTTCATAAATTTAGATATGACTATTTCCATAAACGGGTTTTTAGAAGTGTATTTTTTATAATTTCCGCTGTCAATATTTTGGTTCATCCATATCCCCGAAGAAAATAATTTTTGAATTTTGTACTTATTTTAATTTTCTATGGTTATCATTAACCAATTCCCTATTCTCTCTAAAGCAATACTTATATAATTTTAAAGTTCTCCTCATTTTTGAACCTCTCTATTTTTAAGGTTTTTTCTTCAAAGTAAACAGAAATCCAAATAATGCAGGAGATAGGGACGTTAGCAAGTAAAGAACTACAGGACATGTAAACCCATAAGCTGAATTTTCATTTAACATCTTAAATATGGTAACACTTGCAAATTCCCTGACTCCGAACCCCGATATGGATATGGGAAGATTGCCCAGGATTACAACTATCGGCAGGGAGAAAGTTAGAATATTATTTAAAGCCGGACTTAGCGATTTTATTACTATCCAGTACACTAGCAGGTTTAAAATGTAATACCCAAGAGTTAAGGAAAAAACAAAAAACAAGGCTTTTTTGTTCCCTGTAATTTCCCTGATTGTTTTCATATAATTTTCTGTATATTCTTTTCCCTGAGAAAAACTTTTAAAAGCAAATGTTACTGTCCTCTCATTCATAGTGATAATTATTCCAGTAATAAATAGTAACACGACTAAAATCATTAAATAAATGAGGGTCCTGTCCTTAAAAAAAAGAGCAGTTGATAATACGCTCAATATTAGTAAACAAATAGCGTCTACAGTCCTATCCATTATTACAGTAGGGATACTCCTGGACTTCTCGGTATCGAGATAAAAAGCTCTTGAAACTTCTCCTGCTCTGCCCGGGGTGAGTGCTCCGTAGAACGTACCTATCAAAATTATCTCCAGCGACCTTTTAATTGGAATTTCAACATCTATACAACCAAGCAGTGCCTGCCATTTTCTTGCTTTTATAAGGTACATCAGGACAATGAAAGGCAATGAAAGAGTAAGTAATACAAGATCTATTTGAGTAAAGATTTCGTATATTGTGTTTACATCGAGTTTGCTTACAAGGTAAAGCATTAACCCGGAAGTAACCGCAATTTTACCTGCCGTTTTCCAGCTCATAACTATCATACTTTATAATATAATCATCATTGTTTCTCGAGTTTGTAATCAGTTCTCCTATAAGACCAAGAGAAACAAACTGAGCCCCTATTACCGTAAGTAGTATCCCGAGCATAAGAAGAGGTCTGTCTCCTATCTTCTCCCCTATCAACCATAAAAACATTAAGTATATGGAGATCAGCATCCCACAAAATCCAAGAAGGAATCCAATGCCTCCGAACATGTGCAGTGGTCGTTTTTTATACATCATAAGGAATGTAACCGTTATCAGGTCCAGAAATCCTTTTAATAACCTTTCTACCCCGTATTTTGATTCTCCATGTATTCTCGGATGGTGCTCTACTTCGATTTCTCCTACCGAATAACCTCTCCAGTAAACAAGAGCCGGAATGTACCGGTGAAACTCACCATATAAATTTATATTTTTTACAACATAGTTATTATATGCCTTATATCCGCAGTTGAAATCATTGATTTTGACCCCGGTTATGAACCGAGTTAACCAGTTAAAGAACTTTGAAGGCAGGGTTTTTGAAACCGGGTCATGTCTTTTACTTTTCCAGCCTGAAATCATATCATACTTTTTCAGCTCTTCGATGAATCTGGGGATTTCTTTGGGGTCGTCCTGCAGGTCCCCGTCCAGAGTAATAACAATATCCCCTTTTGATTTTTTGAATCCGCAGGAGAGAGCCGCAGCTTTTCCATAATTTCTCTGGAACCTCACAATTTTGACTCTGGAATCCTTAATGCTTTTTATTTTTTCAAAACTATTGTCTGTAGACCCGTCATCAATAAAGATTATCTCATACTTTTTTTCCGTCAGTAAAAGGGTGCTGTATAAGTTTTCATACAACTCAAGTATATTTTCTTCTTCATTATGAATCGGGATTATAATTGACAGCTCGGGTTTATTAGACATGCATAATCCTCTAAGTGGAACGCACTCCTGGAAAATAAGTTGGAGCCTCTTTTGTATAATTTCTTCTGCCGTATAAGTTTCTCTATTTTTTTCCTGGTTTTTTGAGGTATACTTGAAGTCTCAGGTTAATTTCGGAAAGTATTATTGAATTCTGTACTTACAGATCTGAAAGAGAATGCTATTTAGTAATTCCGACTGCAGTATCAGAGAGATTCAAACTATCAGCGTCAAGACTACAAAGATACGGGCTATGTTTGCCCATCTTTACTACCCCCCACTAATTAATGTATCTAGGAATTTAACTACTTTTCTTATGATAATTATGGTTTTATTGTTCTTATTTAAACAGAGTTTAATTATTTTTTTATACTGAATAAGTGCTGTTTGCCTTATTTTCTTCGATCGGAACGAATTTGATAGGAGAAAGTTCAGACGCAGATTCTTTAATTCAACCTGATTCCTTTATTTAATTGAATCCTTTTATTTAATTGAATCCTTTTATTTAATTGAATCCTTTTATTCAATCGAAGTCCTTTATTCAATCGAAGTCCTTTATTCAATCGGATCAACTCAGTTTTATCATAGTATCCATAAATTTAGATATTTTATATGATTCTTATAGGCTGAAAGAATATTTTCAACTATTTATATAACTTTTATAAGCTGAGAGAATATTTTCAACTATTTCGTCCCAATCATATTTTTTAGCCTTGTTTAACGCAGCTTCCGAAGCCTTTTCACTTTCCGAGCTGCCCTCAATTATTTTTTTGACGGCATGTGCAATTTCTTTCTCATTCAACTCCACGATAAAACCGTCAATTCCGTCCACAACGAGACCCTGTGCTGCATTGTATTTTTCTCTAACCGTCACTACAGGCACGCCGCAGGCAAAAGCCTCGATTACAACCATTCCAAAACCTTCTCTGCTTGAAGGAAGCACAAGAACCTTTGAGGCTTTTATTTTTGCAATTAATTCCCTATACTCCTGAAACCCTTCAAATTTCACATTTTCCTGTACGCCGAGCTCAAGAGTGAGGTTCTCAAGAGCTTTCCTTTCAGGTCCGTCTCCAACAATAGGACAGCAGATTTCAGGAATCTCTCTTTTTAGCAGTGAAACCGCTTTTATCAGGACGTTGACATTCTTTTCTTTTATGAGCCTGCCCGCAAAGATAATATCATAAAATTTTCCTTCCCGGCTTCCGGATAAGTTCTGACAGGCTGGCTTAATTCCAGAGATTAATTTCAGGTCGACTCCGTTGGGCAGAACTTCTATTTCTCTATCCGTTCCTATAAGAGTTTCAAGTCTGTCCTTTGTCCATTCCGAGACTGCAATATTGTTCTTTGAGACCTTTGCAACTGCGGTCTCTATTACAAGCCCGAAAAATCCCTTCTCTCTTCCGAGGTATTCATACCAGTAATCTCCCCATACTTCATGCCACGTAAACACTTCGGGGGTATTTTTCATGGCTGAGATTACTTTTACGGTAAAACAGGAAAAATAAGGAAATACACTTACGTCAATAAGGTCAAACCTTTCTTTCAGGAGAGCCGGAAACAGCTTTACAGCAAAAACAAGCGCTTCGGAAATTGAACGCCTGCCGTTTGCGTACAGGTTTCGAGCTTTACAGACGCCGTGAAGGGTCATGCCTTCATACTGAAAAACATCTTCACCTTCCCACCATTTAATCCCGAAAAGGTGCACATCATGTCCCTGTGAAGAAAGGCGCCTTCCGAGCTCATGAATGCGTACTTCTGCGCCCCCTTTTACCCAGGGATAGACAGCGTCATATACGAAGGCAATCTTCATCTAATCACTTTACCAGTCAGTATCAACCTCAAGGAGCATTACACTTACAAAAATTGCAGCAAAAATCAGCTGGAGCCCTACTGCTGCAAGGACCATTGAAATGACTGCAGATTCAATCTCTGCAAGGGAACCATATCCTGAACTGACCCATGAATAGGCAACTCTCAGCCCGAGGATAAAACCTGATGCCAGAATAATGGAGCCGCCTAACAGTTCCTTTTCAAGAGAATGGTAGCTCAGCAATTTCTTCCCTGCTTTGTTATCCCTGTATATCCCATGGATAATACCATATGTTTTCATATATCCGCCCGTTGCAAGGATTTGTCCGCCAATAATCAGGAGCATGCTGCCCAGAATAAATGAGTGCAGCCTGTTATATGCGGCATTATCCGTAAGAAGGAGAGAGGCGGTTATGATAAAACCAAGAATGAAAACAAAAGCTCCTGGAAGATAGAGAAAAGGGACAGGTCTGTAAAGCATCATGAACCTTACATGCCGCCAGCCGTCCTGGAATGAACGCAGTTTGGAGGGAGCCTTGCGTGAATAATAAGTTATGGGGACCTCTTTAATCCTTAACCTGCATCTTGCGGCCTCAATTACCATTTCGGATGCAAGTTCCATGCCGTGAGTTTTAAGGTTCATTTTTTCGAGGGCTTCTCTGGTAAAAGCTCTCATGCCGCAGTGTGCATCTGAAATTTTTGTTTTAAACAGGAAATTAAGCAACCCTGTCAGGATGGGGTTTCCTATATACTGGTGTAGCCAGGGCATAGCACCTGCTTTGATCTCGCCTTTTAGCCGTGTACCCATTATGAAATCGGCTTCTCCTGCAATTAAAGGGTCCAGGAACCTGTCAAGCTCAAGAAGGTCATAAGTGTTGTCTGCATCTGCAATAGCGATATAGTCCCCTCTGGCTTCGGCCAGCCCTTTAAGGTAGGCGTTTCCGTACCCTTTTATCGGGCCTATAACTTTTGCACCCATGGATGCTGCAATTTCTGCAGTCCTGTCCGAAGAGTTATCAGCAACGATTATTTCCCCCTCTATATCATATTTTTTGAATATAGCCTGAGCTTTCTCTATACAAATACGGATAGTTTCTTCCTCATTCATGGAAGGCATTACGATAGAAAGAGAGGGCATGTCCAGCTTATACACCATATTTCTTAATAACTATTTTGATGCTTCAGGAAATTTGGACTGAGAAAAGTGGATCGGTAAAGAGTCCTTACTTTTGCCAACAAGCTATATAAAGTATCAGAAAATTACCTTTAAGGAGAATTCTGGAGTTTTAAGAGGCTGATATCAGGCTATTTTATTTTTAGGACTCAGATTGCACTTCAGTATATTTTTAACGGCTTTTTGAGGGGATCTAATGGTTAGAGTAAACATAATATTCCACAGTGTTCATGCACACACTTTTAAGATGGCAGAGGCTGTCGCTGCAGGAGCAAGGGAGGTTGAAGGCGCAGAAGTTGGAATATATCAGGTGCCTGAGACTTTACCGCAGGATGTCCTGGAAAAAATGGGGGCAATAGAAGCTAAAAAGCTTTTTGCCCACATTCCGGTTGTAACCCGGGATATGTATGAAGAGGTTCTGGCTGATGCAGATGCATTGATATTCGGGACTCCTACACGCTACGGGATGATGACTGCTCAGATGCGTGCACTCCTTGACGGGCTCGGAAAGCTGTGGAGTGAAGATGCTTTTGTAGGGAAGGTGGGAAGTGTTTTTACATCGAGTAACACACAGCATGGAGGACAGGAGTCTACAATTCTTACATTTCATGTTACTCTGCTTCATCTTGGGATGGTAATTGTAGGGCTTCCTTATGCGGAAAAGAGGCAGAGTAGGATGGATGAGATTACAGGGGGCAGCCCGTACGGTGCTTCGACAATTGTCAACGTGGACGGGAGCCGCCAGCCTTCGGAAAATGAACTTGAGATAGCACGTTACCAGGGAAGGCACGTAACCCGGATAGCAAGAAAGATTGCCGGAAAATAAGGGCCTAAAAATAAAAAAGGCGGAAAAACGTCCCTCTCGCGGGTGTTTTCCCTTTCAGTTTTTGAGTTCTTTTGTCTGAAATAAGAATGCTCAGCTAAAGCTCGGGAAGGTTCTGCCTCTGCGTTCGAATTTTTCCTGAGCTGTTGCCAGGCAGGCGAGAGTACAGTATATTGCCTTTTCCTCGGCACTCTTGAGGACAAAGAATTCTTTCCCGCAAACGGGACATATTTTTTTTATGTAAGCCATAGTAAACACGCACATTTTTTGTATGTGGATACTTTCGTTAAAGATTTCGTTTTTTTAAAGCATATTAAAAAGAACGCAACTAAATATAAACTTTCGTATGAAATTTATATATATAATTAGCAGGAAATTAATTTGTCTCTCCTGTGTGGACAACAATCTTACTTGGAAATCGTGAGCGCCTAAACAATATTTTTTCTTTCCGAATATCTGAACCCTTGATTTCTTCACAGAGTCATTTTTCGGGCAAATAATCTTTATGATTAAAGCTATTGTTCAACAGTTTTTCCTTCTACCTGAATATTTTGGGTAACATATTAATTTTTTTGTAAACATGATGTATAATTTGGATCCTATTTCTCCTTGTAATTTGGATTCAAACATCTCTTGCTCAAACATTGATCCTGCGTTATACAGCTGTATCCGGGCACATCAAACCGACTCAGTTGATTAGAGGCCAGTTACAGGGTTACAGGAAATATATCGATACTTTATATCAGATGTCAACAAGTTATGGTGTATATAGGTAAGTAGTTATACATTCGGATCTTGCCGATTTTAAATACATAACACAGATTTATTTGTAGTACAGGCTTGAAAAAGAAAGTTAAACCCCCAAAATAATGTTAAGCTCCAATAAGTTATAGTTACCTGTATAAATCAAATGATTAAATAGCAGGCAAAGTTTCTGGACAAGCCGAAATCCGGGCTGAATTCAGGAATTAATTTACTTTATAATCCGATAAGTGTAAAAAGAAACGAAATAGATAGCTGGATGGATAATGAAATAGGCGACGAAATAGATAACTGAAATAGATGAAGAGATAGATAACTGAAATAGATGATGAAATAGATAACTGAATAATAAAGAAATAAATAACGAAATAAAATATAAAAAAGCCAGAAAGAAAAACTGAAGTAGGAGGTATCCAAAATTAGGCCGCTAATTTTCGGAAATGGAAAAATTTTGATCTGTGAAGATGAAAGAGGGACTATAAGGGATATCTATTTCCCTTATGTGGGGCTTGAGAATCACGGGAACTCGATAAGAATCGGTATATGCGACCTTGATTCCTTTTACTGCAGCTGGCTTGAAAACTGGGATCTCCGGCAGCGATATAAGTCCGATTTTGCAACAGAGTTTTGTGACAGAATTCTTGATATCTCGAAAAATAATTCGGAAAGAACTTCTGATTCAACAGGTACGACAGGCGCAAAAAAGGCAGTTAATGAAAAAATACATGAAGCCTGCAGAGAGGTTGTCTCAAACATCGGGGAAACAATTTTTGAAAATCCGGAACTGGGCCTTAGAGTTACCGTATGGGAGGCAGTCCACCCGTCCACAAACATCTTTTACAGGACATTTGAGGTCAGAAATACCTCCAACTCTTTAAGGCGCCTTCGCCTTTTTTCCAATCAGAATTACAGGATTCTTGAGACCAAAATAGGAGAAACTGCCGTAATTGATAAGCATGTCCTTATCCATTATAAGCGCGATCGCTATTTTCTGCATGCAAGTGAGCCTTCTTTTGACCAGTATGCTGTGGGAACTGCAGAATGGAAAGGGCTTGAAGGTACCTGGAGAGACATGGAAAATGACGCAAGCCTGAGCGGCAACCCTGTAGCTCATGGTTCTGTAGACTCGACACTTGGTTGGACCCTCCCGGAATTAAAACCGGGAGAAGCAACAAGAGTGCATTCCTGGATTGTCCTTGGAAAAAATTACTGCAGCGTACTTAAAATACATAAAAGGGTAAAAGAAGCCGGAAGAAACGACCTCTTCCACCATAATTTCAATTTCTGGAATTCGTTTACAGAACGCATATCCGTCCTTCCTGAATATGCGTGGATGCCGCAGCTTCCCGAAAGAGTTATAAAAAGCTTTTACAGAAGCCTGCTTGCATCAGTAGCCCATATGGATATCAGAGGTTCGATAATTGCGTCCTGCGACTCGGATATCAAGCAGTTTGGGGCAGACCTTTATACCTATTGCTGGCCCAGAGATGCTGCATGGGTCTGCCTTGCTCTTGATAGGGCGCGCTACCACCATCTGAGTGCCGAAACATTTGAGTTTTTCTCAAAGACCATTACTCCCAGAGGCAATTTCCTTCATAAATATACGCCTGCCGGAGACTTCGGGAGCACCTGGCACCCGGTACCCATGATTCAGATTGATGAGACAGGGCTTCCGATCTACGCACTGTACAACAACTGGGAAATCGCACGAAGCGTATGGACTACAGGCAGGCATTACAGAGGCATTGTAATCCCTGCAGCCAGTTATCTCACAAAAGCAATTAGCCAGGAAACCGGTCTTCCAATTTCAAGTTTCGACCTGTGGGAAGAGAGAAAAGGTGTACACACCTATAGCGCCTGTGCAGTTTATTCAGGGCTTAAAGGCGCCTGCGAACTTGCACGCTCCCTTGGAGACTACGGCAACGCAGATGCCTGGAAAGAGGCTGCAGACCGGCTAAAAGAGGCTATTATCGAGAAGCTTTATGATAATAAGCTCAGGCGTTTCAGGCGCTCCCTTGAAGAGCCGACCCTCGATTCTTCGGTCTTTGCAGTCTGGTATTTTGGAATTCTCCCTCCAGATGACCCCAGAGTAGTCAGGACAATGGAAGCAATAGAGCGCGAACTTTTGCGCCCTTCAGGCGGGATTGCCAGGTATCTCCATGACGGCTACTACGGCTACATGAACAGCTGGATTATCTGTACTCTCTGGCTCTCTCAGTGGCATTCTGCAATTGGGAACCTGGACCGGGCACTTGAGCTTCTTGACTGGTGCGCAGCTCATGCTCATCCTTCAGGCCTTATGCCAGAGCAGATAGACGATAAAGGCAGACCTCTTTCTGTCCTCCCGCTCGCCTGGTCCCATTCAGCCTTCGTGCTTGCAGTACTCGAATATCTTCAGGCTCTTGCAAAAAGGGAAGGTGGTTCATGTGTTTTACCGGACAGATAATACGGTCTGCTGGAAAAAATAAAATCGGGACCTAAAGAAAGAATGAAACCTGCGGGAAGAACGAAGCAAAGGAAGCATGAAACGGTTTTTTAAAACCGTTTTTCATAATACAGATACCCTTCCTTTTCTTCTACAAAAGTAAACCCGTGCTTAAGGTACATGCTTATTGCTTTTTTGAGGGTTGTATCGGTCTTGAGCACGACACCTGCACAATTTTTCCCGGCAAAATCCAGAGCCGCGAGAAAAAGCTTTTCTCCGTTACCTTTGCCTCTGAAATCCTTTTTAAGGTAAATGCGCCTTATTTCGCACATGCCTCCTTCAAGTTTTCTGACTGCTGCAGTGCCAACCACCCTGCCGTCGGCAAGCCCTACAAAAAAAGTGCCTCCTTTTGCAAAATAATAGCCGTTAATATCCTTCAGGTCAGCATCTTTGAGCCTGTCATACTCAAAGCCGTGTTCCAGCAGGACTTCGAGTACAACGTCCCTGATTTCTCCCTGCATGGAATCATTATACCTCTGGATAATCATTTTTTCTCTCCCGATTAATTTATAGAGCCTGTATTTATCTTCTTTCTTTAATTTAAGTTTTATAACCATACTTTCCTGATTCAGGCTTTCTCAATATATTTATGGGGACCATTATATTTTTGAAAATTCAGGTATTTTTCAGGGTGCTTCAGGAAATCCAGAGATATGGTGTAGAAAATTTCTGAACCTGTGAGGAGGATATCTTCATCAATATCAAACGTGCATGAGTGGTTAATCTCCACAATTCCTTTTTCCTGATTCCGGGTGCCGAGAGAAATGAAAATACCCGGCACTACCTGTAAATAACTTGCAAAGTCTTCGGCAGCAAAGGTCTTTTCTATTTCGGGATACACTGTGAGTTCAGGAAAACTTTCCTGCAGTTTCAGAGTAACCGTATCCGTAAAAACAGGGTCGTTTACGAGAACCGGATAACCGTGCAGGATATCAAGGTCATAGTCAGGAAGCCCTGTGAACTCTTCTCCGGGTTTTGCATATTTTTCTTTTATCCTATCAAGGCAATCTTTTATAGTCAGGTCGATAACTTCCGTAGTCTCGCTGTCAAAGGTCCTGTAACTCCCAAGGATCTCCACAACGTCAGGAGTCCTGTTAAACTGGGCTCCTCCTTCGATCCTTCCTATACCAAGAACATATTTATCCGGTTCAAGCTGCTTTTCCAAGGCAGGATAGAGGCTGCTTATAAAGTCTGTTGCCATCCTTACAGGGTCTATGCAGCTTTCAGGCTTTGAGATATGCCCGCCTTTTCCTTTAAAGATGATCTCAAAACGATTTGTGCTTGCCATAAAAGGTCCGGGACGAAAACCAACACTTCCGGATTCGTGGTTTGTAAATATGTGCATGCCCATTACCGCATCCACACCTTCAAGCCCACCCTCTGCAATTACTCTCTCGGACCCGCCCGGGGGAATTTCTTCTGCGGGCTGGAAGATCAGGCGTACCTCTCCAGGAAAGTCCCTGTTTTCTAAAAAAAGCCTTGCAGCGCCAAAGAGCATTGCCATATGCCCATCGTGGCCGCAGGCATGCATTACTCCTTTATTTCCGGAAATGTAGTCCCTGTTCCTTTCCGTAAGCTCCTCCTGGACCTGCAGGCCGTCAGTATCTGTCCTCAGGGCAATGCAGGGACCAGGCATTGTGCCCCGGATGCTTGCAAGCACGCCGGTGTCAGCAATCTTCCTGGCTTCTATTCTCAATTCGTTAAGGGTTTCCAGAATTCGTCTTTGCGTTTCGTATTCTTCGAAGCTGAGTTCGGGGTACCGGTGAAATTCTCGCCTTAGCCTGATAATCCAGGCTTCAAGCGTCTCTGCAATTGGATCATCTCTCAAAAATATTCCCTCGGATCTTCTGCACATGCAGGTTATTCCGTTTATTTTTTCGACAATGTTCGGCATTTTTTATTTTACTTCTTCAGTATATATTACTCCTGGTATATATTACTCAATTTTCTTATTCGTTTTTTCTTCCCATATACAATTAATCGGGTATGAATGAAATACTGATAATTAGTATGAATAAAATACTGACAATTAAATACATGAATGGTGCAATACATCTAGACTGGTGCAATACATCTATATTCTGCCAATTATTTAAAAAGGCACTCAAGCCATTATAGCGTTCAAGCTTTCATTAACTGTCATTTTTATTTCGTTATTAAGCCCGATATCAGGAAAACTGGCTTAAGACTGAAATCCTGTCTTCCGAATCACTGCAAAATTATTCTTAGCCGAAAACCGATCGATGGAAGTTAGGCTCGGCAGACCGAATACTTATAATACTTATTATATATTCCAGAACTGGTTGCAGAGTTGGTACAAATGATTAAAACACGCCTCAGAGATTTTCTTCTTACGAAAGATGACTGGCTTTTTGCAGTCTCTGATTATTTCCGCAATGATGGAATAAGAGCCACACTCCGATATGTTCCGGATGAGACCGGGGAGAGGGAGCTGGGTGGAAAGCGGTACAAAAAGTACGATTTCGGTCCGGCTTTCGAGTTCATGAAAAAAAACAGGCCCGACTGGGTCCAGGACGTACATGTTGTTCCTGAATCCGAAGTAAAAAAAGTGCTCCGCCCTTCTGATGTAATCCCCGAGCTTATTAATTCCGATAGCCGTGTAAGGGCGATTGTAAAAGTACTTGACCTTGCAGGAATCCCGAGGACAAGCATGGGAGTCACCGGTTCAATGCTTGCAGGTCTGCAGAATGAAACCTCAGACATCGATTTTGTTGTCTATGGTCCCATGTGGTTCAGGGCAAGAGATGCCATATCCCTTGCAAAACAGCAGAAAGGACCAATAGAAGAACTCAATGAAGACATGTGGCAGAGGATCTATAGAAAAAGAATTCCTGAGATCTCTTTTGACGAATTCATGCTGCACGAATCCAGAAAAGGAAACCGCGGCATGGTTGAAGGCACATATTTTGACCTCCTTTTCGTAAAGGAATGGGACCAGATTAAGGAGCCCTTGCTACGAGGAAAAGATACAGTTAAAATGAAGATCGAAGCTACGGTCAAAAATGCCGATTTTGCTTTTGACAGCCCTGCATACTACAAAGTGGAGCATGAAGAAATTGATCATGTCCTTTCATACACCCATACCTATGCAGGTCAGGCTCTCCCTGGTGAGACTATAGAAGCCCGGGGCGTAGTCGAAGAAGTAGGGGACATTAAACGGCTTGTTGTGGGCACTTCAAGGGAGCCGAAAGGGGAATGGATAAGATCCCTTACATGGCTTGAAAAATGCGGATATATTTGATCCTGGTGGAAATTGACTACTTTTGAGACAGGAAGGTTCATGAAACCTTCCCGGTCTTGAAAGGCTTTTAGAAGATTTATTTCATTCTTTTTTTCACCATGCTCACGTAAGACGCCAGAAACCCGGCTGCTGCAAACAAAATTCCGGCTCCCGGAGCGCTTTTATTTTCTTTCTCTTCATCTGAAGCCGGATTCCCGTCATTTTCTTCTCCTGATGTCTTTCCTGTGCTTGTTATATTATTTTCCTTATCCGTAGCAGGAGCGATTTCGATTGACGACTGGCTATTCTTTTTCGGGCTTACGATTGCGAAAGGTGAAAAACCCGGGGTTTCTGCGGTAAAGTAGAAGTAGTTCTCATCATCTCCGGTGAGGGTTGTTGGCAGTGCAGCCCATTTATCTTCACTGTACCTGTACAGAGCTATAGTGCTTTCGCCTATGTCGTTTTCCGAAAGCCATGCTTTGTTTACTCTGAAACTTATCATTGCATTTTCAAAGTTCTCAGGGTTTGAAAAGCCGCTGTTTCCGACCCAGATGTTCAGGTTCTTATAAACAATTCCCGGAGCGGGCTCTTTTACTATTACGGAAGTATTCTTCAGGATCTCCACAATTGTGGTTGTTTTTCCAAAGTTCTTTTTAGGGTCAAACTCAATGGTAACGATGTCATTTATGCCTCCTTTGAAGGTGTAACTTGTGTGGATTCCTTTGAAAACCTGTTCATTTGAGATTTCCTTGAGCTCTACATTCCTGCTCGATTCGGGAGATCCGCCTCCACCTCCTCCACCTCCACTGCTCTTACTGCTGCTTCCTCCGGAAGATGGGATTTCTTCAGTGACTATGATAAAGTCTGTTTTTATTTCGGTATCATTTCCGTAAGTATTGTTGACTGCCTTGAGAACTACAGTATAGGTGCCCGCGGTTTCATAGGTCCAGACAGGGTCTTTTTCTGAAGAATCAACGCTTTCGTTCCCATTGAAGTCCCACTCCCATGCGTCAGCGTTGTCTGTACATAAATTCGTGAACTGGACCTTAAGGGGGGCAATACCGGAGAGAGGGCTTGCGGAAAAGTTGGCTTCGGGAGGCGGGTATGTGACTATTATCTCCGAAGCTCCTGTAACAGGAACAGAGGGGATGGAGTATGCGGAAACGTTGCCTGAGAATGTGAAGTTCCCAGGCTCAATGACTGAAGGCACAAAGACCCTGTATACAACAGTTTTTTCTCCGGCCGCCTGAATGCTCTCTACCCAGATCCATTCCATAGTAGATTCTTTGAAAGTTTCAATATTCTGAAATACGGCTCCGTCATCTTCAATTCTGCTGACATTCCACCCCTCAGGCAGGTTCTCGTCAAGAGCGGGAGCTTCAATATACTGGTCTGTCCTTATGTGCACGGTCACCGTAAAGGTCTCACCTGCGTAAACCGTTCCTGCAGAGATTTCCCTGCTTGCTTCGATTCCAGAGGCTGACACCGTGGCTATGGTTCCGGCAAAAAAGAGAACAAGTACAATACCGGCAATAATACCAGGAATAAAATAAGAAAATTTTTTCCGGTTTCCTGCTTTGAGTATTTTAATCACGTTCATGAAAACGAGTCCTTTATTCTTTCGGGCTTTCTGGCATCTTTTTTGGGTTTATCTATCTTAAATTCTATATTCTGTATTGGTCTATATTATTATAACTGTATACGGCCCGATTCTTATTCAATTCCTAGATTTTTTTCTAATTTTCAGTATCATACGGTTTCGAAATTTCAAGGTAAATTGAAAATAACTTCAAGCTAATCCGCAGTCAAAGTCACATATAAATAAAACAGTGTTCTATTCTCTGTTATGATAACGAGAAAAAGTTATGTATGGCTTGCTCTGGTTTTTATCGGGGTTGTAGCCGTAGCCGGGGCATTTGCTTACCCTGATTCTGCTGGAAATACAGCTCAGGCAGATAAAAGTGAAATCGGCACCAATGAGGACGAAACAGCTCCTGAAATAATTCCTAATGGAATTGAGTCTTCGTCCAGCCTGATCACAAAGGTAAAGCCTTCAAATCCTCTTGAATTTCTTACCGTGGGAGCCGCAGAGACGGATTCGACAACTGAGGTTACGGTTTACAATGATAACCTTGCCCTTGTAAAAGAACGCAGGGGACTTGATTTAAAAACCGGAGTCAACAGGGTTGAATACACCGATGTTGCTGCACTTATCGACCCTACCTCAGTCATGTTTGAGGATACGAAAAATAAAAATACGGCTGTCCTTGAGCAGAACTATGAGTACGACCTGGTAAGCAGTTACAAAATCCTGGATAAATTCCTTGATAAGGAAATCACTGCGACTGAAAAGGAAGGAGAAACATACACCGGAACGCTCCTCAGCCATGACGGAGGGGTTGTGCTCAGGCTGAACGACGGAAAGGTTGTGAGTCTTACGGAAGTGTCCAAATATGAATTTCCTGACTCGGCAGGGCTGCTCACAAAACCTACTCTGGTCTGGCAGATTTATTCCCCTGTAGCAGGCAACCGGAGTGTCCTCACTTCCTACCTTACAGGCGGCATGAGCTGGAGGGCAGACTATATAGTAAAAACAAATGCGGATGATACAAAAGCAGACATTCAGGGCTGGGTCAGCGTAAATAACGGGGCAGGGACTACCTATGAAAACGCCAAATTGAAGCTCGTTGCAGGTGAAGTGCACCGTATGGTCGTTCCGCAGCCAGGCTATTCTGACATGCCTACGGAAGCAGAGGAGGTAGCCTATGATGGGGCAAAGGGAGGTTTTGTTGAAGAATCACTTTTTGAGTACCATCTCTATACCCTTGAGAGGGCAGCTACCCTGAAAAATAACCAGGTCAAGCAAATCTCCCTGCTCTCTGCGGATTCCGTGCCAGTGGAAAAGGAACTCATCTTTGATGTCACAAAAAGCGATAAAGTACAGGTAGTCCTGAACCTTGAAAATTCAAAAGAAAAAGGCCTTGGAATGCCTCTCCCTGCCGGAGTTCTCAGGGTATACAAAGCCGACTCCGAAGGGCAGCTCCAGTTCCTCGGTGAAGACAGCATAGACCATACACCTAAAGACGAGGAAATCGAAGTTGTTGTTGGAAATGCTTTTGACATAACCGGCAAAAGAATCCAGACTGACTACAGAAAGGTCAGCACTGACGTCTGGCGGGAAAGCTATGAGGTAGAACTGAAAAACCATAAATCCCAGGCTCAGAAAGTAAGGATCGTAGAGCACTTCTACGGAGACTGGGAGATTACCACAGGTTCCGACACTTATAAAAAAGTGGACGCTTACACTGCAGAATGGGAAGTAACCGTGCCGGCAGACGGTTCGAAGAAGGTTTCTTTCACAGTGGAACGCAGATATTGATTCTCCTGCTTAAGACTGAGTTTCTGGAATAAGATCTTTGAAAAATCTTCAAATCCAGCCTTTCTTTAAATTCAGCCTTTCTTCAAATTTAGCCTTTCTTCAAATTTAGTCTTTCTTCAAATTTAGCTTTAAATGAAAAACTCCGGCAAGTGCCCTGCAAGGGGGCTTTGCTCTCTTACATTTCCTCTATCAGGAGACGAAGGAAAGTGTATCGTAGCTGGCATATAGATTTAAAGTCTCTGGAATGCCACTACCTTACTCACTTCAAGTCTAACATGGCAGAATCCTCCTACATGCAGTTTCAGGGAATCAACATATTGTGCAGGCACTTCTGCAGTCAGACTTTTATTGTGTTTTACAAGTTTAAGTGTAATTCGTTTTTTTGGTCCTTTATTTATGATATTATTCATATGCGCATAGTAAGTGTTATTCTCCTGATTCTCAGGACTGGAGTCTGGAGACAGAAAAGTTATATTCTCAGGATGGATTCCCCAGGAAATTTTATCCCCTGTTTTAAGGTTCGGAGATTTCGTTTTTATTCTCAGGCTTCCGCTTTTCAAAACTGCACTTTTTGACTTTTCATCATATTCTTCCACATAAGCATCGTCAAAAATATTTGATATGCCTGTGAGCTCTGCAACATGCAGGTTTTCAGGATGATAAAAGATTTCTTCCGGATTCCCGAACTGCTGAGCCTTCCCATCATATAAGATAAGAATTCTGTCAGCCATCAGGAATGCTTCTTCAAGGTTATGAGTAATAAATAACAAGGGTATCTCAATCTTCTTTTGAAGATTTCTTATTTTTTCTGCAAGTTTTGTCCTAATTTCCATATCAAGTGCTGAGAATGGTTCATCCAGAAGTAATATTCCGGGCTTGGGAGCCAGAGCTCTTGCCAGGGCAACTCTCTGCTTCTGTCCGCCTGAGAGTTGAGAAGGGTAATGAGTTTCAAGCTCTTCAATATGGAGAAGGTTCAGCATTTCCATAACCCTTTTTTCCTTATCCTCTTTCTCCCAATTATCAAGGCCGCATTCTATGTTTTTTCTAACGTTCATATGAGGAAAGAGTGTGCAGTTCTGAAAAACATATCCAAGATTGCGCTTCTGTATGGGCAGATTAATTTTCCGGTCTTTGTCGTAGTATACTTTACTTCCAACAATTATTTTTCCATTATCTGGCTGCGTGATTCCTGAAATGCACTTAAACAATGTAGTCTTTCCTGATCCAGAAGGCCCAAAAAGTACAACGAGTTCGTTTTTCATCTCAAAGCTGATATCCAGCATAAAAGCTTTCCTGGTGCCTTTTTTCCCATTGATCTCAGCTTTACTATATTGTTTTTTAAGGTCAACTTTAATGCCCAAATCTCATACCTCTAATTTTCCTGCGAATTTGTCTGTCAGGGCGATGGTCATCAGGGACATAAAGAGCAGGATTAAAACAAGCACCTCTGCAAGTTCGTTATTGCCTGACTGAAATGCACTGTATATTGAAATCGACATTGTGTTCGTTTTTCCCGGGATATTTCCTGCCAGCATGAGGGTCGCTCCGAATTCTCCAATAGCTCTTGCAAAACTGAGAATCAGCCCTGCAAGTATTCCTTTTTTTGCCAGAGGAAGCGTTATTTGCAAAGCAGTTTCAAGTTCACTTTTTCCAAGGATATAGGCAGCATACTCAATTTCCCTGTCCACTGCTTCAATAGCTGCTTTTGCGGTATATACCATGAGTGGGAGAGAAACCGTATATGCTGCAATGACTGCTGCCTGCCAGGTAAACATGATCCCCTTTCCCAGAACATCGAAAACCATCTGTCCGAAAAACCCGTTTCTTCCCACCAGAATCACAAGAAAGTAACCAATTACGGTAGGAGGAAGGACAAGGGGAAGGGTCATGAACAGCTCAAGAAACTTTTTTCCCCGAAAATCGCGCCTTGCAAACACGTAAGCTATGGTCACGCCACTGCACAGTACAAGAATGGATGATATGGCTGCTACCCAGAGTGTGAGAGATATAGGAAACCATATCTGGTCCATCATGGATATCATCTCTTATTCTCTTAGCTTATGCTTTCATTCGGATATGGGAGTAAACCCGTATTCTTCCAGTATTTCCTGCCCTTCTTCTCCGATTACGAAATCAACGAATTCCTGTGCCTCTTCTTTGTTATCAGAAGCAGAAACTACGGCTATCGGATAGTTAATAGGGGTGCTTACAGTCACATTGGTAACGATTTCTATTGTTCCGGGTTCTGCAGTCTTTGCATCGGTCATATACACAAAACCTGCGTCTACCTCCCCTCTTTCAACATATGTAAGAACCTGTTTGACGTCTTCGGCAAGTACAAACTTGTTTTCTAGCCGGTCCCGGATCCCCGCTTCAGTCAATGCGGTGCGTGTGTAGTTTCCGACAGGAACAGAATCAGGATTTCCAATTGCGATTTTTTCAATTTCTGGGGCTGTCAGGTTTTCTATTCCTGTTATGTTGAGGGTACTGCTTGAAGGGACTATGAGAACAAGTGAATTCCGGGCGAAGTCTTTTCTTGAGCTGTTTTCTATCAGATGCTCTCCGGCAAGTATGTTCATGTTTTTCTGGTCAGCTGAAGCAAAAATATCAACCGGAGCTCCTCCCTCTATTTGCGTACGCAGGTTTCCTGATCCTGCAAAATTAAAATCCACATTTACTCCAGGGTTTTCGGCCTCAAACCGTGATTCCATATCAGTAAAAGCTTCTGTAAGGCTGGCAGCTGCAGAAACTATAATTGTTTCAGACGCCTGCTCGGAAACCGGAGTTTCTTCTGCGACCGGGGTATCTATTTTGTTTGCAGCTTCGCTTCCATTTTCGGTACACCCTATTGCAAGGAATATTCCCAACAATAACAACAAAACTATCAATTGTTTTTTCATAGTTTCACCTGCAAAAAATATAATAAGACGTTATGTTCTTCTAAACATAACGCTCATTCTGTATTTTCATAGTATAAGAAAGTTTCCGAATTTGGTGTAAGTCGGAGTCAAATATCTGCACACAGTATATATAACTTAAAAACGGTTTTTTTTTCTATTGAAATATGGATTATATGAAGGGTTTTCAGATAAGAGATTTTATATCATTGGCTCATATAACCCACTGTTTTGTTTTTTTATTTTTAACTGTCTTTTCTTTAACTTTTCATTTTTAAGCTGGACAGTTATTGACAGTTTATTGTCTGTGGGTGGTGAAGATGAGAGCGAAATTGAAAATAAAATGTTTAGACCTATCTGTATTTTGCGTCCTTTTGATTGTATTCTTTGGATCATTTCCTGCTCTTGCTCAGATGGGGCAGAGTGGGGGGCCTGCCGGTGGTATGGGACCGGGCGGAAAGCCCACTGGCAGCATGGTTCCTGGGATGGGCCAGGGCATGATGAATGGTTACGGGTTTGACCAGTACGACAGCAGGTTTGCAGGCTTCGGATCAATGACTTTCGAAGATGCCTGCAATAATTTTGGAATTCCGGCTGAAACTGCACTTTCCGACCTCGGACTTCCGGAAGATATGGATACGCAACTTACAATCCTGGAGATTGAACAGCAGTATGGAGTCTCAGGACAGGAAATAGCAAACTATATGGTCACGAATATGCACCAGATGCCATCTTCTCTTAGCTCCCGTCAGCATCTCATGATGCGCCAGCAGGCAGCACAGAATATGAGAGGCATGGGGCAGGGAATGTATTTCATGCATCAGGGTCGCTCTGAATATGGAAATTATACAACTTTCAGTTTCGATGCCGATGCAGGTGAAATTAGCAACTTTGCGATCAGCGGAGACCTGATTTTTGATTCGATTAATGTTTCCGGTTTTGCCTTTGAAAAAGAAAATATTGCAGGGGCAACTGCTGTCTACGAAGGCGCTGACAGCCAGATTTTCCTTCATGACAATCCCATGGGAATTGTGCAGGTCCGGGCTTATGCTGATAAAACCGTCGTTTTTGACCTTGCAGAAGACGTGGAAGCAAAAGTTGATACCGAGCTTTCAAACGATCTTGAAGATGCAATTATTGTGAATATTACTAAAAACAACTTTACGGGATATCTTATTGTCTTCAAAAACTACCTTGCTGCAGCTTCCGGCGACGGGCCTCTCGAAGGGCTTGATGTTGGAATTTCTAATGACAGGGTCACAGTAACTCTTGTAAATAATAGTGTGGTCATGTTCCGTGCAAGTCCGATGGACCCTGTCTCATGCAGACAGGATACAGCTACAGTCCCCGTGCTGCATACATGCATCAGATGCTCAACCGAGAAATTGCCCGTGGCATGGTCGGAGCTGAAATCGCTCTCCGTGCAGCCGGAAATAATTCTTCGGTTGTGAACTACACTTCAATGGGTATGCATATAAGGGAAAGGGACAGGGACCGTATAGTACTCGCAGTAGAATCGAACTTTTCCAATGGCAGAGTCATTACTGTAAACGTGGACAACGACACTATCAACCTTTCAAATCCCGATCGTCTCAGGCTTCGCATTGATGGGAATGCCATTGAAAAGACCGAAAACATCAATGATCTCTTTGCCGGCGGAACCCGCCCGCTCTGTTATCTCGTGCCGGAAAATGAAACTGCGACAATGGCTATATACATTCCTGAATTTTCGGAACGTGAAATCATAATTGACCTTGAACCCGAAGGCGGAGAGGAGGCTGGAGAAGAAACAGGAGGAGAGGAAGCTACTGAACCTGAATCCAAGGCC
>OBLN01000048.1_pt1 | contig 41411 bp, 43 predicted proteins | sample 1519301 | NCBI WGS metagenome assembly OBLN01 (sample SAMEA2452533, study PRJEB22499) | sediment metagenome | reverse complement strand
GATGAGCAAGAGCAAGGGCAATGTCATCGACCCCCTGACCGTAATCGATGAGTACGGCGCCGACGCGTTCCGCTTCACTCTTGCCGCGTTTGCCGCCATGGGGCGCGACATCAAATTGTCTACCGATCGGATTTCCGGCTACAAGGCTTTTGCCAACAAGCTCTGGAATGCGGCGCGGTTCACCCTGATGAATCTGGAAGGGTTCGACCCGAAGGATGTGGACCTCGATCAGCTTGAGCTGTCCCAGGCCGACCAGTGGATCCTGGCTCGTCTCGCCCAGACGGCCCGCGACACCAATGCGGCGTTGGCCGATTATAAATTCAATGATGCGGCCAATATCCTGTATGCCTTCACCTGGCACAACTTCTGTGACTGGTACATCGAGTTGTCCAAGGGCGACCTTTACGGGGAAGATGCACAGATTCGCAGGCGTGCCCAGAGTGTACTGTATGTGGTGCTCGAGCAGCTGCTGCGGCTGCTGCATCCGATCATGCCCTTTATCACCGAGGAAATCTGGCAGTGCCTGCCGGGAGAGCGACCCACATCTTATCTGATGCAGGCCGACTACCCCACGGGTGCGCCTTATGCCGCTTTCGGCCATGAGGGCCCGGCCCGTATGGAGCTTCTGATGGAGGTCATCCGCGCGATCCGCAATATCCGCGGTGAAATGGACGTGGCTCCAAGCCGTCGCATTACCGCGGTGCTCGATATCAGGAATGAGGGCGACGCTCGGGTTGTGGAAGAAGGGCAGGACTATATTCGCAGCCTTGCCGGTCTTGAGGAGCTTCAATTCGGAGTCGGAATCGACCGGCCGGAGAAAGCCGCGACTCAGGTTGCGGGGGAAATCGAGGTTCTGCTGCCCATGGCGGGCCTGATCGATGTCGAGGAGGAGGAAAAGCGCCTCGCCAAGGAGATCGCCAAGGCGCAGAAGGATGTCGATTTCTTCACTAAGAAGTTGTCCAATGAAAAGTTTGTCGCCAACGCGCCGTCGGCCGTGCTTGAAAAAGACCGCGGCAAGCTGGCCGACGCTCAGGAGAAGCTGGCGATCCTGCAGCAGAGCCTGGAGCGGGTTCAGGGCTGGAAGTAGCGCCATCAGTTAAAATAAGATGGCGTCGCAAAAACTCACCAACTGCTGCGTTGCTGCAATTGCTCTCGCTGCTTCGACGTACGTAAGTACGCCTCATTGCTCGACAATCGCGCGCCTTGCATTTGGCGCTTTTTGCTTAGCCATCGACATTGATGCTTTTTTGCGAAAGCATCAAAATAAGGCAAAGCAGAGAAGGGCACTGGCGGGAAAGCAGTGCCCTTCTCTGGCTCTGCGACTCGGGATCAGGTCTTTTCCAGCAGCACCGTGCTGAATTCGTTCAGCAGGCGGTTTTTGAGTACCCGGCAGCCGAGCTTTTCGTAAAGTTGCCGCACCTCGAAATTGTATTCCCACAGAATCCCGGACAACAGCAGCAGCCCCCCGGTGCGGGCGCGCGAGACCAGGTCGGGCGCGAAATCGACCAGGAGATCGCCGTAGATGTTGGCGAGGATCAGGTCGAAATCACGCTCCTTTGTGAAATCCAGGCTGCCGGTAACGTGGGTGACCCGCTCGTTTACGCCGTTGTGTTCACAGTTGACTCGGCAGGTGCGCACCGCATCGGGGTTGATATCGATGCAGACCGCCTGGGCCGCGCCGAGGTGCAGAGCGCCGATTGCCAGAATGCCGGTGCCGCTGCCCAGATCAAGGACACGTGCCCCCTGCACCTGCGGCAGTTCTTCCAGGATTTCCAGGCAGCTGGCGCTGGTTTCGTGTTCACCGGAGCCGAATGCCCCTTTGGCGATAACCAGTGGAATGCGCTCGTCCTCCACGGGGTTGTTCCCGGGTGGAGTGATACGGAAGCGGGCGCCGATATTAAACGGTGAATACATTGAAAGTCCTCCCCTTTTATTGCAAGTTTTCAAGTAACTGTTCAGCATGGGGTCGTAACTCTTCGAAATAGTTTCAGGTCACGCAGATCAGGTCCCGCCCTTCCTTCAGGCCTTTTTCACGGCTCCAGGTGCGAATCTGCGAACGAGCCCCCCGAGCGCCGACAGTGACCAGCACAGGTCCTTCTCCCGCTTTGAGGGTGTCGATGGGAACCACCGGCGCGCCATGGATTTTCTGCCCGATCTTGCGACGGTCGACTTCCACCCAGCGCGCCACCTTTACCCCGGCCTGCGCAAGGATCCTGCGCCACATCTTGCCTTCCATTCCCGCGCCCCACAGAGTGACTTCGCCCGCATCTTTCAGAAAGCATCTTTGCAGATGATGCAGTTTGCAGAGACAAAACGCTTCGGCAGAGCAGTTCTGCGCCGTGCGGGTCAATCGCCGCGGCCGGTCGCGCGAGCCGTCATCGACGGCCACCAGTTCCCAGTCGCGCAGGCTCTGAGCCTGCAATGAAGCCAGTGCCGCCGGCAGATGATCCTGCTCGTTGCGTACCGCCATCAGGATGGAAACCTGCGGGCGGCTCACAATCCCAGACTCCCGAGAATAAACAGCGCCAGGGTATAGGTCAGCGCCGAAAGCAGGGTCGACATCATGACGATGCTGCCGGCCAGTTCGGCATCCCCTTTCAACTGGTGCGCCATAATGTAGGTCGCCGTGGCTGTGGGCGTCCCGGCAAACAGCACGCCGATGGCGAGATCCTGTCCCCGCACTCCCATGGCATAAAGCAGGGCGGCGGCGATGATCGGCAGCCAGATGATCTTGATGGTGGTGGAAAGCAGGGCGCAGGTCAGATCTCCCTTGAGTTTGCGCAGAGAGAACGAGCCGCCGATCGCCAGCAGCGCCAAGGGCAGCGTCATGCCGGTGGCGATATGCAGCGAACGGTCTAAAATGACTGGGATTGGCAGATGGAGAAAACTCCAGATGATCCCGGCGAAGGAAGCGATGATCAGCGGATTGAAAGCGATCTGGCGCACCCAGAAGGCGCGTCCCTGATGTCCGCCGGTCCGGCGATGGGGCCATAACAGGGCAAGAATGGCGAAGAAGTTGAGAACGGGCACCAAAAAACCCATCAGGATTCCCGCCCGGGTCAAACCGTCCTCGCCGTAAGCGTTGAAGACAATGGCCAGGCCGATATAGGCCAGATTTCCGCGGAAGGCACCCTGGCTGAAGGCGCCGCGGGTCGCGGGGGCATAGCCGCGCAGCGCGGCGTAGCCGTAGCTCACAGCAAAGCCGATGGCAATCACCAGCGATGAACCGGCCACCAGTGATCCGTTGAAATTGGCAAAAAAATCAGCGGTACCGATCTTATAGAAAAGCAGCAGCGGCAGGGCGACGTAATACACCAGCCTGTTTGTCTGGAAGAGGAAATGATCGTCGATCAGGTTGAGACGCTTGAGAACGAAGCCCAGGCCGATGACCAGAAAGACTGGAATGACGATGGTGAGAATGTCCAGAAAAAGTACCATGAAGCGCTCCTGCCCACCGGTTCGGGGATTTTCCCGCAGAAGAATAGCCCAGTGGCGTCTCAGGTGTCCAACATTTATCCGGCAACTGTCGTTGAACGTTGGGCTGCCATGAAAAGGGTTGCGGAGAGCCATACTCCCGCTGTACAAAAAAACTATGACAAAAAACGATAAAATCCGCCTTGTTTTTCTGACCGCCCTCGTCGCGGCGATCACTGCGCTGCACTATCTGACCGGAACAGAGAAAGCGCATTTTCACGATATTTACCGCCGGCTTTACTATCTGCCCATTGTTCTTGGCGGGCTGTGGTTTCTGCTGCGCGGTGGTCTGATCACCTCCCTGGTCATTTCCGCTATCTATGTGCCCCATGTCATCTTTCAATGGGGTCATCATCCGGCCAGCGCTCCCGAACAGTATCTTGAAGTTCTGCTTTACAACGTCATCGGCTTTGTGACCGGGTTTCTCACTCAGGCCGAACGCAGGCAGAAAAACCGCTACCAGCGTACGGCGAAACGGCTGGAGCAAAGCTTCGCCGCTTTGCGCCGGCAGGCTGATCAGATCCTGGAGGTTGAGGAGCAGCTTCGCCGTGCCGATCGTTTGTCGGCATTGGGTGAACTCTCCGCTGAACTGGCCCATGAAATCCGCAATCCTCTGGGGTCTATTCGCGGGACGGCAGAAATCCTGCAGGATGGGATCGATCCGTCCGACCGGCGCCATGAATTCGCCCAGATCCTGCTGCGCGAGGTCGAACGACTCAACCGCGTGGTCGAGCAGTTTCTTGATTTCGCACGGCCTGCCAAGGTGGAACGATCTTTTTTCAATCCAACACAGGTGCTTGAGGAAGTGTTCTCGCTGGTCGAGAGGCAGGCGGACAAACAGGGCGTGGTCCTTGAGAAGCGAGGGGATGCGGGACTGGTCGTGGGCGATGGAGAGCAGCTCAAGCAGGTGTTTCTCAACCTGGTCCTCAATGCCGTGCAGGCCATGCCGGAAGGGGGACGTCTGGACGTCGGTCTGCAGCGGGGTCCGGAGCATGTTGAAATTACTTTCAGCGACACGGGGCCGGGCATTGCGCCGGAGCACCTTGAGCGGATCTTTACTCCTTTTTTCACGACGCGAACCGATGGAATCGGACTGGGGCTGGCCATCACTCAGCGGCTGGTGAAAAAGAACGGCGGGGCATTGAGCGTGGCCAACGAACCAGGCAAAGGAACGACCTTTGTTCTGACCCTTGGACCCGCTGAGACAACGGAGGATTCATGACAAAGCCCACAGTTCTGATCATCGAAGATGACCCTTCTCTGCGGCGCGTGCTGGAATTCAGCCTCGAAGAAAGCGGCTACCGGGTTCTGACTGCTGAAAGCGGCGAAGAGGGGCTGGACCTGTTTAGAAATGAGGGGCCATCCCTGGTGATTACCGATATCGCCATGCCGGGGATTTCCGGCTATGAGGTGCTTAAAGCCGTCAAGGAGGAAAGTCCCGACACCGTTGTTATCGTCATCACAGCCTTCGGTTCGGTGGAAAAAGCCGTAGAGGCCATGAAGCTGGGGGCTTATGACTATCTGACCAAACCTTTTGGGCGCGACGAACTGCGCCTGGTGGTGGCCAAGGCCCTTGATTTCAGCGGTCTGCAGGCTGAGAACGCCCGGTTGCGCGAAGTGTTGAACGACCGGGTCGACTTTTCTCATATTGTCGGAATCTCCCCGCGCATGCAGCAGGTGTTCGAGGTGGTTAGGCGTGTGGCGGCAACCGAGGCGACCGTCCTGCTGCTGGGGGAAAGTGGAACGGGGAAAGAACTGGTTGCCCGGGCCATCCATCATGGCAGCGATCGGTCGCAGGGTTCTTTTGTTGCGGTAAATTGTGCCGCCATCCCCCGCGATCTGCTGGAAAGTACCCTGTTCGGCCATCGCAAAGGATCGTTTACCGGGGCGGTGAGCGACCGGGCGGGAAAATTCGAACAGGCCCGTGGCGGAACTTTGTTTCTCGATGAAGTGGGAGAATTGCCCATTGATCTTCAGCCCAAACTGCTGCGTGTTTTGCAGGAGCGTGAAATCGAACCGGTTGGCGCCGAGCCCGTCAAGGTCGATGTGCGCGTGATTGCCGCCACCAATCGCCAGCTGCGGCAGGCTGTGGACCAGGGATCGTTCCGGGAGGATCTTTATTACCGCCTTGCGGTTATTCCCGTAACTCTGCCGGCTCTGCGCGAGCGGCGCGATGATATCCCACTGCTGGTGCGGCATTTTGTTCGCAAACATGCAGGCCAGGCGGTCAGGGTTGACGAAGGACTTCTGCAAAAGCTGAGCGCTCTGCCCTGGGCCGGAAATGTGCGGGAACTTGAAAACTGTGTTGAACGCATGCTGATACTTCGGCATAAAGACCATTTGACCATTGAGGATTTTGCTCCAATGGAGCAAGCACCGTCGTCGGACAGGGATGGGGGGCAGAGTACGCCTTTACTGAACATACCCGAAGAAGGGGTGGCCCTGGAGGAGATTGAAAAGCAGGCCATTGTCGAGGCGCTTCATCGTCATGGAGGCAATCAGACGCGGGCCGCGGCATTTTTGCGCATTCCGCGTCATACTCTCATTTATCGGATGGAGAAATACGACATTAAAAGGTAGTATTTCAGATAAGGGTTCGGCTCCGGTGGTGAAAGCCCTGGTCCGCCTCGATTATTGAGAAGCATCGCCGGGAAGGAGAATGAATGGCCAGATTGCTGACGGACGGCGAACAGATGATGCGTGCCGGAGAGGCGCTGCCTTTTGAGATGGGAGGCTGGATCGACACCGCTCCGTTTGAAAACCTGCTCGGCATGGTGATTGATGAAGCTGCCGGCGGAAAGGCTGTCTTGCGGATGCCGTTCACGGTAAAGTTGGCACAGGGCGGGGGGTTGATGCACGGCGGAGCGATTACCGCCCTGGCCGACACGGCAGTGGCCATGGCCATAAAAAGTGTGCTGCCTGAAGGAACACATTTTGCAACAATCGAATTGACCACGCATTTCATGGCTCCCGTACTGGAAGGAGTCGTGGTCGCGAGGGCAACGGTCAGCCGGCCGCAGGGGCGCACTTTTCATGGCGAAGCCATTCTGGCGGATGAAAAGGGTGAGAAAATCGCCCGTTTTTCCTCGGTTTTTCGTGTGGCCCGCGGCCAGGGATTCAATGAATGACTGCTGCCGAATTTGAAAAACACGTGGCGCGCGCCATATCCGCGATTCCGTCCCAATTCATGGAGCGGGTCGACAACCTTTCTTTTCAGGTTCATCCCTGGGCCGACGAAGAGACGCTGCAGTGTGTCGGGCTGACTGACCCCCGGGACCTGCTCGGCTATTACATGGGCTGGCCCCTGCCCGAGCGGACCCATGAGTACGGCAGCTGCTCTCCCGATGTCATCATCATTTATCAGGATGCGGTTGAGAGTTACATTGAAGAAACCGGCCAGCCCCTGGAAAAGGTCCTGCTTGAAACCGTCATGCACGAACTGGCGCATTACTTTGGATTTACCGAAGATGAAATGGACATTGTCGAGCGTCTTTGGGAGCAGCAGTCTTGACTTTCACCGGGTGAGAGATGAATATAGGGGAATTGGAATATTTAAGTGCCGCTTTTTAAGTGGATCAGAGTTGATTCCCCTGATCCTGCCCTGAGCGGCCCCGATATGGGACATTGAATGAACCGAAAGGATTTTTGACTTTATGATCCGCTTGTTTGCGTTTTTTGCCGGAATTTTTCTTTTGGCGGCACCTGTAACTTCCCTGGCCGGTTCGCCCCGGCCCGATGCGCCACCGGCTCCAACAGTGCGGGTCGGCAGCGTCGCGCCGGACTTCACCCTCAAGACCTTCAGTGGTGAAGAAATCACTCTCACCGATCTGCGCGGCAAGGTGGTGGTGATCAATTTCTGGGCGACCTGGTGCCCTCCGTGCCGGGAGGAGATGCCGTCCATGGAACGCCTGTATCAGCGCATGCAGGGTAAACCCTTCGAAATGCTTGCCATCAATGTGGAAGAGGATGCGCGCCAGGTTCTGGGGACTTTCCTCCAGAAGACGCCACACTCTTTCCCGATTCCTCTCGATACCAACCGCCAGGCCCAGGAACTCTACCGGGTTTACCGTTTTCCTGAAACCTTCATCGTCGACCCCAATGGGATTGTGGTCAATCATATTATCGGCGCGCGGGATTGGGCAACATCCGACACCATCGATTACTTCAACAGCCTGATGACCCCGTAGAGGAGTGTCCATGAGCGCCAACGCGGATATTACTTTCTGGATCGCCTTTTCAGCGGGGATTCTCTCTTTTTTCTCCCCCTGCGTTCTGCCTCTTATCCCTTCGTATCTGACTTACATTACCGGTATTTCCTTCGGGCAACTCAAGGATGCCCACCCCAGCACCAAAGTGCGGATGTCGGTGGTTTTCCACTCCCTGATCTTCATTCTCGGATTCTCCCTGGTTTTCGTGACCATGGGGGCGATTGCCGGCTGGGCGTCTCACTCCTTCCAGAGCCATCTGCGTGAAGGGCTCGGCATTCTTCAAAAGGTCGGGGGCGTTCTGATTTTTCTCTTCGGTCTGCATCTGTCGGGACTGCTTCACTTCGGCGTTCTCCTGGGTGAAAAGCGCGTTCACCTTGCAAGCAAACCCACCGGCTTTATCGGCACTCTCCTGGTCGGCGTGGCCTTCGCCGCAGGCTGGACGCCCTGCATCGGTCCCATCCTGGGGGCAATCCTGGCCCTCGCCGCCAGTACCAGCGGCGGAGTGAGCAAGGGAGTCTATCTTCTTTCAGCCTATTCGGCCGGGCTCGGAATCCCGTTTCTTGCGGCCGGTGTGCTGTTTCACGGCTTTCTTTCCTTCTTCAACCGTTTCAAGAAACACATCCGTGTCATGGAAATCGTTTCCGGTGGTTTGCTGATGGTGGTCGGGATCATGCTGTTTTTCGATCTTTTCTCCAGGTTGGCGGGTTATCTCTATCGCATTATGCCGGTGACGGGCTAGGAGGCTGTCGGACTTTGGAAGAATCTACTGCGAAGCCGGCAAATCGGACCATATTTCCGCAAATTTTCGACAAATAGGTCTACTATTCGCTCTCAAATTTCCGAAAATCTGTCCTCGATTTGCCAATTTCTCGTGACGATCCCCAAAGTCCGACAGCCTCCTGGAATCTGGGTGCGATATCTCTTGTGTTTTTTTCTTGACACTGGCGCCTGAAAACAATAATTTGATTATCGTTTTCATTTCGAGAGGGGGTTTATGGATCGCATCAAGGACAGGTTTCGCTCCTACCTTTCCGACCAGGGGCTGAAATCGACCCAACAGCGGGAAATCATTCTTGACGAGTTTCTCAAAGCCGGCGCCCACCTGTCGACTGAAGAGCTTTACCTGAAAATCCGCAAAAAGCATCCGCATATCGGGTATGCCACTGTTTACCGGACCCTGAAGCTCTTTTCCGAATGTGGGATTGCGGAAGAACACAATTTCGGTGATGGTCAGACCCGCTATGAAACGGTGGCTGGAGAATTCCATCACCACGATCATCTGATCTGCACTGACTGCAAACGCATTATTGAATTTGAGGATCCCCGCATCGAACAGATGCAGGATGAGGTCGCAGCGCAGCATGGTTTCAAGATTCTCAACCATCGGCTTGAGCTTTACGGCCTTTGCGAGGATTGCCGTAAAAAATACTCATCCTGATTCCTTTTAAAATTATTTTTATGAAAATGATTATCAATCTTACAAGTCGGCGGCGTTTATGAAGTCTGAGTCAACCTCTTCCGCGAAGGATCTCCCCAAAGTCATCCTCGTGGGCAACCCCAATGTCGGCAAAAGTGTCCTGTTCAATGTTCTGACCGGCGCTTACACGACGGTCTCCAATTATCCTGGGACGTCGGTCGAAGTCTCCCAGGGGCAGTGCGATATCGAAGGCCGCAGGTTCGAGGTGATCGATACGCCCGGCATGTACTCCCTGATGCCGATTACCGAGGAAGAACGTGTCGCTCGCACGATCCTGCTCGAGCAGCAGCCCCATGTGGTGGTTCATGTCATCGATGCGCGCAATCTCGACCGCATGCTGCCCATGACGGTGCAGTTGATCGAGGCCGGGCTCCCGGTGGTGCTGGTTGTCAATATCATGGATGAAGCCGAACGCCTCGGCATGCGGATCGATATTGAGCTGTTGCAGGAAAAGCTGGGGATTCCGGTTGTTGGGGCAGTGATGGCGCGGCGTCAGGGATTGGTGCGTCTCCAGGAGATTTTGAAGGATTACGACGCCTCCCGACATGCTGTTTTCGGCTATGCAGCCGATCTTGAACAGGATATCAATCGAGTCGCCTCGTGCCTGAAGGGAGATTATCGGCTTTCATCCCGCTCTCTGGCTCTGCTGTTGCTGCAGCGCGATGAAGAGATCGAAAGCCTTGTTGAAAGGAGAGAGAAAGAAAATTTCTCCGCAGTGCGTGCCGCCGTAAATGAGGTTGTTTTCGAGCGGCGTACAGACCTTCATCTGCGCATCAGTCTGGAGCGAAAGCGCGTCTGCAAAGGACTGCTGGACGGAGTGATCCATCAAAGTGAGTCCGGTGCTCTCGCCTGGACCGAGCGCCTTTCACAGGTGACCATGAACCCGTGGACAGGGGTTCCTTTCCTGCTGCTGATCCTCTATTTCGGTTTGTACAAATTCGTCGGGGGGTTCGGCGCCGGCACAGTGGTCGACTTTCTTGAGGGCGTTCTGTTCGAGGGGCATATCAACCCCTGGATCATGGATCTCGGCGAACGCTATCTCGGCTGGGAATGGCTTTACGAGCTGCTGGTGGGCGAATACGGTGTTCTGACTCTGGGGGTGCGCTATGCGGTCGCCCTGGTGCTGCCCATCGTCGGAACGTTTTTCCTTGCCTTCAGTCTGATCGAGGATACCGGCTATTTCCCGCGACTGGCGATGCTGGTTGACCGGGTATTCAAGCGTATCGGTCTTAACGGGCGTGCGGTGATTCCTATTGTGCTCGGTTTCGGCTGCGATACCATGGCGACCATGGTCACCCGCACCCTGGAAACCACCCGTGAGCGTGTGATCTCCACTATTCTGCTGGCGCTGGCCATCCCCTGCAGTGCCCAGCTCGGGGTGATTCTGGGCCTTCTCTCCGGCGTTCCCGGTGCCCTGCTGGTGTGGAGCCTCTGCATTATCCTGATCTTCCTGTTGATCGGCTGGCTGGCGGCCCGGGTGATGCCGGGCGAGCAGCCGATGTTCTATATGGAGATCCCCCCCCTGCGGCTGCCGCAATTTCGCAACGTCATGGTCAAGACCCTGACGCGGATGCAATCTTATTTCATCGAAATTTTTCCCCTGTTTATTCTGGCTTCGGTATTGCTGTGGGCGGGTAAGATGAGCGGGGTGCTCGAAAAGATCATTGCTTCACTCCATCCCGTCATGTCTTTGCTCGGGCTGCCGAACCAGGCCTCGGCGGCCTTCATCTTCGGATTCTTTCGGCGTGATTTTGGGGCGGCTGGTCTGTATGACCTGCAGACCAGCGGGCTGCTTACCCCGGTGCAGTTGACCGTTGCGGCGGTGACGCTGACTCTTTTCGTCCCCTGCATCGCCCAATTCCTGATGATGAAAAAAGAGCGTGGATGGAGTGTTTCGCTGGGCATACTGGTTTTTGTCTCGATACTTGCTTTTACCAGCGGTGCTTTACTGAATAGTTTTCTGCTGATGACGGGGCTGCTCTCATGAAGTGTGCTTTCTGCGGACGCGAAATCCCCGAAAATATTGAGCAGCGCGCCTGCGGGCTCTGCCCCGGGGGGTGCCGCAACATACACTGCCCTTATTGCGGCTATAAAAATCCCCTGCCGTCGAAGCTGCTCAAAAAGTGGCTGGCGGGCGGCAAGGGCAAGAAGGATAAGAATGAGAAGGAGTCGTCATGAATGTTTCCGCGAAGGCCGAAGAGATCCTTGAAGCCCTCTGGATTGCTGTTGAGGAGCAGGGGGAAAATGCTGCGCACCTGAGCACGCTGGGTGTCGGACCTGACGATGAAGCTTTGGCCGAACTGCAGCGCCGGACCTTCGTCGAAGTGAAGGGCGACCGGGTTTATCTCCGCAAGGAAGGACGCCCTGAAGCCCGCATGACGGTGCGGCGTCACCGTCTGGCCGAGCGGCTGATGATGGACATCCTCGACGTGAAGGGTGGGGAGGGCAATGCCAAAGCCTGCGAGTTGGAGCACCTGCTCCATGAAGGGGTCGACACCAAGATCTGCACCCTGCTGAACCATCCGACAACCTGCCCGCATGGCAATCCGATCCCTCCCGGCAAATGCTGTGAGGACGCCAAGCGTCACGGTGAGGTGGGTGTTGTCGCATTGACTGAACTCAGGCCGGGGCAGAGCGGGGAGATTGCTTACCTGAGCACCGACGAGCCCAAAAAAATGCAAAAGCTGATGAGCATGGGCGTTCTGCCCGGAACGGCGCTGGTTCTTAACCAGACCTTTCCCTCCTATATTTTTAAAGTGGGTCATTCCCAGTTTGCGGTTGATCAGTATCTGGCCCGCGAGATTTTTGTGCGCAAAACCTGAAAATTCACAGGAGCAGCCGCCCCTCTTTTTTCAGATTCAATTCCTGCCCCGTCTCCAGAAGGCGATGCCCCTGCCCCATGCAGGGCTTTTTTGTTGGCCTGGCAGTTTTTTGCTTCATTGCATAGGCTTTTCCGGATGCTCTGCCAAGTTGTTGCCCTCCCAGAAAGGACTCGTCATTATGAAAGTAGCCGCCATCATTCCGGCCCGTTATGCTTCGAGCCGCTTTCCCGGCAAGCCTCTGGTCGATATTCTCGGCAAACCGATGATTCAGAGGGTCTATGAGCGTGTGGCGCAGGTCTCCGGCATCAGCCGCGTGGTCGTTGCAACCGATGACCCGCGTATTTATGACGCAGTCGCAGGTTTTGGCGGCCAGGCCTGCATGACCCGCGATGATCATCCTTCTGGGACCGACCGGTTGGCGGAGGTGGCAGCGGATCTTGATGATGACCTGGTGGTCAACGTTCAGGGGGATGAACCGCTGATCGATCCGCGGATGGTGGAATCGGCGTTGGCTCCCCTGCGTCAGAACAGCAGCATCCTGATGGGGACGTTAAAAACCCCGCTGCAGTCCGCAGAGGAGTTTCTCAATCCCAACGTGGTTAAGGTGGTCACCGACCAGGAGGGGTTCGCCCTTTATTTTTCTCGTGCACCCATTCCCCATCCGCGGGATTTCTCTAATAATCCGCCCGCTGAGTTTCCCCGTATGGTCGCCTTCAAACATGTTGGACTTTATGTGTACCGGCGCGATTTTCTCCTTGAATTCCCCCGTCTGCAACCCACCCCCCTCGAGGAGCTGGAAAAGCTTGAGCAGCTGCGCGCTCTCGAACACGGGATTCGCATTCATGTGGCCTTCACCGATCTGGTTTCTACGGGAGTGGATACGCCGGCAGATCTCGAAAAAGTACGTGCCGTTCTGCAGCAAGGGTAGGAAACCCCGCAAAATCGGTTTATAAAAGAGTTGCGTGAAGACGCGAGGCGCCAGAGAAGGAGAGCAAATGGGGGTTTTCTTTTTTTGAAGGGGCGTGTAGAATCTGCCCTTTGATCTTGATTCACAGACTCCGCGTGCCAATGTAAGGGCTTGAAATAATCTGATTTTTGAGGTTCGCCGATGAAAACCAAATTTATCTTTATTACCGGAGGCGTTGTGTCGTCGCTCGGAAAGGGACTGGCCGCCGCCGCCATAGGTGCGCTGCTCGAGGCCCGAGGCCTCCGGGTGTCCATGCAGAAGATGGACCCTTATATCAACGTGGACCCCGGCACCATGAGCCCTTTTCAGCATGGCGAGGTTTTCGTCACTGATGATGGAGCCGAAACTGATCTGGACCTTGGTCATTATGAGCGCTTCACCAGTGCCAGCCTGACCCGCAAGTCAAATTTCACGACCGGTCAGGTTTACGACTCCGTCATCCGCAAAGAGCGTCGGGGCGATTATCTCGGCGGCACTGTTCAAGTCATCCCCCATATCACCAATGAGATCAAGTCGAAGATTTTTGAAAATGCCAAAGGCGTCGACGTCGCCATCATCGAGGTCGGCGGTACCGTCGGTGATATCGAGTCGCTTCCCTTCCTTGAGGCTATCCGGCAGTTTCGCACTGACCGCGGCGCAGAAAATGTCCTCTACATCCATCTGACCCTGGTTCCCTATATTCCCACCGCCGGGGAACTCAAAACCAAACCGACCCAGCACAGCGTCAAAGAGCTTCGCGAAATCGGCATCCAGCCCGATATTCTTCTCTGTCGCTGCGACCGCGAAGTGCCGCGTGATATGAAGAACAAGATTGCCCTGTTCTGCAATGTACGTGAAGAAGCGGTAATTACCGCGCGTGATGTGGAGACCATTTATGAGGTTCCTACCGCCTACCATGAACAGGGGCTTGACGAAAGGATTATCGAGTTTCTCAATATCTGGACCAAGGCTCCGGATCTGACCGCATGGCATCGCATCGTCAAAAGGGTCAAGGAGCCGGCCTCCGAGGTGACGATTGCCATTGTCGGCAAATATGTGGAGCTGACGGAGAGCTACAAGTCTCTTTCCGAAGCACTGATCCACGGTGGGATTGCCAATGATTGCCGTGTTGCGCTGCACTACGTCGACTCGGAAGCCATTGAGCGCCATGGGGTCGGGGAGATCTTCGACGGGGTCGACGGAATTCTCGTTCCGGGCGGATTCGGCGAACGCGGCAGTGAAGGGAAAATCGAATCGATTCGCTATGCCCGGGAAAACAAGATTCCCTTTTTCGGCATCTGCCTCGGCATGCAGATGGCGGTGGTCGAGTTTGCCCGCCATGTCTGCGGCCTGGAGGACGCCAATTCCACCGAATTCCGCGAAGAGGCTCTCAACCCCGTGATTCATATCATGGAAGTGCAGAGGAAGGTGACCCGCAAGGGTGGCACCATGCGCCTGGGTGCTTACGACTGCGCCCTGGAAGAAGGCACGCTGGCGCGCAGAATATACGGCAAACCGATGATCAGTGAACGTCATCGCCATCGGTATGAATTCAACAATAACTATCGGGATCAATTGCGGGAAGGCGGTCTGGGCCTGTCCGGAGTCAATCCGGGCACGGACTTGATTGAAATTGTCGAACTCAGCGAACACCCCTGGTTCCTGGCCTGCCAGTTTCACCCGGAGTTTCGTTCAAGGCCCATGGATCCCCACCCCTTGTTCGAATCGTTCATCGGCGCCTGTTTAAAGCAACGGGAGGCACTGCAGGGCCATGGCTTGTAAAACAACTATCGGCAATATCACCATGGGGGAGGGCTTCCCCCTGGTTCTGATTGCGGGTCCCTGCGTCATCGAAGATGAGGACGCGACCCTGCGCATTGCTTCTTTCCTGAAGAAACTCGGCGAAAACCTCGGTATCGGGATTATCTTCAAGGCCTCCTTTGATAAGGCCAACCGTACCTCGATCTCCTCATTCCGGGGTCCGGGGCTTGAGGAGGGGCTGCGGATTCTTTCCCGCGTGAAAGAGCGGGTCGGCCTGCCGCTGCTGTCCGATATTCACGAAATCAACCAGATTTCGCCGGCAGCCGAGGTGCTTGACGTCCTCCAGATCCCCGCATTTCTTTCACGGCAGACCGACCTTCTGGTGGCCGCCGCGCGCAGCGGCAGGGTGGTCAACGTCAAGAAAGGGCAGTTTCTCGCTCCCTGGGATATGGCCAATGTGGTGAAAAAAATCGAGGAGTCGGGCAACGACCGCATTCTTCTGACCGAGCGTGGAGCCTCGTTCGGCTATAACAACCTGGTGGTCGATATGCGTTCACTGGTCATCATGCGCGAACTGGGGCATCCCGTCGTTTTTGATGCAACCCATTCCGTTCAATTGCCGGGCGGCGCAGGAACAGCCAGTGCCGGCCAGCGCCAGTATGTTGGCGCATTATCGCGGGCCGCCGCCGCTGTCGGAATCGATGGCCTGTTCTGGGAGGTTCATGAAAACCCGGATGCCGCGCGATGCGACGGACCCAACAGTCTTCCACTCGACCAGCTCCGCCCCATGCTTGAACAGATTCTGGCAATCGACACATTGGTCAGAAAAGAGAGTTCTTCTCATGATTGAAACAGCGAAAAACGTACTGCAGGTCGAAGCCGATGCGATTCTAGCGCTGAGTGACCGCCTCGATCACGGCTTTGAAAAGGCGGTGGAGATGATTCTGGCGTGTCGGGGCCGGGGGGGGATCACCGGCATGGGAAAATCGGGGCTGATCTGCCAGAAGGTCGCTGCAACCATGGCTTCGACCGGTACGCCAGCGCTTTTTTTGCATCCGGCAGAGGGCATCCACGGCGATCTCGGCATGCTGATGAAGGGCGATGTCGTGATTGCCGTTTCCAATTCCGGTGAAACTGAAGAAATTACGCGGATTCTTCCCGTTATCAAACGTATGGGACTGCCCTTGATTGCAATGACCGGCAAGGTGGCCAGTGTCCTGGGGCGGGCGGGTGATGTGACTCTCGATATTTCGGTCAAGGAAGAGGCCTGCCCTCTGGGTCTTGCTCCCACCGCCAGCACCACGGCCACTCTGGCTCTGGGTGACGCTATGGCGGTGGCGCTGCTGGTGAAGCGCGGCTTTCGCGCAGAGGATTTCGCTCTATTTCATCCCGGAGGATCGCTGGGTAAAAAGCTCCTGCTGCGTGTTGAAGACATGATGCATTCCGGCGATGATGTGCCGCTGGTTGGCGAACAGACGCTGCTCAAGGAAGCCCTGTTCGAAATTACCAGTAAGAAACTCGGCGTAACCGGGGTGGTGGATGACAACGGAGGGCTTGTCGGTGTTTTCACCGACGGCGATCTGCGTCGCTGCATCGAAAGCGGTTTTGACATCCTGAACCAGCCCATCAGTTCGATTATGTCTCGCAACCCCAAGCGGATCCTGCGCGGCAACCTCGCGGCCAAGGCGCTGCAGCGCATGGAGCAGCACAGCATTACCTCCCTTTTTGTCTTCGAGGATGAACATAGCCCGATTCCCGTGGGCATCATTCATATCCATGATCTGCTCAAAGCGGGGGTGGCATGATGCAGGCGCGCTGCCGTAAAATCCGCCTTCTGCTCCTCGATGTCGACGGTGTGATGACCGACGGCCGGATTATCTATGATAATAACGGGCTTGAGAGCAAGGCTTTCAATGTAAAAGACGGTCACGGCCTCAAGCTTCTGCAGCGCGCAGGGGTTCGGGTCGGCATCATTACCGGTCGCCAGTCCCAGGTGGTTCGTCGCCGTGCCGACGAACTTGGGATCGAGATTGTGCGCCAGGGAGCCAAAAACAAAATCGTTCCCTATCGCGAGGTTCTGTCTCAGTTGGGCCTTGACGACAGCGAAGTGGCTTATATCGGTGATGATCTGGTTGATCTCCCCATCCTGCGGCGGGTCGGGTTCGCTGTGGCCGTGGGTGACGCGGTGGGGGAGATCAAACCCTTCGTTCATTATGTCACACGAGCGGATGGCGGAAGAGGAGCAGTGCGCGAGGTTTGCGACCTGATCCTGAAAAATTCAAATCGCTGGGATGATGTGACGAAGCGATATTTCTGCGGTTCCGCCGAAGAATAAAACCGCTCTATTCAAAACTCGTGCCAATGGCTTCTGTGCCGCTTTACATCAGAGTGTGTCGGTGGTATACTGGAAAGCCTGATGATTAAAAAAATCCAAAGTCGACATTGGCCCGCCATTCTTCTGGTTGCGGTTATCTTGATTCTTGCGGTCGTAGTCGTTTTGAATTTTCAGGCCAGAACGCCCGCTCCGGAACAGGCAGACGACAAAGTTGCGGCTGATCTTACCCTCGGGAGTTTCGAGTACACTGAAACCCGCAAGGGGCAAAAGCAGTGGACCATCGTGGCTGATTCGGCCGGCTACCACAAAGATCAGGGCCGCACGCGGATTGTCAATCCACGCGTGACCTTTTTCAATGAAGAAGGCGAATCCGGCAATATCTTTCTGTCCGCTCTCCATGGTGAAATCAATACTGAAACACGGGAGCTTGAAGTCTGGGACGATGTGCGGGTGGAGAGTGCCTCCGGCTATACCTTGACAGGTGAACGTCTGCTTTATGATGACGCCCGGCGCCTTATCACTTCTGAAGAACCGGTCAGGATTCTTTTTGACGGTTTTGACGTGGCCGGCCGTGGTTTGCGTCTGAATATCGACAGCCGCGTTCTGGAGATTCCGCAGGACGTTGAAGCTCATATCGATGGACGGCTGATGGAAAGGAAAACTGAATGATTCGTCTATGTCTGGTTCTTCTGTCTGCTCTTTGCGGGATCGCTGGTTTTGTGCATGGGGCCGAACCCCTTGGTTTTTCCGATAAAGAGCCTGTTAAAGTCACTTCCGAGAGCATGGAGGCCCTGAGTGATCCGCGGCGCATTTTCTTTACCGGCGATGCTGTCGCCCGACAGGGAGATCTGACCATTGAGGCTGATCAGCTGCGGATTTTTTTCGATCAGAATTCTGAGGTTATAGAGCGCCTCGAAGCGGAAGGCGGCGTGCGGATCGAGCAGGGCAATCGTGTTGCGACAGGTGAACACGGTGTGATGCATCAGCAGCAGGCCATTATTGTGCTGACCGGATCGCCTCGCATAACCGAAGGGGATGATTCCGTCGAGGGAGATGAAATTACGGTCTATCTCAATGAAAACCGCAGTACTGTGCGGGGGGAGGGTTCTTCCCGGGTTCGCGCGATTTTTCATCCCAAGGATGAAAAGGAAGGCAAGCAATAATGGTGGCGCACCGGCTCGAAGCGAAGGGATTGTGTAAATACTATCGTGGGCGTCAGGTGGTGCGCAGTGTCGACCTCTCCGTCGAATCGGGTCAGGTTGTGGGCCTCCTTGGCCCAAACGGCGCGGGGAAGACTACCTCCTTTTACATGGTTGTCGGTTTAACCCGTCCCGATGAGGGAAAGGTTTTTTTTGACGACAAGGATATTACGCAGTGGCCGATGTACCTGCGGGCCCGGGCCGGCATATCCTATCTGCCCCAGGAAGCCTCCATTTTCCGAAAGATGACGGTGGAGGATAATCTTTTGGCCATCCTTGAAACCCTCGGTCTGCCCGCGCGCAAACGGCGACAGCGCTGTGATCAGTTGTTGGAGGAGTTCGGAGTTACCCATATCTCGCGTTCCTATGGATATTCTCTCTCCGGAGGAGAGCGGCGGCGGGTTGAAATTGCCCGTGCACTGGTGCTGGAACCTTCTTTTATCCTGCTTGATGAACCTTTTGCAGGCATCGACCCTATTGCAGTTCTCGATATTCAAAAAACCATTTTTCAGCTGGTTCAGCGCAAGATCGGCGTTCTGATTTCCGATCATAATGTTCGAGAGACACTGGGCGTCTGCGACTGCGCCTACATTCTGAGCGAAGGGCGTATTCTCGAATTTGGTTCTCCGCAGCAGATTGCTGACAGTGCCGTGGCACGTGAGGTTTACCTGGGAGAGAAATTCGCCCTTTAGGCGGCGGGAAATCCTAATTTTTTCTGGCCTTTGCGGCTCAAATAGGGTTTAAATGGTATCAATCCTTAAAGAATCTTAGCGGAATAATTAGATATGGCCCTTGAAATACGCCAACAATTAAAACTCAGCCAGCAATTGGTGATGACACCCCAATTGCAGCAAGCCATCAAGCTTCTGCAGCTTTCACGCATGGAACTGATCGACGTGGTGCAGCAGGAGCTGGAAGAAAATCCTATCCTCGATGAAGGTCAGGAGGAGGTGGAGCAGGAATCCGCCGAGGAGAAGGACACAGGTGAAGGGGCGAATGAGGCCGGCAAAGAATCAGATCAGGAGTCGGCAACGGAAATCAAGGGGGAAGGCGAGGGCGTCAACGACATCGACTGGCAGACCTACCTGGAGGGGTATAGTCTCGGGGGGTCTGTTGCCGACAGCTATGAAGAGGATGAAGATCGTCCTTCCTACGAGAATCTGCTGACCAAAAAGTCGACCCTGACCGATCACCTGATGTGGCAGCTCAATCTCTCCCGGGTCGATGACCGGATTCGTGCAGTTGCGACGGAAGTTATCGGCAATCTCGACGAGGACGGTTTTTTCAAGGCCACCCTGGACGAGGTCGCCGAGGCATGTGACTGCGACCTCGAGACCGCACAGAAAGCCCTGGAGCTGGTTCAGGAGTTCGATCCTCCCGGCATTGCGACTCCCGATCTGCAACAGTGCCTGTTGCGGCAGGCCGAAAGCCTTGATATGGGGGATTCCATCGTCGGAGTTATTCTGCGTGACCATATTCACGAACTTGAAAATCGCAAATATCCTGCTATCGCCAAGGCCCTCGGGGTCAGCCTCGATGAGATTTTTGAAGCTGCTCGGATCATCTCCAATCTCGATCCGCGCCCTGGGCGCCAGTATAACCAGGAGGACGTGCAGTACATTACTCCCGATATCTTCGTGTATAAGATCGGTGAGGAATTCGTGGTCGTTCTCAACGATGAGGGGCTGCCTAATCTGCGCATCAATTCTTTTTATCGCCATGCAATGACCAACGATTCTCTGGTTGATGAAAAAGCCGGGGAATACATTCAGGAGAAGTTGCGCAGCGCCGTCTGGCTGATCAAGAGCATTCACCAGAGGCAGCGGACTATCTACAGAGTGACCAAGAGCATCGTTAAATTTCAGCGGGAATTTTTCGAAAAAGGGATCGATTATCTCAAGCCACTGGTGCTGCGCGACGTCGCTGAGGACATCGAGATGCACGAATCGACGATAAGCCGCGTGACAACCAATAAGTATGTTCAAACCCCGCAGGGTCTTTTTGAGCTTAAATATTTTTTCAACAGCGGGATTCATACCACGGGGGGCGACTCCATTGCTTCGGAAAGCGTCAAGAGCCGCATCAAGGAAATCGTCGCGGGCGAGAATCCTAAAAAGCCTTATTCAGATCAGAAAATTGTTGATCTTCTCAAAAAAGACAACATCAATATCGCCCGACGAACGGTGACCAAATACCGTGAGATGCTGGGTATCGGTTCTTCCACTGAGCGAAAACGACTCTTTTAGCCGGTCTTCCACAGCTCCTGTCCCGCGGAAGACCGGAGAGTGTTTTTGTCCGGGGACGATGTATTTCCGGAGGAGAACTTTTGGCAAAGCTGCTTATACGTGCGAGGCCTGCGTTAGTGGGTATAATATTACAATAAGACTTCATTCGAAGATCGTTTCACATCAGGAGGTTGATTTATGCAGATTGCCGTGACGTTCAGACATATGGAAACCAGTGATCCTCTGCGCGATTATGCAGAAGAAAAACTCGAACGCGTCAAAAAGTACATTGAGGAGCCCATTGATGCGCAGGTTGTCATGAGTGTCGAGAAAAAAATTCGTCATCGTGCCGAAGTGTCTCTGGTCGCTAAAGGTGTGACGATTAAGGGCAGTGAAGAAACCAATGATATGTATGCGGCCATTGACGCGGTCGTGGACAAAATCGAGCGGCAGTTGAAGCGCTACAAGGAAAAGCTCAAGAATCACAAGCCTTCCTCAGGGCGGGAACGCCAGATCCAGAAATCGATTTTTACTGCCGAAAGTTTCGAAGAGAGTGGCAAGGAGCCGGTGATCGTGCGCAGCCACAGCTTTCCCGTGAAACCCATGTCCGTTGAAGAGGCGGTCATGCAGATGGACCTGATGCATAAGGATTTTCTGGTTTTCACCGATGACGAATCAGAAGAGATCAATGTTGTCTATCGCCGCAAAGATGGTAACTACGGCCTGATTATCCCTCAGGCATCTTGAATTTTTTGACATGGCCCGCGTAATGGGGGAAGAGGAGTTTTTCTCTTCCCCCATTGCATTGATTCTCAGCGAGGCTGGCTGCGAATCGGGCCATCAGGAGCCCGACACATCATCATGAAAATTTCTGATATATTGCAACCCGAGGCGATCGTAGCCGACCTGCGAGCCGAGGATAAGGCCAATGTTCTTGAGACTCTGACCGATGCAGTGCTGTCGGTTGAAAAAGGGATCGATCGGGAGGAGGTTCTCCGCGTCCTGAAAGAGCGCGAACAGTTGGGGAGTACCGGAATCGGGGACGGTGTTGCCATTCCCCATGGTAAACTCAAGAAAATCGATCATCTCATGCTGTCTTTCGGCCGTAGTCGAGGTGGTGTGGATTTTGATTCCATGGACGGCCGCCCGGCGCATCTTTTTTTTCTGTTGATCGCACCGGAAGACTCTGTTGGCGTTCATCTTAAAACGCTCGCCCGCATTTCCAAGCTGCTCAAAAATGTTCCAGCCCGGCAGAAGCTGATGGAGGCTGAGAGCGCGGAAGAAATTCATCGTATCATCGCCGATGAAGAGCAAAATCTGTGACGCAGAGGCTTAAGCCTGTTAGACTGCTGCTTTAATGATGTTATTCAACTCTTCTTGACCAGTAGGTTATGGCTGAACTCAGCATTAAAGAACTTCTCGGCGAAGAGGAAGCCGGTCTCGATCTAGAGCTTCTTGCCGGAGAGGTCGGTTTGGAGAAGCGTGTCACTATGCCGCGGATCCAGAAACCCGGACTGGCGCTGGCCGGCTACACCACTAATCTGCACCCCGATCGCATTCAGGTCCTGGGCTCGACCGAACTGACCTATCTTGCCCAGCTTTCACCGGAGATAGCTGCGCGAAACATTGCCAACATCTGTGTTCTTGACGTCTGTTGTTTTATTATCACCAAAGGGCAGAACCCTCCTGAGACTTTGGTCAAAGAGACGGCCCAACGCGGTATCCCGCTTCTACGTACGCACCACCAGAGTTCCATTTTTATCTCCCTGATCACAAAGTTTCTGGAGGAACGACTGCTGCCCTCCACTGTTACACATGGCGTTCTGGTGGATGTGTTGGGGGTCGGCGTTCTGCTCATGGGCAACAGCGGCATCGGCAAAAGTGAGTGTGCACTCGACCTGATTCTGCGCGGGCACCGATTGGTGGCCGACGATGTTGTCAAGGTTCGAACAAAACTGCCTTCGGTCCTGTTCGGCGAGGGGGTTGACCTGCTCCATTACCACATGGAGATCAGGGGGTTGGGAATCATCAACATTAAACATCTGTTCGGAGTCGCTGCCATTCGCGAACGTAAGAAGATCGATCTGGTGATTGAACTGGTGGAGTGGGAGGCGGATTGCGAATATGACCGACTGGGGATTGAAGAAGAAACGCTGACTCTGCTCGACATTCAGATTCCATTGCAGCGTGTTCCGGTCAGGCCAGGGCGGAACATTACCACGATTGTCGAAGTGGCGGCCCGCAACCAGCTTCTTAAGGAAATGGGATATCACAGCGCGCGCGAATTTCAGGATCGTCTTGAGCAGCGGATGGCCGAAACGGCACGTCTTCATTCCCACACGATTATTGGAGATAACCTTGAATGACAGATAAAAGGGTCTTGATTATCACCGGCCTTTCGGGCTCCGGCAAGTCCTGTGCCGCCAGCGTGCTGGAGGATGAAGGCTTTTTCGTGGTCGACAATCTGCCTTTGGCCATGCTGCCGCGCTTTCTCGAGCTGACGGAACAAGGGGTGCGGTTCACACCGAACGTTGCGGTGGTCATCGACATCCGAAACCGGGATTTTCTGGCGGACTACGAATCGACCCTGAAGGCAGTGCGACAGGCCGGTCATCCGCTGGAAATCCTGTTTTTTGAAGCCTCCGACCCGGTTCTGATCCGGCGCTACTCCGAGACCCGCCGCCGCCATCCGCTGGCCCGTCAGGAGGGGGTTCTTGAAGGAATAGCCCGCGAACGTGAACTGATGGCCGGGTTCAAGCGTCTGGCGACCAAGGTCTTTGATACCTCCGCGTTGACCGTTCATCAGCTGCGCGATCAGGTTCAGCAGTCTGTACTGGGTGCCGACGGGCCTCTGCCGCTGATGGTCAAGGTTCAGTCCTTCGGCTTTCGTTACGGGATTCCGGTTGAATCCGATCTTGTATTCGACGTCAGATTCCTCCCCAATCCTCATTTCATCGAAGCCCTGCGTCCACAAACGGGCCTGAATCCGGACGTGCGTGATTATGTTCTGCAACAGGAGGCGGCCACGGAATTTCTGGTGAGGCTGCGTGATATGCTCGGCTTTCTTCTCCCTCATTATCGCCGGGAGGGGAAAAGCTACCTGACAATTTCCATCGGCTGCACCGGCGGACGGCATCGCAGCGTCTGTATTGCCGAGGTATTGCGACCCTTTCTGGCGGGGCAGGGATTTGTCGTTGAGGTCGGTCACCGCGACATCGAGAAGAGGTGAAGTATGATCGGACTGGTGATCGCCAGCCATGCGGGATTGGCGCTGGAAATGCTGCGGGCGACCGAGATGATCGTCGGCCCCATCGAAGATGCTGAAGCGGTCGGCATTCAGCGAGAGGACAGTGTTGAGGATGCCAGGGCGGCCCTTGCCGCTGCCATCGAAGCGGTGCGCGTCGACGGCGAAGGGGTTCTGATCATGACCGATCTTTTCGGCGGCACCCCAGCGAATCTGGCGATCTCTTTTCTGGAGCCGGGACAAATTGAAGTTCTCACCGGAGTCAACCTTCCGATGGTGTTGAAATTTTTCAACAGTCGTGAGGATCTGGACGTTTCCCGACTTGCAGCAATGCTCAAGGCTTACGGGCAGCAAAGCATGGCTCTGGCCAGCGATTTTCTTGACCGCTGAGGAGCACTCGCGATGAGTATCGTTCTGGCGCGTGTCGATAACCGCCTGGTTCATGGCCAGGTTCTGGAGGCCTGGGTTCCTCACATCCACGCAACCTGCATCCTGGTTGCAAATGATGAGCTTGCCTCTTCCGCGATCAGGCGCATGATGATGGAGGCCTCGGTGCCGCGCTCCCTGAAAGTGGTGATCGGCACGGTCGACGAGATCAGCCGGGAGTTGTCCAGCAGCGATCGGTTTTCATCTTATCGTGTTCTTCTGCTTTTCGCTTCTTCCTCGGATGCATTGCGTGCCCATCGCCAGGGGGTTTCCTTTTCCGAGCTCAATCTCGGCAACATGCATAAGGGAAAAGAGACAGTCGCTTTTTCGTGCACCATTCATCTGGACCCTGAAGACATCGAAAACCTTCGTCAGCTTGAGCGCGAGGGGGTGGAAATTGTCTGTCGGTGCGTGCCTGCGGATCGTGGCCAGAACTGGAGAAAACTGATTCGCAACATACCGGATTGATATGCCTTGGAGCGAATTTTTCACAGGATCGCTGATCGCCGTTGTACTCGGCCTTGATCGGACCGCGGCTTTTCAGTTCATGCTCTCCCGTCCCATTGTTGCGGGTCCGTTGACCGGGCTTGTTCTCGGCGACGCATGGAGCGGTCTGCAGATCGGCGCCCTGGTTGAGCTGTTATGGCTGGGGAGACTTCCGGTCGGTGCCGCAATCCCGCCTGATGATACTCAGGTGACGGTGGCGGCGACGGTGCTCTCGGTTGCCGCCGTCTCCCAGTTCGACGGATCCTCTATCGCCTGGGGCTTTTTCTGTCTGTTGGTGGCGATGCCCTTCGGCAAGCTGGGGCAGGTGTTCGATCGCTTTGTTCGGGAACACAATACCGAACTGCTGCGCCGTGCTGAAAAAGGGGTTGCTGCCGGACAGACGCATGCCATTGAAAAATGGCACTTGCTCGGCCTCGTCCATTTTGCTCTGGCGAGCCTGCTTGCATATGTGGGGATTGTCGTTCCGGGGTGGATCGTTATTCACCTGATTGGTCTTGATCTGCTCGGTACCGTGGCGCAGATGAAGGGATGGCTGCTGCTGGCATTCCCACTGGTGGGAACGGCAACAATCCTTGCCACCATCAATGTCAGCCGTGCGGTGACGCTCTTCAGCGCCTCCTTTATCACGGCATTTCTGTTGATGTGGCTGATTTTACCCTGATGTGAGGGCGTATGACGCAACCCTTGATTTCTAAACGGGTTCCCCGGGGGACGCTTCTGCGGGTCATGCTACGCACTTTTTTACTGCAGGCCAGCTGGAATTTTGAACGGATGCAGAATCTCGGCGCGCTCTATGTCATTGCCCCCGCCCTGCGTCACCTTTACCGGGGGGAGGATCTTTCAGCCGCCTGCGCACGTCACCTGGCGTATTTCAATACGCATCCCTATATGGCGTCTGCGGTGTTCGGCACCACGGTAGCCCTGGAGGAGAATGTCGCTGCCGGACAACAGCCGCCGGTCGACCCGGTTGAGTTCAAGGAAATGGTTATGATCCCCTTTGCCGCAATGGGAGATGCCCTGTTCTGGGGAGGGTTCCGGCCGTTGGCGGCGGTCGTTGCTCTGTTTTTTGCTTTTAAGGGGTCATTGTGGGCGCCGTTTGTTTTTCTGGTCTTTTTTAACCTGCCCCATCTCTGGTCCCGGGTTATCGGCTTCCGGCATGGTTATAGCAAAGGTGTGCGGCTGGTGGAGTTGGTTCAGGGACGCCATTTCCCGGACTGGGCCATTCGTGCCAAGGAAACCACCGTCGTGCTGCTGGGGGGGCTTTGCGCTTATCTGACGTTCATGCATTTGCAGCAGGTTCAACTTTCAGTCGCATGGGGTTTTCTTTTCCCCTTTCTGGTGGTTCTGCTTGGCTGGCTTACGAGGAAGGGAGTTTCGAACCTGGTGCTGATTCTTGTGAGCACTCTGACTTTGATCGGCCTCGGCCTTTGTTTGTGAGGGAAATTTCTCCATGATCAATAAGGAATTTGTCATAAAGAATAAACTTGGACTGCACGCTCGAGCTGCGGCTCAGCTGGTTCAGTCCTGCAATCGTTTTTGTTCCGAGATTACCGTCAAAAAGGATGCCGTTGAAGTCAATGGCAAGAGCATCATGGGGATCCTGATGCTGGCGGCCGCTCAGGGCAGTCGCATTACTCTGGTGATCGATGGTGAGGATGAACAGCAGGCAATGGAAACCCTGGGACAGTTGATTGATGATGGATTCGGAGAACTTTAACATCCCGGCGGATACTTTTCTGGTGGGCCTCGGTGTTTCCCCGGGGATTTCCATCGGTGAATGTTTCCTCTACAACCGGGCGCGTCGCGGGATCGTCGATCGGCGCATACCGGTCAAACAGATTCCGGATGAGATTGCGCGGTTTCGCAGGGCGCTGGAGGATTCCCGGCGTCAATTGCTCGAGCTTAAAGACAGCGTCACCTCCGCCCGCTTGCGTGACCATATCTACATCATCGATACCCATCTGCTCATCCTTGAAGATGAAATGCTTGTGGACGGTACGATCGAGCACATCGAGCAGCACAGTCTCAATGCTGAAAGCGCTCTGAAGCGCACCCTGGATAAATTCCGCGAATTCTTCGATGCCATCGAGGATGAATATCTGCGCGATCGCCGCAGTGATATCGATTCCATCGGTGAACGCCTGATGCGCAACCTGCTTGGTGAGGGGCAGAAAAACCTCCGCGAAATCGAGCGCAAAGCCGTTGTTGTCGCACACCAGCTTTCACCTGCGGATACCATGCAGATCGATCGGGAGAAGGTGACCGGCTTTGTGACCGATGTCGGAGGTCGGACCTCGCATACGGCAATTCTGGCCCGCTCTCTTGAAATCCCCGCCGTCATCGGCCTGGAAAACGTCAGTGCCCTGGTACGGCCTGGAACACCGATTATTATCGATGGCAATGCCGGAACCGTCATCCTGAATCCGAGCCCGGAAACGTTCAAGGAATATCTGGCCAAAAAACAGGCTTTTGAATACCTGGAAAAGGAACTTGAAGGCTATCGCGATCTTCCGGCAGAGACGACGGACGGGCATGTCGTTGCATTGCGCGGCAACATCGAGCTGAGCCAGGAAATCCCGGCAGTGATCGCACATGGCGGCGAAGGGGTCGGCTTGTTCCGAACCGAATTTCTTTTTCTCAACCGTTCGGAGCCGCCCTCGGAAGAGGAGCAGTTCCGGGTTTATCGCGACATGGTGCAGAAGATGATTCCAGCACCTGTGACGATACGCACCCTTGATGTGGGCGGGGATAAATTTGTGCCCGAAATCAACCTGGTCGACGAAGCCAACCCCGCCATGGGACTCAGGGCCGTGCGGTTCTCTCTCAAAGAACGGCGTTTATTCAGACAGCAGCTGCGCGCTATCCTGCGTGCCTCGGCTTTCGGGCGCGCTCGCATCATGTTTCCCATGATAAGTGGTGTCGCTGAAATGCGGCAGTGTCGTGCTCTTCTCGATCAAGTCTGCGCAGAACTGCTGCGGGAAAACCAGCCCTTCGATGAGGACGTGGAAATCGGCATCATGATCGAAACGCCTTCCGCAGCGCTGGTCGCGGATCTGCTGGCAAAGGAGGTGGATTTCTTTTCCATCGGCACCAACGATCTTATCCAATATTGTTTGGCGGTCGATCGCGGCAACGAGCACGTCGCCTACCTGTACGAGCCCCTTCATCCTGCCATTCTTCGGGCGGTGAAACTGGTTTGTGATGCCGGGCGACGCGCTGGAATCCGGGTCGGCATGTGTGGAGAGATGGCGGCCGAGCCTTTGTATGCGCCGATTCTGCTTGGGTTTGGCTTTGCAGAACTGTCCATGAACGCAGCCTGCATTCCCCGCGTCAAGCGGGTGATTCGCCAGATCAGCCGTCAGGAAAGCGTCGAGGTGCTGGACCAGCTTCTGAAATTGCCGACAGCGCAGGAGGTCAATCGCTATGTGGAAGAGGATATGGCGCAACGCTTTCCCAATATTTTCGGTCCGCCGACAATCTAACCCGGATTATCCATGAAAACTTCTGCTGCAACCGGCAATTGCCCGCCATCTCAAGCCGTGCTCGCTGCTTGCGCTTCGACGTACTGTGAGTACGTCTGCAGGGCAACTCCCTGTGCCAGGCCTGATCTGACGAACCCTTGCCGGTTTCGCGACAAAGCTTCATGGATAACCCGGGCTAACCGGGCCGTTGAATTTCTTGACTTTTTAAAGCCGTTCGCGTAGTTAGATGGTTTTTAAAATTGATCTGCACAGCAAAGGAGAAAACCCCATGGGTATGACTGATTTTCTTTTTACGTCCGAATCCGTGACCGAAGGGCATCCCGATAAAATAGCCGACCAGGTTTCCGATGGAATCCTTGACTCTATCCTGGTTCAGGATCCAAATGCACGTGTCGCCTGCGAAACGATGGTAAGCACGGGCATGGCGGTTATCGCCGGTGAAATTACCACCACAGCTCGTGTCGATTACGCAGATGTGGTGCGCGAAACAATCAAGGAGATCGGTTATAATGACAGCGCCATGGGCTTTGACTACGAAACCTGTGCGGTCCTGACCAGCATTGACCGCCAGTCTCCCGACATTGCCCAGGGCGTGACCGAAGGCGAGGGCATGTATAAGGAGCAGGGCGCTGGAGATCAGGGCCTGATGTTCGGCTATGCCTGCAATGAGACCCCGCAGCTCATGCCGATGCCGATCGTCTTTGCCCACGGTTTAACCCGGCGACTGGCGGAAGTACGCAAATCCGGCCTTTTGACCTTTCTGCGCCCCGACGGCAAAGCGCAGGTCTCGGTGCAATATGTCAATGGCAAGCCGATTCGTGTCGATGCCGTGGTTGTTTCTTCCCAGCATGCGCCCGATGTGACCTATGAAACTCTTCGCGAAGGTATCGTGGAAGAGGTGGTCAACAAGGTCATCCCGGCGGAACTGCTCGATGAGGATACCAAGTATTTTATCAACCCGACGGGGCGCTTCGTAGTCGGCGGACCTATGGGGGACTGCGGTCTGACCGGGCGTAAAATTATTGTCGACACCTACGGCGGACATGGTTCGCATGGCGGCGGCGCTTTTTCCGGCAAGGATCCATCCAAGGTCGACCGCAGCGCCTCCTATATGGCGCGCTATGTTGCCAAGAATGTGGTGGCCGCGGGCATCGCCGACAAGTGCGAGGTGCAACTGGCCTATGCCATCGGTGTCGCCGAGCCGGTCTCGGTCATGATCAACACCTTTGGCACCGGCCTCATCAATTCCAACGATATTGCCCGTATCGTGCGCGAGGAGTTCGATATGCGCCCCCGTGCAATTATCGAAACGCTGGATCTTCTGCGCCCCATCTATCGAAAAACCGCGACTTATGGTCACTTTGGACGAGCTGAAGCCGATTTCACCTGGGAAAAAACCGATCGGATCGACTCGCTGCGCAAACGCGCCGATCTTTAATTCATGCCTCAACAAAGGGATAAAAAAACGGACCTTTTCGGAGGTCCGTTTTTTTGTCACGGGAGAAAAGTTGCTGATTGCCATGAGGCTCGCTATCATTATGGTGACGAAGCACCATCGCTTCACGCCGACGCAGTAACCGGATGATTGATCCGGTCTTTCACCAGGGAGAATATGGATATGAATATTCAGAAGAAAATCAGTTTTTTGCTTGTTTTTGCGGTTCTTATGCTGCTTTTTTCCTGTACGACTTACAAGAGTCAGGAGGTTGGCTTCAAGGTCCCGTCAGCTTCTCCCAACATGCAGGTCATGGCGGGAGCTCAGGTTGCCGCCCAGGCTTATCTTGATAAAAATGCAGCTCAGGATGCATTCGGATTTGATATTGTTAAGGCTGGGATTGAACCTGTTCAGGTGGTGATCGACAACCAGGGGGGATCCTCTCTGCGCATCGTCCCCGAGCAGACCTTTCTTATTGACGCGCAGGGTGTTATGTGGAACGTGCTTGACAGCCGTTCAGCCTACGAACGGGTTGAAAAAAGTTCCGAATATTCGCGAGTTGCCGGCAGCGCCGGGCGTAGCGGGGTGTTTGGTGCCGCAGGCGGCGCTCTTCTCGGGGCCGCGATTGGCGTGTTGACCGGTGAAAATGTCGGCACATCCGCTGCCAAAGGGGCTGCCCTCGGCGGCGCCGGAGGCGCTGTTTTAGGGGGCGCCCAGGAGTTGGGGGATAATGACGCCGGACGTCGCATTGCGCGTGATCTCGGCAATAAAGAGTTACGTAACGAGGTTATTGATTCCGGTATTCTCGGAAGGGGGTTCCTGCTTTTCCCTGCTGAGGCCGATACGCCCGCCCAGCTTCGCCTTCAGTTGAAAGAGGTACAGAGCGGTCGTTTGCACACCGCAACCTTCTCTCTGCAGTAAATTTATTGATTCGTATTCGACTTTATTTCAAGAGCACTAAAGGAGATCTTCAACATGCAGAAAAGTTCAACGTCCAGCCCGAAATATATTGTTCACGATATCGGCCTTGCCGACTGGGGGCGCAAGGAGATGAACATTGCCGAAACGGAAATGCCCGGGCTGATGGCCATTCGTCAGGAATATGCTGAAAGCAAGCCGCTGCGCGGAGCCCGGATCGCCGGCTCACTGCATATGACCATCCAGACTGCGGTGCTGATTGAAACTCTGGTGGCGCTTGGCGCCGAGGTGCGCTGGGCTTCCTGCAACATCTTTTCAACCCAGGACCATGCCGCGGCGGCTATTGCGGCCCAGGACATCCCAGTGTTTGCCTATAAAGGGGAATCGCTTGAAGAGTATTGGAATTTTACCCACCGTATTTTCTCCTGGGAGGACGGTGAGACTGCCAACATGATTCTTGACGACGGCGGCGATGCGACTTTGTTGCTGCACCTGGGGTGTGCTGCGGAGAAAGACCCCTCCGTCACATCCAGCCCGACCTGTGAGGAAGAGCGTTATCTCTTTGCCTCTATCAATGAGCGTCTGGCATCTCAGCCGGACTGGTACTCCCGGGTTGCAGGCAATATCCGGGGGGTAACCGAAGAGACGACCACCGGTGTTCATCGCCTCTACCAGATGCACCAGGAGGAACGGCTTCGTTTTCCGGCCATCAACGTCAACGATTCGGTGACCAAAAGCAAGTTTGATAATATCTATGGGTGTCGTGAATCGCTGGTGGATGGCATTAAGCGCGCCACCGACGTGATGATTGCCGGCAAGGTCGCGGTGGTCTGCGGTTACGGGGAGGTCGGCAAGGGGTGTGCACAGGCTCTGCGGGGATTGCAGGCTCAGGTCTGGGTGACGGAAATCGATCCCATTTGTGCCCTGCAGGCCGCCATGGAGGGCTACAAGGTTGTGACCATGGAGTACGCAGCCGATAAAGCCGATATTTTCGTGACCACCACCGGCAATATCAATGTCATCACCCACGACCACATGGTACAGATGAAGAACAACGCCATCGTGTGCAATATCGGTCATTTCGACAATGAGATCGAAGTGGCCGCCATGCGTCAATATGAATGGGAAAATATCAAGCCGCAGGTTGATCACATCATCCTGCCGGACGGGCGTCGCATCATCCTCCTGGCTGAAGGGCGTCTGGTCAACCTGGGATGCGCTACGGGGCATCCCTCCTATGTCATGTCATCATCATTCGCCAATCAGGTCCTGGCACAGATTGAACTATGGAACCATCCCGACCGCTATTCCATCGGGGTCTATATTCTGCCGAAGCACCTGGATGAAAAGGTGGCGCGGCTGCAACTCACCAAACTGGGAGCCATGCTGACTGAGCTCAGCGCCGAGCAGGCCCGTTACATCGGTGTTCCGAAAGAAGGCCCTTACAAACCGGAACATTATCGCTATTAAATCCTGACAGATGCCGTTCTTCCGTTATGGGAGCTGCGACCCCATGAGACGGGTGGAGACTTTGGATCTTCGCCTCGTGATCAGTCAGGGCATGGTCGCATGGAACACCGGGCTCTGTTCGCCGCCGGGGTTGACCACCTGGAGAGATATACGGCGCAGTTCCCGTGAGACCGGGTAGCGGGTATAGATCAAGGTGGTGCAGTCGACGTATTCAAGGGCATCGGCCCCCGGGCGTTGCTGCGCCGCCTTTTCCACCAGCTTTCCATTGACCCGCAGGTGGCAGTTGTATTGGAAATTTTTGCCGGTCAGGATGATCTGGTAGAAATTGACATGATCCTCTCCGGAGGAAACGGAGTGGATTTCGGGTATGCTGTTGACCCGCAGTGCCTGGGGCAGTGTCCTGCTGCCATCGGGGTTGACGACTTGGAGCAGGTGGCGGCCACCCTCGAGTTCAGGCAACTCCAGGATGATCTGCTCAGGGGTGATCTGTTGCGGTTGAATTGCGGCATCATCCAGTAGAACCTGTGCGTCGGCATGAAAATTCCGGCCTTCGATGGTGATGCGCCGCTCTCCGTCCAGCGGGCAGAGGTCGATATCTGAGGGCGAGACTTCTTGAATCCGGGGCGCTGGGGTTGTAACGCGGAAGAAAAAAGCGGATTCATTGATTTTCCCACCATCCCTGACGATGATGCGGTAATCTCCCGCCGGTACCTTCGGAACCAAGAAGGTCAAGCGATTTTCTGACAGGAGCCGTGGAGAGAGTATTTCACCGCCGAATTCAATCCGGCTTTCAAGGCTAAAAGGCCCCCCTCTCAGAGTCACCGTTGTGCCCGGCTCTCCAGCGTTCGGCGCCAGGGATACAATTTCGGCTGAAAAGCTCGAAACGCTCAGAAAACTAATCACTAATATCAATGCCGACATCATCCGGTGCATGGCACTCTCCCTGTTTTTGGTACGGCACTCCCTCACTGAGATCATGGCAGAAAGTCAAGCAGATTGACAGCATTTGGCAAGCGATGGATTCCCGGTGTGATGTGCGATGTGCGTCAGGCCGATGTCTCTCTCATCATCAGCCAAAGCCCGACCAGCAGAAACATCAGATTGGTCGCCCAGGCGGCGACGATGGCGGGCAGCAGTTCAGCATAGCCCAGGGCGAGGCATATGGCCTGGAGAACATGATAGCCGAAACCGATGGCTATGGTGACGGCCACTCCGAGAGCGATGCTGCTGCCGCGCCCTTTCTGCAGGGCAAAGGGAATGCCGATAAATGCCATGATCAGGGTGGCAAAGGGGGAAGCCAGGCGATTATGCATATCGACACGCAGACGGGTTGAATCATACCCTTCGGCGCGCAACTTCGCGGCACGCGAGCGCAACTGCTTGAAATTCAACTCTTCGGCTTCGCGTTCGACAATCCGGAAATCCTCCGGCTGTTTTTTCAGCGGCAGAAATTGCTGGTCAAGGCGCACTGTCTCTCTCAATTCCCCGCTCTCCGGATTAAAGCGGTAGAGCACCCCCCGTTCAACCTTCCAGCCTCCGTCATTGAATAATGCCTGGTCCGCTGAAAACCTTTCAAGAAGTTTGAAGTCTTCATTGAACCGGAATAAGGATACGCCATTGAGCTGTTTTTGGTCCGGATCTGCTGATTGAATATTGATGATTCTGTTGCCTTCGCGCAGCCAGAGTCGACTGCTTTTAAAAGACAAAGTTTGATCTCCTTCGATTCGCGCGTCCCAGGTATGGTTCATAGCGCGGACACTGGAGGGCACCAGGGTTTCATTGACCAGCAGCAGTAGCAGAGAAATCAGCCAGGCGGTTGTGATCAGCGGCACCGCTATACGCATCAGGCTGACGCCGCCGGCATGCAGGGCTGTCAATTCGCTGGTGCGGGCCAGCCCGCCAATAGTCATGAACACCGCCATCAGGACGGCCATCGGGCAGACCTGGGTGAAGATCAGTGGAATTTTCAAGGCAAAATAGAAAAGAGAAAGATCCAGCCCAGCCTTGTATTCAAGAAGATCGTCGACTTTCTCAAAGAAATCGATGAGCAGATAAAGCCCGATGAAAGTCGCCAGGGCCAGAATGAAGATATGGAAAAATCTTGTCAGAAGGTAGCGGCTGATGCGGTTCAATCAAGCCTCCTGCGCCTTATTCGTCGGACCTGGCGGCGTTTCCATTCATCGAAACGCTCAAACACGGCCATTTTCTTCTCCTGGGCCGTAAAGTGCAGCAGCCAGATCCCTGAAAATAAAAAGGCGCCGTTGGGCAGCCACAGAACAAGCCAGGGCGGCATGATCCCCTCGGTTCCCAATGCCTGGGCAAAAGAAAAAAGCAGATAGTAAGCAAGAAAGACGATTAGAGCGAGCGCAAATCCGCCGCCTCGTCCCGAACGCCGCGACTGAATCCCGAGAGGAATGCCGATAATAGCCAGCAGGGTGGCCGCCGGAGCGAGAGCCAGGCGTTGATAGTATTCGACAAGGTATGCATTGCGGCGGATTCCTTCAGCTTCTGAAATGCGTGATCGCAGTTCGCTGAAACTCAATTCGCTCTCTTTGACCCGCCGTTCGCTGATGTCTCGCAGTTGAGAGCCGAGATCGAGCTGAACGTCGTAGCTGTCAAAGTCGATAATCTGATAAGCCTCATCGTTTTTGCGGTCGAGTTGGCGGTGAATAGTGCCATCGCGCAGGCGCAGGCTCAGGATCAGTTTGTCGGGATCAGGAATAGCCCGCCCCTGATCGGCGATAATAATCGATGGCTCCTGCTCCATTCGCTGATCCGCAATGAACAGCCCTTTTAAAAGGCCGCTTTTGTCCTCGACATCATTTGCATACAGCACAAGTCCATCGAACTCGTCGTTGAAGACCCGGGGTTCAATGCCAATGGTCGCGCGGTTGTGGGCGATATGAAACACCTGCTCTTTGAATGCGCGCTTGCCGTGCGGGTAAGCCCATACCGACAACACTCCGGTGGCCAGGCTGACAATAAGACTCAGGGCAATAACAGGCTTCGAGAGATCATAAAGACTGATGCCCGTTGATTTAAGGGCGATGATCTCTGAGTCGGTGGAGAGCCTGCTGAAGCAGAGAAGAACACCCAGCAGGAATGCAAGGGGCAGAGTCAGTACCAGAAAAGAGGGCAGCAGAAAGACAAACAGTTTGATGATGTCTACAAGCGGCACGCCCTTGTTGAGAACAAGTTCCACCAGCCGCAGAAGGCGTCCCATCAGCAGAATAAATGTGAAGATCGCCAGTCCCAATGCGAAAGGAGCAAGAATTTCACGCAGGATATAGCGGTGTCGCGCGGCAAAGAGTCCCATGGCGCGAAATATTAGTTCAGTTCTTCATCCTTGTAAACCGCCAAATTGTCTATTTTTTTCTTGCGGTAGCCGCTTTCGACATGATATAGACTCGTGGTTACTCATTACGCACGTCCTTGGATTGTTTTCGTGGGGTGCCGGCAGACGACCGGTCGCGAAAGTTGCGAAAAGGGCGGAGGAACATTAACCCGCAAAACAGGAGAAACACCATGGCTCACGTTTCAATGAAACAACTGCTTGAAGCCGGTGTCCATTTCGGACACCAGACCCGGCGCTGGAACCCGAAAATGAAACCGTACATTTTTGGGGCCCGCAACGGTATTTACATTATCGACCTGCAGAAAACCGTTCGTTATTTCAGAACCGCCTACAATTTTCTGTCCGAAACAGTCAAAAACGGCGATAAGGTTCTTTTCGTCGGCACCAAGAAGCAGGCGCAGGATTCCATCAGTGAAGAAGCGCAGCGCTGTGGCCAGTATTTTGTCAACAACCGCTGGCTCGGCGGCATGCTGACCAACTTCGTGACGATCAAGGGGAGCATCGATCGCCTCAAGAAGATTGAGGCCATGGCCGAGGACGGCACCTACGATCTGCTGACCAAAAAGGAAGTTCTGCAGCTCGAACGTGAGCGCGCAAAGCTCGAAAGAAGTCTCGGCGGCATCAAAAGCATGACCAAGCTTCCCGGTGCCCTGTTTGTGATCGACCCCAAAAAAGAGCACATCGCGGTCAAGGAAGCCCGCAAGCTCGGCATTCCGGTCGTAGCGGTGGTTGACACCAACTGCGATCCTGACGATATCGATTATATCATCCCCGGCAATGACGATGCGATTCGCGCCATTCGCCTGTTTGCCTCACGTATGGCAGATGCCTGTCTCGACGGTGTCAAAAACCGTGAAGCGGAGCTTCGGGCCGAGTCTGAAGGTGCTGAGGCCGATGAAGAGCAGGCCGTTGAGGAAGTTGCTTCCGAAAAACAAGAAACTGCTGCGACTCCGGCTGCAGGGGCCTGAGGCTTTTTCGTTTGAACTAAAAAGGCGGTTTCCTGCATGGAGCCGCCTTTTTTCAGCTTTTCTCAGGGTTTGATGCTTTCGCAAAAAAGCATCAATATCAATGGCTAAGCAAAAAGCGCCAAAAAGCGCCAAATGCAAGGCGCGCGATTGTCGAGCAATGAGGCGTACTTACGTACGTCGAAGCAGCGAGAGCAATTGCAGCAACGCAGCAGTTGGTGAGTTTTTGCGACGCCATCAAGGTTTTGTTCAGAAATTTCGATCCCGGCGGATTTCCGCCGACAAATAAATCTGGAGGTTTGCACTGTGAGTATCACTGCTTCGATGGTTGCTGAGCTGCGCGAGAAAACCGGCGCCGGCATGATGGATTGCAAGAAAGCGTTAACTGAAGCTGGTGGCAATATGGAGGAAGCGATTGATCTGCTGCGCAAAAAAGGTCTTTCCGCTGCCGCCAAAAAATCCGGCAGGGTTGCTGCTGAGGGGCAGATCGCCGCAGCAGGCGAAGGTGCCGTGGGCGTTCTGGTGGAAGTTAACGCGGAAACGGACTTTGTGGCCAAAAATGAGGCTTTCCAGGGATTCGTTTCTTCTGTGGCCCAGGTTGTTCTTGAAAATGACCCGAAAGACGTTGATGCCCTCAATGCTCTGTCTTTTCCTGGGACCGAACGCAGCGTCGCTGAAGAGCTGACTCACCAGATTGCCACGATCGGTGAAAATATGAATATCCGCCGTTTTGTTCGTTTTGAAGCAAAGCCCGGCACGGTCGCTTCCTATATCCATGGCGGCGGCAAGATCGGGACCCTGGTTGAGCTTCAGACGGAAAAAGGCGGCGAAGAAGAGGTTTCTGCCCTCGCCCGTCAATTGGCCATGCATGTGGCTGCAGCCAACCCGCAGTATCTGAGCCGCGCCGAAGTGCCGGAAGATGTGGTTGCCCGTGAAAAAGAGATTATGGCGACCAAGGCCAAGGAGAGCGGTAAGCCCGAAAACATCATCCCGAAAATTGTTGAAGGTCAACTCGGAAAGTTTTTCGGCGAAATCTGCCTTCTGGAGCAGGCCTACGTCATCGATCCCGATCTGAAGGTCGAGAAAGTTGTTGCCGATCTGGCAAAACAGGTCGGCGCCGCAGTCAAGTTGACCCGTTTTGTCCGCTACCAGCTTGGGGAAGGTCTGGAGAAAAAGGCCGATGATTTCGCCGCTGAAGTCGCAGCTCTGAGCAAGTAGAACCCCACCGACAAAAGGACGTCACCTATGGCCGCTTCCGATGCCCATTACCGCCGCATACTGCTCAAACTCAGTGGTGAAGCTCTCGCCGGAAACCAGGGGTATGGTATAGCCCCGGGCGTTATCGGCAAAATTGCGCAGGAAATTAAAGATGTCACCGATCTGGGCGTGCAGGTGGCGCTGGTGATCGGAGGCGGCAATATATTTCGCGGAGTGGCGGCAGCTTCCAAGGGTATGGACCGTGCCAGCGCCGATTACATGGGGATGCTCGCCACTGTCATGAACAGCCTGGCGATGCAGGATGCGTTGGAGCAGGTGGGTATTCTGACCCGCGTTCTTTCCGCCATTGAAATGCGCGAGGTCGCTGAGCCCTATATCCGGCGGCGTGCTATCCGTCATCTTGAAAAGGGGCGGGTGGTTATTTTTGCTGCCGGGACCGGCAACCCCTATTTTACCACGGACACCGCCGCCAGTTTGCGCGCGATGGAGATCAATGCGGATATCATTCTGAAGGCCACAAAGGTTGACGGAGTCTACAGCGCCGACCCGAAAAAGGATCATGATGCCGTCAAGTATACCACCCTGACTTATCTGGAAGTGCTTAAAAAGGGACTTCAGGTCATGGATGCCACGGCGACTTCGCTATGTATGGATAACGATCTGCCCATTATGGTTTTCGATCTGACCGTTGACGGTAATATCATGAGGGCTGTCAAGGGTGAAGATATCGGAACCATCGTCAAGGGAGGGTGAAGACTATGTATGATGACATTCTGAAAAAAACGCGTTCCGGCATGGAAAAAGCCATCGATGCGCTCAAGAAGGACTTTTCCAAGGTGCGCACCGGTCGTGCTTCGACAGCACTGCTCGATGAGGTGCGTGTCGATTACTATGGTACTCCGACCCCGCTTAATCAAGTGGGTTCGCTGACAGTTCCAGAGCCCCGCATGATCATGATTCAGCCCTGGGAAAAAAACCTTCTCCCTGAAATCGAAAAAGCCATTTTGAAATCCGACCTCGGGCTTAATCCCTCTTCCGATGGGCAGTTGATCCGCATTGCGATTCCCCCCCTGACCGAAGAGCGACGCAAGGAAATGGTCAAACTGGTCAAGCGCATGGGCGAAGAGGCCCGCATCGCAATCCGTAATGTCCGGCGTGACAGCAACGATGCGCTCAAGAAGATGGAGAAGGGAAAAGAGATCTCGGAGGACGAACTCAAGCGCGGCGAGAAAGATATCCAGGATCTCACCGACCAGTATGTGAAAAAGGTCGACGAATTGATCTCCTCCAAGGAGACCGAGGTCATGGAGGTTTAGTTTCGCCTCGATTGGAACAACCCACACGGGGCGCCCTCAGGCGCCCCGTTTTCAACATGCCTGTCTTTTCAAGAACTTGCCCCCGTGAAGCTTTCATGCTAGCTTAAAAAATCTCGCGGCCTCGTTCGTTATCTCCCAGTCAGAGACTTTTCATGCGTATTCCCCGGCATCTCGCAATTATCATGGATGGCAACGGCCGATGGGCCCGTCAAAAATCCCAGCCCCGTGTGTACGGACATCGGCAGGGGGTTGAAACCGTGCGTCGCGTTGTCGAGGAATGTTCCCGTCTTGGCGTCGAGTACCTGACTCTTTATGCGTTCAGTTATGAAAACTGGGGGCGTCCCGATGAAGAGATCAGTGCATTGATGGAATTGCTGACGGCCTATCTGAAAAAAGAACTCGAAACCATGCTGTCCAACAGCATCCGGTTCAATGTAATCGGTGATATCGATCGTCTGCCCGCTTCTGTGCGTTGCATGTTGACCGACACCATCGAGCGGACAGAACAGAACTCCGGGATGACCCTGACCCTTGCACTCTCCTACGGGTCACGGGATGAAATTACGCGCGCAATGCGTAAAATTGCCAGGCGGGTTGCCGATGGAGAAATTTCACCGGATAAGATCACTGAGTCTATGATCGACGAGCATCTCGATACGGCATTGCTGCCTGAACCTGACTTGTTGATTCGGACGAGTGGAGAGATGCGCATCAGTAATTTTCTGCTCTGGCAGATGGCTTATACCGAGTTGTATTTTACTCCTACGCTCTGGCCTGATTTCGACCATCAGGATCTGCATGATGCATTCAGGGCTTTTGGCCGCCGGCGCCGCCGGTTCGGCCTGACGGATGAGCAGCGTGGTGGCGGGGATTTTGACGATTAGCCGGCCTTCGTGCTGTTGCGGTCATGCAGACGACAAGTCTTTCCTGACCCAAAAACCCGCTTCCCTGATTTTTTGTAAGTTCTGCCGATCTCGACCCCTCGCTCCTTACGGATTCACGTTTTCGAGAAACGGAACAAAGGAGGCACCCCATTAAAGAGAGAATTATTACTGGAATCATCGCACTGCCGGCGCTGATTCTTTATGTTTATTTCGCCGGCTCTTTCCTGTTCAGCCTGCTTGTTTTTGTGGTGACGGCGCTGGCTTTAAACGAATTTCATCAGATCGTACTCCCAGATGAGCGTTGGGTCGAGCGCCACCTCGCGACCGGCCTGGGCGCTCTTTTGTCTTTGCTGATTGCCTCTATGAATCCGGTACCGGCCCTTGCCGGTATGAGTCTTGTCACTCTGTTCTGGTTGGCCTGGTTTCTGTTCCGTTTTCACGACCTGGAAACGGTCATGGAACAGATCGGGCTGATCTTCCTCGGTATTTTCTATCTCGTCATCCCTCTGGCCCATCTGGGTGCGCTGGCGACTCTCGAATCCGGCAAGCTCTGGATTTTTTTCATTCTTCTCCTCACAATGGCCAGCGATACCGCCGCTTATTTCATCGGGGTGTCCCTGGGTCGCCACAAACTCTACCCGGCAATCAGCCCGAACAAGAGCATCGAAGGTGCCGTCGGGGGTATGGCCGGCGCCGCACTGGCTGTAGTGATCGCCGCAATCTGGGTTCTGCCTGAACTCGGTTTCTTCGATTGTCTTTTTCTGGCGTTGATTCTTGGACCTTTGGCACAAATCGGCGATCTTATCGAGTCCATGCTCAAGCGCAGTTTCGGTGTTAAGGATTCCGGGGGCCTGATTCCCGGGCACGGCGGTTTGCTTGACCGCCTTGACAGTCTGATTCTGATTTTCCCAGTAGTTTATTATTTCGCCCTGCTGAAGGGTTTTTAGGCCGTTGTTATGAAAAATCTTGTAATTCTAGGGTCGACAGGATCCATTGGCGTCAACGCGCTTGATATTGTCGCGGATCATCCCGACAAATACCGGGTGGTGGCGTTGACGGCCGGAAACAATATCGACCTGCTCCATGAACAGATCCGTTCTTTTCGCCCTGAAATTGTTGCGGTTCTTTCTGAGTCTCAGGCCAGAGATCTGCGCCATCGTCTTGGTCCCCAGGGACCGGAGGTCCTTTCCGGCGTCCAGGGCCTGGTTTTCTGCGCGACCCACGACGCTGCCGACATGGTGGTCTCCGCCATTGTGGGCGCCGCCGGTCTGGTGCCCACAATGGCAGCTATTGAAGCCTGCAAGGACGTCGCGCTGGCCAACAAGGAGACGCTGGTGTGCGCCGGCTCTCTGGTTATGAGTCGGGCCCTTGAAAAAGAGGTTCGTATTTTTCCCGTCGACAGTGAACACTCCGCTATTTTTCAATCTCTCGAGGGACACCGCAGACATGACGTACGCCGCCTGATTCTAACGGCTTCAGGCGGACCTTTCCGCAACCGCTCTCTGGCCGAACTCTCGCATGTTACGCCGGGCGACGCCTTGAACCATCCGAATTGGGAGATGGGGCGCAAGGTCACCATCGATTCGGCGACCATGATGAACAAGGGCCTTGAGGTGATCGAGGCGCATTGGTTGTTTGATCTGCCGGCTGAACGGATTGACGTCCATATCCATCCGCAGAGCATTGTTCACTCCATGGTCGAATATATCGACGGCTCGGTGATCGCGCAGATGGGGGGTCCCGA
>OBLN01000047.1_pt1 | contig 41463 bp, 43 predicted proteins | sample 1519301 | NCBI WGS metagenome assembly OBLN01 (sample SAMEA2452533, study PRJEB22499) | sediment metagenome | reverse complement strand
GTTGGAAAGAAGGTGTCAGGTATCAGGTGACAGGGAGGCAGGAGGCAGGACAAAACTCTGAATAAGGAATAAAGTAGAAGGAATAAGAAAAACGGTTCCTTTCGCTTCGCTGAAGGCATTTGTCATTTGTTTTTGTTTTGAATTTCGCAGATTGGAATTTTGAATTTGTTTCGGATTTTGTGCTTGGGATTTGAAGGAAGGTGAAAGGTGGCAAATGCTTTTTTCTACCTTCTGCATTCTACCTTCTACAAATTCCGAAATGGCCGTTGGCGATTGGCGAGTGGCGGGAAACAGGCTGGAATAATGAATTAGGAATAATGAATAAAAAAGCCATGTGATTATTGCATCTCATTCCTTCTTCTTTATTCCTTATTCAGAACCGGTCCTGTCTCTTTCATTACCGAACCGGATGGTGCCTCATCACTGGGACCCCGTTGTCTCCATCACCAGTGTCCGAGGTTTTCATCACCGGGAAAAGTATAAACCGGCGCTGCGTTTCCCCTTTTCCGCCCGGGAAAACCATGCGATAATCATTAAGGAGGCAAAACGAATGTGGATCGCGGGTCTGGTGATGGTGGCGGGATTGGGACTGCTGGCCTGGAGTGCCGATCGTTTTGTGCTGGGGGCTGCCGCGACCGCCCGGCATGCCGGTCTGCCGCCGTTGATGATCGGCATGGTCATTGTGGGTTTCGGAACATCTCTGCCGGAAATGATCGTATCGTCCCTGGCCGCCCTGGATGGCAACCCGGATCTGGGGCTGGGCAACGGTTGGGGATCCAACATCGCCAATATCGCTTTGATCCTGGGATTGGCGGCTCTGGTACGCCCGGTTCGGGTGCGTTCCAAGGTTCTTTCCGCTGAACTGCCCGTATTGATCGTCATCACTTTAATGGCCGTCGGCCTGGTGGTTGACGGCGACCTGGCCCTCTGGGAATCTGTCGTGCTGCTGATTCTGTTTGCATCACTCATGGACTGGACCATCCGCAGCGGTCGTCAGAAAGGGAGAGATCCTTTCGGATCGGGGATTGAAGCGGATCTGTCTTCCCGGCCCATGTCCAGGGGCAAGGCCGTTTTCTGGACCGCAATCGGGCTCGCTTTCCTGGTGATCAGCTCGCGTATGCTGGTATGGGGCGCGGTGCGCATCGCACGCGGACTGGGTGTATCCGAACTGGTGATCGGCCTTTCAATCGTGGCCCTGGGTACGTCACTACCGGAGTTGGCATCAACCCTGGCCGCAGTGCGCAGGGGAGAAGACGATATCGCATTGGGGAATGTATTGGGATCCAACCTGTTCAATACGCTGGCCGTTGTGGGCCTGGCCGGAGCCATTCATCCATTCAGAATTCCAACGGAAGTCGTGGGAAGAGATGGATTGATGATGCTGGGCCTGACGGTTGCGATTTACGTGATCGGCAGGGGCCACCACGGGCGGCAGGGCCTGATCAACCGCTGGGAAGGTGCCCTGCTGGTGCTGGTCTACGTTATCTACATCGCCTGGCTGGGAGTGGATTTGGTGTAGGGCGGGATAGAGAAAAGTAAGTACCCGGTGGGCACACGAGTGGAAAGGAAAAACGATGTGATGGTGTGAGGGAGTTCTTGTCATGACGAAACTTGCAGATCGGTGATGGGAACAGGAAGTGCGGGTGATGGGGCGGCGGGGAGTTCGAGTGATCTAGAGTGAAAAGTGAAATACCCTGACGGGCACTAGAGTGAAAAGTGAAATACCCTGACGGGTACTAGAGTGAAAAGTCGGAAGTAAAAAACGGTGAGGGAACCCTTCGGCTCGGTGATGAAAAAGCCGGAACCGGTTCTGAATAGGGAATAAGGAAAAAGGAATATGGAATAAGGAGCGATAATCACATGGGTTTTTTATTCATTATTCCTTATGCATTATTCCGGCCTGTTTCCCGCCACTCGCCCCTCGCCCAGGGCGGCTACGGGGGACCGCCCCACCACCGGATACCTGCCTTCAACTTTCCGACTCTGGATGAATAAGAACAACGGCTTTGTCTACCGGAACCGCATCGATGCGCCGGATACGGGAACCACATTGCTGGATTTCTACCGCATCCGCTACCCGCATTCAACCGCGGCAGAGTGGCTGGAGCGGGTACGCGATGGGCTTGTGTTGTGCAACGGCAAGTCCGTGAATCCCGATTACAGGTTGCGTTCGGGGGATCAACTGGAATGGCGCCGTACCCCCTGGCAGGAACCCGGCGCGCCGCAGGGGTTGGACCTGCTTCTGGATGAAGCCGCTTTGCTGGTAATACACAAACCCGCAGGCCTGCCGGTATTGCCCGGCGCGGGCTTCTTACAGAACACTGCGCTGTTCAAAGTGAGAAAGAGGTTCGGGCCGGATTGCTTCCCGGTGCATCGCCTGGGCCGCTGGACTTCGGGCGCCCTGGTGTTCGCGCGCAACCGGGAATCAGCCCGCAATCTCGGCACATCCATGCAGGCGGGCCGTTTCGAGAAGGTTTACCTGGCGCTGGCAGCCGGCAGCGATCTGCCGGATCATTTTACGGTTCGCGTTCCCATCGGACCGGTCGCATACGACCCGCTGGGAACCGTCTTCGCCGCCTCTTCAACGGGGCGACCGGCGGAAAGCCGTGTGGATGTGCTGCGCCGCTGCGAAGCGATGAATCAGAGCCTGGTGCGGATCCGGATTCTGACCGGAAGACCGCACCAGATCCGGATTCATATGGCGGCGGCGGGTTATCCCCTGGCCGGTGATCCGTTGTACGCGCCCGGGGGGCTACCCCGTGAGGGGCGCGCATTGCCCGGAGATCCTGGTTATTGCCTGCATGCATGGAAACTGGCGTTTCCTCACCCCAATTCCCGCGATCGGGTGGAAGTGGAATGTCCGCTCCCGGAATGGGCCGGGCAGTTGAATCGTGATTGAATCACCCGGTCGCCCCTGCTTCTTGCATCTTCAGTTTTGTTTTCAGTTAGCGATCGCCCTTGACCGCGAAAGCCACTTTCACGGTGGAACGGTATTCGGTGATGCGGTCTCCGGATACCTTGGCCGTCTGAGCGGCAACTTCTACTCCGACGATGCCGGATACGGTCGCGGCTGCTTCACGTACCGCGTTGGACGCCGCTTCTTCCCAGCTTTTTGCGGATGAGCCGATCAGTTCGATTACTTTGATGGTTCCCATGATGATCTCCTCATGCCCGCGTCGGCCTGCCCCCTCGTAGTAAACGGTTGTGTTGATTCGCCGGACAGGTCGCGGGCGCTGTTTCCACATTGCCTGAACGGCCGGGAAATGTCAAATGGCCGGGTTTCCTTGCCCCGCGGGGTATGCTATAATCGATGCCTTCCCGGACTCCGTTGTGACGGGTCCATCCTTGATGGGGGAAGAAAGCCGGGAAATGAGTACGGATAGAGCAATGAGACGAATAGCCATCGCCATCGGCTTGATGTTGTGGCTGCCGTTCACTGCATTTTCCCTGAATGTGGATGTGCGTTGTTTTGATTACCCCGATCACACGCGGCTCGTGTTCGAAGGCGACCGCAGTTTCGCTTACAGCGTTTCGTCCCGGGAGGATGGCTTTGAGCTGCGCCTGCAGGAAGCGGCCCGCACCGATGCGGAAGACATCCAGCTGGCGCAAAGCCGCTGTGTTGAGCGAGTGATTGTACTGCCGCGCCATGACGGAACGGTATACCGGGTCGCCACGCGTACTCCGGTACGAATGCAGCGACAATTTGTGCTTGAAAATCCCTTTCGCGTGGTATTTGACCTGGAGGCGGCTCCGGCCGTCGCTTCTGCATTACCGCCTGTACTGCAGGATGAATCGCAACCCCCTCCGCTCCAGCCCGATGGCGTGCGCATCACCACGGTGTGCATCGACCCCGGACACGGCGGCTCCGACCTGGGAGCGAAGGGAGTCACCACGGATCTCGTGGAAAAAGATATCACCCTCAAGGTGGGCCTGAAACTCAAACAATTGATTGAATCCCGTCTGGGACTGCGCGTGGTGATGACCCGGGACAGCGACTCGGAGGTTTCACTGGATTCGCGGGCGGCCATGGCCAACAATCAGAAGGCGCAGGTGTTTGTATCCATCCATGTCAACTCATCCTACCGGCGCGGTGCCCGCGGAACGGAAACCTTTTACGTCAGCCTTGAAGCCACGGATCAGGAGGCCAGTGAACTGGCGCGGAAAGAAAACACATCCATGGGTGGAGAGGCGTTTGAATCGACCGCTTCAGATGATTTGCGCCTGATTCTGTGGAACATGGCCCAGATGGAGTATATCAAGGAATCTTCCAAGCTGGCCACCTTTATTCAGAACCAGCTCAACGAGGTGATGAACACCCGCAATCGCGGTGTCAAGCAGGCGCCCTTTCGCGTGCTCATGCGCGCGGCCATGCCCGCGGTGTTGGTGGAGATCGCTTTTCTTTCCAATCCCCAGGAAGAAGCTCTCCTGGCCCGTGACGGCTTTCTAACCCGTGTTGCGGGAGCCGTCTATACCGGAATCGCCCAGTTTATCACCTACCATAACCAGCGTTTCAAATGAACAAAAAACTTGTCCTCCCCCTGGTGGGCCTGGCAGTGGTGTTTTTTATACTGGCCCTGGTTTTCTTTTTTTCCCGGGGAAAGGAGAAGTCGGTTTCCGCATCCGCGGAAGCCTCATCCGGCATCGATGATGCGGTCGCGGCTGAAACCGTGGACCTGAAGCTGTTTTATATGGAAAGTTCCGATTGGCGGCTGATTCCGATAACCGTGCGTGTGCCCCGGCCGGCCATTCGTACCGAGCTGTACCGGGAATTTCTGCGCCTGCTGCTGCAGCAGCGGGAAGATCATCGCGCGCCGATACCGGCAGGCGTGACCTTGCGTGCGCTTTACTTTGTAGAGGCCGATCGGATCCTGGTGGTGGATTTCAACCAGGATCTGATCATCAATTTCCCCGGCGGCAGCCGGGCGGAACTGGAGTTCATCCGTTTTATCGTGAACAACATCTGCTACAATTTCAGAGAGATCCGCTCCGTACGCTTCATGATCGCGGGCAACGAAGCCAAAACGCTGGGCGGACATATTGATCTGTCCCGTCCTTTCCTGCCTGATTTTTCCGACCTGAAACAGGATGAACAATAAACCCATCGGCGTGTTCGACTCGGGTATCGGCGGCTTGACGGTGTACCGCGCCCTCAAGCAGCGGTTGCCCCGGGAACGGGTGATCTACCTGGGAGACACGGCGCGCCTGCCCTACGGTTCCAAATCGGAAGCGACCATTATCCGTTTTTCCGAAGAGAACGCCAGGTTCTTACTGGGTCACGAGGTCAAGTTGATCGTGGTCGCCTGCAACTCCTCGTCTTCTTACGCGGTCCCGCATCTGCAGACCAGCCTGGATGTGCCGGTCATCGGCGTGATTGAGCCCGGAGCCGAGGCCGCCGTGGCGGTAAGTCGAAAGAAAGTGGGGGTAATCGGGACTACGGCGACCATCATGTCCGGTGCGTACGAGGCGGCCATCCGCAAGCGCAACGCCGCCCTGGAAATCGTGTCTCGTGATTGCCCGCTTTTTGTTCCCCTGGTGGAGGAAGGCTGGGGGAATCATGCGGTGACGCGCATGGTGGCCGACGAGTACCTGGCTCCCATGAGGAAAGAGGGCATCGACAGCCTGGTACTGGGGTGCACGCATTATCCGGTACTCAGCGAGGTGATCGCCGCGGTAATGGGTCCGGGCATCCGACTGATTGACTCGGGAGTGACGACTGCCGCGCAGGTGGAATCGATCCTCCAGGGCCTGGGCTGGCTGAATACCAACCCGCCTGCCGAGGAGGATGAATTCTTTGTGACCGATTATCCGGAACGCTTCCGCCGCGTGGGAGGAATTTTTTTAAAACGCAAAATCAGCAGGGTATCAGTGGCCGGGGATTGATGCGGCCGGGAAACACGAAGGAGGCAAAACCAAATGTTGACCATGATTGAAAAGATTCTGTTCGTTCTGCTGGCGGTCGCAGCCGTCTTTCTGGCCCTGAAAGAGTTTCGGCGCAAGGCATTGATGATTCGCCGCGGGCGGCCGGTTGAACGGAGTGACCGGCCTCTGTACCGTTTCTGGTACGCCCTGAAGCGTGTGATTCTGCAATTGTGCGCCTACGAGAATCGTCCCGTAGTGGGATTTTTTCACTCGATGATTTTCTGGGGTTTCCTGGTGTACCTGCTGGTCACCCTCAACCACGTGGTGGAAGGATTTTTTACCGGGTTCAACCTGCTGGGTCATGGCGGGGTCCGCACCGTGGTGCTCTTCGGCGCCAATGTGTTCGCCGGCATGATCCTGCTCGCGGCTGTGTTTTTCCTCGTCCGGCGATACGTGTTCCGGCCTTCCACCCTGGACATCCCTTCAGTTGAATCCGCGGTGATCCTGGGGTTTATTTCCACACTGATGGTCAGTTTCGTTTTATATGAAGCGTTCAAGCTCTATGGAGCGGAAGGCGCGGTTTCCGGAAACTTCCTGGCTGTGTGGGTCAAGAGCCACTGGCTGCCGGCTGAAATGGCGGTCGCGACCCAGGCTTTCTGGCTGCGGCTCCTGTGGTGGCTGCACATCCTGGTGGTGATGGCCTTCGGTGTGCTGATTCCCTATTCAAAGCACCTGCACCTGGTGGCCGGGCCGGTCAACCTCTTTTTCAAGAATCACGGCGTGCGCGCCGAAATCCCCGTGGTGGACCTGGAAGCGCAGGAGTTCTTCGGTACCCCCAAGGTTGTGGACCTGACGCAGAAGGACCTGCTGGACCTGTTTGCCTGCGCGGAATGTGGGCGCTGCGATGATGTCTGCCCGGCATTGCGCACCGGCAAGACCCTTTCACCCAAAACATTGCTGCACAAGATGCAGCTCCACCTGCTGGAAAACGGCCAGACTCCCCGGGATGACCTGAAAACCCTGCTGGGCGAGGTGGTGAGCGAAGAGGAAATCTGGGCCTGCACCACCTGCGGCGCCTGCATGGAAGTCTGCCCCATGTTCAACGAGCACATACCCAAGATAACGGGGATGCGCCAGTACGGAGTCATGATGGAATCCCGCTTTCCTGAGGAGCTGCAGACGCTCTACCGCGGCCTGGAGAACCAGGGGAATCCCTGGGGCATCAACGCCCAGGAGCGGTCCAAATGGACCGAAGGCCTCGATGTGCCGCTGATTGCGGATAAGGGGGAAACCGACGTCCTGTTGTGGGTGGGCTGCGAGGGAGCGTACGATAACCATGCCCAGAGACACACACGCATGCTGGTGGAAGTGTTGCAAAAAGCCGGAGTGGACTTCGCCATCCTCGGCGATGAAGAAAAATGCTGTGGTGATCCCGCGCGGCGCAGCGGCCATGAATACCTCTTCCAGATGCTGGCCATGGAAAACATCGATACCTTGAATCGCTACAAGTTCCGCCGTATCGTCACCATGTGTCCCCATGGGCTGCATGTGCTGCGGCATGAATACGCGCGCATGGGCGGGGAGTATCAGGTGTTGCATTATTCGCAACTGCTGACGGAACTGGTCGAAAGCGGCGCCCTGCGCCTGCGCGAGGGCGGTGAAACGAACCGGGTAACCTATCATGATCCCTGCTACCTGGGCCGCTACCAGGGCGAATACGAGGCCCCGCGTCGCCTGCTGGAAGCGGCGGTGGGGAAGGGACACCTGGTGGAAATGGCCGACAATCGCGCCAGGTCGTTCTGCTGCGGCGCCGGCGGCGGGGGCATGTGGAAAGAGGAGGAAGGCGAGGGCCGCATGAGTCACGCACGCCTGCAGGACGCCCGCGCCTGCGGCGCCGGAACACTGGTTACCGCCTGTCCCTATTGCTCCGTCATGTTCAAGGATGCCATAGAGGAAACCGAGTCAAAAGACATCCAGACACGGGATCTGATCGATTTCATCCATCAAAGCATGGCTTGATGATCGCGGGAGGGGGGAGAAAATCCCCCCTCCCGGGCGCAAAGCCGGCAAGTGGGGGTTTCACCTTCAGCTCATGCCGGCGGCTTTGCGTTGCGTGACCCTGCGGGCTGTGAGATAATGGCAATCCCATGATTTCCAGTAGCCGAAAAATCCTGCCGTGGATTCCCGCGCTGGCGGGGCTGGCAAGCCTGGCGATTCATGCGCGCTATTTGTCCCTGCCGGCCCTGCTGGCCCTCACCCTGAGCCTTTTCACCGTCGCGTTGCGGCATCCGCAACGCCACAAGGCAATCACATACTCCTGGCTGTGCGGGGCCCTGTTGGTATGGCCGGCACGCCTGACTTACTGGGACGCGGTGGAGTTCGGCCGGCGTCTGAGTCTGCTGACATGGATCATGGCGCTTGCCCTGATTTTGACCCTGCTGATGAGGAATCAAAGCGCACGGCGGATTGTCGTCGCTTTCAATCGTATCTCCATGCGCCGGCGACTGGTGCTGCTGTTTTTGGCAGCCTGGGTGCTGCTGGCCGCGGGCGCGGCGGGGATGACGCTGGCCGGGGTTCCATTGCTGGGGGATGAACCCCATTACCTGGTGATCGCGCAATCGTTGCTGGAAGACGGCGACCTGAATGTGGCGAACCAGTACGCCCAGCGTCAATACCGTCGATACCTTCCCGACAGCACAATGGGGATTCACGGGTATTTCGGCTGGCGCGACGCCCGCTTCCAGGAACGGAGTTTCCCCAATGACCTGCCGCCGCCTCAGGGTGCGCATATCTACTCCATTCACCTGCCGGGCGTAGCCGTCACCATGTTGCCCGTGATGATCGTGCCTTTGCCCCCGGTGTGGTGGACATTCCTCCTCAGGGTGTGGCTGGGGCTCTCCGGAGCGGCCGTTGTGGTGATGGCTTACCTGTTCGGCCTGCGCCTGTCACGCCGCAGGCATTTCGCCCTGCAGTTGTCATTGGTGGCGCTGTTCACTCCGCCGCTGTTCTTTCACGCCATCCACGCCTATCCGGAAACCCAGGTATTGTTTCTGCTTTTACTGGCGCTCTATCTTCTGCTGTACGGCCGGAACCGTTCGCGGGCAACGTGGCTTGCCGGGCTGTTGCTGGGGTTGCTTTTTTTCTGGGGAGTGAAGTATGCGATTTTTATCTGGGCCTTTGTGGCGGGGTTTTCGGCTTTTTTTCTCAAGCGGCGCCGATTCGGCGAGCTGTTGCGGTTGTGGGTGTTTCCACTCTTGTTCCAGGCATTGCTCCTGGGTTACCTCTATCATGCCTACCACAATTTTTCTGTCATGTCGGTGTACCTGAACCATACCCAGAAAATGCATTTCAGCCGGGTGGTATTTCAGGAAATTCCCCACCAGGTACGCATCGACACCCTGCTGGATTATTTCCTGGACCAGCGCGACGGGTTGCTGCCCTACGCCCCGGTATTTTTCCTGGCTTTTCCCGGTTTGTGGCTGGCATTGCGCCACTGGAGAAGATATCGATATCATCTGCTCCTGTCCGTACCCGCGGCGGCGTTTGTTTTCAGTTACGCCTTCCTGACTCATCGCGGGGGGCAGTGTCCTCAGGCGCGTCCCTTGATTCCGGTGATCTGGGCGCTGCTGCTGTTTGCCTGGGTGTATCTGCGTGAAGGCAGGAACCAGTGGCTGCGCCGCGGCTGGCGCTGGCTGCCGCTGTATGCCGCGGGAGTTACCGTTTTTCAGGTGATTTATCCCTGGACCCTGTATCAACCCACTACTCACAACGTGCCCATCCGCGCGGGGTTGATGTTTCAGATGCTCAGCCCGCTGGGCATCCGCCTCGATCATGGGCTGCCTTCGTTTGCCAAAATGCCCGGCAATTGGGATTGGTGGCCCAATCCGATCTGGCTGGCTGTTCTGCTGCTGCTGTTTGCCTGGGCTTTGTTTCCACAGCGCCTGAAGCGTCCACTGGGCCGGGTCGTCCTGGGCATCGTTGTCGCGACGGGATTGGTGTTGAGTGTGATCCTTCCCCGGGTACCGGATTTTAACCCCACGCTGGTGACCGCAGCGGGGGGTATGCCCTACCGCTTGATGGCCGTTTCCAACCATCCCCGCCGGGTTGATCAACGCGTCTTCAACCTGGAAGCGGGGCAAGCCTACTCGTTCACGCTGGCGACCTTTCTGCCCGCTGAAACCATGGAAGTCCTCTGGGATGGGGCCGGTCCGCCTCCGTTCCGGCTGAAATTGTTTGACACCCCGGCCGCCCCGGCCACGGAAAGCGGCTGGCAGTTAAGGGAGCCGGTTTCCCGCCGTTTCAGAAACCGCTTTTACTATCGCCTGCACCTGGTTCCCAGGGAGCGGCAGGGGCTGAACGGCACCATGAAAATTCGCCTCTCACGCAGGTGAGTGCGGCCGGTTCAGGCGGTTACTGATCGGCGTTCTTCTTCTCCTGTATACCCTCGACTTCACGGATCAGCGCGCGGATACGCTGGATGGTGAATTCATCCTTGGCCAATCCCAGGGCCTGGTCCAGCAGATCCATGGCTTTTTCCTTCTGCCCCAGGAGGTGGTGGGTCCGCGCGACGTTGACCAGGATGTTGGCGTCCTCTTCGGTCAGGAATGACAGGGCCTTGTTGTAATGGTAGAGTGCATCTTCCAGGTTGCCCTGCTTTTCCAGAACGATTCCCCTCAGATTGTGCAGGGGGGCGAAACTGCGGTTTTCCTCGATTCCCTTGTCAATGTAGCGCAAGGCGTTGTCGTAGGAGTCCCGTTTGATTTCCAGCATCGCCAGGTTTACGTACGCATTTTCCGGGTTGCGATACTTGTCGGAAGTGGCGGCTTTGAGTAGATATTGGCGGGCCAGGTCGAATTCACCGGTTTCGGTATAGACCAGACCCAGTGAATTGTAGGCGTCCCAGTATTCCGGATCCAGGTTGAGTACGGTCTTGAAGTGCTTGATCGCGGCGGGGAAATCCCGCAGGTACGTGTACACCACTCCCATGGAGTAATGGGCGGCCTTGGAGTTCGGCTTTTTTTTCAAAGATTCCTGAATTTTGGCTCGAGCCTGGTCGATCTGTCCCTGATTCAGATAGAAAACCCCTTCATTGAGGATGTACTCGGCGGACCCGGGTTTGAGTTGCCCCGGCATTGTCGGCCCGCGTTTGGCGCAGGCCGTCAGCAACAGCGGAATCACGATCCAGATATACCCACGTTTCATTGTTCCCCCTTGGCTTTTTTTACCTTGAACGATATCACGGGCGAGGAAATTCCCTGAAGTTTGAATTCCCCCAACTTCTGAAAATGGAATTGTTTACGCAACTTTTGATAGACGGCCTCGGAAACCACGACATCGTCCGGCCCGGCCACAACGGATTCCAGACGTGAAGCCAGGTTGACGGTAGATCCCAGTACGGTGTAATCATAGCGCTTGGGAGATCCGAAATCGCCGGAAATCAATTTGCCGGTATGAATGCCGATACGCACCTGGATGGGATCGTCGGGCGTGAATTCGCGATTGATGACATTTAATTCGTCAACCATTTCCAGGGCTGCGCTGACCGCTTCACGCGAATGGTCGGTCAGGGCGAGCGGTGCGCCGAAAACCGCCATGATGCCGTCTCCGATGTATTTGTCGAGGGTGCCGTTGTGTTGGAAGATGATCTCTGTCATGGCGGAAAAGAAATGGTTCAGCAACAGGCCGACATCCACCGGTTTCATGTTCTCCGCGCGCGCGGTGAATCCGACCATGTCCATGAAAAGCACTGTGGCTTCGGTTTCACGATACGCCATCAACTGCCGGGTACCGGATTCGTTTTCCTGCATGATGCGCGAGACGACCGCGGGCGAGTGGTAGCGTTCCAGGCGGCTGCGCAGTTTCATTTCCTGATCCAGGCGTTGCTGGCTGTGAATGCTCTCGATTGTGAGGCCCGTGTAATTGGCGATGGTGGACAAGACTTCCAGGTCGCGCTGGCAGAACAGGCGCGTCAACTCGGTGGTGTCCACGTAGATCAGGCCGTAAATGGAGTTTTTGGTCCAGATCGGGATGGAAACCGCGGAGACGATGCCATACAGGATCACGCTTTCGGCTTTTTCGAAGCGCTTGTCGTCCTTTGTGTTCGAGGATAGAATGGCCACTTTTTCTTCCATGGCCTTCATGGCGATGGTGCGGGAAATGGTTACGGTCTCGACCGGTTTTCCGTCCGCATCGCGGCTGTAGCGCAGGTCCAACTCATTGCGGTTGTCATCGTGAAAAAAGATGAACAGGCGCTGGGGTTTGAGGATACTGAAAATGGCATTGCCCACATGTTCAAAGCAGTTATCGAGGCTGGGCGCGGCGATCAGATGGCGCCCGAGCTCAGTGAGCTCGGCCAGGTGCCCCAGTTCACGTTCCAAGTTATCTTTTTCCCGCACGGGAAACGTTTCACTCAACGGCAGCACCATGGAGATCTTCTGGTCCATGTCATCCTGGTACTGGCGCGGCGTGGATTCCACCAGGTAACGCAGGCGCGCCCGGCCGAGGGCGATTTCATCTCCCGGTTTCAACAGTTTGTGTTGAATGCGGCGGCCGTTGACAAAGGTGCCGTTGGTGCTCTCGCAGTCGAAGATTTCCCAGCCTTTGCGGGTGGAAACCAGGCGGCAGTGCCGGCGCGAAACCGTGGTTTCTTCCAGACAGATAGGCATATCTTTGAGCTTGCCCACCTGGACCTCGTCGCCTTCCAGCGTGAAGGTCCGTGAGCCGCCGTTTACCAGGTAGCGCAATTTGTGGATCACTCGGGTTTCAGCCTCCGCTGCATCAACTCCTGGAGGGCCTTTCCGGGATGCTTTTTTGCAAACAGTACTTCATAGACTTTTTCCGTGATGGGCATTTCAATACCGAGGCGCTGCGCCAGGTTGTAAGCCGCGCGCGTGGTTTCCACGCCCTCGGCGATCATGTCCATCTCTTTCTCGATCTCTTCGAGGCTGAGTCCGGAGGCGACCTTGACGCCCAGTTGAAAATTGCGTGAAAGGGGTCCGAAACATGTCAGCATGAGGTCACCGATCCCGGCAAGGCCCCAGAACGTCTCTTTGCGTCCGCCCAATCTACGACCGAGGCGGGAGATCTCCACAGTGGCCCGGGTGATCAGCGAAGCCGTCGTGTTGTATCCGTACCCGGATCCATTGATGATGCCCGAGGCGATGGCCATCACGTTTTTCATGGCCGCGGCCACTTCAATGCCCGGCAGATCGGTATTGCGGTAAATGCGCAGTTGCGGAGAAGAGAATTCCTGCTGGATTTTTTCCAGCAGGGTGTCGATGTAGGATACCGCTACGACCGCGGTGGGGTGGTGAAGGGCGAGTTCCCGGGCGAATGAAGGTCCGGAGATGGTCACCCATTGGCTGATCACCTGGTCGCCCAGCACGTCACGGGCCATTTGCGACAGGGTCATCAGCGACGAGGCTTCGAAGCCCTTGCTCAGGTTGACGATTACCTGGCGGTCGAGAACCGGCCGCAAGCGTTCAAATACCGCGCGTGAAAACTTGGATGGAACCGCATGGATCAGGATATCGGCCCGTGCCGCCTCGTTTTCGAGGTCGTCTACGGCCTGGATGTTCGCGGACAGGGGAATTCCGGGTAGAAAGCGCGTGTTTTCGTTCTGTTCACGCATGGAAAGCAGCACATCCGCTTCGCGCACCCAGATCCGTACCGGCCCGATGTTGCGACCGAGGTAATCGGCGAATGCCGTTCCCCAGGAGCCGCCTCCAACAACCAATATGTTATTCATGCGATGGTTTCCTTAACTGGATTTGCCGTTCCGTTCCCCGGATCATGGCGTTGATGTTGGCGCGATGACGCAGAGCAACCACCATTACGAGAAACAGTACGATCAAGGAAATGAACGGCACACGGGTGAACAGGTGCGTGAAAAAGACCAGGCTGATACCGGTCAGGGATGCGGCGGATGCCAGGCGGGTATAGAAAGCCACGGAAAAGAAGCCCAGCAGGAAGATCAGGGCGGACCAAGGATGAAATACGGCAAAAACGCCCAGGAACGTAGCCACTCCCTTACCGCCGCGGAATTTCATGAAAGGAGAAAACACATGCCCCAGGATGGCTGCCGCGCCTCCGGCCAGCACAAGATATGGACTGGTGAAGTGCTGAAATCCGTACATGACCGGCAGAACGCCTTTGAGAATGTCCAGCAGCAGCGTGACGGCGCCTCCGGCCGGGCCGAGCATGCGCAACACGTTGGTGGCGCCGATGTTGCCGCTGCCTTCCTTGCGGATGTCCTTGCGGGAAACCAGAAAGCAGAGGATATAACCGAACGGAATCGATCCCAGCAGAAATGCGGATAACAGGTATGACCACTCATGCGTGCTCAAAAGGGATCTCCTTCAGAAGCGAGTATTGGGGTCCTGCGGGAGTGAGGCGGCTCTGAAACACCTTGATGGAATCGGCCGGAAAACGGATTTCCTGAAAAGTGGTCTGCCGCAATTTCTGTTTCAGCTGCGGGTAGGTAAAGGGCGTGCGACTGCGCGCCAGGGTGATATGGGCATGAAAGGGGCGCTCTTCCGCGGCGATTCCCGCCTCAGCCAGGCGCGTTTCCAGCCAGTTGTGCAATGTCGCCAGCGACCCGGATGCGGCAACGCCCGCCCAGATGACACGCAGGTCGGATCGCGCGGGGAATCCGCCGAAACGGTCAATACTCAAAGCAAGCGGCGGGATTCGCGGCGGATGGCTCCGCAGGTGATCACAGATCCGGTTGACTTTTTCGGGCGGGGTTTCCCCGAGGAAACGCAGGGTCAGATGGCGGTTTTCCGGCGGCACCCATTTCAGGTCAGGAAATTCCCGGCGCAGGGGAACCACTTCCACCTCCAGCCGGTCCAGGAAATCGCCGTCGGGTTGGAGCCCGATAAACACGCGCATGGATGGATTATATGACATTCCCCCTGGTGAGTAAAGCGGCCTCAGTAGTCCACGCGCATCAGGGTCAGCCCCCGAGCGGGAGCGGTGCGGCCGGCTCGGCGCCGGTCACGGGCCGCGAAGATCTGCGGAATATCCGCGGGACTGATGCGGCCTCGCCCCACATCGATCAGGGTGCCGGCGATATTGCGTACCATGTAGCGCAGGAAAGCGGGACCGGTGACGCTGAGAATCAGTGTGTCCCCGCGTTTTTTCAGGCGGATGCGCGTAATGGTGCGGACACGGTTTTTATTCTCCGTGTCCGAGGTGAACGATGAATAATCCCTGGATCCCTTGAAGTGCCGCAAAGCCCGTTTCATGTTGCGGACATGCAAGGGTTGGGGGATGTGGGTCATCCAGCGGCAATCAAACGGCGAAACAAATTTTCCCGTGTAGATGCAGTACTCGTAGGTTTTGCTGCGGGCGCCGAACCGGGCGTTGAACCTGGGTTCGGCCCGTTCACAACTCGTGACGCGGATGGTTTCCGGCAGCAGGGCGTTCATGGCCAGTTGCAGCGAGTCGGGACGGATGCGCACGGGCAGATGAAAGTTGGCCACCAGGCCGCGTGAGTGCACACCCGCATCGGTGCGGCTGCTGCCTGTGACCACTACGCGTTTCTTGGCGATCACCTGCAACACGCGCATGATTTCGCCCTGAATGGTCGGAGTGAGCGGATTCTGGTATTGCCAGCCCGAGAAAGAGGTGCCGTCGTATTCCAGGATAATGCGATAGTTATCTGGCTTCAATGTGCTTGCGGATGTAGGATATCACCTGTTGCGGTGTTTCCATGGGCAGAATGCCCGGGATGTCCCAGGTGCGCAGGCCGAGAACCGGGATCTGCTGAATACGGGCATGAGCGATTTCAGACAGGGTTCCGAATGCGCCGTCTACCGCGACCACGATATCTGAATTACCCACGACAAGTGCGTTGCGCAAGTGCCCCAGGCCGGTAGTGATCACAATGTCGACCCAGGGGTTGGCTTCGGATCTGGACAACCCGGGCAGGATCCCCAGCACCAGGCCGCCTCCGGATCTTGCACCCCTGGAAGCGGCTTCCATGACGCCGCCACGGCCTCCGGACACGAGCAGATAGCCGCTTTCACCAATCAGGCGCCCCATTTCTTCCGCCAGCGCCAGAATTTCCCTGTCCGCCGTACCGCCGCCGATCACGGCCACGCGTAAAAGGGTGCGCCATTCATCGGCTTGAATGCTGGTGCGGAGATGGCGGGATGAGCCGCTCATGGGTTCGGGGAGCCTTGGGGGTTCGGGGCGGGAGTCAGACGGCCTTGCGTACGCGACCGGAACGGATGCAGGAGGTGCATACGCGCATGCGGCGGGCTTCTCCGTTCACTTCCACGCGTATGGTCTGCAGATTCGGCAGCCAGCGGCGCTTGGTGAGTTTATGGGAGTGGCTTACGTTGTTGCCTGTTACCGGGCGTTTTCCACAGACTTCACATACTTTGGACAATTCGGGTTCCTCCTGGAAATCAAGTCGATATTATACATGATTTCCAAACGCATGGCAACCCACCCGCGGAGCCGGGTTGCCGGGCTCCGCGGGCGAATGTGCCGCGCGCTATTGCACCTTGGCCAGCTCCACTTTGACCATGTCTTTGTGAATGGTGTAGGTGAGCATTTTGAGCTTGATGTAGTCTTCGCGGAACATGTAGTAGCCTTCGAATTTTCCTTCGCGGGCGGAGCGGCCCGAATCCTTGATCAGGTACCAGTTCCATCCATCCTGCCGGGCATGGCCCACGATGTGGATACCATGGTCGTCACCGGTGGTGCGATTGTAGATGCGGAACTCTCGGGCATCCTGATTGATGAATTCAGTGGGAATATCGAAACTGGGTACAAAAGCGATGTCTTTTTCACCGCATTTTCCCGGTTCCGAGGTATCTCCACCGATATTCACGGTATAACCGTTCTCCATCGCCCGGCGGATGACTTGCAGCCATTCTTCCAGAGGCAGGTTCAGGTAGTCTTTGCTGTGCCACCAGTTGTCCGGGGCGCGGAATTCCTGAAATGTGTGGAAGGGGTAATATGTCGTGGACATCACGGATACGTAATCATCCATGTTGAGCCCGGTGAATTTGAGAAAATCCCGCGGGGTCATCCTGCGGCCGTTCCAGGTGAATTCCTGCGGCGGCGCGCCCAGATGGCGGTTGAGGATCAGGGTGATGTGGCGGATATTTTCATTTTCATCCCAGAGGTTGTTTGCCTTGATGTATTCCAGGTATGAATCCAGCTCCCGCATCAACGGGCCATGGTTGTGCTTATCGCCTTTGTTCAACAGGCCGGTATATGCTTCAGCCGGCACGACGCCATGCTCTTTCCAGATACGCTGAAATGCGTTGGCCTGCCCCCCTCCGGACACGTATGAGTGGCCGCGTTCACGGATGTATGCCCGGCTCTTGGCCAGAAGTTCCCAGTACACGGTCCACATCTCCGACAATTTGATTTTTTTGCCGCTGAGACGGTAGATCTCGCTCTCGTAAAATGAAGTCGTGCAGAAACTCCAGCAGGTGGAAGTCATGTACTGCGCCTGGGGCGGAAAATGGAAAAAGCGTTTGAACGCTTCAGGGGAAGCGGGAGGCGTCACTCCCGAGAGATCGGACTTCATGTGGCGGCGCTCTTTGCGCTGTTGCTGTTTTTCCTGTTGATGGCGCTGTTGAATTTTACTGGTTTCTTCGCGGCGTTGTTTTTCTGCCGCCATTAAGTGCTCGCGGATCTGTTCCAGCACGGGATCAGGGGTATATGGCACGTAGCGGACTTTGTTGGTTTCATCCGGCGCGGCGTTCAGGCCCATGCCCAGGCTGAGAACGGCCGCCAGTAGAAAAATAATGATGTGTTTCATGAAAACCTCCTCTTGATTGAATGCAGAAATGGATTATACCCGTGTCCGGACTGTGAAGGCAATGTTGATGCCGCTTCAGGCCAGGTGGGGAAAAATCCGGTAGAACAATTGCATGATCCCGACAACGTACAATCCAGCCAGGACGTCGTCCAGCATGATTCCCCAGCCGCCCCTGACGCCGCGATCGATGCGGTTGATCGGGAAAGGTTTGAATATATCCAGGATCCGGAAAAGCAGGAATGCCGCCAGGTAAGCCGGGATTGTGACCGGGGTCCACCACAGGGCGACCATCTGGCCCGCCACTTCGTCGATTACGATGGGTTGCGGGTCCTTGCTTCCCAGCAGCTTTTCCGCGCGATGGGAGGCGTAAACACCGATGATAAAGACGGGCAGTGTGGCCAGCATCAGCCAGAGAAAAGATGTCGTCTGCAGCCATCTGGACGCCAGAAACAGGACGGCGGCGGTCAGCAGGGATGCCCAGGAACCGGGAGCCAGGGGAAGGTAACCGACATTGAAGAATGTACTGATGATCAGCCAGAAGGATTTCATGCGGGTTCTCCTTGAAGGATATTCTGACGGAAAGCATGGATACGGACCGGAACGGGAGCCGAAGTCATGGGGATCTCGCCACGGATTTCCGTCAGGCCGTCCACTTCCGGCGCCTGGGTGGATATGCGTCCCAAGGTGATGTTCTGTTCCCAGGGAGAAGGACCGCCCGGGAGAAAAGACTGGATTTTGCCTATCACGAGGCGATTGTAGACCTCGAGATTGGCATCGGAAATATCCATCAATTCGTCGCGCCGGCGAGCGGCGTCTTCAACCGGGACACGGCCGTCGAATTCAAAGGCCGGGGTTCCCTCTTCGGGTGAAAAGGTAAAAACGCCGATGCGTTCGAGATGAAGTTCCCGCGCGAAGTCACAGAGCTCCTGGAACATGGCCTCGGTTTCTCCGGGAAATCCGGTGATAAACGAGGTGCGGATCACGGCGTCGGGATAGTCGCGGCGGATGGTCGATATCAGCCGGGTGAAGGCCTCTGCGCTGCCGCCGCGGCGCATGCGTTGCAATAAGGGCTTGGATACGTGTTGCAGGGGCAGGTCGAAATAGGGCAGCACCCCGGGATGGGAAAATCCTTCCAGAATCTTGGTTGTAACGGCGTCGGGCATCAGATACAGGACACGGATCCAGTCAAAGCCGAGCGTAGACAGTTTTTTTAAGAGGAGCGGCAATGCAGACGGTTGACCCGGAGCGCGGCCGAAATGGGTCGAATTCTGGGAAATCAGGTTGATCTCGGCCACTCCCCGTTCACGCATGTCCGCGGCTTCGCGGATGATGGATTCCATGTTTCTGGAACGGTAGGGACCACGGATTGCGGGAATGGCGCAAAAGCTGCATTTCATGTCGCAGCCTTCAGAAATCTTGATGAAAGAAGTGTTGGGTGGAGTGGTCTGGATACGCGGAAAGGTGTGGTCGTAGAGAAAAGCCGGTGCGCGGCCGTAACTGGCCGGCTTTCCGGAAGCGATCGCGTCAACCAGGCCCTGGGGATCGTTTACGCCCCAGATCAGGTCCAAGTCGGGAAAGTTCCGGCGCAGTTCATCCAGGTAGCGTTCGGACAGGCATCCCGTGACGGCCACATGACGGACCTGGCCGGCCGCTTTCATTTCCAGCGCCGACAGAATTTCGTCTATGCTTTCTTCTTTGGCCGGTTGAATGAAGCCGCAGGTGTTGATCACGATCCAATCGGCGTCTTCGTAGCTGGAAACCACGCGCACACCCTTCTGGCTCAGCAGTCCGCCCAGGACTTCGGTATCAACCGTGTTCTTGAAACAGCCGAGGCTGACAAATGAAACAGTGGTTTCTAAAGGGTTCATGACTGGAGTCCAATATTATGTAAAGGGTTCCGGTGGGTCACCCGGGATTGTAGCATGATCGCGGGCGGGGTGCAATGAAGCAGGGGCGGATGAACCCGGGTCAGAATAGAATAATGAATAAGGAATAATGAATAAAAACGCACTCCCGCAAGAATCAAGGTTATTTTATTCCTTCTTCGTTATTCCTTATTCAGAATGGTCGGTTCGCGAACCGTTCTGTAGAAGGTAGAAGGTAGAATGTAGCAAAATCCGAAATCCCAAATTCGAAATCCGAAACAAATTCATGGCCCGAATTCAAATGAACCAAACAAAAACAATAAAACATAAACCACGGAACACACCGAATACACGGAAAGTGGAAACCAGGCGGCAGGAGGCGGGCCCCGGCCTTTCGGGCGCTGAATCAAGAATAAGGGATAAAAAAACCTTTTTTATTGGCTTTTTTGGTTTTTTTTGGAAGGTAGAAAAAAGCATTAAGGTTTTTGTCACCTGATACCTGTCACCTCAGTGTCACTTTCGACTTTCAACTTCTTTCCCCCATCCGCAAATCCATCAACTTTTCTGTCTTTCCTGTCTTCCCGCCTCCTGTCACCTTCTTTTCACTTTCATCTTTTCACTTCATTATCTCCCGCCGCTTTCCAACGAGCGTTGCCGAGCCGGTTGCCTTCCGTTGGCTGAGGCGGTATATTGAGTGACATGAAGCGGGTACAACTGCTGATTGACGGACATCCGGTTACGGTTGCGTTTGACGAAAACAGCATCCACGTGTTCAACGCCTTTCCCGTCAAAGATCATCTGAAGTCACGGGGTTACCGCTGGAACGCGCTGGGGAAAAGCTGGGATTATGCCAGCGGAGATGTGGAAAAGGAGTTGTCCCGTCTGCAGGGCAGTCGACAAATCGCGCCCGCGGACACTTTGGTTCCGCATGTGGCGGATGCCGCATTGCCCGGGCTGCCCGAATCCCTGGCCGTTGCCGAATTGCGTGAGCGCGTCGAGGCTTTGCTGCGGGCGGCGCTGCCAGCGAACATCTGGGTGCGTGGCGTGATCGCCTCCGAACCCAAGTCATACCGCTGGGCGACCTATTTTGACATTCGCGATGAAGATGATTCGCTGGACATGGTTTTTTCCTGTGAAATGCGCCAGTCCGAACGCGATCACATTGAGCAACGCCTCGCCTCGACCGGAGTGGCTTCCGGGTTGGAAAAGGATTTGCCGGTTTTTCTGCTGGTCGAGGTGGGATTGTCTCACAAGTACACGGTCAACGTGCGCCTGCGCGCCGTGGATATCCTGCCGGAATTTACGCGTGAACGCCTGCGCAGCCAGAGGGACCTCACCGTGGAACGCCTGCGACGTGAGGGGCTGCTGGATCTGCAGAAAGGATTGCGCCTGCCCATGCTGGTTCAACGGATCGGTTTGTTGACATCCGCGCTGGGAACTTCGGTGCAGGATATCCTCGCCGGATTGAGTCCGCTGGAGAATCGTTACCGGATCGGTTTTCTGGACACGCGCATGGAGGGAAGCGGCGCGGTGGACGGCCTGATTGCCGCCCTGGATTTTTTCGAGTCGAGCTCGAGTTGGCGCGCGGATGCCGTGGTGATCGCGCGCGGTGGAGGCAGCGAACAGTCGCTGGGCGTGTTTAATGATTACCGCTTGTGCGCCAGGATCTGTCGCTGCCGCATCCCGGTCCTGACCGCGATCGGCCATGAAAAAGACCTCTCCGCAGCCGAAATCTGTTCCCATTTTACGCCGACTCCTTCCACTCCGTCCGGCGTGGGGCGTTTCCTGCGCGAACGATTCCTCGATCTGCAGGCCCGGCTGGGGGATTCGGTCAGGAAGCTGGTGGAACGGTTCGCCGACGCGCGTCGTTTCGAAAATGAGCGACTGCGGGCGCTTGTGCGTCAATTGCCCCGCCAGGGTTATCAACGCCTGCAATGGCAGGAGGTCAACCTGCAGGGCAGGATGCTGGATTTTTCCCGTCTCGGCATGCGCGTCAGCCGGGAGCAAAGCGCCCGCCTGGAAGAGTTGAGGCACATCGTTTACCTGCGCGCACGCGCCTTCATGTTGCGGGAAGCGGAAAAGCTGGGCCGGGCCGCTTCGCGGGTGGACTTCCGCCGCCGGCTGCGTCTTTCGGATCAAGCCATTTCACAGATCGTGGATCGGGTCGGGAAATTGGAGTCGGGGACGGATCGACTCATGCGCAAAGCAATGGATGATGTGCAGGCGCGTGCGAGCCTGGCGCAGGCGAACCACCCCGATCGGATTCTGGAAAAGGGGTTCACGCTGACGTTCGCGCCGGACGGAAAGGTGGCGGCCACGGCGCAGGCTTTTCGCGCCTTGCCATGGGCGCGGCTGCGTTTTGCCGACGGTACGGAGAAGATTGAACGCAAGGAGGAATCATGACCGCCAGTCGCAAGGATCAGTCAGATACGTATGAGCACAATTTCGCCGTGTTGGAAAAAATCACGGACGCGCTCAACAAGGACGAAATCGGCATTGACGACCTGTTGGAAAAGACGCGTGAAGCTTTGGACGCGGCGCGGCGCTGCATGGAAATCCTCAACCGGCAGAAAGGGGAGTTCCGCAAACTAGAGGCTGAATTCGCCCGCTTGATTGAAAGTCCGGAAACGATGAATGCGGACAAGGACGGCGAGCCGGATGAAACAGCGGATGAAGATCCGCTCGCGTGAGTTTCAGGGGCGAAGTTTAACGAAGAGTTGCGTGTAATACCAGGTGTCACGGGAATCATCCCGCGCGACACCGACACCGGTAATCGTAAAATCGTCCTCGATGTTCTCTTTGTGGCTGGGATTGGCGATCCATGCATCCACCACCACCTGCGCCGGTGAATCCAGGTTTGTGGTGAGTCCGACGTTTTCAGCGACGGTCTGAACCCTGAAAAGACCCGACAGGGTGGACACCCGCTCAGCGAAATTGCCGTGACCGAACGCGATCCGGCCTTCGGCCATGTCCCGGCTGTGGTCTCGGGCCAGGTCGGCAACCTGCGCATTCCATTCCAGTTCCGTAAGGCCTTGTGATACACGGTAATCATTGACCATGCGGAAAACCAGTTGTTCCATGCCGGAAATGTCAAACCCGGAAGTGTCCGCGGATCGACAGGCCTGGATGCCCCACGTGATAACCAGGAGCACAATGATTGCCGCCGGGGCGGATTTGCGGCACCGGAAGCGTGAGAAGTAATTCATGGTATAATTATAACCATTCGGGGAACTTTTATCTACTCCATTCTGCAACAAAAAGGCCAGCGGTGTCATGGCCGGCAGGGACGCTTGCTGACGGTTGATTTACGTACCGCTTTTGCGTATGATGGGGAACTGCCATCAGGAGGATTGCATGATCCGCAAGATTGACCATATCGCCATAGCCGTCAGTGACCTGGAAAGCGTGATTCCCATATATCGTGATGTGCTGGGATTGACTTTTCTGGGTACGGAAGAGGTCCCCGACCAGAAAGTGAAAGTGGCCATGTTTGACGTCAATGGCGTCCGTATCGAATTGCTGGAGCCGCTGAATGCCGAATCTCCGATATCGCAATTCCTGGAAAAAAGGGGAAGCGGTATTCATCATATCGCCCTGGGTGTCGATAACGCCGCCGCCCAGATCCGCGAGATGGAAGAGAAAGGCGTGCGGATGCTGGACAAACAGCCCCGTCCGGGTGCACACGGCTCACGCATCGCTTTCGCTCATCCCAGGAGCCTGGGAGGGGTGCTGATGGAATTCTGTCAGGAACACGAATAAGTCCGCCATCCGATCATGGTCCGCGTGGCATTTTTGTGGCACATGCACCAGCCGGTGTACGTGAATCCCTGCAGCCGCAATGCCGAACTTCCCTGGGTGCGGCTGCATGGAATCAAAGACTATATCGGACTGTCCGGAGTGCTGAAAGAGTTCCCGGGGGTTCGCTCCACGGTGAACCTCGTACCCAGCCTGTTATCGCAATTGGAAAATTACCTGGCCGGGGGCCGTGATCGTTTTCAGGAGTTGGCCGAGAAGCCCGCGGCGGAACTGGATGGCGCGGAACGCGAATTCATCCTGCGCCATTTCTTTTCAATGCATGCCGAACACATGATCCGGCCTTTCGCACGTTTCCGTGAATTGTACGGCCGGCGCAGGCAGATGGCCAATGGCGGCGGTACCACGGCTGACTGGCGGGACCTGCAGGTCTGGTCCAGCCTGGCGTGGTTCGATCCGGACCGGGCCGAAAAGGACGAACGGGTAGCGGGTCTGCGCGAGAAGGCAATGAATTTTTCCGAGGCGGATAAAATCCTTCTGGCCCAAGCGCAGAGAGATCTTCTGGCCGAGGTGATTCCCGCCTGGAAAGGGTTGCAGGATGAAGGCCTGGTGGAAATCTCCACCTCTCCGCTGACCCACGCCATCCTGCCGCTGCTTCTGGACCCGGGCGTGGGACGGGAGGCCAATCCCGCCCTGCCGCTGTATAACCTGGATTTCAGCTGGCCGGACGACGCACGCCGGCAGCTGTCGGAGGCGCTGGATTTCATGCAGCGACGTTTCGGGCGCCGGCCGCGGGGGATCTGGCCTTCAGAGGGCAGCCTGAGTGAGCCGGTGCTGGACCTGTTGAATGACCTGGATGTGGCCTGGACGGCCGGAGATGAAATCAACCTGGCCCGCTCGCTGCATCCCCAAGGCCAGGCGGATTGGCGCGGTGAACGTGACCTGTGGCTTTACCGTCCCTGGCTGGCCGGCAATAGGCGGTTGCGCATTCTTTTCCGTGATCACGATCTCTCCGACCGCATCGGGTTCCGTTATCAGGGGTTGAATCCAGCGGATGCCGCAGATGATTTCATGCGGCGGCTGATGGAGATTGACCGCCTGCAGGGGGACGCGGTGGTCGGCGTGATTCTGGACGGAGAAAACCCCTGGGAGCATTACTCTGGAAACGGTCGGCCGTTTCTGCGCGCCCTGTTGCAGCGACTTCAGGATGATGAGCGGGTGGAGGCCGTCACCATGGGTGAGGCGGTATCGCGTGAAGCGGAGCCGTTGCGAAAACTGGCTCCGGGCTCATGGATCAACGGCAACTTTGATATCTGGATCGGCGATGAAACCGACCGCCGCGCCTGGGCGCAACTCGAACGCGCACGCAGTCATTTTGAACGCACACGCCATAATTTGGCGCAGGACCGGGCCGCCGAAGCGCGTCACTGCCTGGATGTGGCCCAGGGAAGTGACTGGTTCTGGTGGTACGGTCCGGAACATCACACCGCGGACCTGGACGTTTTTGACCGCCTTTTTCGCCTGAACCTTCGCTGCGTTTACGAGCTGACCGGTTCTGAAGCGCCGGCTGAGCTGTCTTCACCGTTGTCGCGGGCGGAAGTCGCGGGTGGGGATGCTTCCCGATTGCCCGCGCGTCCCCTCAACCCCCTCCTGGATGGGGAGGTCAGCCATTTTTTCGAGTGGCGTGACGCCGGCCACCTGGATGTGTATTCGGGGCAAAGTGCCATGCATGCCGGCGAGTCGCTGGTGACGGCCGCCTACTACGGTTTCGGAAACGGGCGGTTTTATCTGCGGTTCGATCTCCGTGGCCGGGCCGATGAATTGCTGCGCCGGGGAATGACCTGGAAAATGGGGGTGAGCAAGGCCGGCGGCCCGGTGCGCAGGTTCTCCCTGCCATCCGCATCCCGTTTCGGGACGGTCGCGGCCGGAACCCTGCTGGAGTGTGGATTCATGCTGGCCGAACTGGACCTGGAACCGGGCGATAGTTTTGATATCAACCTGGAGTGGCGGTTAAAGGCAAGGCTGGTCCAGGCACTCCCTGCCGACGGGTTCTTCACCCTGGTCGTGCCCGGACCGGGTGATTACGCAGCGTACTGGAAGGTATAAGATAGGGTTGGAAAGTTGGGGAGTTGGAGAGCTGGAAAGTTGGAGGCAGGTATCAGGTGTAGAGGCGGCCCCCCGTGGCCGCCCCGGGCGAGAGGCCTGAGGCGATTGGCGGGGAAAAGGCCGGAATAATGCATAAGGAATAAAAAACCCATGTGATTATTGCACCTTATTCCTTCTTCTTTATTCCATATTCTGAAGGGGCGGTTCACGAACCACCCCTTGCCTGAATCGCTTGTCACCTTTTTTTCAACTGGATGTACTGCGGGCGGGTTTAAAACCCGCCCGCAGTACTACTTTTCACTTTTCACTTCTTTTTATCCCGCGCGGAAAATCACGCTCTCTTTCCGGAACCAGTGGGTGCAGAACACCAGGCTGAGAGCGGCGAATACCGTCAACGAGAGAAAAACCGCGAGCAACAGCAGGGGTTGAATGCTGCCGGCAATGATTTCACGCGTGGCCAGGGATACGTTGAGTACCGGGATCAGCGCGGTGAGTGCGTTCAACTTGAATCCGGGAAAGAGGCCGATGAAAACGGGAACGATCACCAGGATATTCATCGGAGTCATGATGTTCTGCGCTTCTTTGAAACTATGGGCGAATATGGAAATCGACAACAGGATGGCGGCGAAAAATATGCAGAGCGGAATCAGCAGCGAGAACATCAGCAGGATCGAACGGATATCGATGATCTTGACCAGGGCGGAAAACAGGTCATCGGGTATTCCCTGGGTTTGTTGCAAGGCAATGTAAAGTCCCAGGATCGACATCGCGGCTGATACCAGTCCGGTAAGAAAGACGAGGCTGAATTTTCCCAGGACGATCTCCAGGCGGGTGGCGGGGGAGGCCAGCAGGGTCTCGATTGTTCCCCGCTCTTTCTCGCCTGCGGCCAGGTCGATGGCCGGATACATGGCGCCCACGAAACAGAAAATTACAAAAATATAGGGAAGGAAACCACCGATCGCCTCCCCGATGCGCTCCTTGACCGTCACGATATCGTGCTTGTCCACGCTGACAACCTCGAATACACGCCGTTCCAGCTTCATTTCCGCCAGGCGTTTTGAAAGCAGTTCTTCTTTGTACTCGTCCAGGATCGAACGGATGCGTTTTGATGTGAGATCGGTTTCCTGGGATGATTTCAGGTAGAAGCGCACCGTTCCGGGGGCATGCGCGGCGACCACGCGGTCGAAATCAGCGGCGAAAGCCAGGGCGAAATCAATTTTTTCCGCGCGGATGGCGCTCTCGAACTCTTCTTCCGGGATATCGCGGATTACGGTTACCTTGGGATGTTTTTTCAGCACCTCCTGGAAAGAAGCGGCATTGTTGTTGAGCGCCAGCGCCAGTTTCAATTCCTTGACTTCGGCCTCCTTGTGCTGCCGCATCATGATGCGGGTGGATATGGACATGAGGACGGGAAAGAGCAGCAGTGGAATCAATATCATCACCACCAGGGTACGGCGGTCGCGCAGAGTGTCCTTTAGTTCCTTGCGGAAAATGATTGCCGTTTTTTTCATGTCAGGCCTCCTGGACCAGGCGGATGAATTCGTCTTCAATGGTACGCGACTGGCACTGGTCGCGGAAATCCGCGAACGGGCCGTTGAAGAGCAGGCGCCCTTCGTGGATGATCGCCAGATCGTCACTCAACAGGTTGACCTCGCCCATGATATGGGTGGAGAAGATTACGGTTTTTCCATCCTGGCGGCAACGGCGGATCAACTCGATGATGGCCCGGGCGGTAATCACGTCGAGGCCGGTGGTGGGTTCATCAAAAACCACTACTTCCGGGTCGTGGATCATGGTACGCGCGATGGAGACTTTCTGTCGCATCCCGGTGGAGAGTTTGGCGATACGGCGGTTGGCGAAAGGATGGATGTCCAGCAGGTCAAACAGGTGCTTGCGGTTTTTTTCGAAGGTATCGCGGTCAATGGAATTCAAGTCGGCGTAATAGCGCACAATTTCGTCTGCGGTGAGGCGGCCGTAAAGGCCGGTGGTCCCGGTCAGAAATCCGATGCTGGACCGTACTTTGCGGGGTTCTTGCCGGGTGTCGTAGCCGGCGACACGGATTGTCCCTTCTGTCGGCTTGAGCATCGTGGCGATCAGCCTCAGGGTGGTGGTTTTGCCGGCTCCATTGGGGCCGAGCAGGGTGAAAACCCGCCCGGGTCGACAGGTAAAGCTGATTTCCTTGACCGGCCAGATGTAGGGTGAATCTCCCTTGAGGCCCATTTCGCGCTTCTGTTTCCGGGTCAGGCGGAAACGCTTGCTGAGTTTTTCGACTTCGATCATGGCTGGAATCCTCCCGGTGCAGATGGACTGAATGTTCGATCACTGCCTGGAACCATCTTCATCCGTGTTTACGCAATCCAGACAGGAAAGTTTCCGGGCGGATTGATCCAATCCTTGGTTCCTGGTGGAATCTTGCGGGATTGATTTACTTTGGCGGTGGTTTCTGATAGAATAGGAACAACGACTACGAATCGAACAGAAAGACAGGAGGAAATTGTGAGTATTACGACTGAGGAGAAACGGAAATTGATTGACCGTTTCCACCGCAATGATGCGGATACCGGTTCCGAAGAAGTTCAGGTCGCCGTCTTGACCACCCGCATCAAGAACTTGACTGAACATTTCAAGACCCATAAAAAGGACAACCACTCCCGCCGCGGTCTGCTGTCCCTGGTGTCTCGCCGGCGGAAGCTCCTGAAATACCTGAAGCGCAAGAATTTCGACACTTACACCCGGGTATTGAAGGATCTGAATCTGAGAAAGTAAGGCTTGATCGAATCCTATCCACAAGCGCGTTTCGTCGCGTCATTTTTTATTGGAGAAAAAAATGCAGAAAACCATACAAATTGATCTGGACGGGAATACCCTGACCATTGAAACCCATCGCTGGGCCAAGCAATCCAACGGCTCGGCTTTGTTGTCCTACCGGGACAACCGTATCCTGGTAACCGCCAATATGAAGGAAGATGCCCGTGAAGGCCAGGACTTCTTTCCCTTGATGGTGGATTTCCGTGAGAACAACTACGCCGGGGGCAAGATACCCGGTGGATTTTTTAAGCGCGAGGGCAAGCCGTCTGAGCGGGAAGTGTTACTCAGCCGCTTGATCGACCGACCCATCCGCCCGCTTTTCCCCGAAGGTTTCTTTAATGAAACCCAGGTGATCGCCCTGTTGCTGAGCGCGGATTTCAGCGTGGATTACGATGCCATGGGCATTACCGGCGCTTCGGCGGCGCTGATGTCATCCACCATCCCGTTTGACACCCCTGTCGCCGCGGTCAAGATCGGCCGCCGCGACGGACGTTTCATTATCAATCCCGGCCGGGACGCCACCAATGAAAAGGAATTCGAAATGGTGTTGCTGCTGGCCGGAACCGAAGACGATGTGGTCATGATGGAAGCGGAGGGTGACCAGTTCAGCGAAGACCTGCTGAAGCAGGGGTTGATCCTGGGCAAGGAGATCATTCAGAAACTCTGTGCCGCCCAACGTGAATTGATCAATCCGGATAAAATGGTTGTGGAACCCGATACCCGCTACGCGGAGATCCTGGCGGAATTGGCCGGCAAATTCGGCGATCGCCTCCAGGACGCGATTTTCATTCAGGATCGGGTCAAGCGTCGTGAAGAGATCGCGGCCATTGAAAACGAAGCGTTCGCGGATGCGGCGGATGAAGAGCTTCTACCCAAGTACAAGCGCGCCTTCCATCAACTCGAGCACGATATGTTCCGCAAGCGCTTGCTGGAGAAACGCCAGCGCAACGACGGCCGCGCCCTGAACGAGATCCGCAACCTTGCGGTGGAATTGGGCGTGCTTCCCCGCGCCCATGGTTCTGCGGTGTTCACACGGGGTGAAACCCAGGCCCTGGCCACCGTCACGCTCGGTTCTGAAGACGACGCCCAGCGCATTGACGATATCGCCAATTCCAGTGAAAGTTTCCGCCACTTCATGCTCCACTACAACTTTCCGCCCTTCTCGGTCGGAGAGGTCAGCTTCCTCAGGGGGGCCGGGCGCAGGGAAATCGGACATGGTAACCTGGCCTGGAAGGGGATCCGTCCCATGTTGCCCGCTTACGAAGAGTTTCCCTATACCATTCGCGTGGTCTCGGATATCATGGAATCGAACGGTTCCAGTTCCATGGCGACGGTCTGCGGCACTTCGCTGGCCCTGATGCAGGCGGGTGTGCCGATGCGCAGCGCCGTGGCGGGGATCGCCATGGGCCTGGTCAAGGAAAAGGACCAGTACGTGGTGCTTACCGATATCGCCGGGTTCGAAGATCATTTCGGCGACATGGATTTCAAAGTCGCCGGAACCGCCAAGGGAATCAACGCCGTACAGCTGGATATCAAGATCGATGGGTTGAGCGACGAGATCATCGACGCCACCTTGAATCAGGCCCGCGAGGCCCGGCTGCACATAATCGGCGTGATGAACAGCGCCATTGATCACCCGGCTGAGCAATTATCCGAATACGCCCCGGTCATGATGACCATGCAGATCGACACCGACAAGATCCGCGACCTCATCGGTCCCGGCGGCAAGACCATCAAGGAATTGACCGCTACCTACAATGTGAAAATCAACGTGGATGATGACGGCAAAGTGACCATTGCCGCCGCCAACAATGAACTGGGCGATAAGGTGCGGGAGCGCATCAAAGCGTTGACCGCTTCTCCGGAAATCGGCATGACCTACCCGGGCAAAATCACCCGGATTGAAGAGTATGGGATCTTCGTGGATATTCTCGGCGGTGCTTCAGCCCTGGTGCATATTTCCGAGATCTCCCACCGCAGGATTCCCAGCATCCATGACATGAACTTCGAGATCGGTCAGGAAGTTGAAGTCAAGGTGATCCATATCGATCGTGACGGCCGGGTCAAGGCCTCGATCCGCGAATTGTTGCCCGAGCCGGAAGGCGGCAGTCGTGACGAGGGCGGCTCCCGTCCGCCCCGTGAGCGCGAGAACCAGGGCGGTGATTCCCGCAGCCGGGATTCCCGCGGCCGGGACAGCCGTTCGCGGTACAATCGCGGCGGTGACGGTCCAGGCCGGGACAGCCGCAATCGCGATCGCAGACATTGATGAAACGAAGGGCCGGCTTCACCCTGGTCGAATTGATCGTGGTGGTGGTCATTATCGCCGTACTGGCGGCGGTGGCCGTTCCCGTGGCCCAGACATCCATTCAACGCGGACAGGAAGTCGAATTAAGGCGCGCCCTGCGGCAGTTGCGTAACGCGATTGACGCCTACCGTGAATTCGCCAGGGAACACAAGGTTGAAATGGATGATGATCGCTATTTTCTGCCGCAGAACCTGGATGACCTGGTCAAGGGGCTGGAGTACAAAGACAAGGAAGGGAATCGCCGTGTCGAACGTTTCCTGCGCCGGATTCCCGAAGACCCGATGACCGCTGCGCGGGAATGGGGATTGCGTTCCTTCCAGGACAAGCGTGACAGCGACCAATGGGGAGGCGAGAATGTCTGGGATGTGTATTCCCTGTCTGAAAAGACCGCCCTTGACGGCAGCACGTATCGTTCCTGGTAGCCTGCTGTTGACGGTATGGACGGCTCTTTGCTATAATATACGTGGTTTTTCCGGACCATTCTCCTGCAACGAGCAGCCGGTTGGTCTGTTTCCCCCCGCGTGAGCCAAGGCGGAAGGAGGACAATATTGGAAACAAATAAATTCATAGACAGCAAATTCCGTATGGTGATCCTGGCCGCGAAACGGGCCAGGCAGTTGCTGCAGGGCGGACGCAAGAAAATCGACATGAATGCGGAGAATCCGCTGACCATCGCCATCGAGGAACTCAATCGCGGCCTGGTCGGTTACGAAATCACCGATGGGAGCCCAAGAAAGCCGGACCTGTCGATTTTCGGCGACGCTCCCGATGAAAACGAAACGGATGAGGTGGACGCGGGCGTGAATGCCTACGGCATGACCAAGAACGTGTCGTTTGAAAAACCGGATGAGGAAGCGGCAGGCGATGCCGACGAAGACGCATCCGATTACGATAACGAGGATGAAGATGACAGCACGGATGATTCCGACGTGGATTCCGACGAATCCGATGCCGAGTCATTGGACGATGTCGATGAGGATGTTGAAATAGACGAAGACGACCCATCCGCTCTGGAATGACCCTGGCGGTTCGCACCCCCAACTGGATCGGCGATTGCGTGATGGCCCTTCCAGCGCTGCGGTTGCTGGAATCGCACCTGGCCCCGGAAGATATCTTGCTGGTCACGCGCCCGCATCTGGCCGATCTGTTTACCCCGCCCCTGGTTTCGCCCCTTCACGCACACCCGCTTGTCAGGCTGCCCGCGACCGGGGGGTGGCGGGAAGTATTTTCCGGTTCCCGTCGACTCCGGCGATCAACTGCGAAAAGCGGTTTGCTCTTGACCAACTCATTTGGATCGGCACTGATGTTCCGCATGGCGGGCATTCGTCGTCTGACCGGGTTTTGCCGTGACGGCCGCGACTTTATGCTGACCCGAAGGGTGGCATGGACCGGGGATGAATCCCGTCAGGTGGACGCCTACATGGATCTGGCGGCTGCGCATCTGGGTATCCCCGCTGACCCGGCTCCCGAACCGGAATGGCTTGTACCCGATTCATTCAAGGACCGGGTCCGCCGCAAGTTGCTCGATCTTTGCGACCGGGAAAGCGCCGCTTGGATCGGGATCTCGCCTTGCGCGGCTTACGGCCAGGCCAAAGAATGGCCGCATGAACGCTATTATGAGCTGATTCAAACGGTTTCGGCGGCCCACCCCCTTGCTTCCATCCTGCTTTTCGGTGCTGCAAACGACCACGAGCGCCTGGCATCTTTAGCGGCAGCTGCGCCCGGTCGCACACTGAACCTGGCCAGGAGTCTTTCGCTGGCGGAGTCCATCGCCGCCGCCTCTCTTTGCCGCGTATTCGTTACCAACGATTCGGGAATGATGCATGTCGCCGCCGCGGTGGGAACTCCGGTGGTCGCCATTTTCGGACCGACTGACCCGCGGCGTTATGCGCCACGGTCGAGCGCCATACGCATGCTGCGGCAGCATACGCCCTGCTCCCCCTGCAAGCGCCGTCAATGTCGTGAACATACCTGCATGCGCGCGATTTCCGTGAGTGAGGTGCGGGAAGCGCTTGAAACCGTGGCGCGATGGAGTGCGGCGGATCCACGATGAGGCCGGCGGTTTTCCTGGACCGTGACGGAACGCTGATTGAGGAGCGCGGATATATCTGTTCTTTCGAGCAGGTCAGCCTTTTCCCCTTTGTGCCTGAAGCGTTGCGGCATTTGCGCGCTGCGGGGTTCTGCGTGGTCCTGGTCACCAATCAATCTTCCGTGGCAAGGGGGATCTGCAGCGTGGAACAGGTAAAAACGCTGCACAACCGATTGCTGGACGTTCTCGAGAACCAGGGGGTTTGCATTGACGCCGTTTACTGGTGCCCGTTTCACCCACGGGGAAAAGTGGCGGAATTTGCCGTTGAAAGTCACCTGCGCAAACCCGCTCCGGGGATGCTTTTTCAGGCGGCTGCGGACCTGGAACTGGACCTGTCCCGCTCACTCATGATCGGGGATAAATACACCGACCTTGCGGCAGGGGCGGCCGCCGGGTGCCATACCGCCCTGGTGCGCACCGGTTATGGGGCGAAAACCGAACTCGCGCTGGCCGCGGGCGAGCTGAAGCCCGATCTGGTCGCGGATGACCTGCTTGAGGCGATCAGCCGTTGGCTGGATCAGAAGACAGCGTGGGCGTGAAGTTATCCATGTAGTCGTTGATGCGGCGCGCGGCCCGTTCGGCTGCGGCTCCGGCGGGCAATTGCCGCAAAAGCCATTGAATCTGCCCCATGCGGCGCAGCCTTGACATGGCCCAGGCGGAATGGATGTCAAACACCCAGGCGGCCTGAAGCAGGCGGAAATCCTGAACCGAATGGACATTTTCAATGGCCACGCAGCGTCCGGTTTCGACATCGGTCAGAGCCGCGGCGGACAGGGATGAACCTGTGGGAAGTTCGAGGTCCAGCGCGGGGTTGCTGCCGTTTTCCGCTGAAGAATAGTAATGGATCAGCACGTCCAGGATGTCCATCTTATCGGCGTCGCGAAGAATGCGGCACAAGCGGCAGGTGGCGGAAGTCAATCCGGGGGGGAGCGTGTGGCGGTTGTGAAACATGATCGCCGTGCGGATGCGGATCTGCTCATCGAAGGCACATCCCGCCAGCAGGTCGTGCGCCTTGATTTCCCGAACCCCCAGCACGGCATGGTTGATGGAAGAGCGGTCGTTGAATGTGCCGTAATCGTGGATCTGGGGGAAACGCCCGATATCGTGAAAAAGCGCCGTGAGGAAAACCGTCTTGCGCTCCTCCCGGGAAAGTTCCAGTGAATCCGCGATATCCAGGGCATGGCGACACACCCGGTGGGTGTGCTCGATCTTGATGTCGATATTGGTGTTCACATAGGCGTCAGTGCCTTTGAATGAGCGTACGTAGGCATCGAATCGCCGGACAAAGCGGGCGAATTCCCGGGGCTGCCGCGGATGCATGAACTTCGGCCGGCGGAAATTAATTTCCCAGCGTGGCCACCATAACGGCCTTGATCGTATGCAGCCGGTTTTCCGCTTCATCAAACACGATTGATGCCGGTGACTCAAACACCTCTTCTGTCACTTCCATGCCGTCCAGGCCGTACTTCTGAAAGATCTCTTCGCCTACTTTGGTGTCACGGTTATGAAAAGCGGGGAGGCAATGCATGAAGCATGCGTCCGGTTTTCCGGTCTTTTCCATTACGTCCCGGTTCACCTGGAATGGCTTCAGCGCCGCGATGCGCTCCTGCCATACCGATTCCGGTTCTCCCATGGATACCCAGACATCTGAATAGAGGAAGTCCGCGCCTTTGACCGCCTGGTCCACGTTGTCGGTGATGGTGATCCTGGCTCCGGTGTCTTCCGCGATGGCACGGCAGTCTGCCACCAGGTTCGGGTCGGGCTGAAACGCTTTCGGAGCGGCCAGGCGCACGTCCATTCCCATTTTGGCGCCGCCGACCAGCAGGGAGTTGCCCATATTGAAACGGGCGTCGCCCAGGTAGCAGAAGGTGACCTCACGCAGGTCGCGGCGCGCGTGCTCGCGCATGGTCATGAAGTCCGCCAGCACCTGGGTGGGATGAAACTCGTTGGTCAAACCGTTCCATACCGGCACGCCCGCGTGACGGGCCAGTTCTTCGACGATCTCCTGGCCGAAACCGCGGTATTCGATGCCGTCATACATCCTTCCCAGCACGCGGGCCGTATCTTTCATCGATTCCTTGTGGCCGATCTGTGAGCCCGAAGGGCCCAGGTAAGTGACGAATGCGCCCTGGTCCCGCGCGGCCACCTCGAATGCGCAGCGCGTGCGCGTGGAAGATTTTTCGAAAATCAAGGCGATCTGTTTCCCCGTCAGCCGCGGCTGTTCGGTTCCCGTGTATTTGGCTGTTTTTAACGCGTCGGACAAGTCAAGCAGGAATGTGATCTCTCCGGGAGTGAAATCCAGGAGTTTCAGAAAATGCCGGTTGCGCAGATTGACTGCCATGTAGGCCTCCTTGAAATAGCTGATTTCGCTTCACAGTTTACCCCAAAACGCCAGCCGGATCAACCGTCATAAAAGCCGATGCGGGCTTGGCAAGAGGGTCGGTCCGGGGTAAAATGCGGGTATGAACTCAGCGGTTGCGGCGGTTGTCTTTTCCGGAGGCCTGGATTCGACGACGGCTTTGTATTGGGCCCTGGATCGATTCGGTTCCGTGGCCGCTCTGACTTTTGCCTATGATCAGACCCATGCCGTGGAGATCGAATGCGCCCGCCGTACCACCGCACGCCTCGGGGTTGAGTGGCGGCTTTTCAACCTGCCCCTCAAGGGCTGGGTGAAATCCGCGCTGGTGGGGGAGGGTGGAGAAATCCCTGAATCTCTGGCTGAATCTCGCAAATCTTTCTGCGTGCCGCGCACCTACGTGCCGTTTCGCAACGGGATTTTTCTTTCACTGGCCGCGGCCTGGGCTGAATCCCGGGATATTTTCCACCTGGTGACCGGATTCAACAGTATTGACACCCCGGACTATCCGGATACGACCATGGTTTTCGCCGCCCGCATGGAAGCCGCGATCAACGCCGGTACCGCTGCGCAGAAGCGGGGTCGTCGTTTCCAGTTACACCTCCCGCTGGCCCGGCTGACCAAGAAGATGATCGTGCTGCTGGGATTTTCATTGGGTGCCGATTATTCCACTTCGGTATCCTGCTACCGGGGCGGCGAAATCCCCTGTGGACATTGCGCTTCCTGTGATATCCGCTTTGCCGCATTCAGGGAACTGGGGATGGAAGACCCGCTTGTCACGCGTTTGAAAAAGGAGGGCCGCTATGGGTTGGGAACTGGTGGTTAAGGAAAAGTTTTCCGCGGCGCATTATCTTGAACACTACCAGGGCAAGTGTGAACACATGCATGGACATACTTTCCAGGTGGAGGTGACGCTGATCGGCAACAACCTGGATGATTCCGGTATCAGTTTTGACTTCACGCACGTGCGCGAACGCCTGCGTGAGATCCTGCCGGACCATTGCCTGCTGAATGAAGTTGTTCCCGGTTCACCTTCGGCGGAAAACCTGGCGCGCCATTTTTACCGGCTGTTGAAAGAGGAGTACCCGGTACAATCCGTGATGGTGTGGGAATCGGAAAACGCCGGGGCCCGCTATCGTGAAGATCGCTGAAATCTTTCTCTCGGCTCAGGGAGAAGGCGCGCGCATGGGGGAGCCCGCCGTATTCGTACGCCTGGCCGGCTGTTCCCTGCGCTGTGAATTCTGTGACACTCCGCGAGCCATTTCCGGCGGCAGGGAAATGACTGTGGCTGGGATTATGCGCGAGGTGTCACGCCTGGCGCCTTTTCCGGGCATCCAGGTGGTGATCACCGGCGGCGAGCCCCTGGAACAGGATCTGGCGCAATTGGTGATCGAGTTGAGCAGGTCCGGGTTTTTCCTGTCCGTGGAAACCAATGGGCTCCATTACCAGGATCTGGCGATCCATTGGTGGGCGGTTGCCCCCAAACCCGCCGCCGGGTACCGGACAGATCCGCGCATCCGCTGCCTGGCGCATGAAGTCAAACTGGTGGTTGTTCCGGAGTTGACCGTGGACGTGGTAAAGACTTTGCGCAGGCAGATGCCGCGGGCGATCTTTTACCTGCAGCCGAATGCCCGGGAAAAGAACGGCTGCCGGACGACAGGCGAGTTCTTCCGACAATGCGTGAGCGACGGCATTCGCGGCCTGCGCCTGGGACTGCAATTGCACAGGATTTATCGTATTCCTTAGCGGGATTCCCAGTTGTTGAAACAAACCAGATCCTGCAATGGCTTGCGGGGCGCGGGGGGCGGATCCTCGTCCGGGATGCCGAGCGTCATCAATTGTACGATCACGATCGGATCGGGAACCGCCAACACCCTGCGCGCGGGTTCCTGGTTGAACGAACCGATCCAGCAGGTACCCAGGCCTTCGCGCGCGGCCTGCAGGCTGACATGGTCGAGCACAATCGCCAGATCAACCGGGTAAGCGGGAATACCGCAACGCATCACGTACTCGGGATTCAAGGCGCAGACGGCCAGGATCACCGCTGCCTGGCGCATGAAAGGCTGATGGGGGGCGGCGGCTTCCACCAGGGCGTCACGCTGTACCGGGTCATTTACCACCACCATTTTCCAGTCCTGCCGGTTCTTGGCGGTGGGAGCCAGTCGCGCGGCTTCCAGTATGCGTTGCAGCTTTTCCGGATCTAGCGGTTCCTGCCTGTAGCGGCGGATGGAGCGGCGTTTCACTATGGAATCGATCAGCATGAATACCTCCGGCATCCATCCTATCATATCGCATCCGCGCGCCAAAGGCGGACGTCGTTTCTCATCGGAAAGATACGCTGAAATCCGCCTGAACTTCTTGCGCGGGAGGTGAGATTGCGTATAATGGATGATGGATATCCGGTTTCTCTCCAGCGAGGCAAAATGAAAATTCTGGTCATCAACAGTGGAAGTTCGTCGATTAAATTCAAACTCATTTCCATGCGTCAACGCGATGTACTGGCCGGCGGCTTGCTCGAACGCATCGGCATCAAAGGTTCCTGCCTCACGTTTCAAAGTGGAGACAGCAGAACCCGGGTGGAACGACCGGTCAAGAATCACGAGGAAGGCATCAAGCTGATCATTGAACATTTGACCCATCCCCAACTGGGAGTGTTGACGGACCGGCGGGAGATCTTCGCCGTGGGGCACCGCGTGGTGCACGCCGGAGAGAAGTTTCAGCGCACCGTATTGATCGATGACCGGGTCATGCAGGCGTTGCGTGAATGTATCCCCCTGGCGCCGCTGCATAATCCGCCCAACATCACCGGTATCGAATCCTGTCGCCGCATCCTTCCGGAGGTGCCCAACGCGGCCGTGTTTGACACCGCTTTCCACCAGACCATGCCGCCCGAGGCGTATATTTACCCCATTCCCTATGAATACTATGAACAACACCGGATCCGTCGCTATGGATTTCACGGCACATCCCACCATTACGTGGCCAGGCAGGCGGCGCTGAAGTTCGGCAAACCCTTGAGCGCGCTGAATATCATTACCTGCCACCTGGGAAACGGCTCATCCATCACGGCCGTGGAGAAGGGGCGTTCGGTTGATACCAGCATGGGATTCACTCCGCTGGAAGGGTTGATGATGGGGACCCGCTGCGGGGATATCGACCCGGCCATTCCCCTTTACATCATGCGCAACCAGGGTATCGGGGTTGAGGAGATGGACCGCATTCTCAACAAGCGCAGCGGCCTGCAGGGTGTCAGCCAGTTGAGCTCCGATATGCGTGATGTGCATACCCGGGCGGATGAAGGTGATGAACAGGCGCGCCTGGCTTTGTCAATCCTGGTTCACCGAATCCGCAAGTACCTGGGAGCCTACACGGCGGTAATGAACGGCGCCGATATCGTGGTGTTTACCGCCGGAATCGGCGAGAACGATACCGATTTAAGAGAGCGTGTCCTGGAACGCCTGGATTGTCTGGGCATCCGCCTGGATCGCGAACGCAACGCGAGCGTCAAGGGCGAGTTCGGCATTATTTCGGCTTCAGGTTCCGCGGTTACGGTGATGGTGATTCCCACAAACGAGGAATTGGAGATCGCGGAACAGACCTTGCGGGTGGTCAGCCCCCATTCCTCACAATGATGCTTTAACCGGTTAGCGGCGTCGGCGCAGCAGCCGTACCAGCAGGAAGAAAAAAGCCAGCACGACCCAGATCGCCAGTACCAGGCGCCAATACCTCAGGTCCTGCAGGACAAACATCTTTTACGAACGCACTCGTATGCGTATTCCCCCGAAGAGTTCCGCCAAGACGTTGTAGAGTCCGGATGCGATCACAGCGGTGACGGCCAGCGAAAGGAAGCCGATGATTCCCCCCAGAACGCCGAAAATCAACCCTCCCTGGATTTTGCCCCGGGTCTCCTGCAACATGCGCGGGAACTGGTAGATCAGATCGCCCATAATCGGGAAAGTGCCGAAGGCCGCTCCCAGAACGACCCCGATGATCAGGCCCAGTCCTCCCAGCAGGTAAAGCATGGAGATGGGGTTGATGGATCGTACCTGCAGCACGGTGACGCCTGCCGGCACTTCGCGGAAACGGGCGGCTGAACGCCGGGGGGGAACGATTTCGTTCTGGTTGGCGCCGCAGGCGGAACAGTACTCGGCGTCAGCGGGAATCACCGCGTCACATACGCGGCAATTAACGGTATTTCCAACGGAGGGAGCCATCGGCTGGGTGCTTTCATCGACAGCCTGGCCCGCCTTGGATTCATGTGGCGATGCGGCGGAGGGCTGGGTAAAGGTGACGACCGGCAGGTCCGCCTCCCGGGTGTCGCTGCGGCGGTCGGGTTGGATTTCGAGGTTGTCCGCGGCCGGATCATGGCCGGACGCGGAATGCGTTGGCTGTTGCATCGCCGGGGTTTCCCTGCGTTCGCTTTCGCCGGGGGAAAGAAATTCCCGTTGCGGTTGCGCCGATTCTTCCCGCCGGCGCGAATGCTGGCTTTCCCACTCCGGTTCCTTTTGCGCTTCCAGGGGAGGATCCTGCTGAATCCATTGTGTCCCGTCGTGGCGATACCAGAGACCGCTTTTTCCGCCGATCATCCAGTAGTGGCCATCCTCATCAACGATCATCAACTTCTTTAACGCCTGCTTGAGGTCGCTGACCGTGATCATGCCGGCGTTCAGCCGGGCTTTCAATTCGTTGTATTGATCCGTGGCCTGCTGGAATTTTTCCCGGTTCATGGTTCCTCTCCAAGGATATGGGAGCGCATGGCGCCGGCCATGTATAGAGATCCTGTAATCAGGATCGTGCGGCCGTATGCGCGTGCCGTCTGCAGTGCTTTTGCGTAATCGCGCTCAATCACGCTTGCAATGGATTCCGGAAAGCATCGCGCCGTAGTTTCAGCGGGCAAAGCCCGCTTTGATTCGGGCTCGGTGACAATGATTTTAGCGGCGAACGGTGCGATCATTTGCGCCATCTGTCGATAGGGCTTGTCACGCAATACGCCGAAAATGACTGTCAGCCGGCTCAAGTTGCGCTCCGCCAGGAAACGGGTCAGTACGCGCGTGCCTTCGAGGTTGTGGCCGCCGTCAAGAAAAATCGTCGGATCTCCCGGGATGCATTCGATGCGCCCGGGTACCGATGTATTCCATATGGCGGTCGCGACCGCGGATGCGGAAAGAGGCGCACGTTCCGCCAGGAAAATCTCGGCGATGCGGATGGCGGTGGCCGCGTTGCGGCCCTGGTGAATTCCGTTCATGCTCACACGGTAATGATAAATCGAATCGGCGGATTGATAAACACAGGCATAACCTTCCGGCGTCATCTCTACGCTTAAATCCGACCGGGTGCGCGTAACCGGGTGGAAGGAGGCGCCTTTTTCCGTACAGATATCCCGTATGATCCGCTGGGAAGGGGTTGTCGCGGGGCATCCGCATACCAGGGGAACTCCGGACTTGATGATGCCGGCCTTTTCGCGCGCGATATCCTGGATGCGCCTGCCCAGGGTTTTGGTATGGTCGCGGGAAATGTTGGTGATTGCCGTCACTACGGGATTCAGCGAGGTTGTGGCATCCAGCCTTCCGCCAAGGCCGACTTCCATTACCGCGGCATCAACCCCGGAAACGTGGAAGTAATGGATGGCGGTCAGGAAGGTATGCTCGAAGAACGTCGGCATGTTGGTGATCCTGCCTTGCCGCACCAGGTTTTCAGAGATTTCTTTTACGGCGCTCAGGGAACGCGCGAATGCCTCCGGGGTGATCGGTCTGCCGTCAACGATGATGCGTTCGCGAATGGTCTGCAGGTGGGGGGAAGTGAACAGGCCGGTGCGCAATCCGGATTCCTGCAGGATCGACGCCGTGTAATGGCTGGTCGAACCTTTGCCGTTGGTGCCGGCCACCTGTATGAAATCGATGCCTGAGATGTCAAAGGGAAGCTGTCGAATCAGGCTCTGGATGTTGGCCAACTCCAGTTTGGCGCCTTTATCCTGGACGGAATCCAGGTATTGCAAGGCCTGTGTATAGTTCATGAAACAAAGGGCAAGCCGGGTGCGTCAGTCCTGGTTTTCCTCTTCTTCGAACTCGTTGGGGGCATTGAGGATGACGGCGGCTCCGTCATAGATCTGGCGCACGGCCTTTTTCTGTTCCTGGAGTTCGCTGATCAACTTCTTGACCCGGGCCAACTCCTCTTCAACCTTGGCATCGATTATCTCGATCTTTTTCTTGGCTTCCTTCATGGTGGATTCGTAGAAGGATTTGTCTTCGGGTTTCAGTTCTGGCATCTTTCTCTCCTTATTTTTTAATGGCGATCGATTTGGTCTGCCATAGTTTTACTTTCTTGCCCTGTTTGACCGCGGGTCGATATGTCCAGTTGGAGACGGTGCGGGCGATCTCCATGTCGATATCCGGCACTCCGGAGCGGCGGATGAACTTGATGCGTTCCACTTTGCCGAAGTGATTCACGAGAAAGCTGATCACCACGGTCGCGTTCTGCTTCAAGCCGCGCAGCGCGCGGCGGCTGATTTCCGGATAGGGGGTGGAAACCGCGACCGGCAGG
>OBLN01000046.1_pt1 | contig 42927 bp, 45 predicted proteins | sample 1519301 | NCBI WGS metagenome assembly OBLN01 (sample SAMEA2452533, study PRJEB22499) | sediment metagenome | reverse complement strand
GTACAGGTGCTAGAATACCCTGGGACAATGAGTCTGTGAATATAGTTCCTGTGGCTTCGGCAGCTCCATGTCCGCCATCATCTGTAATGATCGGGACCTTTGTTCCTGCAAACACTCCGGTTGATACTATCAGGAGGTTGACTGCATGTGAAAGTACACCAAGCCCGATGATCACCCTGACAATGTCACGGCGCAGGATCAGGAATGTACCGATACCGAACAGTATAGCTATCGTAAGGGAAAGCAGTGTATTGTTCATTTGTCGTCACCTACGTTTTTGAAAATAGAAAGCAGCCCGCCAATAACGACAAAGTATACTCCGATGTCGAACAATCCGGCAGATACCAGTTCCACCTCACCGAAAAACGGCAGGTGGACAAATTCCACAGCACTTCTGAAGAAGTTGTGTGAAAATGCAATTGCTGCAAAGGCCGTGACCGAGGCTAGTAGTAAGCCGAATCCAAACCAGTTACCCCAATCAGGATTGAAGAATGATTTGATGTGATCCAGACCATATGCCACGTATGTCAGTGCAATCACTGACGCGAACATGACACCCCCTATAAATCCTCCTCCGGGATTGTTGTGTCCCGCAAGTAAGAGGGATATTGAAAAGAGGATGACCAAAGGCAAACATATCTTTGTTACTGTTTTTGTTATCAAGGTTGTCATTCGTCATCACCCCTGCTGTGTATCAGGTTATAGACACCAAATGCTGCAAGACAGAGAACGGATATCTCTCCAAGAGTATCATATCCTCTGAAATCCACTATAATCACATTGACTATATTGTGACCGCCTGCAAGTGGAAGGCTCTTCTCGATGAAATAGTGTGAAAGCGATTCAAATGGCGGTATTATTCCCTGATTGGCATTTATCAGCAAAATGAATACCATTGAAGCCACTGCCACTGCAATGAGCAGATCCCTTGTAAGAGTTGTCTTTGGGACATGCTCCTTGAACTTCTGTGGGATCTTCACAATCGCCAGCAGGAAGATTATGGTTGAAAGAGTCTCAACCAATACCTGCGTCAGTGCCAGATCAGGTGCCTGCAGGTATATGAATAGCAGACTTACCAGATACCCCAATCCGGATAGAGAGATTATCGCAGGTATGTATCTTGGCAACAGTGCTGCTCCAAGTGCTGCAATTATCATGAACAGGAAGATCAGACCTTCATAAAGTGGGATATCGAAATTGAGATTCTGCGGCATCAGGCTTGATGCCAGCAATATTGCAGGTATTGCAAACATTGCTATTGTCAATAGCAACAGGGCAAGCACGTATGTCTTAACAGGACCTGGCTGCATCCTGTTGGAGAACTTTGAGGTCACCTTCTTTGCATTCTCCACGGTTGCATCATAATAATAGTTGACACTTATCCAGGGGAAACGTGCATTGAACCTGTTCTGCCATTCTGCAATCTTTCCGTATTGGGTGTATGTGAGGATTCCCAGTGCAAAGGTGACAATCGTCATCATAAGTGATGTTGTGAATCCATGCCACAGTTTTACATGCAGGTGTGTTTCCTCAAGCAATATTCCTGAAACAGTAGGATCAATGAAATTATGGACTGGTATTGAAGGCACAAGTCCGAACAGTATAATAAGACCTGCAAGGAAGATAGCAGGTGCGAGCATTATCATCGATGGATCGTGTATATGCTCAGGCAATCCCTTAGATGGCCTTTTTCCGAGGAATATGCCATCAATGAGTTTGATAGAATATGCAAATGTGAATACACCACCAAGTACTGCAAGTGCCGGAATGAGTACGTTATACGGCGAACCGAGCAATGCACCCATCTCAACAGATGCCTCGTAGAACATCTCCTTACTGAGGAAACCATTCAGAGGCGGTATACCTGCCATGGAGAGTGCTCCGATGGTGGCTACAATAAAGGTGATAGGCATCTCCTTTCGTAAACCTCCCATTTTCGTAATGTCCCTTGTGGCAGTCTCATGAGCCACTATACCTGCTACGAGGAAAAGACATGCCTTGAAGGTTGCATGGTTGAGAAGATGGAAAGTTGCAGCAGCAACACCAATTCCGGGTTCGTGGTGTGTGGTGTAGCCGTACATTGTCATAAGGTAGGCAAGCTGGCTTATTGTGGAATATGCAAGTATTCCTTTGATGTCAGTCTGACGGAAAGCAAGGAAACCTGCCAGAAGCATTGTGAATATACCGATGCCGCTTACAAGGAAGAACCAGGCATCTGTTCCTGAGAATATCGGGTGTATCCTTGCTATAAGGTAGATACCGGCCTTGACCATTGTTGCTGAGTGCAGGAATGCGCTTACAGGTGTTGGTGCTTCCATTGCATTAGGAAGCCATATATAAAATGGGCCCTGCGCTGATTTTGACGCAGCTCCGATGAATATGAGAATAAGCGTGATCAGGAAAAGTTCATGACCGTGTATCAATTCCCTCATGGATTCGCTATGCAATATAGTGGGGATATCAAATGTACCGGTAATAGCATGTAATACCAAAAATCCGGCAAGCATGAACAGACCACCTGTTGCGGTTATGAGCAATGATTTTGTTGCGCCGTATACTGACATGGGCCTGTTTCGCCAGTATCCGATAAGCATGAAAGACGTGATACTTGTAAGTTCCCAGAAAATGAACAACTGAATAGTGTTAGCCGAGAAGACCATACCGAGCATTGAACCCATGAAGAAGAGGAGTTGCTGGTAGTATCTGGGAAGATCCTCTTTCTTTGACATGTATCCGTTGGAATACGACATGATTATCACACCAATGCCGGACACAATGAAACCGAACATGACACTCAGGCCATCGGCATAGAAAGAGAGGTTTATACCTATTGAAGGAAGCCATTCTATAGATCTCTGAATAGTCTCCCCGTGTATAATTTCCGGTGCCGCCTGAGCAACCAACAATAAACTCAGGAATGCAACTGCGGACGCGTACCATCCTATTTTATCCTTTAGAAGTTTTTCAATGGCAGGCAATATACCGGCCAAAATAAATGGCAAAAAAACCGCTAACGTAATTGCTGTAAACGAATCCATGAAACCTTACATTCTATTACCTATATTTAACGTTTATTAATGTGAATTATTATTTATGATGAATATACGCACATTTGTATCAAATGCATAATTATAAAAGTTGATTCCGAAGAAAAACACGAAACATTTATATATCATAATTCGTTGTCCATCGACCTGAAAATTGACAGGATAATAGAGATATATAATGTACTTTATTAGTTCATATCCAGTTATTTTGTGATAAAATGAAAAAACAATCATCTGATAAGGGTATAAACCCCAGAAAATACATAGCACGCTATGCGTCAGTATTCCTGATGCTATGTATTTTTTGCCTCTTTTTACAGAGCCCTGCTATGGCGCTTTCCGATAGTTCAAGTAATTTAAGTGACTCATCTGCGACTTCCACAGATTCTGAGCAAACAGGCACCTCAGAATTCAGTCATCTGATCGAGGTATATTTTGAGGATGATAATTACTTGGTTGCAAGTGAATCCATTGTTTATTCTGCGAGTTCAGCAAATAACAGCAAGGAACTCGTATTATGGGTTCCGGAGAATGCAGATATAATTCAATTCCAGGTAAGTGACATGACTGCCAGCACCACTGCTACTTCTGTCAATTACTCAAGAAAACATGATTTCCTTTATTTCTCTTCTTACGGCGATACCAGTTCCAGCGGAATGCCACTTCTTTATGGTATCAGGTACGTGGTGCACAGTCATGAAGAAGAACAGACTTTCAGAAAAGTCATCAGTGAAGAGGGAATATTTGAGTATCCCGTGTCAAGACTCATAATAATTGTTCATCATGAAGACAATGAGATCCCTGCAATCACTTCAGTATCAGGCTTGCCACTTGTAGCTGACGAAGTCATCAGTGACATGAATTACATATCCTATGCATGGTCTTCCCCGCAGTTCAATGAGTTTAGCATCACCCTCATAAACCAGAATTCCGGCACAAAAACAGGAATGGGGTACAATTATAGCCTCATTATGGGAATTATATTACTGATTATCGTGGTAGCTGCCGCATTATTCTACAAAAAGAATGATTCAGGCAATATAAGTGACCTTGAAGACCTTTACGAAGCAGAACTTGCAGTCCTTGCACAAATAAGGGAAGACCGGAATAAGAAGAAACTCAGCAAGGAAGAGTTTGAAAGCCTTAACAAAAAACACAATGAGAATGCTTTAAAGATTAAAAATAAAATGGAGAAACTGAAAAAAAACTAATTATCCAGTTCTCCATATACTTCCTCTTTTTTAGGCTCCAGACCTGTTATATCCGCAGTAAACCATCCAATGTCATAACTCTGGCCGCAACTTGGACATATTAGTCCCAATCTTGCTTTTCCTTCCGAGATTGCTTTAAAGTGAACATGGAAACCACGCTGGTATCCACAACTGAGACAGACACGAAAGGAGTTATCAGTATCTTTAGGATCCATAATTAAAATTCAATATGCTGGAATAAAGCATTGTCGATATCAGCTAATCCGATATGTTCGCCCACAATGTTTATCAGAAAATACCTGTAAGAATGCCATATGTTCAAAGGTATAATTTTTGACTCTGACGGAGTTCTCGTTAACTCAATGCCATATCATGCAAAAGCATGGGTTGATGTTTTTGCAGAATTGGACATCCATGTCACTGAAAACGAGATCTATGAGATAGAGGGGTCAAACCATGTTGGTGTTATCAATATCTTTTTTGAAAAGGCCGGCAGGGTTCCTGAACCGGACATGTACGACAGGATACTGGAAATGAAAAGAGCACATTTCCTTGAGAATAACCGGGCAGAGACATTTGAAGGCATGTACGAGTGCCTGAGTTCAATGAAAAACAAATTCAAACTTGCTGTTGCATCAGGTGCCGACAGGACAATTGTAACATCACTTATGGAAAAGTTCTACCCAGGAATATTCGATACTATAATTTCCGGAGAGGATGTCAAAAATGGCAAACCGGATCCAGAACCATATAACAAAGCACTTGAACTACTGGGATTGGACAAAAAAGAATGCTTTGTTGTAGAAAATGCACCTCTTGGAATAGAATCTGCTAAGAATGCAGGCATGTTCTGCGTAGGAATACCGACATATCTTGATGTAACAAAACTTCAGGAAGCTGACCTGATAGTTAAAGATCATAAAGAACTTATTAATTACCTTAAAAGTCTTAATGATGAACAGAGTAAGTAAAAGCAGAATAAACAACTAAAAAAGCAAAACTGAATAATAAATAAAAACAAAAGAGTACGGTCAGACCAACCGTACTGTTTCAAGATTTGTAAGTGCCTTTGTCTCCATCTTATTTCTCTTATGGATAGAGCTTGCAAGGTCAACACATGAACGCTCATCTCCGTGCTCGGTGTAGACTCTTTCGGGGCGTGGCTTCATCTTTTTGATGTAGTCCATCAGCTGTTTCCTGTCAGAGTGACCGGAGAAACCATCGACAACCTCTGCATTCATGTTCATTTTGACAACATGGGTTCCATTGCTGCTTGAGAGAGGTATCTCTTTCCAGCCCTTCTGAATCCTTCTTCCGAGAGTTCCATCTGCCTGGTAACCCACAAAGACAAGGGTGTTGTTCTCGTTCTCTGCAAACGCCTTGAAGTATTCTATCACAGGACCCGCATTCATCATACCTGATGTTGCCAGTATCACACATGGATGTGGTTCATTGATGATCTTCTGACGCAGTTCATTGGAGTCAACAGGCTTGAAGCATTCTGCAAGGAACGGGTTCTGTCCCTTTTGGAATATGAGCTTACGCAGGTCGTTGTTGAGGTACTCAGGATATGTTGCATGGATGGCCGTTGCTTCCCATATCATTCCATCAAGATAGACCGGGACATTTGGTATGATTCCTTTGCGTATAGCATCTTCCAGTACGATCATTACTTCCTGACTTCTTCCCACCGCAAAAGCAGGTATCAGTACGACACCGTCCTTTGCCAGCGTTGCATTTACGATGTTCTGGAGATTCTTTTCCGCTTCCTGAAGTGTTGGCTGTATAGCATTGGAGTTTCCATAGGTGGATTCCATAATCACACTTTCAACACGAGGGAATTTATTAACTGCAGCATCAAAGAGCCTTGTCTTCTCATACTTGAAGTCACCTGTGACAACCACATTATGAAGTCCGTCCCCAATATGGAAATGGGAAACTGCAGAGCCGATAATATGTCCTGCATTGTGGAATGTGAGCTTTATATCAGGTGCTATATCAGTTACTTCCTCATAATCAAGAACAATAGTATGCTTGAGTCCCTCCCTGACATCCGCTGAACTGTAAGGAGGTCTCTTGCCTTCCTTTGCAGCTACATCGATGTAGTCAAGCTGCAACAGTGCCATAAGATCCCTGGTTGGCGGAGTACAATAGATAGGGCCTTCAAAACCATATTTGTAAAGAAGTGGCACAAGACCCTGGTGGTCAAGGTGAGCATGTGTCAGCACAACGGCATCTATCTGGTTAATGGGGTATGCTTCAGGCACATAGAGATAAGGAGTCATATTGTCATCGGAACCGACATTGACACCACAATCTATCATTATACGTGATTCAGGAGTTGAAATAATAAAACAACTTCTCCCGACTTCTTTTGCACCACCCAGTGATGTAACCCTTACCCACTCATCTTTTGAAGTGCATCCCCTGTGAATCTTCCTTCCCACGGATTTGAGAATATCCTTTCTCTCTTTGTGATTGGTACGCATGAATTCACGTATGTTCTTGACAGTACGTGACTTAATAGGAGGAGTCCTTACGACCTTTGGCGTCCAGCCTATCTTCTTTGTAATTTCCCTGAGAGTCTCTCCGTGTTTTCCGATTACAAGTCCTGGCTTCTCAGCCTCTATAATGACCTCACCGACATCTGGATCGAAGTGGTAATTGGATACTCCGGATTCTTCAGGAACAGTTTGTATTATTTTTTCAATTGATTCCTCTGGTGGCATAAGCACTCTTGGATCGGGACGTACCACGATACGTGTTCTCAGTGCTTTTGCCAGATTTCTGACAATATTACCGTTATCTGCAAACTTTTTAGGCTCTTCTGTGTAAACAACAAGCTGTGGGCCTTCAAACTCAACACTAGAAATAGTAGTACCAATTGGTAGTTTTTCTTCTATTTTCTTCTTTAGATCAGATAGTACTTCTTCTACCGCCATTAAAACAGCCTTCCTTATAAAAAAGTGAAAAATATGATATAGTTAAAAACTATATTCAAAATGCTATATATGATAGTTCAAACGAAAGAAATTAAAGACATATTATGCGAAGTTAAAATTCTTCCCTCATTTTTTTGACGTCTTCCATATCAAGTCTGGTATATGAGTCCTTTTTAATAACCACAACATCTATGTTCTCACCAGATGCAGAGTCCCTCTTCATTGCATTGTGAAGTGCCCTGACAGCCAGTTCAACACCTTCATCGGTGGTCATGTCTTCCTTGTAGCGGTCTTCAAGTACACCGTATGCAAAGGGAGAACCTGAACCTGTAGAAACAGCTTTTGTCTCTTCAATACTTCCACCAAGAGCATCAAGTGAATAAATAGAAGGTCCGTTCTTATCATACCCTCCAACAAGAAGCTGTACCATAAGTGGATAATATCTCTGCCCACTGAGCATATTTGACAACAAAGTTGTAAGACCTTTAATGGTCATGGACTCCTTACGTCTCATTTTGTATAATTTGGACTCCACACTCATTACCCTTACAATCTGCTGCGCATCGCCCACAGAACCAGCAATGGTCATTGCAACCAGATCATCTATCTGATAGACCTTCTTTGCAGTCTTACTCGCAATGAAATTCCCCATTGTTGCACGCTGCTCGGTTGCAAGAACAACACCGTCATTGCAAACTATACCTACAGTGGTTGTACCCTTGTAATGTTTATCATTAACCATTAATTATACCTCATACAAAAATGAGAAAATAAATTTGAAAAACGTACTATGCATCTTAATGCATTAATCAGTTACTCATTAGCAATTTATATATATATATTTATCCCTTGCTTAACAAAGGCCGATTTCTTCAGCAAGTGCTTTTACGCGCTCAATGCTTTTTTTATCGATCTGTTTCTCCTGCATCTTCCGGATACGTCTGTCAAGAGAGATCCTTTCAGTCCCCATTACAAGATTATCTGCATGGGCTACTATTTTTTGCTCCAGCGTCACAGGAATATAGTCATCATCCGGAAGTCCCATGATCTTTGCTTCTTCCCTTGTGATGCCAGCCCCTATATGACGCTTGATAACCTCCAGAACTGAAGGTTCAATGTTATTTTCCTTCGCCATTTCCACACCTATTATGGCGTGGTCGATCCCATGACTTCTGGCTCTTCCAAGATCGTGCAGTAACGCTCCTATTTCCACAATTTCCAGATCAACATCCTTACCTTTATTAATCTGTTTTACCGCAATTTCAAGAGCCAGTTCAGCAACGGTTATGCAATGAGCTATAACCTTATCGCTGCAACCCGAAACCTTCAGGATATCAAGAGCATCTTCACGAAATAGCATTTATTTATCTTTATCAAGGAAAGCCAGGCGCTTTTCGATCTTATGGATAAATTCGGAATTGTCCTCATACATCATGTCCTCACCACAGTCAGGACAGAGGAACTCGCACTCTGTAGCTTCATTGAAATTCATGCGGATACAGCCTTCCGGACAATTATAAAAGACGTTGTCTTCCTCGAACTTAAGTCTGTTTCGGAGGTTTTTTACAAGCCTTTTTTTCTCCTTCATCAATTGTGGTCCAATGTCCGTCATATCAAGAGTCCAAAGATAAGTAAGCCACCCACTACTGGAGTCACGTTCACGCCTGCATACTGCGATTTTGTTCTCATTAAGAATAAAAAGAGTTCTTCGAACTATATTTAATAGAATACCCGTTGCTTCTGCTATTTGTTCGTCAGTGACTTCTCCTTCGGGCATGTTCTCTATCATCTGGAGTCCTTCTTCACCCACCAGCCGAACTAGATAACCTCTGACAACCAGATCATTCAAATCTATCAAAAAATTTCACCTCATGATGTGCATGCTTAATGCAATGTATTCAAATATTAACCTTTGCTTGCAAGTCCTGACTGATTTTTAACGTTGTAAGCCAATTTCAAATTATTAGGAATCAAGTAGATTCAATGATTCACGTATAAAGATAACGCTTTCCTCAATACCGGACAAAATGTCCTCACGGCCTTTTCCAGAGCATAAGACCGAGATCACAGGTTCTTCCGGATTTATGACCTGCCCGACATTAGGAATGTCACAAACGTTCATTTCAAGCAGTTTCTTTTGAACGGCTTCGGTCATCATCATTTCCCTTCCGGCATAAAGTATTGCACGACCTGCATACTGAATTTCCGGGTTTTGGCCTATATTGATATTTCCTTCAAAAGCCTTCATATGAGCATCGAATAAGTTAATCCCGGTTGCCATTTCAACACTGTCGAGACTGCCCTGGAACCGGGCATTTACCTCGATGACCACCGGTCCTTCCTCACTGATAATGAAATCCACACCATTTGAACCTACCAGTCCAAGCTCAAGTATCAATTTTTCAGATATCTTTTTCATTTCTGAGGCATAAGGTGTGGCATAAGGCGTTATATTACCGCAATATGCAAATGGGGTTTTTGTGAGCCAGGGTATTCCGATAAGTTGTTCATTAACGGCGACAGCACATGCTTTATCCTTTGTGGATATTACGGACACACTTGCAGGAGTACCATCAACATATTCCTGGGCAATCATAATACTCTTACAGGCCGGGATATTGGTGTTTCGTGCCATTTCATGAAGAGCCTTGATATCAGCCTCGGTTTCAACTTTTGTATTGAATATACCCCCACCGGAACATGCAGGCTTTACCATTACAGGTAACTGTAATTTATCGATCTCAGAAAGAAGGACGGTCTCAGGATGAGCTATTTTCGATCTTTTTAGCAGTCTGGAAAAGTTGTATTTATCCGACACTTCCTTCATGAGTCCGGGTTCATTCCCAAGTATCCTGTATGGTAGCTTTTCCAGGCCAATTGTCTCAAAACCCGAACCCGGTATGATGGCATCAAAACTCACATTGAAACTTTCAATGAGCTCCACCAGCCCTTCAAGGCAGATGTTATCAATGTCAAAAGTTTCCCCTACATCCAGTTTCTTTGAACCGGCAGAACACTGTAAAAGGTCATGATCACAGAAAGCATCGATAGAATACATATTGTATCCGGCTCTCTTGCCGGAACAGACTATATTGCGAGTACTAAAACCTATAACCAGAATATTCTTCATAACATACGGACCTTTTTATCTGGATCCATCCGCAACAGCAAGAAGTCCCTTTTCTGTTTTGACAACTGGTATCTCAGTACCTGCTTCTGCAGTGAACATAACCGGTTTTTTGATTGTCACCGTCTCATAGGTATCAGGGTCAAGTACAAGGAGGTCGTTGTTCTCAATGGCCACAAGCATTGTTTTTTGAAGATCCTTTCTTTTTGCAATGAGTGTTGCCCCATCAAGCTCATCGGAAGTACCAGTAAAACGTGCCCCGGTCTCAATATCAACACCTGTGACATTTTTACCGAACTTCTTGACCTCTATTACCTTTCCCTTGTGCTCAATGATGTCATGGGGCATAAATTCAGGTAGCCTCAGGGAAAAAGTGATACGATAAACATCTTTACCTTCCTTTCTTCCCTGCAACGATTCAGATTCATTAAAACTGCCCCCCAGTCTGGAAACAATCTCTTTACAGATGTGCCTGCCTGCATTTGAGGAACCTATATAAAGATCAGCACCTTCCTTTATATCCAGAGAGTGAGATATAAATGCAAGTCTGTCACCCTTACTGCGCAGTCTCCCCAGTACATCGTTAGCGATATTGATACACTCTTTCATCTCTTCTTCAGAAGGAAGGCGGTTGGTGGCCCTTATCTGCAGGATAGCTTCAAAGTATCCGCCGGATATACGACTGCACATGTCGCATGACTCACGTAGTATACGTATCTCTGTATCAAGTTCCTGATGGAATCTCTCATCAAGCAACATCGCATCCACTTCAATATGCACCTTGTAGAGGTGAGGAGTAAGCTCACGGGGATTTACATATATCTCAATATCCTCGGCCATCTCATGTACTAAAAGTGCATCTTCCGCTGTCTGGATAACTATATCTCCCAGATCACCATAATTTACCCATTTGTTCTTGATGTTACGTGCTCCGCAACTGGCGCATATCTTTGCGTGCAAAACTGGAGCTATTTCTGCAAGGGTAAAATTCTCTAAAAAGCAGTCCTTGCAACGCCCCTGAAATAATTTCAGTGTTTCATTCCCACATTTTGGGCATACGGTACTGTTCATTGGCTTTGATATCATAGTTAATTAGATATTGTTTTCGCTCAGCAATAAAGCCGCCTGTTCACTGGCGTATTAATTCATAATCCATGCTTCCGGCACCAATCCTTTTCGCATAATCAAGATGTACCATAGGGTCAACACCCCAGACATTGGTGATGCAGCCTCTGTTGTCGTGTTTCATTTTATCATTTATGAGGTCAAGACTTGCCTTGTCAATTGCCACCGGGTCTTTTGAAGCCGTTATACCAATATCACCTGCAAAAGTTGGTGCTGAGAAGTTGAAACAATCACAACCAGGCGTAAGATCAAATATCCAGTTAATGTACCCGATCTTCCCGGGAAGAAGTTTGATCGGTCCCATCGAAGCTTCACCCAGAAGTTGCTGCATTTTCACAGGACCATCCGCAGGAGGAACAATAGCCTGATAAGCACAGCTTCCAAGGCAGGAGAGTTCACCTCTGCACAGATCCTTATTCACAATGGCTTTCCCACCCTCGATGGTCAATGCATTCCACGGACAAGCTTTGAGACATTTTTTGCATCCTACACATTTATCGAGATCAATGTCAGGCCTCCCAACTTTATGAACAGCAGTTTTGCCTGCTTTATCCAGACATCCCATTCCAAGGTTTTTCACTGCCCCTCCAAATCCTGATGCAGGATGACCTTTACAGTGTGATATCATAATCATCGAGTCAGCTTTTGCGATAGCTGATGCCACGGTGATCTCGCTTAGTACTTCCCCTCCAATCTCAACTGGCACAAAATCATCACCACAGAGTCCGTCAGCACAAATGATGGGGGCACCCATACTCCCGTAAGTAAAACCATTTGTAGCAGCAGTACATAACAGATCTGCACCATTGAAACGTTTTCCACTGTAAAGCACAGTTGTGTCCGTAATAAAAGGAACACCACCCGCCTCTTTTACAAGATCTACCACGGTCTTTACAATAACAGGACGTACATACGTAGTGTTTCCCAGTTCTCCGGGATGTATTTTTATTGCAACAATATCGCCTTTCCTGACAGGTGATATTTTTGGAAAAAGGTCGATTATCTGATCTATCTGGGTGTTTTCAGGCCCAATCTCTTCTGCTGATCTAAAAAAGACTTCACTCATACCAATACCTCTGCTTATACAATTCATTATATCAGTATTTATACATGTTTCAACATACCGTTGAATTACACCTGAAATAAAGATATTCTTAGTGTTTATTATACAGAATCCCGATATATGCATTGTAAGTAGGGCTTTTTATTCCATCTATTATTTTTATTTTGAAGAGTTTTGAAGGTAAAAACTACCCCTGACACCCTATCAGACCAGATATAAAATAACACTAACAACTATAATGATTTATATATAATTAATTACTTATATATAATATTAATAATTGATTATTGGAATTCCAGAGATAGCAGACTTGAAATCTTCATGTGATGAAAATGCAACTAATTATAACCACAAGCTATTCACACAAAATAAATTAATTTTTAAAAATATGTATTAAACTTAAATATATATAGATTATATGCATCGAATATATATTTGTGCATGTCAATTAGAGTTTGATAGTAACAAAAGAGGAAAATTTATGCGCAATATTAAAAAACATGTGAATGCATGTATAAATAATGTAACTGATTGTGATCTACAATTAGTTATCAACGGACGATTCAAAGAAACAACTGATAAAGACGATCTGGAGTTTATGCGCTTCATGATTGGCGGAATGGGTGCTAAATAAATAGCTTTGTATTTGGGAATCTGTGGGAGATTATCGTATGGGTAAAGAAGAGAACCTATGTTGCAAACATTGTAGCACTGAACTTAAACGACAACTGATAGGATCTAATGTATTCTATTATTGTAAGGACTGCGGAAGAATAACTTCCGCAAAGGACATGGTAACAATTACGATCAATGATAATGGGGTGAACGCATGTGTCTGATAGAAGAGCTGGGTTATTCTGAAGAAAACAAAAAGCTTTACTGTCAAAAGTGCATCATCTTTGTGAAAACCGGAAAATGTGAATTTTTGAAGTATCTTGAATCGAATGTTTCTGTTGATTTAAACAGAGATCATATTCAAGAAATAATGATCGATGATTGTGGGTATTGATCTATCATTGACAATCTTCACATTTACATTTTAATTTATGGAAGATACGCTTATTCAATAAACCAGTCTACATAAGCAAGCAATTCTTTTTTATTCCAGTTGTCCAGCTTTGCCGGACTGTCTTTTCGTGTGCCTCCGAAAAGTTCTGCTTTTTGATCGAGATCAAGGACATGTACTTTGTATCTGCCGCCTTCACTGTCACGTATAAAATAGCCGGGACTCATTGAATCCGATTTTTTCCACATGGTTATCTTATCATAGTCCCATAAGGACGTGGCCCACTCAGCCATTTTTTCAATATGCTCATCCCCAACATCATTAACATCGCCAATAATGACGCAATGCTTTCCGTTTTTAGTCAGTTCTATGCTATTGTGATGACGTATGATCATATCCATTTTATCCCAACGTAAAACCACATGTAAAAAGTATAATAATTTTGTGTTCAAAAATAGCATTTTTTGGATAGAAATGTGCTAATCAAACCCATATCCACATCCATATTTTAAAATTTAAAAGAAAGGTGCCATGTGAACGGCATAGCACCTTTCAAAAAGTCTTATTTCTTCTGTGGTGGCCAGTTCTTTTCCATCCAGCCAGGAATCCTTCCGGAATCTGCAGGACCGATCATAACATTAGCACCAGTCTCATCTTCCACATCGCCCTGCAGACGTGCTGCGAGTCCCGGAAGAATTATGGTGTTGTGTGATGTGTCCTTCTTAAGGTCAAAGCCTGATTCCTCGATTCCCTTCTTGATCTTGGCGGCGGTAAGCTGCCCACCGGCAACTGCAGCCTCTACACCGATACCATCAGTATCAATTGCCCAGAGGAAACAGTCGATCTTGTTGGATGCGATATCACTCTCTACTGTGTAGTATGTGAGAGCGAAGTTGGTCGTAACAAGTACTGGTGAATCCGCAGTTGGTTCCCCTACCTTGTACATTCCAGGATCAACAGAAACAGGCTTCCTTGGATCTGTGTAGATAGTATCACGGATGTGTAGCTCAGGTAAGACAGCATAAGGCTCTGTACTATGGAGGATCATTATGTCACCGTATCTGATGGTGAACACTGATGTGACCACGGTTTCCCAGTAAGATGCACTTACAGGATCATCATGAGCCATCCATGCTGTAAATGGAACTGCCATTATTGGATAAGCGATCTCACGGTCACCGTCAATACCAGCCCTGCGTACCTTAACGAAATTGGTAAAGGTCTGTTTGAGCTGTTTGCCGGTTGGGAATGTTCCCGGATCAAGTACAAGTTTCTCTGTACCCATTGCTGCAAAGGTCTTTGCCAGTGACTTGAGAAGATCAAGGTCATTTGGTGCAAAGAGTGTTACAGGTACATCGTACTCCAGTGCAAGATCTGCGACTTCCTTCCAGTTGTCCTTGTTTGCTGCATAGAGCAGTGGGTTTCTTCCCTTTGAAGCTTCAAGACCTGCTTTGAGCACTTCAGGATCGAATGAACAGAGAATGATTGGCAGGTCTGTTGTTTCGACTACCTTCTTCACTGCTGCAGCGAACTTCTTTGCGTCATTGGATGTGCAGCGTACTGCTACCATATCCACGGTGAGGAAGTTGCCTACATAGAACTTCTTGAAGTCCTGTATGTATTTTACCCTCTCAACGAGATCCTTCTCATCCATTGTGTCCCATACATCGTATGCTAACTGTGTCTGGTTGAAGAATGTAAGCTTGTGCCTGTAGAGTACATCATCTCCACCGATCTTTGCGATCTTGTCACCAACACCGATCTCAACTTCCCTTATCTCAGGAGCCAGAAGTGCATCAAGCTCTTCATACTTCTTCTTGAATTTTGGCTCCAGTATTGGAGTACAATCTGTGAGTTTATGGGATCTGTCAATAAGATGTGCTGCAAAAGCCATACATGTTGGTTCACCACATTCACCACAGTTGGTGGCTGGAAGGAATTTGTAAGCTTCAAGTGGACTGTTAATTTTCATTTATCACACCTCCGCTCCGATCCAGTTGGTGATGTCAATCTCTTCAGACTCGATTGATCCGTAAAGTGTCTGTGTAATTTCCTTGAGCACCTGAACTGATGTTGGGTGCATCATCATGAACATATCATTACCTGCAAGTGAGAGTGCAAGACCTGTAACGATCTCCCAGATAGGTCCACGATATTCCCTTGGTCCCCAGTCAGAGTCCTGCTTTAGCGGGGATGAGACCATCCATGCCTCACGGGCACCCCATGCATTGGTAGTACCGGATGACATTGGGAATGTGAGTTCATCGTCGCCCATAAGACCGGCAAGCCTTATGCGCTCCATGTTGGTGTATGCATAATCAAGACCGTATCCCAGAGCTGCGGTTGTTGGGTCCATTATTATGCGGTCCCTTGGGACATTACACTGCTTCATAAGTTTCCTGTTAAGTTCCTTCTGAGCATTGATCTCAAGCTGTGTCCATGACAGGACAACATGTCCGTAATCCATGGCGGCTTTTGCTATTCTCTCGTAGTCAAGATTAAGACTTGCAGATGCCAGGAGAACTCTTTCACCCTCTGCGACCTCAGCTGCCTTTTCAAGCACTTCAGGGTCTTTCTCAGGGTTTCCTGAACCACCGATAACAATAGGTACGTCAACTGCCTGCAGGACATCTTCTACGACCTTTGCTGCTTCCTTTGCAGAGGTATCGTTGATGAGCGGGTCAGTTGAAATTAAGTGAATGGTTACCATGTCAGCATTGAACTCACGTACGACCTTCTTTGCCCATTCGGCAGGGTCGTTGATAACGTCTTCATAATTGCCCTTAACTGACTTTGCCATTCCTATTGGCATGTCGAAGACATCCATTGTGACGTAATTCCTGTGAGGCATCTCTGCATCAAAGTAGTATGGAAGTGCGTTTTCTCCACCAAGGGTTACAGTGCTCTTCCTTGAACCACCGTCACCTGATGTTGCACCAAGTGTAACTTCCCGGATAGGATTCTTCCAGTTGTCAACCTTTGCAACCTCAAATTTGGAAGCAAGTAATTCCTGTATCTTCGGGGAAGTTGGAAGTGCCTGAGGCTGGGGCATTTCACCCATTCCAAAAGCAGATGCGAACAATTGTTCAGCAGGGAATCCAAGGATCCTTCCGATATTAGCCATGTGCAGGGATATCTGAGATATTTCGCTTCCCAGAGCATAGGCAAGTGCAGGATTGAGTCCGCCACCACCTGTAATATTGAGCTCAATGTCACCTTCGATGGTCACTCCTTCCAGTGATTCCACATTGAGGTCCTGCAACATATCACTAAGCTGCGATAATTTCATTTTCTTTGTCATGTGCATTCCACCATATGATAATATTTTTACAAACCAAGTTTCTGAGCGATCTTCTCAATTTCCTGCACTGCTGCGGAATTATCCGGAAGATCAAATAAAGGTTCCCCGGCGAGATCTCTTTCAATTATCATCTCGTCCACAGGGATCATTCCTATCAATTCAAGGCCAAGTTCTTCAGCAGTACTGGCGATCCTCTCACGGTTTGCATCTGTGACCTTGTTTGCAACAACATAGATGTTCGAGACATCGGTCTCCAACTCACCCACAAGTTCCCGGATACGCTCGGCCGTCCTTAAACCTCTGCGTGAGCCGTCGGTGACAACTACAAGATCATCAACGTTCCTGAAGATCTTCCTGCTGAAATGTTCCAGACCTGCTTCTGCATCGATGATAAGTACATCGTAATTGGCCACAAGCTTGTTCATGATACCGCGAAGCAGGTTGTTAACATAACAATAACATCCTGAACCTTCAGGCCTGCCCATAACAAGCAGGTCATATCCCGGCATTTCTTCAAGGACCTCATAGAGCTTTCCTTCCAATATGGATTCCTTGTTGACATCAGGAGGAAGATTATCACGCTCATCATGCATGAACTCCTTGATATCGCCAATTGTCTTATTGGTTTCACATCCCAGTGTTTCGGGAAGGTTGGTATCAGGGTCCGCATCAACAGCAAGGACAACCTTGTCACCTTTTGTAAGGTGGCGGATGAGAAGACTGGTCGTTGCAGTCTTCCCTGTTCCGCCTTTACCTGTCACTGCAATAATCTTAGCCACAGAAAACCTCTCTTAGTCCTGTTTCTTAATGATTACCTTTTCGATGCTGACCTTTGCATTCTTCAATATGATCTTCACACCGCCTGATCCGCCGCCGCTCATCATTGGCATGGATGGCATGAAGTTTGAAGGCATCTGCATCATCTGTGGAGCAGCGAATCCTCCCTGTGGAGCTGCTGCTTCAGGTGCTTCTTCCTCTTCAGGTGCTTCCTCTTCTTCCTCTACCCATCTTTCAAGTATTGGGTGGTTCTTGTCCTTGAGGAAGGTCCTGAGAGTTTCGACATCTGTTGCATCTTCTTCAGTTGCTACCATGTCGCGAATGTTTTTAGGCATGTCATTCAATACCTTATCCTTGAGCATCTTTGGCATCCATACAACCCTGTCCCATCCGCCGTCAGACTGAATGAACTTTGGTGAACGGAAGTAATTGACACCTACTCCAAGGAAACCGACAACCTGCTTTCCTCCACCGGTCTGTCCGGCCATGGTCGAGAACTGAAGTCCGTTTGGTGCTGTACCTGCGAAGTCCCTGTCCACCCATCCGATACCATCTACTTCAGGAATGTAGAATCCTACTACTTCGAAACATCCACAGGATGTGTGTGGGTACTCAAAGAATGAGTGCAGCTTTATGCGGTCATATTCGCCGCTTGACAATCTCTTTGCAGCTTCATTTACACCGGTATATTCTCCGGATTCTGCGTCGATGACATCTCCTTTTGGAATTGCGAACTGTGGACCCTCTGGATCTACCTTTGCTGCCGCCCTTCCATCGAACCAGTTAATAGCACCACAAAGTGAGATCCTGTCTGGTGTTACCACACAAACATTGGTCGGAGCGAATGATGCACAGAGAGTACATCCGTAGAATGTGTCAACGTCCTCGTCGTGAAGGTCACGGGTTCTCTCGTCTCTTGCCTTATAGACATCCTTTGCATTCTCGATCTCTTTCTCGATCTCATCCATATCTGTTATATAGATAGCTTCGACCTTCTCTATGAACGGGAGTTCGTTCTTAAAGAGCATCATAATTGCCTTTGCAACAGGCTCAAAGGAAGTCATACCCTTTGCAATTGCGTCCTTGCTGACCCTCATCCAGACATCATCTCTCTGGTTCAGGTGCATGAAGCCCTGTATGTAGTTCTGGAATTCGTGGTTCCTTCTTTCCACAATGGACTCGAGGTCAGCTTCTACAAGCTCTCCTGCGATCTTATAGACCATTGCAAGAGGATACCTGGAACCTTCTTCCATGTCTGAAAGATCAGGACCGATAAGTGTGAACCTGCCATCCTCAACATCGTCCATCTCTGCTGCCCTTACAAGTTCGAATCCTTTGGACTTAGGACCTGCAAGTTCTACAAACATACCATCTTTTCTAATCCTCTCACCCTCAAACATAGGGGAGATTTCAAAAGGGAATTCATCTGCCATGATTAGTTCTCCGTATTGTCAGCATAAATTATAAATTCTCAATAAATTCGTCAAGTGCTTCAAGGTGTACTTCAGGTCTGAGATTTCCGAAGGACAATGTAGCATTCTGCATGAAATGTCTCTCGATAGCAACAGTCTTCAGGTCTGTGAAGTTCTTGAGACCTGAAAGGACCTGATCAAGATAATACTTCTTGTGACCGAGGAAAAGGATAGTGTCATATGAACCCTTACCATCAAGACCACCCCATTTCTCATCCCCGAGGAAATGACCAAGTGAATGGACATTGATGTATTTTGCATCTATGCCCTTGTCAATCAGTGCTGTGATGGAATGTCCGGTAGCTGCTACCGGAATTCCCTTCTTTGCTATGGCAATTGTTTTCTCTACGAGAAGATGGTTACCATCAAGTATTTCAGATCCGACTACCAGCAGAGGCCTCTTTGCTTTTGAGATCATCTTTCCAGCTACATTTGGATTTACGGGTTTTGCTACTTTTCGACCCCATGTGGTGTAGATCTGTGTGTTCTTGGTTGTATCGACCATTTAGCATTCCCCCTTGCAGAGTCTCTTTACGTTTGTAGGCTGGGCGGAAACATCTGATTTCATTGTAGGTCCGGAAAGTATCTTCTTACGCTTCCAGTCGATCTCCCATCCATGATCCTGTTCAAGGATCTTAAGAAGCTCTTCACGCTTTGCGAGTGGAAGGTCAGTCTCCATCCTTACGAACTTGTACCAGTCCTCAGGCATATGACCAAGGTACTTCTGGCTCAGTTCCATGTAGTGGGTAAGTTTGATCATTCTGCCCATATTGTTGTCAGATGGACGGATACAGTTCTTTGCAAGCATTGGAAGCAGTTCTTCAATGGATTCTGCTGTTGTCAGCAAGAACTCAGGTGATGCAGGAATTGGCATTTCAGAGCCATCTCTTGCGTCATATACCTTCCAGTCATCTTCCTGGTATGGCTTACCGATGAGTGCTCTTCTATACTTGGAACCGTGTGGTCCTACAACTACAGGTATACCAAGCCTGTTACATCCGGAAGCGATTGAAGCTGCCTTCTGGGAGTATGCTCCCCATGCTACACCAACAGCACCGATACGGTTTGTGATATAATCGGCAATTTCTTCGTAGTTACCGGAAACCTGCCTCTGTGCAAAGATTGCAGCTACTTTGATAGCTGTTCCTGTAATGTGGGAATTGGATACGCATGAACCAACGTTGATGAGATTACCTGCAAGGAACTTGGCCGGATATTTCTCATAGAGAGTCTCACCATCTTCGTTCTTGTACATTCCAAGGTCCATTGCGGAACATCCTGACATTACCACAATGTAGTTCCTCTTAAGCATTTCATCTGCTACTATGTACAGGTCCTTTGTACCATTCGGATAATTGGAACATCCTACCATTGCAACGATACCTGGTGTTGTTCCAAGAACAAGGTTGACACCTTCTTCACGGATCTCAGGGTCACTGATCTGTCCCCTGCCTGCACGCATAAGTCCCTTCTCTTCACGAATAAGTTTCTGGGAAGCCTTCTCGATCATGTTGAGGACCGGAATATCCTTTGGACATGCCTGATCACATCTTCCACATGCAATACACTTGTCATGCAGGTATTCGAACTTGCTGAAGTCCTTGTCAACTCCTGCCTTCATAGCTGCCATGATAGGGAGATTATCAGGACAGTCCATTTCACATGCACCACACTGGACACACTTTGCGGAAAGTTCCTGAAGCTCATCCTCACTTGGAAGAGCCTTGATTCCCATCTCTTCACGGATCTTTGACATCTTGATTGCAAGTTCAGGAGCTACTTCCCCAAGGACATCGAAATCAAGAATAAGGGCACCTGGCTCCTTGAAAGTTGAAAGATCTTCAATGATGTCTGCTGCGCTGTCCTTTGACCTGTTACGCAGACCATACATGATCTTTTCATTGGTTGTGATTACAGGGATCGAAAGCTTCTTTGCCTCATCAAGGACATCGGCTCTGACGCACTGTTCATCAACAACGATAACATCAGGAACACCAGACCTTATCATCTTGAGTTCTTTTGCAAGAGTACCGATGACTTTAGCCTGTGGTTTCTGACCCTGATCGGTTTGGTAGCGTGTCATGTCAATAGCAGTACAACACAGACCTGCAAGTTCCATCTTGTCACCCAGATCATGTTCATGTATGTAATCCATGATATTGGTCACACCTGCAACATTGTGTCCAATGACAACAAGAACTGGTTTGGTTGAGTCGATACAACCCATACCGATCTCTACAAGTGGTGCTTCAGGATCGGATTTTGGCATCCCCAGACATGATACCTGAGCAAGGTCGGATACTTCCATACCAACGTGGTCAAGCATTCCACCATGGAGGATCTTTGATTCAAAGTCAATGGCTGCTCCTTCCTGTCCTGCGTGAATGGTTGCAAGCAACTGTGTGAGTTGTTCCTCAACGTAGTCCATTACCTCTTCCAAGTCACCAAGTGTTTCAGGTTTGATACCTGTTACTGCCTGGGTGTTTGGGGCAAGCAGGTTTGATGGTCCCACATCGATAGGTTTGTCTTTTCCGTACAGGTGGATCAGGTGGTGAAGAATGTGACGTCCGTGTCCTGCATGCGCTGCAGCGCCTGTGATTACCCTGAGAAGAGTTTCACGTGCCTGGTGAGCCTCCATGTTGATACCACAGGCACCCTCCTTGTTGCCACCAAGGTCACATTTACCAAAGGTACAGTAACAACACTGGTCACAGACTGGAGTGTAAACTGGCTGGTAACGGGCCAGAAGCTTGTAGTCCCAGTCTCTCAGAGCTGAGATCCCTGGTTTAGGAGTAGGACCTACTTCGACCCCTTCTTCTTTTGCTTTTTTCTCAATGGCACCTACGATCTTGCCAATTGTGATCTGAACGTTTTCCAGTTCGTCAATGGAAAAATGTCCAGTTGATATGTCGCTCATATTTTTTATCCTCCTTTTTAGGTGTGGAAGTATTACGAAAAAATACTAAATTATAACTAATTGTTACGTATTTTTGTATTAATGATATTATTGAAACTGTTGTGTAAGATGTTCTAATAACACCACCCTATATAAAAAAGTTTCCGGAATCTATCACGATTATTTGTGACGAATCTTCCAGTGTTTCACATAACGGTTCTGTCAAAAAATATCAAGTATAAGAATAAATGGATGAAAGGAATATACGATTTTCACATATAAGTTTTCCGATATCTGTCACGATTATTCTTGATAATATATTATCCCGTAATCTATGTTTCTCGGAAATAGTTTTATTTGATGCCAGTCTACATAAAGAAGCATTAATATAACGGTGAATTATTTGGACAAAAAATGCTGGATATGCGGTCAAGAAGAAAATATACCTTTTAAATGCCGTTTTTGTGGAAAAAACTTTTGTTCGAGGCACAGACTTCCTGAGCAACATGCATGCATCGGACTTGAACAGCTCAAACAGGATAGATCATATAGCGGTAGTCCCGGCTACGGAAGCACAATAACCGATGATATGTTCAAGGATGCCCTGAAAAGCACTGCAAAATATGCAGCGAAAAGTGCTGTAAAAGGCGTTGGCAGAAATATCAGTTATTCCATGAAGAACAGTCCTTCAATGGCAATCATTTATCTTTGTATATTTTCGTTTATATTGCAGATAATCGTACCAGGTTATCAACAACTTCTACAGCTGGTTCCTGCAGCGATACTGGCACGTCCATGGACATTAGTAACACACATGTTCATCCATGCAGATTTCACACACATATTTTTTAATATGCTGGTATTATTTTTCTTTGGTCCTGAGCTTGAAAGAAGGGCTGGGAAAAAAGTATTCCTATATGTATACTTTACAGCAGGTCTTGTTGCAGCCATAGCATATTCAATGACCAGCAGCACACCATTTACTCCCGTTGTCGGTGCCAGTGGTGCTATTATGGGTGTCTTTGCAGCCCTTGCAATAATTGCCCCTGACATCAGGGTATATGTATACTTCATCCCAATGCAGATCACTCATGCGTTGATTCTCTTTGCATTGTTTGATTTTGTCCTGCTGGGCTCAAATGACATGATTGCCCACACCGCCCACCTGAGTGGAATCCTCATAGGTTTGCTTATGGGATCCCGCATCAAAAGGGCGCAGGCAAGATACGGATCATATAACGACACGTATTATAAAAGGTGATCTTCCTGGCACGAGCTGCAAATCATCTTGCAAGACTTTTTCCAAGACCGGAAGAAGATGAAGTGATCCCAATCCAGTTCATTGATATGCAGGAGAAGCTGGCAGGCTGGTCTCCGCAGCTTAAACGCTCGGTATACGTTGATGATTTCAAGGATACAGAGGAACTCAAAAGGGTACGTGAAGTGACACTTCTTAAAGTCTATAACTGGGTACTTGATGGGGAAAGCCTTATAGAACTTTCAGATATGGAGAAAATCCAGTTTGAAGGAATAATGGATACGTTTATAAAATATGGCGGAGAAATTCTTTTTACAAGAAAGAGAATTAGTGGGAGGTTTGTAAACTATTTCATATTGGATAATAACCCAATATCAAGAACGAACATAACACGGAAATTGCTAGCGGAAATTCTGGAACACTGAACGCATGGAAAAGTGTGACCGGAACAGAATTGAAGCTATGCAGCTATCATTGAGATAGTGGAGTTTTTATAATAAATTATATGTGAAACCTGCATAATAATATTTATAACGTATATTGCACTTATAGAAATTATTGAACACGACTATTAAAGTCGATCTTATTATCTGTTATAATTATAGTGAGGCATCATGGCTAACGTGAAAACCGGACTTAATTCTATTGTCAAATATCTTAGTACTAAAAAAGAAACAGGAAGAAGAAGCATTGGCCTGCTCGTAGATGGTCCAAATGTATTGCGCAAAGAGTTCAATGTAAATCTTGAAGAGATCAGGGATGTTCTGAAAGAATATGGTAATGTCAAGATTGGAAGAGTATTCCTGAACCAGTATGCATCTGATAAACTTGTAGAAGCCATTGAGAACAATGGATTTGAACCCATAATATGCTCCAGTGATGTTGATGTAAGACTTGCTGTTGAAGGAATGGAGCTTGTCTATAACCCAACTATTGATACAATGGCACTTGTTACGAGGGATGCTGATTTTAAACCATTGTTGAATAAAGCGAACGAACATGGAAAAGAGACTATAATCTTTGGTGTCGAACCCGGGTTTTCAACAGCCCTGAGAAACTCTGCAGATTATGTTATTATACTTGACAACGATGAAATGAATTACTATGACGACATGCACCCACAGGAAGAGAGCAGAAATGGCGCCAAAGATGGTGAATTCGCGCGTAGTTCCAGAAATAAAAAAGATGCATTAATGGATTATTAATGCTTCTTTGTTTCAATTACCATTGATTCAAGTTTTGATGGCGATATGCCATGTTTAGTCTCGGTACAGTTCTTTATCCTGTCAAGGAGTGTGCCAAGTTCTTCCTTTGAAAGATCATAGCCCATATTCCCCACTATTCCTTTCAGGGCTTTCATACCTGTGTGTTTACCCACTATAAGATGGCGGTTACCACCCACCATTTCCGGGCTGAATAGTTCATATGTACGCGGTTCTTCAAGTATCGCACACACATGGATACCAGATTCATGAGAAAAAGCATGCTCTCCGACAATTGCCTTGTTAACTGCAGGTTTGAGTCCGGAGAATTCATTTACCATTGCTGAAAGTTCTGTCAGTTTAGTGGTATCATACCTGTCGATACCATATTGTATCCTCAATGAAACAAGCACTTCTTCAAGTGAAGCATTGCCTGCGCGCTCGCCTATACCATTAACAGTGGTATGTAGCTGTTTGGCACCTGCCTCTGCCGCAGCAAGAGTATTTGCTGTTGCCAGACCAAGATCATCATGGCAGTGAATGCAAATAGGAGTATTTACTGTCTTTTTGATCTCACTGACAAGATAATGCGTGGTACTCGGAGTAAGAATACCTATAGTATCCGCAATACTCACATAATCAACTTTGTACTCTTCAGCAGTCTTGAAAGCAGTTTTCAATACTTCTACATTTGTCCTGCTACCATCTTCTGCTGCAAACCTGACACCTACGCCATGGTCCTTTGCATATTCGACAGCTTCCATAGCACAGGAGAACATCTCTTCATAACTCTTATGATACTTGTACTTGAGATGCAGATCAGACATCGCAATGAATATACTGATAAAATCAACATCACAATCAACAGCGACTTCAACATCACTCAGTTTTGACCTTGAAAGACAACATGTTCGTGCATTGAGCCCCATATTGGCGATTTCTTTAACGGTTTCCTTTTCTGAAACAGATACCACAGGGAACCCTGTTTCAATAATTTCAACGCCAACAGAGTCAAGTTTTGTAGCAAGGGCGATCTTTTCCTCCCTTGTAAAGACAACTCCCGGCGTTTGCTCACCATCCCGCAGTGTCACATCACAAATCTCAATATCAAGAGGTGGCAAATTCAAATAATCTACAAGCTTGTTTCTTGAGTAATCTTTACTTTCTGACATAATATTGACTCCTGTGATTGTTGGTCAATTTCCAGTTCCATTATTTAACATTTAGGTATTTTAAGGTAATTTGGATTTTTTCTGCAGATGTCCAAGAGTAACTTTTATCTAGTGAATAGAAGGCATTTGAATGCAGCCCTTATTTATTAGTCCTATAAAGATAACTAAAGATGATATATGGAATCAGTTGCGCAATATTTAGTGCTTTTATCGTTCATCAGGCAAGTTTGCTCTGAACCTTCTCATAAAAACCATTTATAGAACTGCTAACAAACCTTGCCGGGTTTTTGGCCTTTGTAAGTGTCACAACATCATGTTCCTTTATACTGTAAGAATGCTGACCGTCAATTACGATTGCAGCTTCCTTTTCCGGTATTGTCATTTCAACTTTAACTATGCTGTCACCAGGTATAACCCATGGCCTTGCGGAAAGCTTGAATGGAGCCAGTGGAACTATTATAGATGCATCAACTCTGGGATCAAGTAATGGCCCTCCGGCACTCATTGCATAAGCAGTTGAACCTGTAGGAGTTGCAAATACAACACCATCTGCCCTCATATCCTCTATTGGTGAATCATCAACCGATATCCTGAAAGTGAGTATCTTGGCAGGTCGTGCTGTGATAAGCACTATTTCGTTGGTTGCATCAGGCAGTCTTTTCCCATTTAGATTTATACTGAGTCTGGAACGCTCAGTATATGAGAAGCCTTTTAGCACATCTTCAATGTCCTTTATAGCATCCTCTGGCGGTACATCCACGAGAAAACCCAGGGTTCCCATGTTAATTCCAAGCAGAGGTAATGGATCATCCATTTTAGAGATGTTCCTGAGTACTGTGCCATCCCCTCCGACAGAGATGATCAATTCCACACCTTCATCACGCATTTTCTCAACGGGAATCAAGTTCTTTGTAATACCAAGGTATTCCCCGGTCTTGGGAGAAAGCACTATTTCCACTTTAGAACTAAAAGTATCATAGATATTTTTGACCATATCAAGAGCTTCCTGCTGATCAAAACGCGATACAATTCCAATTTTACTTACTCTCATGTACTATCCCTGTTGAAAGCTTTAAGATCCTGTCATGTGCATGCCCGTTGGATGCAATTACACTAACCCTGCTCATTACTTTGTCTTCCAGCTTTAAAGATTCACCGCATCCGTCAGTAACAATACCCCCGGCTTCCTCTATAATGAGCTTGCCAGCAGCTACATCCGTGGTGCGCATTGTACCCCTGACATCTGTAAATGCGTCAATTCTTCCTGCAGCCACATAACATAATTCAAGTGCCACACTTCCAAGTACCCTTACCCTCCGGACACTTTTTGATAGAACTGCAGCATCTTTAATATTAGGCCTATAGCCATAAATACTCATGCAAAATCTGCTGACTTCCGAATTCTTAGATGTTTTGAGCCTGGTCCCATTAAGATAAGCACCTTTACCGTACTCTGCGTAGAATGTATCCCCTGTTGCCAGATTTTTCACATAACCAAAGCAAAGATCATTCAGGTCATTTCCTGCAATGGCAATTGACAGGCTGTAAAATGGAATTCCGGAACATGCATTATATGTCCCGTCTATGGGATCGATGATGAGAGTATATTCTGGAGACTTTCCTATGACTTTATCTCCTGCCTCTTCGCTGATAACCCTGAAGGGGTTCTTTTCCTTTTCAAGTAATGCAAAAATAGCTTTTTCGGAAACATCATCTATTAGTTTGGTGGGTGTTCCGTCCGCACCAATGTAAAGGACCTTGCCGGCTTCGGTTGTACCGACAAGCCCTTTTATTGCTTTATGCACTGCATCGGCTATCCTATCACAAAGATTCAGGAAATCACTTGTGCAATGCATATGGATTGAATTTATGTTAAAGTCCCATTGCCTTGTTTGTCTTTGCTATGGATTTTGCACCGTCGGACTCAAGTTCCATCATGGCACGGATAGCATCGACGTTCTCAGGAATGACATCGGATTCCTGGTGGATAGCCTGGAAGAAGTAAAGTTCTCCTTCATACATTGTAACGGAGTCTTCCCAGACACAGTTCTCCCACATATCGCCCCTTGGACGTCCAAGGTCCTTTCCAAGCTCCATAATTTCTGCTGTTGAACCAATTCCCTGGCCGATCATCCTTACACGTGGCTGCTTTGCGAACAGTGCCTTGACATCATCAGCAGTGCATTCCTTTTCCATTTCGATGTTAAGGGTGTGCAGGTGCATCAGGGTTGTAGGAAGCTTCACAGCAGTTGAAGCTATGTTAATGTGCGGCAAAACTGACTTCACATCAGGACCGTGGTGTGAAGGAAGCTTAATTGGGTTTGGCACGATAGCATTGATAGGTCCGTTCTTGACATCATTCGGATCGGCTGATCTTCTCATGAGCGTTACCCTGACTTTCTTTACGCCATATTCCTTATCAAGAGGATAGATCACTCTGCACAGACCAGTGGTGTTACAGGAGACGACCCTTACGAAATCCTTTCCGAGTGCCTCAGTATAATTTGCTTCTGCGTTAAAGGAACAGCCTGCAAGTTCATGGTCTTCGCCGCCCTGCCAGATTGCTTTTACACCTGCTTTCTCATAAAGTGCCTTGTTCTTTTCACCGATTCCACCTGGCGTACAATCAACAACGACATCAGCTTTTGCAATCATGTCATCAACGGTGCCTGCAGCAGGAATGCCAGCCTTGTTCATAGCATCGACCTTGTCAGCAAGGGTATAAACATCGTAGCCTTTGTCGTGTGCAACGAAAGCTTCATAGTTTGGCCTTGTCTTAGCGATACCGATTATTTCCATATCGTCCTGAACGGTAACAGCATCAGCAACTCTTTTACCAATCGTACCATATCCGTTTATTGCAACTTTTACTTTTGACATCTTGGTTCCATCCTATCTTATATTATTTGTACTTGACTTCAAATTATTAATAAATATTTAGTGTATTGATAAATTACTTGTGAAGTATAATAGCTTCCCCGGTTCCAAAATTGATCTCTTTTATCAAACCCTGTACGGTCTCTCTCTCCCCGAGTATTCCATACAGGTCGATATTCCCCCCGTCTACGACCATCTTAGTAACAGATTCCATTACCATGTTACGGGTCTCGCCATTGATAAGAATTACTTTCAGCTCACACATAGATGTTCCTCCTACTCAAGTAACCTGGCCACTGAACAGCCTTTAGGTGCTCCGATATCCTCTCCCACAGGATCACACTTCACCTTTAGTAAATATGCTATTGGTCTATAATTCTCTTCTGACAACGTCTCGTAATTTGCCATTCCCTTACTTATAATAAGTGAAGCATTATCAAGTGCTTCCTTAAGTTCCTGTGGTGCTTCCTCAAAGCGAACACCTATTGCATTGGAACCTGTTGTAAGTACGCGGTCGACCTTTTCAGCAATGCCGAACTCTTTGACCTCATCCATTGTCACATCGTTCAATATTGGTGCACCCCTGACAACAAGAGTTATGTTCCCGCCCATTTTTTTGATGATCTCGAACACAAGAGTATCTATTAATATCTCACCACAGTTATCAGCCAGATATACAACATTGCTAAGTTTATCCAGCATCTTATCAGTATCGTCTATGTCCAGTCCACGCTTGAAATGTTCCTTAAAAGTCTCATCGAACACATCAATAGGCACTTCAAGTCCCATGACACCGTAATCAAAATAGTTACCTATAACAGCTGCAAGAACGGCACGTTTGAATGTAGCAACATCATCCCCATCGCCGTTAAAGACATATGAACGTATGACAGGCATGAACCTGGCTGCGGTCTTGCTGCTCAGTTCTTTCATTTTAAGATATGGATCATTGTCATTCAGAATCTCATAGGCTTTCCTGTGCATAGGCGTAGACAGTTCTGCTGCGGGCATCCCCGGCTGATAGAGTGAATTCAATACTTCTATACCACCGAGAATTGCTTTATGCATAAGCTCTTCGTCATCAGTTGACAGTTCCGCTTCCAGGTGAACCCTGGATAACAGGCAATATGAACATCTTGGGTGAACTTTCATAGGATAATTCCTCTGTGGATTGACGGGTCTCTATTTTTATCATGTGCAATAAGTTTAACCTTGTGTAATATCCGAAAACAAAATAAGCTTTGTGTGTATCTTTAAACTGACTTTAGGATAAGAAGATATTATGAATAAAACATATAGTTATAAAGCCAAACGCTTCAAATTGAAAACTGAACATGGTCGATACATAATACTTGGAAGTATCGATGGCATACTTGCAATATTGGGTGTGGTTATCGGCACATCCCACGTATCCAGTGACCCTACAATTGTGATGAATGCTGCACTGGGTGGAGCTGTTGCACTGGCACTTACCAATGGTGTTGGTTCGTATCTTGCTGAAAGCGCGGTAGAGTACGGAAAACTGGCAGAACTTGAAAAACCTCTGCTTCGCAGCCTCAATAGCACAATACTGGAACGTAACACAAAGAAAAAGATATGGAGTGACTCGTTCTTCCACGGCGGAGCAAGTTTTTTCGGCTCACTTGTCCCAATACTTCCATTCTTACTTCTTGATGAACACATGCTTGAAGCAGCAATCATTTGCAGCATATCAGTTCTGTCCATTCTTGGAATGTACTCCGGAAAACTGGCAAAGCAGAGCATGATAAAGCATTCTGTACGGATGGTAGGTCTTGGTATAATGATTGTGGCAGCCGTCACCATGCTGGGACTGGAATGAAACTTTTAGACGTTTCGTTCTAAACTCTTTTTATTTTATTAGTTTTTTGTTCGCACTTACTTTTAAATCTCATGGGAATATAATGGACCCTCATGCTTTTGACAGTTGTTTTATTGCTTGTAAGCCTGGTGATGATCACAAAGGGTGCTGACTGGTTCGTGGAATCAGCAGTTTCCATTTCCGAAAAAAGTGGTATCCCAAAGATCATCATAGGAGCTACCATAGTCAGTTTTGCAACTACAGCACCTGAATTCACGGTTTCTGCAATGGCAGCTTACCTTGATCACGTGGAAATGACAGTTGGAAACGCTGTCGGTTCCGCCATATGCAATATAGGACTTGTATTGGGTTCCATTATTATCATCAAGGCAATACCGATAGAACTTCACGGTTTTACCCGTAAAGGCGCGTTCATGCTGAGCTCTGCAATACTCCTTATAATTGTGGCATACGATGGTGTAGTATCCCCATTTGACGGAATTCTGCTGTTGATGGTGTTCCTTGGATTCATGTATTACAATTTCCGCCTTCAACGCGCTATTTTTGATGGAAATGAGGGAGTGAGGGAAAAAGTTCCGTTGAGCCATCTAAGAAAGGATATCATTCTTTTTATTACAGGTGCAATTCTTGTTGTCATAGGCAGCCGCATTCTTGTTGATGCAGGCATAACTATTGCAGAATGGCTTGGAGTTCCTGAGATGATCATAGCCCTTACACTGGTTGCTCTGGGTACATCACTCCCCGAACTTATCACTGCAGTTTCATCCACTTTAAAGGGACATCAGGATATTTCCATAGGCAACATACTTGGTGCAAACACGATGGATATTGCCCTTATCCTTGGTGCATCTTCACAGATAAGACCACTGACCATACTCCCACAATCACTTGCATACGATTTCCCATTCATGCTCCTGATAATGGTGCTTCTGGTGATCTTCGGTATTACAGGAAGGAAACTACAAAGATGGGAAGGCGGCCTGATCCTTGGAGTCTATATCATATATGTAGTGGGCCTGTTCACGCTGTATAATTGAATCAGATATCTGAATAAATCGATACCTTTAAATTGTGATACAAATCTAACTTTATAAGAAAAAGGAGTATATTATGCAAAAGAAAATGATCGTATTTCTTGTGTTGTTGGTATTGTCACTTGCAGTATCCGGGTGTAGCGATAAAGAAACATCAACCGTTACCATTGAGGGTGAAGACGGCCAGGACTACGAAGTCACCTATACGGAAGGTTCGGATGATGAAAATTGTCCTGTAGGCTCAGTCTGGAGTACAACCAATCCAACCACAGGTGAAGTCGTTTCAATGGAAATCGTAGGTAAGGAAGTTATTAATGGGATAGAGATGTGCCAGGCTGTCTACGAAACAGACACGCCTGATGAGAATGGAATAGTCAAAGTCGAGTATCTCTGGTCCAATGAGAATGAAGAAAACTTCATGTGGACAGCCTATGACCAGGACGGCAACATGGTATCGGAAATGAAAGCTATGGATGGAAAGATCACGATGTCTGACAGTGAAGGGGTTGTAATGGAGATGGAAATCCCCAAAGATGAATGATCATTCATCTTTTCACTATTTTTCTTTTTTCACGCTTATTTCGTAAGCGAAAAATTGTTCCCCCATAATTGCTTTTAAATAGGATAATTACCATCAGTAATACCTATGCAACTTCCATCACCTGATGAATTGAAGCAAAAAAGGATCGACCTTGGTCTTACACAAAGTGATCTTGCAAAAAGAGCAGGTGTCAGTCAACCACTTATAGCCCGGATAGAAGCAGGGGATGTAGACCCCAGGCTATCGACTCTCAGAAAGATCATTGATGTATTCAATGATATCGAAAAAGAGGACATCTATCTCAGGGATATAATGAACCGGGAACTGATATCCGTATCACCTGATGAAAGTATCGATGCTGCAGTACATATTATGGAAAAGTACAACATATCCCAGATACCAGTCATACAGGATGGGATCTCTGTTGGCAGCCTGTCGGAAGACATGATAGTCAGGTCAATGAAGGATAAGAAGACTTCTGTTGTATCCCACATGAAGATAGGCGATATAATGGGTGATTCTTTCCCGACACTTTCCCCAAACACAGATGTCAAAACTGCATCCTATATGCTTGAGAAAAATCCGGCAGTACTGATACTGGAAAAAGGCCATGTTACAGGAGTTGTGACCAAGTACGACATACTTAAATTGTTGAGTGAATAGTCTTTCAGGACTGGGGCTGGCTAAAGTTAAATAATAAGGTTGCATAACAGGCGAAAGTTGCCATTTTGGGCCGATTTAACGTATATCATGCGAATAATCCCATAATGGTATAGTAAAATAAAGTAATCAAAATTATTAAATTTCAACTACAGGGCAAAGATAATCAGGAGATTTATATGGATCTAGAAGATGGACTTCTTATGATGCCAGGACCAGTTCCTGTTGCACCTCGTGTTCTCAGGGCAATGTCAAAACCTATGATCAACCATAGGGGAGCGGAATTCTCAGCAATGTATGATGACTGCTGTGAAATCCTGGCTGATGTATTCCAGACGAAAAATGATATTTTCATTTTAAGTGGTTCTGGTACTGCTGCAATGGAAGCAGCCGTTGGATGTACAATTGGCAAAGATGATGTTGTAGTTACCCTTGAAAATGGTAAATTCGGTGAAAGATTCAAGAAAATTGCCGTGAGATACGGAAAGGTGAATCCTCTGGAAAGTGAATGGGGTTGCTCCTTTGATCTGGGCGAAGTCGAAAAGAAGCTTGAAGAAGGTGCAAAAGCAATCACCCTTGTCCACAATGAAACCTCAGCAGGAATTCAGAATCCTGCAAAGGAGATCGGTAAGCTTGCAAAGAAACACGATGCACTCTTTATAATGGATGGTGTGACAACCCTCGGAGGAGATGACGTTAAAGTAGATGAGTGGGGTGTCGATATTGCTGTTGTCGGTTCACAGAAGTGTCTCGCTGCACCACCTGGCCTTTCAATGGTCTCTGTCAGCAAACGTGCCTTTGAAGCTATGGAAGAAAAGGAATCACTGCCATATTATCTGGACCTTAAAGCATACAAGAAGAGCGGTGACAAGTCACAGACACCATATACTCCGGCAGTTCCTCTGTTCTTCGGCCTTCAGGAAGCACTCCATATTGTAAAGGAAGAAGGCATGGATGCCAGGATAAAGCGCCATGCAACATGTGCTCAAGCCGTCCGTGCAGCAGCCGGTGCAATGGGCATTGAGATGTTCCCTCAGCTTAATGACGAATTCAGCCACTATTCTAATACAGTCACAGCCATGAAAGCTCCGGAGGGAGTTACAGGCAACGACATAAAGAAAGATATGATGGCAAGGGGCATCACCATCGCCGGAGGACAGGATCACCTTAGCGGCAAGATCTTCAGGATTGGAAGCATGGGCAATGTACAGCCAAAAGATATCATGCTTACAATGCAGGAACTTGAAGTAGTTCTCAGAAAGAGAGGAGTAATATCCGAACTGGGAATCGGCGTGGGAGCCGCCAGCGAAGTGCTGGATACCCTCCTTTGATATTAATCAGGTGAACATGACAACAATAGGCGTTGTAGACACTACATTTGCACGCTTTAACATGGGTAAAGCTGCAATCGATGAGATCCAGAAGAACATTTCTGCAAAAATAATACGCAGGACAGTTCCGGGCATAAAAGATCTCCCGGTGGCAGCCAAAAAACTAATAGATGAGGAAGGATGTGACATCGTTATAGCTCTGGGCATGCCCGGCAGCAAAGAGCAGGATAAGATATGTGCACACGAAGCATCCACTGGAATTATCCAGGCACAGCTTATGACAAATACCCACATTATAGAGGTTTTTGTTCATGAGGATGAGGCAAAGGATGAAAAAGAACTGGCCTTCCTTATGGAACAAAGATCAAGAGAACATGCACTCAATGTTGTCAAAATGTTATCCAGACCTGAAAAGTTGATAAAGGAAGCCGGCACCGGTCAAAGACAGGGATTTGAGGATGTCGGACCTGCAAGGATATGATGTCTTATAAAGACACGATGGAAAATATAAATTAATATAAAAATCTTAAGTGATTATCATGACCATAAAATTGGGATTTGTAATAGCTGAATTTAACAGAGACCTTACATTCCAGATGGAACTGCTCGGTGAGGAGCATGCAAAGTTCCTTGGAGTAGAGGTAGTGGAAAAGATTCTGGTTCCTGGAGTATATGATATGCCCCTTGCTATCAAAAAGCTCTGTGAGCGCGATGACATTGATGCAGTAGTCACAATAGGGATCGTTATTGAAGGTGCAACAAAGCATGATGAGATCGTTGTGCAACATGCAGCAAGGAAGATCACTGATCTATCCCTCGAATATAACAAACCTGTGACACTGGGAATTGCCGGACCGGGCATGACCAGAATGGAAGCCCACCAGCGTGTGGACTATGCTAAACGTGCTGTGGAAGCAGCAGTCAAACTCGTACAACGTCTTTAAGGGTTCATACTAAAAAAAAATGGTTGGATAGTTCCATGGCATCGTCAAGATTAGAGCGTGTGGAAGAATCGGCAACGATAAAAGCTGCAAATGTTGCCAACAAAATGAGACAGGATGGTATAGATATAATCAGCTTCACTTTGGGTGAACCTGATTTTAACACTCCTAAACATATATGTGATGCAGCAGCAGATGCAATGTACAGGGGTGAAACGCATTACACACCTTCTGCCGGAATTCCGGAACTTAAGGATGCTATTGCCAACAAGCTTTGTACAGAGAACAAACTGGATGCAAAATCTTCGGATATAATTATCACACCCGGTGCGAAGCAGGCCATTTTTGAGATAATGATGTCAGTGCTTGATGATGGCGATGAGGCCATACTTTTTGACCCTGCATGGGTCTCATATGATCCTGCCATCAAATTCGCAGGTGCCAACACTGTATGGGTACCAACTGATGCGGAAGATGGTTTTAAGCCTCAGAATCCTGAAGAATACATCACTGACAAAACAAAGCTTATAGTTGTTAACAGCCCTGGAAATCCAACAGGGGCTGTTTATGATAAGCAGACCCTTAAAAATATCGCAGACATAGCTATAGATAATGATCTACTTGTGCTCTCTGATGAGATATATGAGAAGATAATCTACGACAGGGAACATCTGAGCATTGGGTCCTTTGAAGGTATGCAGGACAGAACTATCACAGTCAACGGTTTTTCCAAAGCCTATGCAATGACCGGCTGGAGACTTGGTTATGTTCATGCAAGATCAGATGTCATCAAAGGTATGCTAAAGATACAATCCCACTCCGTTAGCAGTGCAACAAGCTTTGTCCAGTACGGCGGTGTTGCAGCTCTTGAAGGACCACAGGAACCAGTTACCGAAATGGTTGAAAGGTTTAAGATGAGACGTGACCTTCTTGTAGATGGCCTTAATGCCATTGGTATAAAATGCCAGAAACCAGGCGGTGCCTTCTACGCATTTGCAGATGTAAGTGAGTATGGAAATGGAGATACCATTACAGAAAAGTTACTCATGGATGCACACGTTGCAGTCACTCCGGGCTCTGCCTTCGGTGAAAGTGGCAAGGATTTCGTAAGGATATCTTATGCTACGTCACTGGAAAGAATACAGGAAGGATTAGAAAGGATTAAGGCAGCACTTGTCTGATCTGTCCTTTTTTATTTTATATTTTTAAAATACGATTTTAAGTTTTTTTTGCTTACTTGTAGCGTTCAAGTATCTTTTTAATGATCTTTCCACTACTGCAAAGCGGACATGATAATGAATCTCCAACCCGCACCACCTTACAGGTAAAACCTTTATCCCGTAGATCTTTTTCAAGTTGCTGGATATCAAAACCCTGATCATATCCAAGTGCAATAATATCAGGTTGTATTTGCTTTATAGGTACAAAAATATCAGAATCGCTTCCAAGGAGAGCCTTATCAACTATTTTCAGGGAACTTACCATTTCCAGTCTCTGTTCATCAGGAATAATTGGTTTTGGTTTATGCCTGATCATAGATTCCCTGGCAACTATCACATAGAGTTCATCACCCATCTTTTTTGCTTCACTAAGATAGAGTATGTGTCCCGGATGAAGCAGATCAAATGTTCCTGTTGCAAGTACTCTTACCAAAACATCACCTATGTGTTGCACCCTATAAACAAGCATACATTATAAAGATAGCTCCGGCACTAAACCATATAGACACATACAATCATATGCACATTCGGAAAAAGATGCTTGCTGAAGCAAAAGGTGTTGTCGGAACTTCTTGCAGATGGACTCTGTGCCAAACTAGAATAAAGGTTCAGGACTGAGGTTTACATAACCTCTGTAAAACTACTATAATCCTGAAGGTGCAAAAGACCTTATTGCTTTATTTTTTAATAGTACCCACCACAGGGTAATTTTCCAGTGCATCGGTCTCATGAGGGGCTTCCATATCCAGAGACTCGGTCAGATCTGTTCCTGCCTCATGTAATCCCATATGTTCCCCACCGTCCCAGAACTCACTGGCACTTACATCATATACATTGCCATCGTAGACAACATACACTTTTTCATTATCTTTACCATTATACTTTGCAACTTCTTCCATCGTAAATTCCTGCATATCCTCACCACTTATACATTTAATTTTAGGTTTATAGGCTTTTGGGTCTTGCTTTCATTTTCCGTTTACTTTTTTGGGTATTGTAAATATGAAATTACTTCCTTTTCCGGATTCACTTTTCACATTTATATCCCCGCCGTGCATCTCGATGAACTCTTTTACAAGAGCAAGCCCAAGTCCTGTTCCCCCATATCGTCTGCTTGCATGGGATTCGAGTTGCCTGAATGGCAGGAATATTTCTTCCATGCGTTCTTCAGGAATACCAATTCCACTATCACTCACCGATACCTCAAAAGTGTCTTCATTTTCTACGATGGAAACAGATATCGATCCGTTTTGTGGAGTGAACTTTATTGCATTTCCGATAAGATTGTAAAAAACCTGTGATATCTGATTTTTACCAAGTTCACATATTCCTGTGATAGACATATCCTGCACATCTATATTGATATTCTTCTGAGTTGCAAGCGGTTTGAGTATTTTTATAGTTTCACGAATAAGATTAACAATATTTATGTGTTCATAATAAAGCTCAACTTCTCCATTTTCGATTTTAGAAATATCGAGAATGCTATTGATTATACCTAATAGCTGCCTACCACTACCCGATATATGCCCAAGGTATTTTTCCTGTTCATTATTCAATTCCCCTAACATCTGTTCAAGCAGAACATCAGAAAAGCCTATAATTGAATTCAATGGTGTACGAAGTTCATGGCTCATGTTCGCTATGAATTCGTTCTTTGTCCGGTTTGCTATCTCTGCCGTTATTTTGGCTTCGAGCATTAACTGCTCTGCATTTTTTCGGGCTGTGATATCACGACTAACACCCAGGGAACCGATAAGTTTCCCATCCGGTGTTTTAAGAGGAGCCTTGAAAGTCTCAAGAAGTACTTTCCGGCCATCAGGATAATCCACCCATTCCTCATTTTTACTGGAACTATCGGATTGGACCACAAATCTATCTTTTTCACGGAAAAATTCTGCTGTTTCCTCATCAAGAAGATCAAAATCATTCTTGCCAACGATACCATCCACAGAAAGACCTATGTATTCTGAAAATATTGGGTTACAACCAAGATATACACCATCCAAATCCTTGAAAAATACCATATCAGGTAAGGATTCGAGTAATCCCTCAAGTAATGTTGTCTTTTCAAGAAGGGAATTTACTGCCTTTTTGTAGTCAGTTATCTCGATCATCACTCCAACTATCCCACTTATTTTCCCGCTGGAATCAGTAAAAGCAGCTTTATTGAAAATGAAATGACCTAATGTGCCATCAGTCTTCCTGGCAATCTCTTCATATACCTGTGTTCCTCCCTGTAACATTAGCTTCATATCGTACTTGTGATATACAGAAGTCATCTCATAAGGTATCGAATAAGGAAAATCGAACAGCGTTTTTCCAAGTATCTCTTCTTTAGGCACGCCTATTATTTCTTTTGAAAATGCCTTATTACAACCAATGTAGACATTATTTTTGTTTTTATAAAATATAGGACTTGGAATGGTATCCAGCAGTGTTTCCATAAAATGAAGCTGATTTTTCAGGTTAATGTCAGCTTTTTTGTGTTCTGTAATATCACATATTATAATACCCTGAATTGAATTATCTTTTTCATCTACTGGAACTGAAGTAATTTCCACATCCATTACTGTTCCATCAGTTCTTCTAAACTTCAGTTCAAATTGGGCTAGTTCACCCCTGATAGTATTCTCAGTATTTTCGTCCCTATCTACAATAAATGAAAGAAGATTCTTTGTTATCAATTGCTCTCGGGCGTATCCTAACAACTTGCAAGCTTCGGGATTAGCATCCATTATCTGCCCTTTTCTATGAATGAGAACAGCATGGGATAGTTTTTCAAAAAACAACCGGTATCTTTCATCTTTTATACGTTGTTTTTGTTCGGAACTCTTTTTTTCCAGGTTGTCACCCCGAGATACGGTTTTGTTTCATGTATTATTTGGGAAATATAAAATCTCCTCTTAAAAAAGTTGATACTTTCCATATGTAGCATTCATTTTAAGGTCAAATCTAAATTATTTGACAACTCTATAAATAGTCTTTTGTTTATATTCAAATCACAATTGGTATGGTAACTGTTTGAAACAGAGGAGTATTAAATTTGTCCGATAAACCATGACCATTGCTAAAGGCAGATAAAGAAAAAAGGCAAGCCGATATTCATGATTGTAAATGCAGATTGATCATAACATCTGCACAATACCTTAATATTTTATAATACATCCGCCATCAGTACCCATTTTATCGAAATACTGCTGGTGGTATTCCTCTGCACGATAGAACGGTCCTGCGGGTAGTATCTGAGTTACGATCTCTCGGGCATATTTCCCTGATTTTTCCAGATTCATCTTTGATGCTATGGCAGCATTCCTCTGTTCAGCATTATGATAGAATATAGCAGAGCGATATTGTGATCCAATGTCCGGCCCTTGCCTGTTGAGACTGGTAGGATCATGCAATTCCCAGAAAAGCTCCAATAACTTTTCGTAAGGTACAACCGCGGGATTAAAGATAATCTCTACAGCTTCCGCATGTCCGGTGCTGCCGGTGCATACTTCTTTGTATGTTGGATTTTCCGTTATTCCACCGGTATAACCTACCTGAGTGATTTCCACACCCTTTACTTTTCTAAATGTTGATTCCACACCCCAGAAACAACCTGCTGCAAACGTTGCTACTTCGTAGCCTTCATTAAGTAATTCTTCCCTTGATCCCATCTCATCACCTATAGAACTGGTCGGCACTATCTTTGGCGATTCACATGATATACCTGCATAAGCAAAGGCCAGTAAAAACAATATGAATATATGCTTGGTTCTTACATCCTGCATTAGTGATAAAGACCTGCCCCTGTTAAAAACTGGGATTCCATACGGTATAAATCTTTCTACTATGGCGTGTACCCATTAAAAATACTAGTATTTTAATAGAATGAGAAGTTGACGCTCTTTAAACCTGCATTTATTGCTAGATTTGAAACAGCTCAAAGGTGAGATAATGGAAAACTATCCAGGGAAAAATGAAATAAGCATCCGGGAAACAGGTGAACAGGACATTCCCCTCATTATGGACTTTGTAAGGTCATTAGCCGAATTCGAAGGTCTTAGTGACCATGTTCTTTCAACAGAAGAAAGTCTTAGAGAAGCTCTCTTTGGGAAAAGGCCATATGCAGAGGCAATAATAGCTGAGCTTAGCGGCAAACCGGCAGGCTTTATAATATTCTTCCATAACTTCTCCTCTTTTGTAGGCAAACCGGGTTTGTATATTGAAGACATATTTGTCTATCCGCAATTCCGTGGTATGGGTATCGGAAAATCACTTATGGTCCGCTGCGGACAGATTGCAGAAGAGCGAAACTGCGGAAGAATGGAGTGGAGTATGCTTGACTGGAATCCTGCAAAAGAATTCTATGAGCACTTTGGTGGTGAAGCACAGAAAGAATGGGTAATATACAGATTGGATGAGAAAGGCATAAAAGACCTTGCAAAAAAGAAGTGACTGGATGACTTCAGCAGCTTGCCATTCGTTTTCGATTTCATTTTTTGTTTTTGCCACCTGATTCACAGTATTTTACTGAGGAACAATTTTGTCCTCTCATGTTTGGCATTGGAGAATATATCTTCAGGAGTTCCCTGCTCAACTATAACCCCATCATCCATAAAAAGCACTCTGTCCCCTACTTCCCTTGCAAATCCCATTTCATGAGTGACAACTACCATTGTCATACCTGCCTGTGCCAGGTCTTTCATAACATCAAGAACATCCCCCACCATCTCAGGATCAAGTGCTGATGTAGGTTCGTCAAAGAGCATAACCTTTGGATGCATGGCAAGTGCCCTTGCAATCGCAACCCTTTGTTTCTGCCCGCCGGAAAGTGCAGAAGGATAAACATTTGCCTTGTCCTCAAGTCCCACTTTTGTCAACAGATCGTGAGCACGTTTTTCGGCTTCTTCATTTGTGAGCTTCCTGACCTTTATGGGAGCAAGGGCAATATTCTGAAGTGTTGTTTTATGGGGAAACAGGTTAAAATGCTGGAACACCATACCAGCTTCCTCACGTATCTTGTTGATATTGATACCTTTGTCAGTTATGCTTTCCCCATCAATGATTATATCACCGGATGTTGGTATTTCCAGAAGATTAAGGCATCTGAGGAAAGTGCTTTTGCCTGAGCCGGAAGGACCTATTACGCAGACTACTTCACTTTCTTTTATATCCACAGTGATACCTTTCAATACTTCAAGTTCGCCGAATCTTTTGTAAAGGTCTTTAACTTCTATCACTGACACCAAGCCTCCTTTCAGAATATGCAACTATGCGTGATATTACGATTGTCAGTATCAGGTACATCAATGCTACAGCAATATATACCGGAAAAGCTGCAAATGTTCTGGAAATGTATAACTGCCCTGTCTTTAGCAGTTCATGCACACCAATTACAGCGAGAAGTGACGAATCTTTTAAAAGAGCAATGAACTCGTTTCCAAGAGGCGGTATTATTCTCTTAAATGCCTGTGGAAGTATTATTTCCTTCATTGCCATTCTTTCGTTCATACCAAGTGAGCGTGCGGCCTCCATCTGTCCTCTATCTATAGACTGTATACCGGCACGCACTATCTCTGCAATATAGGCTCCACTGTTTATACTGCATACGATAATACCGGCAAGTATTGGATCAATCTGTAATGAATTGCCTGTTGCATTGGAATAAAGACCCGGAATACCATAGTAGAAGAGCAATATTTGCACCAGCAGGGGGGTTCCCCTTATAAAATCAATGTAAACGATGCTTGGATACCTGAACACTTTTTTTGGGGATAGTTTTCCAAGACCTGAAATGGTACCAAGCATCATTCCGAAAAACAGAGAGAAAGAGGTTATCTCAATTGTTATCATTGACCCGGTTATCAGGTCAGGTAAAACTTTGATTATGTGTTCCAGATATGAAGATAAAAGGGACAAGGATGTTACCTCTGTTCTTTGTGAAAATTACCAGTATATTTCTCTGAAAGTAGGCACACACGAACGACATATATATTTATCGCTACTAAGCATTTCGCTTTCAGCAGAATAAAATATAAAAAATAGTGAATATGCAAATAAGAATTGCATATTCAGAATACAAGGCTATTCAGAAATATTTTCCCATAATCTCATCGTATGTTCCATCTGCCTGAACATTGGCAAGACCTGCGTTGAGCATATCAAGAAGCTCGGTATTTCCATTCTTCACTGCAAAACCATAGGAATCACTCTGTATATCGTCATCGACTATCTTTATTACACCCGGATTCTGGACCATGTAAGATTTTGTAACCGGCAGGTCATTTATCATAAAGTCTGCACGTCCGCTCTGGATATTCATAACAATGTCACTGACGTGTGCAAGATAGATCACTTCTTCGATTATTCCTTCTGCCTTGAGTTCATCAGCCTTCAAAGCTCCTGTGGAACCTTGCTGGACAACAGCAACTTTACCCTGAACATCATCAAGGCTCTTGATCTCCTCGTTATCAACAGCGACAGCAAGTGAAAGACCGGCATTGATGTATGGTTCACTGAAGTCAACGGATTCTTCCCTTTCCTCGGTAATTGTCATACCGGAAACGATCATATCAATCTGGCCGGACTGTAATGCAGGTATAAGTGCATCGAATTCCAGGTCTTTCCATTCAATTTCAAAACCCTGATCTTCTGCAATTGCATTTATAAGGTCCACATCAAAACCTATGATCTCATTACTGTTGTTCTCATCTGCATATTCAAAAGGTGGGAAATAAGGTTCTGTTCCTACAATATATACCGGTACTTTGTCCACGAGTTCTTCTGCTGCGGCTTCATCTGTGCTGTCAGCACATCCGGAAACAGCAACTAATCCAATAATTATAGTCATTAACTAAACATTTATTACTAATTAAGTACAAATAATGGCTTATGGC
>OBLN01000044.1_pt1 | contig 43142 bp, 45 predicted proteins | sample 1519301 | NCBI WGS metagenome assembly OBLN01 (sample SAMEA2452533, study PRJEB22499) | sediment metagenome | reverse complement strand
AAGAGAACACGAATGGTTAAAAGAAGTAAACTCACAATCATTGTTAAATTCACTTGTCAACCTTGAATCTGCATTTACACGGTTTTTTAGAGAGAAAAAAGGTTTTCCTAACAAGAAACAAAAAGAATCCTCTACAATCGTTTCAAATACCACAACATTATACTGTGGATTTTGAAACAAATATAATCAAACTACCTAAAATAAAGCAACCGATAAAAGCGAAATTACATAGAAAGTTTGAAGGTAAATGCAAGACCGCTACAATTAGTAAAACGCCAACCGGAAAGTTTTATATTAGCATTCTTGTAGATGATGGAAAAGAATTGCCTGAAAAAGCATCATTCGATGATTATTCAACATTAGGTATAGATGTTGGACTTACTCATTTCGCCATAACATCAGGTGGCGATAAAATTGATAATCCCAAACATCTTAAAAACAGTATTCAACGCCTAAAGGTTTTACAAAAAAGATTCTCTAAGAAACAAAAAGGTTCAAAGAACAGAGCAAAAGCACGGTTAGCAGTTTCAACACTTTATGAGAAAATAAGCAACCAGAGAGTAGATTTTTTGCACAAAACATCATCTAAAATCATAAGCGAGAGCAAAGCAGTTGCTATAGAATCTCTCAATATATCAGGTATGCTTAAAAACCACTGTTTAGCACAATCTATCAGTGATGTTTCATGGAGTACATTCTTCAATCAGTTAGAGTATAAAGCCGAATGGTACGGAAAAAACCTATTAAAAATAGGAAAATTCGAGCCATCAACAAAAATCTGCAACGTTTGTGGCTACCATAACGGAAAACTGACGTTAGCAGATAGAGAATGGCAATGTCCTGATTGTAATGCCAATCACGACAGAGATATCAATGCAGCTATAAACATCAAGAAATTCACATTACAGAATCAAAATCTTATAGTTGTCTGGCACCTTCGGAACGAGGGGAAGAGCCTGTGGACTTGTGAACAATAGTTCAAGGGATGAAGCAGGAAGCTCCATGTGTAAGCGTGGAGTAGTTCACTAGTCGCCACTTATGAATCCTGTGCAAAAAAGAATATGGGGACCATTGTATGTCCAGTAAATATATTGCTCTTTGATGATGATCTCAATAGACATCTTCCGGATCAAAGACCTTCTCACCAATCTCTTTTCCATCGATTGTCCTGTAAAAACAAGATCTATAGCCTGTGTGACATGCTCCGCCTTCCTGCTGTACCAATAAAAGGACCGCATCCATGTCACAGTCGATCCTTATCTCGACAACCTTCTGTGTGTGGCCGGAACTCTCGCCCTTTTTCCACAGGCTCTGCCTGCTGCGGCTCCAGTAGTGCACGATACCGGTATCGAGGGTCTTCTCCAGTGCTTCTTTGTTCATGAAGGCACACATCAGGATATCTTTTGTTTCATTATCCTGCGCAATGGCTTGTATGAGGCCGTTATCATACTTCAGGTCTTCAGGTTTAATCATGGGAATCACTAATTGCTATATAGTATAAAATACTATTATCTTTCATCATTAATATAATTGTTAACAAATACTTACGTAATATGGGGTATGATTATGGATTATAGTTTCGATGGTACAGGTGCATACAGGGTCCCCACGGGAATAGCCGGACTGGACGTGCAGCTTGGAGGAGGAGTTCCTCCTGGTGCAACTATTCTGATCCTTGCAGAGCCAGGGGCCAATTCTGATATGTTTGCCCAGCAATTCGTGTATGGCGGTCTTTTGAACGATGAGGATGTGTTCTATTTCACCTCCGAACATCCTGCACAGGATATTGTTCATGAGATGGAGAACATGAAGTGGGATGTTGAAAAGTATCTTGAGGAAGGGAACCTTCAGTTTGTCGATGCTTATGGGCCACGTTTTTACAATGTACTTCCAAAAGAGTTCACAAGTAATCTCTCTGCCAAGGATTTTCTCAAGAAAGGCACTGATTCGATGAATCTTCTGAAAGCCACGGTGACACAGAAAAGAGGTACAAAGTATCGTGGCGTTGTAGATTCTATCTCCTATTTCCTGCGTGGATATAGTCTGAACACAATAGTAGATTCCATTGAACTGATATCTTCTATCGGCAGGGCAACAGGGGCTATTCACCTGATACTGATGACGGGTGGTATGCACGATCCGATCACGGAGAATACCCTTCGCCACATATGTGACGGTGTCATTGAGTTCAGGATCAATGAACGTGGAAGTGAGATCGAGCGCACCATAATGATAAGGAAGATGCGCGGAATGCTCGTTCCTAACCGGACAATTTCCTATATGATCACGCAGAAAGGAATAGAACTGGAAACGACTACGCGTGTTCTTTGATACATTTCATATTTCCAATCCCGGAGCCATTCTTCCGGTTCCTTGTATTTTTTATTCATGGAAAGCTATTTTAATTAACCGACAAAAAGGGTAATGATCATAATGAAACAGGACTTAGTGCGAATTTTGAGGGACATTTTCACATCATCAGGTTATGATGTTACAGACTCTTTCAGGTATGACCTTATTGCTGAGAAGAACGGCTTGAAGACGTTCATAAAACTTTCATACAGCCCGGATCCTCTGGAAGTGAAAGAATTTGCAAGCCAGATAGCCGAGGGTGTAGGTCTTTATGTGATTGCCGGTGAGGCAAACGAGGAAGTCCTTCATCAGGCAGAGGCATATGGTCTTAAAATATGGGGCCGCGATGACCTGGCTTTGAAAATAGGCAGGGCAGTACTTGCTGATATGGAAGGTGCAACGGCAGAACTCGATCTGCTTGAAACGGCCAGGAAAAAACCGGTCAACAGGTCGGATGAATTTGCAAAAGAAGCTATAAATGCTATCTTTGGTACGGGTTCATCTCCCTACGTAGAAAAAGGAGCATTAGAGGACACTGGTGTCACTTATATGCCCAAACCGGCTGTGCCTGCGGTGGAGAGAGTGGCGGAAGTAAAATATTATCGGCCAAGAAGTATGTCTCAGGAACCTGTTTCAGAGGAGACTGAAATATTAGGGGAGCCTGATGTTGCGGAGGAATCATATGTTGAAGCCCCTGTAGTTCCTGTAGCTCCTGTCCAGAAAATGCCGGCGGATTCAGTAATCATGAATCTGCATTCTTCACCGGTCAATATATCAAGGGAACGTGCACTTTCAATAGCCATACCGTATGTTAGCGGAGCCACAACAGCAGTGCTGAAATTCGTACCTTTCTGGAAATACGATTATTCCCTTGGCGTGGAACATCGCTATAAATCGAAGATAATCGACATATCCGGGGATGGTACCGGTTGCCTTAATGCACTTAACGGGAACACAGAGAGCATGCGCTTGACTGATGTACGCGAGAGTGTTGTTGTTCCTAACGTGCAGTATGATGTAAAAGCACCTGCTACAACAGGCGAAGAGGCTCGCAAGCAGCTTCTTGATATGATTGTAGATGAATACACACGCGACCTGCGTTTTGATGCTACCCAGGGTGAAGCCATCATTTCCGAACACAAAAGATTTAAGCCACTTCCATCTGATATTAATTTACAGGTGGACCTTGTCTATGTGCCAATATGGGAGATAAAAGGTCAGAGGAATTCTGTGGAGATAAATGCTTACAGTGGTGAGGTATTGCAGAACCCGGTGGATGATGATGTTGAATTTGTGTGAAATCTATTCTTCAACGGGACAAAAAGAAAGTTCGTATCCATACGAATAGTTTATATATCAAAAACACATATAAGGGATTACCCGGTAGTCACCTTGTAGTACTTTCAAACAAATAATGAGGAATTAATAATGGTAGAAGTAACTGACAATGCAGCAGTTGAATTAAAATCACTGCTTGAAGAACAGGATAAGACGGATATGGCTCTCAGGATTTTCATTGCAGGCATGAGCTGCTGCGGTGTGCAGTATGGAATGTCCCTTGAAGATGAGATCAGCGAAGATAAAGATCTTGTAGTTGAAGAAAAAGGTCTCAAGATCGTAATGAACAAGGATGATGCAGATGGTCTTGCAGGTGCAAAGATCGACTACGTAGATGGTCCATCCGGAAAGGGCTTTGTCATCGACAACCAGAACGGCGGCGGCTGTAACACATCATCATGTGGCGGTGGATGCTGCTAAATAACTGTTTATATTGAATAATTGGGTAAACTTTCATATACAAAGGTGAGTACATGTTTCCGGGAATAGGTGGCAGGGGAATGAACCCTGCAAAAGTCAAACAGATGATGAAACAAATGGGTATTAACATCACTGACATAGATGATGTTGAACAGGTCATTATAAGAACAGCTTCAAAAGACATCGTTTTTAATGATGCCAATGTCTCCATAATGAATGCCCAGGGTGTGGATACCTATCAGATAGTCGGTACCCCGGAAGAGGTCGCCAGGGAAGTGCAAATACCCGATGATGATGTGAGGCTCGTTGCAGAGCAGACAGGCGTGCCAGAGGATAAAGCCAGGGAAGCATTGAAAAATGCAAATGGCGATCTGGCAGAAGCTATTCTGTCACTCTCATCATAATTCTTTTTTTGTCTTTGTCTTTATAATTCCAGTTCTTGTATTCATCAGTTCCTTAATTGAAAATCTATTCTTCGAATCATCATACAGGACTAATTTAAACACAAATTCTTTTAAACAGGCATATTCTTTTTAGACCAAAATAGGTATATATTATTATCATGATTATACATGATAGTAGAGGGTAGTTAATATGATATGTAGTCCCTCCACTGCGGTTCCTTTCATGTCCCGGGGTTCCTTCGTGAATCTTTGTTTGTTTTTCAAAATGACATGATACGGTTGCTCTGCAAGAATTGGTTCGATTGGCCCGAGATAAATTGAGGTCATGGAAAAATCATCATATTTATTCGTTATAAATGGAGTGAACATGTCTGAGAATTTTGATGTCAAGCTGGATAGTAAAAGCTACCTTCCAGGCCCCACTGTAAAGGAAAAGTCCTGGCTACAGGACTACGAAACAGCCTACAGTGAGTTTCTGAAAGACCCTGAGAAACACTGGGAGAACGTGGCAGAAGAACTGGAATGGTTCGAAAAATGGGACAAAGTAAAGGAATGGAATCATCCATATGCCAAATGGTTTACCAATGGCAAGTTAAACATCACCCATAACTGTCTGGACAGGCATGTACTCAATGGTAAGAGAAACAAGGTGGCCATGATCTGGGTCGGTGATAATGGTGAGGAGCAAATACTGACATATCGTCAGCTTTATCGCGATGTCATGAGATTTGCAAACGGTCTTAAGTCACTTGGAGTGGAAAAGGGTGACAGGGTCTGTATCTACATGCCGCTTGTTCCTGAGCAGATTATCGCAATGCTGGCATGTGCCCGTATCGGTGCGGTCCACAGTGTTGTCTTCGGTGGTTTCGGGGCCAATGCACTGCATTCCAGAATAAAGGATGCACAGGCAAAGATAGTCATCACCGCAGACGCAACTCTCAGGCGTGGGAAGCGCATAGACCTGAAGACCCTGGTGGACGAAGCTGTTGTCAATGCTTCATGTGTGGAAAAGATCGTGGTCCTCAGGAGAATGACCCCGCAGCTGGAACTTTTCTCAGAGATTGAAGTTGATTTCTACGAGATTATGGAAGACGTGGAAAAAGAGTGTGAGCCAGAGGTAATGGATGCAGAGGATCCACTGTTCATTCTCTATACCAGCGGTACCACAGGTCCTGCAAAGGGAATAGTTCATGCCTGCGGTGGCTACATGGTCGGTACCTACTATACTACAAAGAACATGTTCGACCTGAAAGAGAGCGATGTCATGTGGTGCACTGCAGACCCCGGATGGATCACCGGTCACAGTTACATTGTTTACGGTCCGCTCTCAATGGGTGCAACAATCCTTATTTCTGAAACAACGCCTGATTATCCGGACCCCGGTGTCTGGTGGAGTATGATCGAAGAGTTCGATGTAACTATCTTCTACACGGCACCTACGGCAATTCGCATGTTCATGAGAATGGGCGAAGAGTGGACTGAAAAGTACAACCTGAGCTCACTGCGTATACTGGGCTCGGTTGGTGAACCTCTGAATCCGGAGGCATTCGAGTGGTACTATCGTGTGATAGGCAAGGAGAAATGCCCGATCCTTGATACGTGGTGGCAAACCGAGACCGGCATGCACATGCTGACAACAACGGTTGGCGAGCCTATGAAGCCAGGATTTGCAGGAAGACCTGTTCCAGGTGTTGTTGCAGATGTCGTGGATGAGAATGGTGAACCGGTTCCGGCCGGAACAGGTGGTTTCCTTGTCATAAAAGAACCATGGCCTTCCATGATGAGGACCGTTTACGGTAATGATGAGAGATATCGCCAGTACTGGAGCACCATCGGCAATTACTATGCAGCAGGAGACCTGGCAGTAAAGGATGAAGATGGATACATCATGATCCTTGGTCGCTCTGACGATGTCCTGATAGTTGCAGGTCACAACATTGGAAGTGCAGAGGTTGAAAGTGCCCTGGTATCCCATGAGGCCGTAGCAGAAGCAGCGGTCATTGGAAAACCCGATCCTCTCAAGGGCGATTCCATCAAGGCTTTCATCATATTGCGCATGGGGTTCAATGCAAGTGACAAGTTGAAACTTGAACTGCTCTATCATGTAAGAATGAACCTTGGTCCCATAGCCATGCCATCAGAGATCGAGTTTGTGGAATCTTTGCCAAAGACCCGCAGTGGAAAGATCATGAGGCGTTTGCTCAAGGCACAGGAACTTGGTCAGGACCCTGGGGATATTTCCACGCTGGAGGACTGATCTCCTCCTTTTCTCTTTAAAAATAGTAATAGTTATGAAGTATACACTACTATTATTTAGTGCAGGTGATTACCATGATCGATTTTTTTGACCTTTATCTTTCGGAAGATTGTCCTTACGGTGATGAGACTACAGAGTTCCTTGGTATAGAAGGCAAAGGAAGGCTTCGTATAAAATCAAGGGAACACGGGGTTGCAGCATGTATGGATGATCTGGAGGCTTTCTACAAAAAGAACGGTCTTGAAGTCGTTAACATGGTGAAAAATGGTGCGGAGTTCAATCCAAACGATGTTATATTTGAAGCTCAGGGTGACCTTCCAACGCTTTTCAAACTCTGGAGGATATCACAGACATTCCTTTCGCTTGTATGCTCAATTGCATCAAGTACCCGGTTTGCCGTAGAGCTTGCAAGGAAATCAAATCCTGATATAATGATAGCAACAAGTCGCAAGACCCACCCGGGATTTCGCAAGTATGAGCTTAAAGCCGTAAAGATAGGTGGTGGTGACCACCATCGTAACTCCTTAAGTGATTCTATTCTCATCACACAGAATCATCTTGATGTCATGGAAAGACAGGTAAAGCTCAAGGCCATGCGCAAGATCGAGATCGAGCCACGGACCAGGGAAGAAGCCTATGAGTCTGCTCCGGTTGCGGATATGCTTCTGCTGGATCATTACAGTCCACAGGAACTCGAGTCACTTGTGCCGGAGCTGCGCGCACTCAACCCTGATCTGGAGATTGCAGTTGGCGGGATAGATATCAGTATGATCCCTGAATATGCAAAGCACGTAGATGTTATTGTGACAACTGCTCCTTATTACTCAAAGCCTCTCGACCTGACTTCCAGGATACGACGTATGTGAGTATATAATGTAAACGAAAACTTTATATCTGATTATCTCATTGGTTGTGTGTATAACGCGCATTACCGGCACAAAGAGGTTTATGTCTTTTGGGGACTACGGGTGACAGGAAATCTCTTTCCGGTCTGGTATCGCATGGTATCGATAAATAAAAATAATTGATTCATTGATTATACATAAGAGGTATTTATATGAGCAAAGTGGAACTTTTGGATTTCAGTGCAACATGGTGCGGACCTTGTAAGATGCAGAAGCCTTTCCTTGAAAAGGTTGAGGCAGAACTTGGTGACAAGGTTGAAGTAAAGGAAATTGATGTCGATAAGAACCAGGAGCTTGCAGGCAAGTACGGTATTCAGGCAGTACCTACCCTTATCATCCTGAAGGATGGGGAAGTAGCAAAGCGCTTTACAGGACTTACCACCGCAGGTATCCTTATCGAAGAGCTGAATAAGGTGCTTTAAGCACCTGTTCTTTGTTTTGAAATTATTTTCCAACGTATTTTTTTAAAAAAGCGTAAATACCTTAAGATCAATCCAGTTCCGAGGGTTTAGAAAATTGAAGGAACTGGTCGATCTTGGTGTAATGGTTTTCAGGGAGAAGAATTCCCGGGGTTCCTTTAAGCCTCATCTTTCCGTTAAATTCAGGTCTGTTGAAGGGAATCTGGTCACATTTTCCATAGACACTACCAGAACCCCTGCAAAGTATCAGCAACCTGATGCCTATCTTATTACTCATGCCCATTCCGACCACAATGGAAAATCCGCTATGTTATCCGAACGCGCAGTATGTTCGGAGAAAACAGCCCTTGCCCTTGAGATACGTCACCAGCGTAAATATGCAGGCAGGACGTTCAAAGTTGGCGAAACCATAGATATCAACGGCGTAAAGGTTCAGACTTTTCCAAATTTCCATACGGTTGGTTCAGTAGCATTCATGTGGGAAAATGAAATCGGTACAAAGATACTTGTGACCGGTGATGTAAAGGACGCCTCCATGCTTCCTGAATGTGACCTTCTGATAACCGAAGCTAATTACGGAGATCCCGGGGATACAAGCTGTTATTTTGATGATGACCTCGCAGGGTTTGAGAATGCCTTCAGGGATAATTCCTCAATTGCTTTTGGAGCCTATGCATTTGGCAAGGCCCAGAGAGCGGTAGAACTGCTTCGGGGATTTGGTTATCAGGGAACAATAGAGATGGAAGAGCAATCTCTTTCATTGACCCGTACTCTTCTTGAGGATGCCGGGGAACTTACCTGTCTTGGGGATGGCTGTGAGGATTGTATAAGTATCGTTCCTCCATGGGATCTGGATAAACTGCCTTCTCATATCACTAAATATGTGATGACCGGACGCAGCGATTACCGATATCCTGCAATCCAGATAAGTGACCACCTGGATGCCCGGGGACTTGTTACGATGGTAAAAGACATTGATCCTGAATTTACAGTTGTCTATCATCCCAATGGACATCGCCCCGGAAGATTTGCAAAACACCTTTGCTCTATCGGTTTTAATGCACTTTCCATTGACATGATCAATAATGTGTTGAGCAATGAATTTGTGTAATATCCTTCCGGCAGGATAAACATTTATATAAGTATTGGTTTTTATAGTACCCACATCCAAGTTGTACCAGGAGATCAGATCAATTGTCAAAATCATCCAGTAAAAAGCAATCAGTGCCCGTTCCTGTCAAGGAATCCGCTGATGATGCACAACCAGCTCCTACCTCATCCGGTTCCGGTAAGTTCTCATTTAAAGTGAGAACTCCTGAAGAAAGGAAAAAAGCTCACATGGAGGGAATCATCAAAACGGCAGTTGCAGCTATTATCGGTGTAATAGCAGGTATACTCGCCTACATACAGCTTGGTGTCGGTGATGCCCTGACCACTGGGTATGAGTGGTATGTTGTCATGATGTTCATAGTTGGTATTTCCTTCTATGTAATGAAATTCTCCTTTCCCCTCTTCAAGATAAAGGTGAAGGAATTCGGCTTTAAGGACTGGTTCTATGTTGAGTTCATCGTTATAGATTTCTGTCTTGTGACATGGACGCTGCTCCTTAATTGATCTTCTCTTTTTCCATTTACTTTATTTCACTGACAGGGATTTTACATGCGAATAGCCATATTGAACAAAGACAGATGTCAGCCAAGACGTTGTAGTCATGAATGTGAAAAGTACTGTCCTCGTGTAAGAACCGGGGACGAGACCATTGTTTTCGGAGACGACGGTAAGCCACTGGTGTCCGAAGAACTTTGCGTAGGGTGTGGAATATGCGTCCACAAGTGTCCTTTTGAAGCTATAATGATTATCGGTCTTCCCGAAGCTCTCACAGAACCAACCCACAGATACGGACCCAATGGATTTGCCCTCTACGGTCTCCCGACCCCTCAGGTCGGAAGGGTCACCGGTATCCTCGGACCCAATGGTATCGGTAAAAGTACGGCAGTCCAGATACTTTCAGGTAACCTTCTGCCAAATTTCTCACAGGAAAGTGGTACCTGGGATAGGGTGCTTGAGCATTATTCGGGAACAGCCCTCTATGACTATTTCAGTGATGTGGCAGACGGTAACATCAAAGTTTCCCAGAAGCCCCAATATGTGGACATGATCCCCAAGGCTTTCAAGGGTAAGACCAGTGAGCTTCTCGACAAGACCGATGAAAGAGGCAAACTCCCTGAACTGATAGAACGACTCAACCTTTCACATGTCCTTGATCACAAGATCACAGAACTCAGTGGCGGTGAACTCCAGAGGGTAGCTATTGCCGCATGTGCAGCAAAGGATGCAGATTTCTACTTCTTCGATGAGATAAGTCCTTATCTGGATATTTACCAGCGTATCAACTCAGCGCAGCTCATACAGGAAATTGCAGAAGATAAAGCCGTACTCGTTGTAGAGCACGACCTTGCAATACTTGACATGCTTGCCGATGTTGTACACATTGCCTACGGTGAGCCCGGTGGATATGGTGTGATAACCCATCCAAAGGGTGTGCGTATTGCCATTAACCAGTACCTTAAGGGTTACCTGCCTGAAGAGAACGTGCGTGTACGTCCCGAAGCCATCAAGTTCGAGGTTCATCCTCCAAGAGTGGGAACGGATATCAGTACCCTTGTGGACTATGATGCCTTCTCCAAAAAATATGGTGATGCTTTCTCCCTCTCAACCGATGGCGGCTCACTAAAGCAAGGAGAGGTTCTCGGAATTGTGGGTCCGAATGGTATCGGTAAATCCACATTTGTAAAGATACTTGCAGGAGAGGTGCAGCCCGATGAGGGTGAACTTGACCTTAATATCAAGATATCATACAAGCCTCAGTACATCAAGGCTGATACAGCTGTTCCCGTGCGATATTTCCTGCGTGGTGTGTCCAGCAGGTTCGACAGCAGTTACTATCAGTCAGAGATTGCCGTACCTCTGCAGATAGAAAGGCTTTATGACCACCTGATAACAGAGCTCAGTGGTGGAGAACTCCAGAGGGTAGCCATTGCAGCATGTCTTTCCCAGGATGCTGATATGTATATTCTTGACGAACCAAGTGCTCACCTTGACGTAGAACAGCGTTCAATGGCGACAAAAGTCATCAAGAGGTTTGCAGAGAACAACCGTAAGACTGCAATGGTCGTTGACCACGATATCTATATGATAGACATGCTGAGCGAGCGCCTCATAGTATTTGAGGGTGAACCTGCAGTTTACGGTAAAGCACACCGGCCTTTAAGCATGCAGGATGGTATGAACAAGTTCCTGGCAAACCTTGGTATTACATTCAGGCGTGATGAGGATACTTCCCGTCCAAGGGTAAACAAACCGAATTCAAGACTTGACAGGGAACAAAAAACCAGAGGGGAATATTACTACCATAATATCATGGATGAGTAAATTCTCATCTCTTTTTCTTTTTCGCTCTTACTTTTCATCAGGAAAGCTCTTTTTCCAGCACCAGGTAAAACTCTTCAGCTGCATGCTTTTCCTGCCAGGGGTAATGTCCGCAGTTTTCCAGCAGGATGAACCTGAAGTCCCTGACAACCTTTGAAAGAGGTTCTTTGACTCCTTCAAATGGATGTGGGTCATGATTGCCGTGAATTGCAACCACCGGACACCTTATATCTTCTCCCATGCTGAGCAGTTTACCACTCTTTCTCAAATAACTGGCTTCGTTCCATATGCTTTTATTGACATCATGCCGAAACCCTGCATACACTCCTTCATAAGGCACAAGATCAAAGGAATCGGCAGCCGAGATAAGTTTTCCGAATTTTGCAAAGACATGGTTTTTGTTTGCAACAGATGGGTCACTCATACTTGAGCTAAGGCGAAGGTACTCTCCTATCTCGCTTTCACTCATGCGGTCAAGTCGTGTTTTCATAATTGCAGAGGCATATCTTTCTTCAAATGGTCCGCTTGCAACAAGTATCAGCTTTTTTACATAGGAAGGGTAACGTGCAGCAAGGATAAAGGAAAGCCATGCGCCCCAGGAATGCCCCACCAATGAAACAGGCAGTTTCCCCTGTTTCTTCAGTATCTTTCTTAGTTCACTGACCTGTCCATCGATGCTCATTGATGTCTGAAGCGGTTCCAGGACACCATTTTTATCCGATAATCCCCTTGCAAGCTCTGCCACGGTTCCGGGTGCTCCGGGACCTCCGTGGATAACTGCGACATTATATGGTGATGTTCCGTATTTTCGTGGGTTTGAATTCATATTCTTATCTCTGGAATTCCTGGCATGTCATACTTCATATCTCATTCATGGATTAAAATGGATATGCTTATATATTATATATCTTTAAATATATTGATATAAAAGTCAAGGTTAATGGGCCTTGATTCTGTTTTTATATGGATGTGGTATCATAGTAGAAACAAAATTCTATAACAATATGACTGTCCTTGACAGTGTTAATAAAGGTAACTTTAAAGCAGAGGTTCTCCAGTACAACTCTCTAACCGGCAGCAAGGACCCAGCTCTTGCAAAGACCCTGTTTCACATACAGAAATCAGGCATGGCTCTTAAACAGGTAAAAATAACCCTTAATGACAGTGGTGTTATAGTTGAACCCGGTGCTCTTTATTTCCAGAAAGGTAACATCACATGTGATGCCAATATCGGTGGTGTTGGTGGTCTTGCAAAGAAAATGATAAAGAACAAACTTACAAACGAGTCAACTTTCAATCCTCTCTACAGGGGAACAGGTGAAGTATTCCTTGAACCCGGTTTCGGTCATTACCTTATAGTGACTCTGGATGGTGGTTCTATCGTTGTTGACAAAGGTGCGTTCTACTGTGCCGAATCAACGCTTGAGGTCGGTGTGGCAACCCAGAAGAGCCTTACAGGAGGGCTATTGGGTGGAGAAGGCTGGTTCCAGACAAAGATCAGTGGTACAGGTATATGTATTCTGGAAAGTCCGGTGCCAATGGTGGAGATATTGAAAATCAATCTCGATAACGAGAGGCTTCAGGTTGACGGAAGCATTGCCCTGTTAAGGTCTGATTCAGTGAAGTTCACTGTAGAGAGGTCCGGGAAAGGTATTGCAGGCAAACTAACATCCGGGGAAGGTCTCCTGCAGACATTTGAAGGGACCGGTACTGTATGGATAACACCAACACAGCCTGTTTACAATGCTATTGCTTATGGTGGTGTTTCATCTCTGACTGCTGCACCCTACAACAATTCTGCATAAAGGGGCCTTAGGCTCCTTTATTTTTCATTCAGTACTAATTCTTAGTTCCGGTTTGGTAATTTCTGGCAAAGTTAAAAGCCTGATATACATTATACAGCCAGAAAATGCCCAGTATCAGTATAGGAAACAGGAGATATGCCGCAACTATCAGTATAAAGGCAATTACAAAATAGTAAGAACCTCTGCTGAAGTCTCCGTTGTACATCTGTCCAAGTCCCGGGAATATCAGGGAATAGAGTGCAGACTTCCAGGGTAAGGGCTTATGTTCTTCATCTTCCTCTACTTCTATAACATACTTTTCTTCTTCATATGTCAGGATGACTCCCCCATCATCATGTAAAAGGATATAGTTCCCTTTGCATAACAAGTTTGCCAGATATTAATTACGTTTCAAAAGTACTTCTTTTGCTTTTCCAATCGCAGAAGACGTATTTTGAAGAACATTTACAGAAGCTTCCCTGCTCTGTCCATTATCCATCTTTCCTTTTTTCATCTTTGTACCCCTTGCCAGATACCATGTAAGGAAGTCAGTATACAGGATTATTCCAATAAGAGTGGACCAGAGCATTAACAATATGTGGAAATTGTTTATAGGTACAAGTCCGTTTGCAAGGAGCATATGTCTGTATGAAAGGAAAGCGATTGATGTCCCTGGCATTAAGAAAATAAAAAAAAGGGGTGTCAGGAACAGAACAACAAGTGCAAATCTGGATGACAGGTTGATCAGGATAAAAAGTACTACCGCGGCAAATAACGTAAAAAGCATGCCAGATCCTATTAAAGCCAGAATTCCCATAGTCTTTTTCTCCAGTCGGTTTATTACTCTACTTGTATACTCTGATAATATATAAATATGCAAAGGCAGGTATGGCCGCAATTAGCAGGAACAGGCTGATAAACGAAGATGTCAAAAACCCGGCTGCTTCCACTCTTGTGATCCCTGCCTCCGTCGTTATTGTAGTCTCATCACTATTCTCAAAGGAGTTATCATATAACTCATTGTAGCTGCCTTCTTCAATATGGTCATCATATTCTACAAGCGCATCATCAATGTAGAGGAAAGGTTCGGCTGAAACAATGCTCTCTTTCTTCCCCTCTTCATCCGTAATGCTCAGTTCGGTCTGCGGGAGGTAGTATTCTCCTGCTCTTTCTGCCCGGACAATGTAAGTGAATTCCAGTTTCTCTCCTGCTTCCAGTGTTCCGTCCCATTCACTATCCCCTTCAATGAAAGTGACTTCATCAGGGATGCTTTCCCTGAACAATGCTTTAAAATTACTGTCACCTTCATTGCTGATTACGATAATGATATCTATCTCCTCGCCTGCAAGCATATAACTGGAACTGAGCTTTTTTTCCACAGTGACCTTTGAACCACTTACATGGAATGTCTGGTCAATTGTTTCAGATTCCAGTGTGTATGTCTCGCCACCATCTTTCCATGCAACTGCCGCAGGCATGAATTTAAAATCTCCCGGTTCCGTAGGTGAAACAAAGTATTCTATTGTCTCGTTACTCCCGGCATCAAGCAACATAGTCCATTCGATATTTTCCATATCATTGGGGATAAAAGATTCTGGCAACTCATCTGTAACTGTAACAGCTGTCTGGAAATTTGCCTTATTCCGGAGTGTTATAATTATCTGGAAGTATTGTTCCGTTCCGAATTCTGGGGTTTCAGATGCTTTTTCCCTGGAAATTATCTCTTTTTCGATTGATATATATGGTTTGACATTAACTTCGGTTGCTGTTTCGCTATTGTATTCGTTTCCCCTGTAGTCGTAACCCTGTACTTTTGTTACGATAGTTATGTTCTTACCCATGGGCTCGATTTCAGGTCTTACTTTGATAATGAACTTTTTTTGTTTTCCGGATTCGAGTATGGAATATTGTTGACTTCCCCCGTCAACCTTACCATCATCACATTCTGTAGTGAGTATCATTCCATGAAGTGGTATTGTGCCATTGTTTGTGACCAGAAGTTCATATTCCACATACTCGTCCGGCTCATAAGCATCTTTTACGTCAGCGGAATCTATTTTTATATCAGGGGAACCGGGCTTTAATGTTTCTATGAACACTTCTTTCGTATCCTTCTTCAGGTACACGACATTTATCATGAACTCATCAGAGAATTTCTGATAATCTCCTGAATTATAGGTTTCTTCTGACCTGGTTCCATCATACTCGACTGATATAAGTGCCCCGTCTTCATTCACGTCTTTCAGGCTGATCTTATATTCATCTCCTGTCAGCGTATCACCAATTTTGAATGAGGTTTTGGGGATGTCAGTGACCCATACAAGCTCTGATTTTTGTTTGTATATTTCCAGGGAGACCTTCTCCTGGTTAATGGCAAGTACATCGATCCTGAGTTCGTTGTCATAAATATGTTCATTGTTCAATCCGGTATCAACCTGAAAAGCCTCTTTAAAAACAGAATTACTGTATACCAGCAAAGTAGCCGAAGGTTCATTACCAACATTTATGTCATGTACTTTGATACTGAAACCTTCCAGGTATGCTCTTTCACCAATCCCCAGTTCGTAGGAACCCTGGAATATCCATATGTTCTCCTCACGAATCCCATAAGCACTTGCAGGTGCTATGAGAATTAGCAGGAGTATGCTTAAGGAAAGAAGCTTTTTTGTTGGCATCAATATCATCTATGTATTTGTATGTTTTAAATGTTATTTGAATCTCTCTTAACAGTCATTACCATTGAAGCGTAAAGGAAAAGTGCCACAAGTATATACATGCCCATCCATGTCCAGGTTTCCAGTGCACCTATACTTTCTATGGAAAGGCGGGTGACCATATTCAGCGGAGAGTTCGTGAACAGGTATGAGGACATGAACAGAAAGATGAGGATAAGAGAATATAGTAACTGAGCAACTCCTCTTTCCCTGAACAGGACTGCAATTATTGCGCTTGCAAGTACCAGTATGAAGGAAATGATTGTCACAAGCAGTAATATCTCAAGTGGATTATGTATCGATACCCTGTTCATTGATAACAGTAACATCCATACAAATGATTGTACTGGAACTATCAATGTTGCAAGTATCACTTTTCCGTTGACGATATCAAGCATTGATGCCGGTGACACAAGGAGCATATCCATGGTCTTGCGTTCGTATTCCTCGGTAATGAAATCAACTATCAGCCCCCCTGATATGAATGCAGGGGTGAATACCAGCAATGGGAGAAGTGCTACATATATGAATTCAAAGTATGTGGAAGAGGTTCTGATACCCCTTTCTATGATGTTGAAATCAATAGGTGTATATCCGGGCAATCTCTGCGTCCTTACATCTCTTACGCTCTGCTCGTACTTCTCAAGGGGTTCCTTTAGCTGTAGAGAAACAACGGTTGCCTGAATTTCCGATTTTGGCAGGTATATATCCACGTTTAGCAGATCCGTTCCGGTAGACGTACCTAACGGAGTCACGATGATCGCATCGAGTTTGTGGTCGTAGAAGTCCGTATACGCTAACTGGAAATCATTGTAAAGATATGTCTTGATATTGCTTTCCTGTAATATCCTGTAAAGTTCGTCATCCTGGGTTCCGACCACAGCAATGGAAGTTCCCTCCAGTTCCATACTTCCCAGTGTGCTGGGGTCATAGAATGAAGTAAGCCCGATAACCAGGAAGGTTGCGAATGATGCTATGAAAAGCTGGATTATAATGGCAAGTATGAATGTTTTTTCTCTCATCAGCTCTTTGAATTCCTTTTTGGCTATGGTCTTCATTTTGCTGCATGAATTTGCGTTTTTCCTCAAAAGAGCAACCCCCTCAGGATCATTATGTTATACAAGCTGTGGAACAGGGTTGCAAGCACTACGGCTGCCACATAATAACGTGGTCCTTTCCTGTACATTACCAGTGAACTGATGAGAACTGTTGTGATATGCAGGAACAATGGTATCAATAGCAAAGTTCCCATTGTCATTACTGAACCGAAGGCTGAACTTGCAATTGGTGCCAGTGTCAGGACAGCAACGGCTTTTTCGCCTACGAAGAATCCTGCACCGGACAGTATGGAATACTTGATCGCATTCCTGAGTGTGATATCTGCCAGTTTCCTTTTGAAAAGCGTGTAAATTCCTATTGATTTTACCAGTTCTTCTGCCATTGCAGATAGCAGGACCATGGCTATTATCGAGTATGGTACAGGCAGATTGAAAAGCATGACTATGAGCATCAATTGTGCCATATATACAAAAGGAATGAATATGACGCTGAGCAGGAACACAGAGCCATACGGATATGAAAGGAACAGTTCGAAGCAGTCAATTATTTTTGCACTTATGGATTTTTGTGTGAACAGGTCCTCTTCCCTGAAAATGAAGGTTCCAAAGGCATACACTGAGATAGCTACAAAGTAGAATGGGAGAGTTGAGAAAAGATATGTATTTGTCATGAGTTCCTGGTTCTCAATAAGCCTGACTATGAGCGTTATCGGGGAAATGGAACTTATGGCATGGATGTTTGCAAACATTGCAGGGAAGAACAGGTATCCTGATATGATTACAGACAGGAATACGCTTGCAAACGTCAGTTCCTTGAAGCTCCTTGAAAGTATTGCACTGTAGAATGAAAGTGCAAAGAAGAGAAGGACTACCGGGAATATGGCTGCAAGCACAAGAAATACTCTCTCAACGTCTGCAAAAGTTGAAGGTATGCCGATTATGTATAGGGTGATCGCTGTCTGGATGGCCATTGTGATGAAAAGATATGGAACCGTTTTCCCGATCACAACATCTATTCCGCGCAATGGTGCAGCGAGTACAAGCTCTCCTTTCCTATTGGTTCGCTCATCCATCAGGCTGGTTGAGTAGAACTGTGAGATGAAGTAGATCGGGAATATGAACAGGAATGCGTAAAGTATGGCTGTGAATGGTATGGGTGGTGAGAAGTTAGAAGGCGTGGCTATTGTCTGCCTCTCAAAGAAGGTATTTCCTTCCATGGCATCAAGAGCTGCAATATCTTCCGGTGAGATCGTTGATGATCCGGTTCTGAGTGACCCACTGCCTCCTTGCCCGGTTGTACCGTCAGCTCCAGGTACGTCCTGAAAACCTGCAGATCCATTTGCCCCTCTTCTGATGCTGTCTACTGTTTCTTCAGTCCCTGCCAGCTGGAACGTCTGGGGCCTTTCAAGGTCATGGACGGTGACCCATACCGGGTGGCTATTGTTAATGTCATTATATGAAGTGAGCACCAGTTCGCGATATGTTTTAAATGTGCTATCTAATGAATCACCTGCCGCAGCAGCTTTTCGCGTATCTCCGAGGTAGACATTATTTCCTATGATCGCCATATCTGCACCAACTTCATAATAGCTGCTTGCAGTGAATCTGTCTACCATAACATAGTCGAATCTCTGGTCGGTTGCGACAATAGGCTGGACTTCAGGCTGTGAAATAGCTACAAGATATATTTTCTGGTTCATGCTCATCCCTGTCTGGGATGCGGCGTAAGAGGCAACAATTACCAGTATCAAAGATAATGTGAGCATGATCATCGATCGTGCATCGAATTTGAGTTTGGACCTTAGGAGCTCCCATTTTGCAATAGTGAACCAACTTGGCATAATCATTTTATCATGTGTTTATTATATTAATAGATATTTCATAAATCGTGTTTTAATTAAAAAAGATTATATGTAGGCAGTCATTGATAATAATTGGATATTTCATAATAACATTTAGGAGTGGTAGAATGGCAGATATTTTAGCTCAAACTATACCATACACAACAATAACACTGGCAAATATAGTATTTGCACTGGTCATCCTGGTTGCAGGTCTTCTGGTTGCAGGAGTTCTTTCCGGTATGTTCAGAAATGGTCTGAAAAAGACAAAACTTCCCGAACTTGTAATTGAATTCCTTGTTCGTTTCCTGCGGGCATTGCTCTATGTTGGAGTATTGCTTGCAGTTGTAAGCACCCTTGGAGCCGACATAAGCTCTGTGGTCGTAGGTCTTTCAGCAGTCATTGGATTGGTGCTTGGTTTTGGCATGCAGGATTCACTGAACAATCTGGCAGCAGGTGTCTGGATAGCATCCCTGAGACCTCTTGACAAAGGCGAGTATGTCACTGTAAGCGGTCTTTCAGGTACAGTTCATGCAGTAGGTATCATGGCAACGGAACTCCTGACCCCTGATAACCAGTTCATTACATTACCGAATAAACTTGTATGGGGCAGTCCGATAGTCAATGCAACCCGCATGCCTACGCGCAGGGTATCGGTGGATGTAGGTGTAGCTTATGCAACAGAGATCCCTAAAGCTGTTGAGGTGGCCATGGCTGTTATCAAGCAACATGCCCTTGTACTTGCGGACCCTGCGCCGGCAGTTGTCACTACTGAACTGGCAGACTCATCTGTGAACCTGCAGTTGCGTGCATGGGTGAATACAGCTGATTTCTGGGCTGTTAAAAATGACCTTACCATTGCTATACATGCAGCATTCGAGAGGGAGGATATTGAGATTCCATTCCCACAGCTGGATGTACACATGTACAAAATCTAGGTAAAATACAGGCATAGTTGTCTTTCAACTATGCTTTCCTTCTTTCTATAACATTGTTTATATATAGTGAATCATATTGTGCTATTGTGGAACCTGGCATAATCGAAGTTAACGGCCTGCGGAAAGAATACGGCGATTTCGTTGCTGTTGATAACCTTTCTTTTTCAGTTGCCAAAGGACAGATATTCGGGATAGTCGGTCCCAACGGTGCCGGTAAGACCACCACACTAAAAATGCTCAGCAGTCTTGTCAGACCAAGTTCCGGTAGTATCTACATGAAAGGGCTCGATATTTCCAGAGACGCTGTTGCTATAAAATCATTCCTTGGATTCCTTCCTGAAGAGTCACCTCTCTACGAGGGCATGGGTGTAGAGGACTATCTCATGTTCTTCTCCGAACTATACTGCATCCCAAAGGACCGTGCAAAAAAAAGGATACGTGAACTTCTTTTTGATATGTCCCTCAATGCTGATGGAAAGAAGATAGGTGATCTTTCAAAAGGTATGAAACGAAAAGTAGCCATAGCCCGTTCTCTAATCAATGACCCTGACATCCTGATATACGATGAACCGGCATCGGGCCTGGATCCCATGACTTCCCGGTATATTACTGATTACGTGCGCTCGTTGAAACAATCAGGAAAGACAATTATATTCAGTGCTCACAATCTTTTCCAGGTAGAAAGTCTCTGTGACCGGATACTTATTCTCAAATCGGGTAAGCTGGTAACACTTGGCACTGCTGAGGAAATAAGAAAAGAGTATGGTAAGATCCAGTACCGCCTTGAGTTCAAGGTAGATGATGTTGAAGAATATGTCATTTCCGAAGTCAGGAATGTGGATGACAACTATGTCGTTACAACCAACGATATCGATGTGGTCAACCAGACTACCAAATGGGTTGCTTCCAAAGGTGGGGATATAGTGGAGATGCGTACAATTGTGCCTTCTCTTGAGGAAATATTCCTCGAAATAATGGGTGTTGAGCTTTTCGTAGACTGATTTTTCTTAAATATGGTATATTCAGAAGAATGCTTTTTTATAGGATTGTTGCATATGCAACAATTGCTAACGCAACTAATTGGTGATAGTCCTGCTAGATCCTGTTAAACATGAAAACCCCTGTAGCATTAAAAAGCATGAATCCATAGGCCGGGATATATCCCACCTTTTCAGGTCGATAAACATATATCTTTCAAAAGAGCTGGAGCCATATGGCATTGGAAGTGGACAGTTCCCTTTTTTTAAGCTTTTGATTCATCATGAAGGAGTGAGTCAGGAATCGCTTGCAAGTTCATTGAAATATGATCGTGCAACTATCACCCGTTCTGTGAACAAGCTCGAAGAAATGGGCTATGTTACAAGGAAAAGAGATCCTTATGACAAACGTGCTTATTGTGTGTATCTTACCGACAAAGGGCGTGAAATGAAGCCTGTGTTGATCTGTATTACTTCTAGGATCAATGATGTGCTTTTGTGTGGTTTTAGCGATGAAGAAAAGGCGATGTTCATTTCCATGATGGAAAAGGCTGCCAAAAACATTGCATCTGAAAACGAAATGAGGAAGGCTTCAAATGAATAATACTGCAAATGATGAAAAAGTGGTTCCTGCATTAGGGGCACAAAGGACGACCTCAGGTATGAAAGCCCTGTTGGGTGACCCAAAAAAAGCTATGATGAAACTGGCACTACCAATGATGCTTGGTATGTCTGTTCAGACATTGTATAATCTGGTAGATACTTTCTGGGTTTCCGGCCTCGGTTCAGATGCTCTTGCAGCAGTTGGTTTTGTATTCCCTTTCTTCTTTGTGATCATTGCACTTTCAAACGGTCTGGGAGTTGGGGCTGGTTCAGCCATATCCCGAAGGCTTGGTTCAAAGGATAAAACAGGGGCGGATAATGTTGCAGTTCATACGATGATCCTTATGCTTTTGCTGGCAGCAGCTTTCACAATACCGCTTTACATATTTGCAGAACCTATCTTTATTCTCATTGGTGCGGGAAAAACAACTGCAATGGCAACTTCATACGGTCGTGTTATTTTTGGTGGTAGTATTCTATTGTTCTTCACCAATGTTGCAAATGCGATCCTTCGTAGCGAGGGCGATACTAAAAGGGCTATGAATGCCATAATATTCGGCTCTATCCTGAATATGATCCTCGATCCTATCTTTATATATCAGTTGGACATGGGTGTCTCCGGTGCGGCGTGGGCTACTGTGCTATCGATGGGTGTGACCGCAGTCATGATGTCCAGCTGGCTGTTCTTTAAAAAAGACACTTATCTATCCTTTGATTTCAAAGATTTCAGTTTTGAGAAGGATATTCTCCGGGATATATTCAAGGTTGGCATCCCTGCTTCGGTACAGCAATCATCCATGGCTTTGATGATGCTTGTGATGAATGTGATTATAATAGCTGTCAGCGATACTGATGGGGTGGCTGTTTATACTGTTGGATGGCGTGTTGTGACCATTGCCATAGCTCCTCTCATTGGTATTTCCACAGCTGTGGTTACCATGACCGGCTTTGCATATGGTGAAGGTTCATACGATAAAGTATCCTTTTCCCATATATATTCCATGAAGGTAGGTGTTCTTGTAGAGACTGGAATTGCTCTTATGACCTTTATCTTTGCTCCGCAGATCGCATTAGTATTCACATATTCAGAAAGTGCTGCGCATATTACCGATGACCTTATACTGTTTCTCAGGATCATATGCCTATTCTACCCAATGGTCTCTCTCGGGATGCTCTCTTCTTCTCTTTTCCAGGGAGTGGGCAAGGGCATGAACGCCCTTATTGCAACCATTTTGCGTGCAGTGATATTCGTACCAGTGTTTGCTGTATTCTTTGCCTTTAACCTGGACAAAGGGCTTGTAGGTGTCTGGTGGGGAATGGTGATCGGTAATTTGATGGGTTCAATGTTCATCTTTGTGTGGGCAAGAGTTTACGTAGGAAAATTATTGAAGACGGGGAGCCCACTAGACATTCCTCATAAGTTACCAGACCATGAGGAATTAAGGGTATGATACTTCTTCCCGGAGTCTTCTTTTTTTATTTTTAGCAATAGTGGATTGCCTGTTATTTCGCTACATTTCAAAAGATATTTAATGTACACAGGGATATATTCAATAATATCCTGTGTATCCCATCTTTCTATTTTATGGATACTACATCGAACAGGTAACAAATGATATGGAGATCTCCATGGCAGCCAGGTCCAGTAAAATAACAGATCAGAAGACTGATCATGAATCCTCAAAAGAAAGTACAGTGGAAGAAGGAGCACTTCTTTTTGAGACTACAGGTAAAGAGAAAGTATACAGGTATAAGGATTCTATTTTGCTAAGTCTGCCCGAGGGGAGAAACACTCTCACGACATCGTGGTTGAATGGCGGGTATAGGGAAGGCCTGAGGGCAATTTTCAATCACAGGGTTCCAAAAGGAAAACATGCCCCAAAAGACCTGGATGGTGGCAGCATTCCTGCTTACCTGTCCATCCTGGCAAAGAGACTGGGCGCTGATCCTGACACTGCCTCAGGTTTGCTCACAGCTGCAAATATGGACAATGTTTCGATCGTGACAAGATCTTTCCGGGGTGTGGAGGTAACGGCTGTCATGACCGCGGGCATTGAGGTAAATGGTGGGCGTGTCGGTGACCCTGCATCATATTATCAGGAGGATGGTTCCCACCAGTTCATTCAGGGCACTATAAACACTATGCTGATAATAGGTGCAAACCTCCCTCCGTATACTATGACCAGAGCTGTCATCACAGCTACGGAAGCTAAGACTGCAGCTTTGCAGCAATTGATGGCACCAAGTCGTTATTCCACTGGAATTGCAACCGGTTCAGGAACTGATATGATAGCCGTTGTTGCAGATGGCACAAGTTCCCTTTTACTGACAGATGCAGGTCATCATTCAAAGCTTGGCGAGCTAATAGGTAAAGTTGTGATCGAGTGCACTCTCAAGGCACTTGAAATGCAGTCTGACCTGACACCTCTTTCCCAGAGGGATGTACTTGTGAGACTTGAACGGTTTGGGATAGAAGAGAACCATTACTGGAAAGTGGCATCACATATGGATGGGGATAATCGCAAAGCAGCTTTTTTCAAGACATTAAGGGAAATGTCAAAGAACCCTGTTCTGGTAAGTGCAACAGGTTCTATACTGCATATTGTGGATGAGATCTCATGGGGCCTTGTTCCTGAGACTGCCGGCAGAAAGGTAGCTGTATCTATTATGAAGGGTTTGCCTGAAATGCTTGGTATAGACACTTCCATACCATTTGATGAACTGACTGACGAAAAAGATACGATAATTGAGAATTGGACCCGTGTTACTGCCTGGCTGGCAAAGAACTGTGACCCTGAAGATATTTGTAATTCCAGAACCTGATTCATCAGGAGTGCAAAAATGAAAGAACTGATGAATTTATCTCTTTATGAGAATGACATGAAAATGTTCGACCACGATTGGGGCAAAATACGGAATTTCCTTGTCAGGCATGATCTGGATGGGATAGAACTCTTTGTGGATTCATCCCCTCTTCCTGATGTGCCTGTGGACCTCATAGTAGGTGTACATCTTCCTTACTGGATGGGCAGACACAGGGCATGGGCAGAGCCTTCTGCTTTTTCCCAGGAAATGGAGGAGTTTGAGATGGTTTACGTTTTTGGAGGCAGCAATCGTGAGGAAGTGGTCGATAATTTCAGGCAATCGCTCGAGAATGCCGCACTTCTGGACGCTTCATATGCAGTATTCCATGTTTCTTATGCAGAACTGGAACAGGTCTTTACACGCTGTTTTAATTGTACTGACTATGATGTGCTTGAAACAACTGCGGAGTTCCTGAATGAGGCGGTATCTATTTATCCGAACGGTGAACCTCCGGTCCGTTTATTCTTTGAGAATCTCTGGTGGCCGGGCCTTACATTCCTTAAACCTATGAATGTTGAATACTTTGCCTCTCTTCTTGATTTTGATAACTGGGCTTTCGTGCTGGACACGGGACATCTTATGAATGCTACAATGAAGTGCGAGGATGAGGAATCTTCAATAGGTGTTGTACTGGATCTGCTTTCCACTCATTCAGAGGATTTCATCAAGCGCATTGAAGGCATGCATTTCCATTGCAGCCTGTCAGGGGAGTACATGTGTAGTTCTATCGGAAAAGAACTTCCTGCAGGTTTTGACGATATGCCTTTCCATGAACGTTTGTTGTCTGCTATGGAAATCCTTGAACAGATGGATCATCACATGCCCTTCACAAGTGAACGGTGCTCGCAAATAGTTGATTTCGTGTCTCCTGATTTCCTTACACATGAATTTGTTTCAAATGATCTGCGCTCCCTTGATGAGAAGCTCTCTGCACAGAAGCGGGCGTTACATAGCTGAATCTATCGCTCTGTTATTATCCAAGTTATTGTGCCCGGTTTGTATTATTTGTCGAGTTATCAGGATAATAGTCTGTTTAATGAGCTGTTTATGTAGAAAAGTATATATTGAACTCTCCAATAACTGCTATATATGAGCACTCTCGATAACAATGATTCCGAGAATCCGGAGCATATGGACCGTTTGAAACTGTTCAGTGCACTCGGTAGTGAAACCAGACTCAGGATGCTGCAAAAGCTTACTGAGGGTGAAATGCATATATCCGAACTTGCAAGGGAACTGAGCATTTCTGTTCCTGTTGCTGCAAAGCATGCAAATATACTTGAAGCTGCTGACCTTATACAGCGTAAGGTCTATGGTAAAACGCATGTTCTGCAATTGAACAATAAGAATATTTTCAATGCGCTGGATATATTTGCACCTTCCAGGACAGTCGAAGTTCAAAAGGGTGCCACGCTTCTGGAAGCACTTAAAAAAGCTGCAGTAGTGGAAGTGAAAAATGTTCACGGTCAGGACAACATTGTTTCCACAAATGGTGAAGACGGTTTCTTTATCTACGAGGTTGACGGTGAGTTCTCTGATCAGAATGTCAATGAGTTCAGATTTGACAGGGAAGCAACAGTTCTGTGGAAGAAACTGGAGCCAATAAGCATCTTGAAGGTGAATGTCAAATTCAAAAAAGAATGATTTTCTTTTAGTATTCATCTATTAGTAGGTCTGCTACTATACCTCCATCAATCCCTCCATAATTTTCTTCTTTTTCAATTCCTTTTTTGTTTCTGTTTTTAGGGATGCTTTGACTATGTTCTTCTGGATGAATACTTTCACCCCGCTTGCCAGTTGCTTATATTCATGTCATGCATATTACTCACTGATGATTCAGAGGAATCCTGTTAATGAGCACCATATGACGCTTATGGAAAGGATGAGAGTATTGTCCGAAGGCACCAAGTATGATAGTTGCAACCAAAGTGCAGTCTGTCATGCTTTTGGGCCTGATGGCCGCTGCATACAACTCTACAAGACTTTGATGACAAACTCGTGTTCCGGGGAGTGCACGTATTGTCCTAACAGGTGTGGGAGGGATTCTGTACGTGCATCATTAAGTCCTGAGGAAATTGTAAAGATCACATGGTCTTTCTACAGAAGAAATGCAATAGAGGGCCTTTTCCTGTCTTCCGGTGTCATGGGAGATTCCGAAAGGACGGCAGAGAAACAGCTGGAGGTTGCGAGACTTCTCAGAGGCCAGGGGTTTACCGGCTACATCCATATCCGTGTGATGCCCGGTACTCCAAAATATCTGCTTGAGGAGATTGCAGATTGTGCAAATAAATTTGGTGTGAATGCTGAGACTACAAGTTCACTGAACTATTCGGAAATATGTCCGAATTTTGATTACCGGAATGATGTGCTTCAGCGTTTACAGTGGACACGGGATCTTATTAACAAAAAAAGGCATGAAGCAGGTTCCAGAGGTCGCATAATTGGTGCTAATGACACCCAGTTCGTTGTAGGGGCCCTGCAGGAATCTGACAGGGAGATCATTGGAACCGTCGAGAAGTTCATGGACCAATATGAATTAAGGAGGCCATATTTCATGAGTTTTGATCCGGTCCCTTTCACACCACTTGAGAATAATGACCCCTCTCCACAGTGGAGAGAAACGAGGCTGTATCAGACCTCTTATCTTTTAAAGGACTATGGTTTGACTGCAAACGATCTTGATCATGTGCTCGATGACAATGGTTTTCTCTGTAATGCTGATCCTAAAATGCTTCTTGCGTCATGTCGCCCGGATATGTTCCCGGTGGACATAAATTCTGCAAGCAGGGAAGAATTGCTCACAGTGCCTGGAATCGGTCCTGTCGGTGCGAACAGGATCATTCAGTCAAGGCCTATTGCATCAGAAAAGGAACTTGCACGCATGGGTGTTGTGTTGGCCCGTGCACGACCATTTATTGAGATCAATGGAAAAAAGCAGACAAATCTTTTTTCTTTTGCAGGGGTGGGTGCATGATCGTAGCTTTCAGGGAAAATGTCGAGGGTGTTCTGCTTGCCTGTGCAGAACTAATAGAAGATCCGAATTGCGACCTTATCTCCGCAAAGGATAAAGATGGGCTGAAACAAAAAATGGATTTCAATGGTGTTGATGAAGTAAAAGTGCTTGGTTTCAGGGGCATTGCAGACACAACAACACTCGTTCGCAACATATTTGGAAAACAGGGGTCAAGGATGTTCCAGCGTGACCCTGATGTTGAAGGGTACATAGCCATGGTATTGAGGCATCGAAGTTCAGCACCTATTGAGCTGGTTCGTTTTCTATGTTCCTGTAAAGATAATGTTGGTCTTCTTTATTCCGGCAAGAGCGCCACCGGCAAGAAATACTACAACTTCATGCGTGATGTCACTCGTTCATATCATCGTTTATGCATGTTTTCCCGTCCCTATTTTGTAAATGGAGTACTGTCTGTTAAAGTCGATTCACCACACCAGGTAGGGGATATGTTCTGTCGCTGGCTTGCAAGGAAGAACCCCGACCTTCCTGTTTCAGTTATTGAAGGAGAAATTGCCTGGATAGGTAATGGCAGACACGTAGGTCTTGAGCATTTCACAAAGGTTCCATCTTCATTGGCAGGAAGTCTGGAGTTCTCCGATGCACGGGATGAGGTCGACGATATGTGGGATATGTATTATGATTCCCAGATGATCCCTAACCGGAGAAACAAAAGCCATGCTAAAAAACTGCAGCCTAAGGCTTCAGCATCTATGAGCGGGATGTCGGAAAGAGATAGGTACAAAGTTGAACGAGGCATTGCAAACTGCACTCTGGACAATTTCGTATCTTAATTGGAGGTATAATGTTAGCTGAGGTCAGGACTTTACAGGATATTCCCCGCATTGGGGATAAAATGTCAAAACGTTTTGTAGAACATTTTGGTAGTGAGAACCAGGCACTTGATGCTATACTTGCCGGGGACATAGCAAGCATTTCCGAGGTAGAAGGTATTGGGCAGCGTTATGCCATATCCCTGATACAGGACGTAGTTTCCAGGGTTGAAGGGGTAAATGTTTCTGATTTTCTGAGAACCAAGGAGTCAATGGATGTGTATGAGAAATTGCTTGACCTCGTCAAGGAGTTTGCACATACTCGATATTCCAGAGACAAACTGCATATTTTTTTCCCGTATCCATCCACCAAGGTCGAAAAAATAATGAAGGTGCGTGAATCGGTCTCATACTATATGGAAACTGCCAACATACTGGGAGGGGATAAGACTATTGTTGACCTGCTATCAATGGCTGTTCAACTCAATTTTAAACACCAGTGTCCGAAGGTACGTGACAGGGTGATCATAACATCTGACCAGGAAAGTTATGAGTATGCAAGAAAACGTTTTGCAGGATTGATAGATGTAAATTTTGCACGTTCTCTTTCCGAATTCATTGATGTTTCCAGAGGCTTTTCCCAGGTTATCGTCGTGGGCGATGATTACCTTTCATTCGATCTCCCGGAAGATGTGGAGCCGGAGTTCTTTTCTGACCTGCAGGAAATGGATGATTTCAAGATTATACCTGAAAAGGAAATAGTTGCATTTTCCAAAAATCTCAAGTCACTGGAATCTTCTATTAAAGTGATAAGGCTGCTTCGTTCCAAGGGAATTGATTTTTTTGACAGGATGGACGACGATAAACTTGAGCTGCTTGCTTCCACGCTGGCTCTGATCGATGAGAATGGTGATATTGCTCATGGTACGGACGAAGAGGTGGATAGGGTTTCTGATGCTATGGATAAGCTTAGTTCAACCGTTGCAGAAACAGTCCGCATTTTAAATGGTAATCTGAATTCCTGTCTTGAAAATAGTCAGATGACCCTCAGTGGACAGGATATGCTGAAGGTGATGAACGGCTCAATTGAGTTGAAAGAGATACTTGGTAAGAAACTGCACAAGAGTTATCATTCTATTGTTAAGGAAGCTGCGGACAGGATATGCAATGAACTTCAGCTTGAGAGGAAGGAACGATTGTTGGTTGATTCTCTTTTCCCGGAAGAGATAATGCATCCTGTTGAAGCAGACGTTGATAAACTCAATGCTTTAAAGCAACACCTGAATACAAAAGCTCTTAAAAGAAAATTCAATCACAAACGTGAGGTTTCCCGCATATTATCTTCCTACAGGGAAATCGTTAAGGAGATGGTTCGTGAAGTACTCGATTTTGATGTGGGATTTGCCATTGGTTCTTTTGCCCGTGAATACGGTCTTGTAATGCCGGAAATTATAGACAAAACCGGTGTCGGCTTTAAGGATGGAAGGAATCTTTTTCTGTTATCCCGGCATGGTGATGTGGTACCTATTGACTATTCGGTGGGGGAGAACAGTCTTAGTCCCAAAGATGAAGGTAGCAGGGTTGTGCTTTTGAGTGGTGTGAATTCAGGAGGTAAGACTTCGCTTCTGGAACTTCTTGCCCAGAGCATCATCCTTGCGCACATGGGATTCCCTGTTCCTGCGCAGCATATGGAACTGTCCCTTACTGAGTCGATGTACTACTTTGCCAAATCCAAAGGCACGCTGGATGCAGGTGCATTCGAAACGACTCTTACTGAGTTTTCCGTGGTGGCTGATGATTCTGCAAAATTTGTGCTGGCTGATGAACTTGAATCAATCACGGAACCGGGTGCATCTGCAAAGATAATGGCTGGTATTCTCGAAGTGCTGACTGAGAACAATAGTACCATGTCTATATTTGTATCACATCTTTCAGAGCAGATAATGGAGAACACGACCTGTGATATCAGGGTTGACGGAATAGAGGCAAGTGGGCTGGATGCTGACTTGAATCTAATAGTGGACAGAAGTCCTCGCTATAATTATATCGCAAAAAGCACTCCTGAACTGATAGTTGAGAGGCTTTCAAAAAAGACAAAGGGAAAAGAACAGGCCTTCTATGATAAATTGAGAAGTAAATTCCAGTAGGAATGGAACAATACTCCTTAGGTTTAAAGCACTCCTTTAGTGCTTTTAATTCCTTTTCCTTCAATTACCGTAGCTCTTCGAAGAGCATAAGCAAACGCCTTGAAAAGTGCTTCTATCTTGTGGTGGTCATTGTCGCCATAGACATGAGCATGCATATTTGTCTTTGAGTTCTGGGCAACGGCTTCAAAGAAATGAACTACCATTTGTGTGCTGAATTCTCCCACTTTTGGAGCCTTGAACTCTGCATTCATGACAAGATAACTGCGCCCTCCAAGATCAAGGGCCACACTTGCAAGTGCTTCATCCATAGGTATGCGTGCTTCACCGAACCTTGCAATACCGGCTTTATCAGCAAGTGTTTCTGCTATTGCCTGTCCTAGAACGATGCCTGTATCCTCTATAAGGTGGTGATCATCAACTACAAGATCGCCGGTGGCCTTTACAGTGAGATTGAAGTTACCATGTTTTGTGAATGCAGTGAGCATATGGTCAAAGAATCCAACACCGGTGCTAATGTCTGCAATGCCTTCTCCGTCAAGTTCCAGCTCGACGCTGATGTCGGTTTCGCTGGTTTTACGTGATATGTTTGCTTTTCTCATGGGTGCACCTGGTCATTTAATTCTTTTATAAATATTCACTTATAATATTTATTGCTTCTGGAAGTGTGAACTTTCCGGTGTATAATGCACTTCCGACAACAACTGCTTTTGCGCCTGTCTTTTTCAGAGCGATCAGGTCATCAAGGCTTGTAACTCCGCCGGATGCTATTACCGGGATGCTGACCGACTTTACCAGTTCTTCAGTGGGTGTGGTATTGACACCCTGCAACAACCCTTCTGAATCTATATTTGTGAAAAGGATACTTCCGGCTCCGAGTTCTTCAAACTTTATTCCCATTTCAACAGCTGTGAATTGGGATTGTTTTTGCCATCCTTCAATAGACACCTTGCCATTTTTGGAGTCAAGGGCAACGTTGATGTGCTCGCTTCCAAATGCATCTGCAAGCTCTTTGATGAGTTGTGGATTATTTATGGCTGCTGTGCTGAGTATAACTCTGTCAACCCCGAGTTTTAGCAGGTCTGCTGCATTTTCAAAAGAGCGTATTCCTCCGCCGACCTGTATCTCCACTCCATGAGGTTTGAATTCCTTTACTATTTTTTCGATGATAGGTGCATTGTTGCGTTTTCCATCAATGGCACCATCAAGGTCTATGAGGTGTAAGGTCTTTGCACCCTGGGACACCCAGTCTTTGGCTACTGCCACCGGATCATCTATGGAGACCATCTCGCTGCCGGGAACGCCCTGGACAAGCTGTACGCATTTGCCGTTTCTCATATCAACGGCGGGGATAACTTCAAAGTTCATGCTACCTCAGGGCATCATTCTCTCGATAGGCACTACCAGTATGTCTTTGGCACCTGCCTTCTTGAGTTCATCCACTGTGGCAAAGATAGTGCCTGCATCAACAACTGCATGCACTGCAAGTATCGAGTCATCAGATTCAACTTTCATTACCGTGGGACCTGCCATTCCGGGAAGTACTTTCTTGATAGTTTCCAGTGAATCCGCTGGTACATTCATCATCAGGTAACGTTTTCCTTTTGCTCTCAGGACGCTTTCAACAGCGGTTTGAATCTGTCCGATCTTATCGTTATTTTCCTTTGACTTCTTATTTGCAATAAGGTAGACCGATGATGTGAATGCCTTTTCAATCATTTTGAGATGATTGGTGACAAGAGTGGTGCCTGAACTGGATATGTCCACAATGGCATCGGCAATCCCTACGTGAGGGGTCATTTCACATGCACCGCTTACTTTTATTACTTCAATGTTCACTCCCTGATTCTCAAAGTACTTGGCAGTAATATTAGGGAACTCGGTTGCAACGCGCATTCCTTCAAGCTCTTTTGCAGAAGTTATGGGTGAATCTTCAGGTACGGCAAGGACAAGATTTGCACTTCCAAACTTAAGGTCCAGCAGTATCTCTACGTCAGATTCGGTTTCATGTATGAGATCAAGGCCGGTGATGCCCACATCAGCGGCACCATCCTGTACATACTCAGGAATGTCTGCAGCTCTTGCAAACAGGTAAGTGATCTCGGGATCAGTTGTCTTGGCAAAAAGTTTCCTTGTCCCTCCTTCAAGTACAGGCAATCCTGCCTCCTTGAGGAGACTTACGGTTGGGTCATGTAAGCGCCCTTTATTGGGTATTGCAATACGTATCATGGAGATCCTTCTGTGAAATTATAATCAGTATCAATTGAACGTTCTTTGAAAGACTTTTATAGCATATAGACTTCACGCTGAGCTTATATTTCTATTTCTGAATTGAATAAAATCAATTACATTACTCACAGTTATTAACATGGACAGATATTATTATATAGGGTATAATCTCTAGGTATAGCGAAGGATACATAATTAACCTTGATTATCTGTCCTTATCTTTCGTTTGTCTCTTAATTGATATTATTGAGGATTAGTAATGATGCGAAACATCAAAGTTGAACACCTTATTGAAACGCCGGTGGAAAAACAGCAGATAGAACTTGTGGAGAGAAAAGGTGTGGGTCACCCTGACAGTATCTCCGATGGTCTTGCCGAAGCAGTAAGCCGTGCATTGTGCAAGGAATATGTCAAGAAATGCGGTGTAGTTCTTCATCACAATACTGATGAGACTCAGATAGTAGCAGGAAGATCAAACCCACAGTTCGGTGGCGGAGAGGTCATCCAGCCTATATACACCCTGCTTGTGGGAAGGGCAACCAAGGAGTTCGAAGGCGTGGAGATCCCTGCAGAGTCTGTTGCTCTGAGGGCAGCAAGGCAATACCTCAGGACCAATATAGTAGATATCGACCTCGAAAGTGACATTATAATTGATTGTAAACTTGGTACCGGTTCATCTGACCTCAGGGATGTTTTCAACAGGGACAGGATACCAATGGCAAATGACACTTCTTTTGGTGTCGGACACGCTCCATTCTCAGAACTTGAACAGATTGTCCATGAGTCCGAGAGGATGCTGGTAACTGACCTGAAAAAGAAGATTCCAGGAATTGGAACCGATATTAAGGTAATGGGTCTGAGGGATGGGAATGACATCAACCTTACAATATGCTGTGGTATGGTTGGTAAGCATATTGATGATATGGACCACTACCTCAATCTAAAGGAAGAGATGGCAGAGTATGTTACCGATCTTGCGCTTAAGCGTACAGAGCGTAATGTTAAGACCTTCATCAATGCAGCAGACAATGTAAAGTGTAATTCTGTGTTCCTGACCGTGACCGGCACTTCTGCTGAAATGGGTGATGATGGTTCAGTAGGTCGCGGCAACCGCTGTAACGGACTTATTACTCCTAACAGGCCGATGAGTATGGAAGCAACCAGTGGTAAGAATCCTATTAACCATATCGGTAAGATATACAACCTGCTTTCCACTCAGATGGCAAGGGATATCGTAAAGGCTGTTCCTGAAGTGCAGGATGTCTACATTAAGCTGCTCTCCCAGATAGGCCAGCCAATAGACCAGCCACTTGTGGCAAGTGCACAGATCATTCCGGAAGATGGCGCAAACTTCGCTTCCATAAGAGCTGAAACCGAAGTTGTAATGGATGAATGGCTTGCTGATGTCACAAAGATAACCAAGATGGTTATTAACGGCGAACTGGACACTTTCTGATATTGATATTAAGTCATCCTGAATTCAGGGTGACCTTTTTTCAATTTATTTTCTTTTCTCTGCTTCTATTGAACCTTCATTTTTGCCCTTCTTTTATATGCTCGTTCCATTCAGACTTACTTTTCGGCGAAAGAGCTAAGTATGATTGTGCGTATTGGAGTGTTGCTTCGGCGACAACGTCGTGCAGAAGCATGATTTGTTAGACCCGCCTTAACTCAGTGGTAGAGTGCGCGGCTGTAGTTTGATTCATGTGATATGATCACATTACGCGCAGGCACCGCGATGTCCCCGGTTCGAGTCTGGGAGGCGGGACTTCCAAAATCAAGAATAAGCTTTATATACAAGCACCGCCTTTTAGGGGTGCTCACAAGCGAAAACTTACAAAATGTCCGAATAGTGTAGAGGCCTATCATGGAGCCCTGTCGAGGCTCCGACCCGGGTTCGAATCCCGGTTCGGGCGTTTCTGGCTGAATCCCGGCTTGTCCGGGTTCCTTTTCTCTTTTTGTTTTTAATCAGAGCTTAGATTTTACTTTCGTTTAAATATCCGGCTTTTTACGAACACCGTATTAATAATATTGCTCATTTGCATAATTACTTATAGAAGTAAACTCAATTATTTTTATGTCCGAGTGGAGAAAATGCGGCAACTCAAAAACATATAACATTATTTTGTTCATAGCCACGTATGTTGTCCTGATGCTTTTACTTGTCTTGTATGACTTGATTATGGTTCGTCTGGCTTAACTGTGGCTTAACTTCCAACTGCGGGATATGCTTCATGTAGGCAACTTTTAGTTCATCTGCTCCTATCTGGTCGTAGATGTCTATTGCTTCGCCTCTGGTGTCTCCTCGGAGTTCCTTGATGAAGTCCTTTGACATGCCGGATCTTCTAAGGTGGGTGGTGTACCAGACACGGCAGCAATGAGGCGTAAACTTTTCGTGAACATGGCCTTTAGGATCGTGTATACCGAACTTTTGAGCATAATCCGTTACTATCCTGTAGACCGTGCTTCGTGTTATTCTGGAGCCTGCGGAGGACAGGAAAAGGGCTTCATTATCATCTGTCCGGGTTTTGAGGTATTCTTCCAGGAAGGCTTTGCATTCATCATCAAAATAGATAAGGCGGTTTGACCTTTTGCCGGTTGGTTTTAGCAGGACGGTGTTATTCTGCATTGATATATCACTTCTATCAAGGGTTGTCAGTTCCCTTCTTCTTATTCCGGTCTTTGCCAGGAAGATGATTAAGGTCTGATGTTCAAGGGGCTTAATAGATCCGATGAAGTCTTTCATCTGTTGTATGCTTATTAGCTGCTTCTTCTCCGGGGTATGATTCTTTTTGTAGTGGCGAAGATAGCGTTTGCGGAATCTTGCAATATCATGTTTTTGCAGGATGCCTTCAAATTCCAGATAATCAAAAAAAGTGCTAAGGCTTGCAAAGTATGCATTTATGGTAGCAAGTGTCAGTTTTCGTTCATCTCTGAGGTGTATTAAAAAGATTTGAAGTTCATCTACACCTACCTGGGATCTTAAAGTATGCCTTTCCATGAAGTATTTGACATGACCTGTATATGATTCAACAGTTCTTTGTGAGTACCCCCTGGTCCTGCAATCATCTGCAAATTCAATTATAATATTATTCATTCGATTAGTATACAATCATACATATTATTTAAATTTCTTTTAACATTTGCACACAATTTAAAAATAAAAAGGTAAGTGATGATTAGTATAATCGAAGTCTTCTGCCTGCACCACCACCTTTATTTTTCTCCCGGCTTCTGAATCTGGTCCATTGCCGGTTATTTTTCCTGCGTTTCTTCTTTGTCAGGCCTGCAATTTGTCGCCATCCGATGTCATCACCCCCTTATCAAGTTCATCGAGCAATACACGTGATCTCAGATAGGGAACGAGTGCATCATGGACGATAAGGGCAGTTCCAAAGCCGCCGATAGAGCATATTATGGCAACTGTTAGAAGTGCCTGGACATATTGAGCCATGAAGCTATCTGAAACGTATAACTGATTCTGAAAAAGGATTATGTCGGTAGTGGACACATTCAGCATAATAGATCCTCCTCATCGACCTCATTAACCTCATCTATTTTATTGAGGACCTGGCCCCAGTCTTCGAACTCGGGTTCTATGAGGTCCTTGTCCCTGAAAAAATGAGTATCATAGGCACGGCCTACACGCTTACTGAACAAATAACGCTCTATGCAGTAGATGGCATGTTTAGCGGTGTATCGCTGGGAAAGAGCGACCTCATCAAGGAAGACATCAGCACTGAACCAGATAACGATCTTAGTGAATGGGATCTTATGACAGTGCATAAGAATAAATTCCTCTGTGATCTCCCGGATCACTTTATCTATTCTGGCCGGATTATGGGCTATTATCAGAATATCGTTGTTCAGATGTCTGTTAGTTGCAAAAAAGGTATGCGTGGAATCCTGGAATTTAGAATAATCACGGCTGTTAAAGTCCCTGTAAGCCTCATCAACGACAATAAGGGAATCTGTGACAAGCTGACAGGCAAGCTCAGGCTTCCAAACCTTAGTGTATCCGAGCTTCTTATCATGAACCGGGAAATTAGTGAATACATGCCTTTTTGACCCATTCTTAAGGGTTTTCAGCACCTTGCGGACCGCATAATTCGTTTTACCCGCCCCGGGAACACCCCATAGTATTTTAATACTCATGATTCATAGATTAAAGGGAAGGGTTGGATATGCTCCAACCTTGCACACAACACAACTCAATTGCTTATCTGTGGAGCATACCTTTGACCAGGTAAGCAATTGTTCCGAATATTCCCAGACCGACAAAGACCACAAGCGGAGGCTCCATAAAGATACCCATTATATCCGTAACCCATCCCGCAGTAGCGGTCATTATCTCAGAAATGTTTAAGAGAAAACCTGTTAGATCAGCCATGTTTGTTTTTCACCTCCTTTTATCTTCTTCCTACGGTGCCAATTAAGCCACCTGTAAGCCTGAATAACGCTATGACAAAGTACACCACAAGCACAGACACACAACCTGCGACCATGTACAATATCAAGCTTTGATAATCGTTAGCCGGGACTCCTACAATTGAAGTTAGGATGTCATACATTGAGTTCATGATTCACCGCCGAGTTTCTTTGTAAATGACAGGAAATAGAGAGTTATCATAAGCTGCATGACCTGGCAGAATGCAATAGTAAGAAGCAGAACTATTGCAAGCTCTGAATTAACCTCTACAACCGGGGCAGGCGAAGAAACATTATATAAACTGAAATTAAGGCCTGCCATTAACGCCCACCTCTGTTATTATTGTGCAGATCGAAATAATCTTTAAACTTTATCGTATTTTTATTAACGTTGTTGTTGTTGGTATATCTCCAGGAAAGCCTCATCTTGTTCTTATGCCTGTAATTACTGTATTTTTTAGAAACGGAACCGTAACGAGAACCCAGGCCGGCACGGAAGGACTCAGCCGAAGACTCCAGGGAAGTATCTATGTTAATTCCAAGAATACGGGCAATAAACCAGATCACAACACGCAATAGAAGGATTGAAAGGAATATCTGAAGCAAGGAGAACTCCCCGAAATTGACATCTGATAATATGTCAAATATCAGAACAACGACAGAGCCGATAAACTGCATTATTTCTATGAAATCGCCCATCAGTCCACCTAGATCTTAAACCCGAATATTTCAACATCCTTCAGGTAGGAATACAGCCACAGCCCGGCAAATATGGTAAATGCGGACAGTATCAATACGACCCATTCAACAGGGAAATATGAGAGAATGGATGAGAAGAAATCATAAACAGAACTAAACAGAGCATACACGCTATCAAAGAATACAAAGAATGGATCCAGTATTTGAGATACAATTCCTTTTATCCAGAGATAGAACAACTGAAAAGGGTACAAAATCGCATCAAGCAAGGATGACAGCATTTGAGCTAATCCATCCAACAAGGTCACAAAGTCCAGGAGCGCCATTATTAACCGCTCCTTGTCATTAACAGCATGACCACAGACATGAACAAGACAAGAGTTATTAAGTTCTTGTAGGCGGCAGGAATGGACGACAATAACGCCGAGAGGACAACACCTGCAGGAGCAAACAGGGAAGCCGCCTGATTCATGGAGGTAGTACCAACAGATGCAACAGATACAACGGTTCCCGACATCAGCCTGATAGGGGCCATGGTCCTATAGATGAACGAACCTGTAACAGTGTTAAGACCATTGAAGGCACCGCCGACCCCTTCATAATATCCGGAAAACAACGACTGGTTGATAGTCAGATTACCGTCACCGGGCATCAACTCAGGAGGTACATATTCGCCGTCATCGGTAAGATCCGGCATATCGTTGTTAGTGTCTGGAATAGATGAAGAAACTATAATGTCCTCTTCTATGTCATCCTCACTATCGGAAACAGTGAACAGATAGGAATCCAATAACCTGTACTGGCCTTCATATTCCCGCTCCAGACGTGCGATATACGTACCTGGCAAAAGTTCACGGGTGAATGTATCGGAGCGCCTGAATACTTCCCCTCTGAAAGATGAATAATCCAGTGACGATGGTACTACACTTACATAATAATCATAAGTTGTAAGGTCATAATCCTCTATATCATAGTAAAAGTCAATGGATGTGTTTGCAAACAGATCCCCAACCGTCCATATCTCACTCTTTGTACTTGACGGCCTATCTACAACATTGACATAGATCTCATCAAGAAGATTGTTTTCTACAACGCTGTAACCTTCAGCAGGCAGATAATAAGCGTATGTCTCATAGAGTTCCACATGGACCTCACCGGACACGGAAGGAAGGACGGAGAACATATAATCGTAGATGCTCTCATCATCTGCAATTGTCCAGGAATCAACCCCATTATCAATATAATAGTTATGGTAAAGATATTCCGTGTTTTCTTCATGGGTGACATCGACATCAAAAGAAATAGGCTCACCGGTAAACAGACTGCTATCAATGTTAAGATCGATCGACCCGGTAGAAGTCGAGTTATAATTGACCGCTTCAACAGTCATGGCGGATACATCATCAACCATTAGACAAGCGCCGGCATCGACACTATCATAAACATAAAAGTGAACTTTTGTACTTCCTGTATAACCTGACACATCTATGGTTTCAGAAACCCAAGCGTTAGTTTCAGAAGTATATTGCCTGACAACTACATCATTTAAAGTAAGGTATCCACAATTGTTAGCAGAACTAACCCACGTAGTAGCGTATATGTAAGTTAACTCATTGACATCCGTCAGATCAACATACTGATAATGTCCTAATTCTCCCTTTCCTGACATAATCAAGGTTTGAAAAAAATTAATACGACCTTCATATGGATAAAAAGAAACTGAACTTTCAGCCTCATACATACCCCAGTCTACAAAATGCATAGTCCAGTCGGTCGGAGTATTCCACTGACCAGCACTATTGAACTCACCATTAACAACACGCTCAACAGATTCAGCCGCAACAGACGGAGTAAGAAGGACGAGGACCAACAGGATCGTTAAAAAGAGTGGGTGGTTGGTAAATGACTCGATGGCCCTCATACAAGTAAGTAAACATTTTTGCTATAAATAACATTGTAATTTTCTTAATTAAGTATTTTTTCTTAATTAAGTATAAAAAAATACATGCCAATTGATGCATATAATTTTTAAAAACGTGTTGTAACGGATAAGCCTTAATTAAGTATAAAAAAAAGTGCCTTTGAACATGCTGATTAATTTCAAAAACACCATGCTGCAATTAAGCCTTAATTAAGGTAATAGGCATAGCTACCAAAACAAAGGCGTATATATAGTTTGCTTAACATTGAAAAGAAATATAAGAACGAAAAGTCGATATCAAGAGACATTGTGCACCAAAACCGTGCACACAGAGGTACTATCTACTAATAGGCTAGAGGCTGGAGGCTGGCGGGGGGGCTGCCGGCCTGGTCGGCACGTCAGCCAGTTAACCAGGGAAACGGTGCTCCGGATTAGTGACCGTGCCGTATTGCTTCGCAACACGACACTACAAAAAGGCTGGTGCGTCAATGCGACTGGCTTCGCAAGTCACATTCACGCTGGGTTTGAGATTAATGCAACATCTAACGATATGTGGCAGGACTTGCAGTCCTGCGCAGACTTCCGCTCCCGGAGGGCAGATCTTGACGGCCCTCCTCCGCTCTCAGTCTTGCTAGTGTTACGGGATTGGGGGCTGGGCGGGTGTGGAGGGCTTGCCGTGAATGCGCAAGGGAGAGAAATGATTAAATAATGTTAAATAGATTTATTAAACATTAATTAATAGGGGTGAAATCAATGGTATTAAAGACGTTTAATGTGGATGAAGAGACATATAATGAATTCTCTGCCATGTGTAAATCCCATGGAATGAGCATGAGCAAACAGATACAGATGTTCATGGAGAGTATAGTATCCCAGGAACCAAAAGCGAAGCAGGAATACCTGGAAAAGCTCAACGAAATCCGAAAAGGAAAATTTGTCAGTGTGAATGATTTTTCTGAAAGATATGGGTAAAAATAATGGAGTATGATGTCGTTGTATCGGAGATTGCCGATAAAAAGTTTATGAAGCTCGCTAAAAAGAATCCTAAACAGATGAGCATCATCGGCAAAAAGATTCAACAAATCCTCCAGAACCCATATCATTTTAAACCGTTACGTGGCGATTTGCATGGTGCAAGAAGAGTACATATTGACTCTTCGTTTGTACTGATCTATGAAATCGACGTGGGTAACCAAGCAATCAGAATACTTGACTATGATCACCACGATGTGATTTATTAACTGAATATTTTCTGGGAAATGGTCACAAATCCGGATGTAATCCACCTTTCACGAAATGCTCATTGCCCTTAATCTGGTACATGTTCAGGAAACCACGAGGGCTGGGCGGGTGCTAGGTGCAAAGCTGGGCAGGGGAGGGTAACCCTGTCTTTAACTGTTATCTACGATGTATGATTACATCCAAGGGTATTTTAAACTGAATATATTCCTGTAATTCATTTCCATAACATAGTTTTTCGAAACAGTCTCAATTTACAATATTCAAATAGAAAATTAGATATATATCATAACTTCCTTTTAATTTAGAATTTGATTGGAAGAATAAAGATGGATGCAAAAGAAACAAAACTTCAGGACATAATTGAAGGGACAAAACAATATGTTGTACCTCTTTTTCAACGAAGTTACAGTTGGGATAAAAAAGAATGGAATGCATTATGGGATGATTTAGTAGAACTTTGTGACATGGAGACACCAAGAACACATTTTATTGGTTCAATTGTTAGTTTACCTGGAACGTCGGTGCCAGAAGGAGTTTCAAAGTTCCTGCTCATCGATGGGCAGCAAAGATTAACAACAATTTTCATAGTACTTGCATTATTAAAGGATATGGCAAATGAAAGCGGTGATTCAGATTTTGCGGACGAAACATTAAATACTTTATTAGTAAATCAGTTCAAAAAAGGTGGTCCGGATTACTATAAGTTGTTGCCAACGCAAGTAGATAGAGATGATTTCATAAATTTGATTCAAGGTAATAATACAAATAACGAGAGTCAAATTAGCAAGGCGTACATTTTCTTCAAACGAAAATTATCAAGACACCAAATAGAGAAACGCACACTAAAAAAAATAATCATTAATTATCTTTCACTTGTTAGTATTGTATTGCATAGAGATGATAATCCATACTTGGTTTTTGAAAGTCTCAATGCTAAAGGTAAACCCCTTACACCAGCTGATCTTATTCGCAATCACTTTTTTATGAGAATTCATGTTCATGAACAACAAAAAATATATGATGAGCTTTGGAATCCTATGGAAAAAACGTTAGGTGAGGCTCTCCCTGAATTTATTAGACATTACTTGATGCATGAAGGATCAGTTGTTAAACAAAGTGATGTTTATTATTCTCTAAAAGAGAAAATCGAACCGAGCAACGCCATTGAATATCTCACTACATTGTCCCTATATTCATCATATTATGAGAAATTAATTTATCCGGAACGTGAAAAAAGCGTTCAAATACAAAAATATCTAGAAAGACTTAACAGAATTGAAGTTACGACAGCATATCCTTTGCTATTAAATTTATATGCTAAATTGAATAACAAAATAATTACTGAATCCGATTTTGTTGAAATGTTGCAAACAATTGAAAACTATTTAATCAGGCGGTTTGTTTGCGGATATGCAACAAACCAGCTAAATAAAATATTTCCCACTGTAATATCTCAATTAGATAGAAATTATTCATCAAACTACGTGGAAGGATTGAAGCAAATTATGCAAACAAAAGGCTATCCACGAGATTTAGAATTTAATATGAGAATAGCTGACTCCAAACTGTATGGTGGTGGGGGTCGAAAGCAGAAAACGAAGTTAATCTTAGACTCAATTGAAGAACAATGTAATCACAAGGAACAAGTACCTTTAGATGATTTAACAATTGAACATGTTATGCCACAAACCTTAACAGAGTGGTGGAAATCATACTATGGTGATGCTTGGGATTCAACTCAAGAGTTATATATCCATACGATTGGAAATTTAACGTTAACAGCTTACAATACGGAATTGTCCAATTACGACTTTTTTGCTAAAAAGAAATATTATGCTGAAAGCCACATCGAAATGAATAAATATTTCTCAGCTATAGATAATTGGCATGCCGAAGACATTGAACATAGATCCAATGAATTAGCTGAAAGGATACTTGATATCTGGCCATATTTTGGTACTGAAGATGGTATCAATACTGAAACTGATGATGTAACAGGAAAAACACCCCACACATTACATGTTTTAGGCCAAGACATTCCTGTTAAATCTTGGAGAGATGTCTTAGTTAATACATTAGATACAATATATGAGTTAGAACCTGATCAATATGAGATAATTCTCAAAGAATACCAAGATTTCCTCGGAATTGGGAAACCCAAGTTACGATATGGGAGGCCACTCAAAAATGGGATTTCAATAGAAGTAAATCACAGAGCAAATAAAATTCAAAGATTCTGTAATCAAGTCATGGATACAATTGGTTTACCTTCTGAAGAATTAAGGATTGATGCCAGTTAAAATAAATTATCTCCCAATTTACCATGGTTAAAGGTCAGGATACAATCCCCCCTTCACAAAATGCTCGTTACCTTTAACCTGGTACATGTTCA
>OBLN01000043.1_pt1 | contig 43776 bp, 41 predicted proteins | sample 1519301 | NCBI WGS metagenome assembly OBLN01 (sample SAMEA2452533, study PRJEB22499) | sediment metagenome | reverse complement strand
TAGCAGTGCAGAAAGAGAAAATGGAATAGAAAAGAAGCCTATGGGAGTGGCAAAGATACTTCTTGCCGTTTCCCTGCCTCTTTTCATGATCCTTGTAGAGTATTTCGTTCTGAAGAAAAAAATCTGAGAAGATTTATTCTTCACTATTTTTGATTTTTACCTTAATTTTGATTTTTACCTTAATTTTGTTCCAGATAGATAGATTTCTTCAAATAATTTCTTCAGATAATTTCTTCCATGAATTTTCTTGAAACTTTTTCTTTAACTATTTTCAAACTATTTTTCTTTAAACAACTTTTCTTCCGGCCAGAAGAGCACCCACTACAGAACCAATAATACCCGTTATTGCGGTATGAGCCACGATAACTATTGTTATTATAAAAGCAGAAGCCGCTACAAATCCTCCAAGAACGGGAGCTTCGCGCAATACAGCTCCAAGCACCCCACCAAGGAGAAAACCCGGGATTATCATAAAAACCGTCATAAGAACTCCTGACTTGAGCCCTCCGTCAAAACCTCCGTCAGCATAATAACCGGCCAATAAGCCTCCAAGCAGAGGAGCTATTGCGTTTATTCCGGGAATAAAGTAAAAAATAAAAGTACAGACCATGCCTATTAATGCACCAGTTATGGTTCTACCCATTGTTTTACACCCCCATTTTAAAATAAGTAAGCTGAAAACTAATATAAATTTGATTTAATCAATATCAAATATATAGTTAAGCCCTAATTCATCACTTTCGGAAAGCTGTGCTTTTATTTTCATATTCCTGTTCCCTTTCGCCAAAATTTAAGATTAGACCTGTACAGTCATTTTTAAGCTTGAGCCCGAGAAGAGAAGCAGCCAGTATAACCGATATACTGTTTGCAGCAATTATTGCAGGGTCGCTAATCTGAACTCCGTGAACCATCCAGAGAGCCATGCCGGAGGTAGAACAAAATAGCATTAAAAGAGATACATCCGCTGTTGATTTAGTTTTCAGAGCCTTGATAAGCTGAGGGGCAAAAGCTATGGTTGTCAGCGCACCTGCAATATAACCGATTATAAAACTCACTCTCCGGAAATTTAATTCAATGTTTAAAGGATATTAAACTCATTGCGAAACAGAGATCGAAATAGAATCGCCGAATCTTTAATCTTAAAATTTCGCAAAATTTCGGGCCAGCTTTGAAATTCAGATTAACTTTGTAATATATTAATTAGAGTGATGGCAGGGATAGTAATTAAAATTTATTAAGGAAACAGAACCCTGATATAAGTGAGCCTCCTAAATCTTTAGGGGGATACTCTATGACAGATAATTGTCTTTTTTGCAAGATAATAGCAGGTGAAATTCCTTCAAAAAAGGTATATGAAGATAATGCAGTTTACGCATTTCTTGATATTTACCCTGCAAGTGAAGGGCATACGCTTGTGGCTCCCAAAAAGCACTTCAGCAAATTTACGGATATGGGCGCGGAGGATGTTGCGCTACTTTTTGAAGCTGCAAGGAAAATTACTGCTGCAGTTGAGAAAGCGTTTTCGGCAGAAGGGACGAACATTGGAATTAACAACGGGGAAGTAGCAGGGCAGGAAGTTCCTCATGTACATGTCCATGTTATCCCCAGAAAAAAAGGGGATGGGGGAAGAGGAATAAAATCAATCGTGTGGACTGAACCCGACAGGACTAATCTGGATGAAGTAGCAGAAAAGATAAGGAAAAACCTGTGAAGAAAAATGAAAAAATTGGAGTAAAAGATTGCAGAGAAAAGCGTACGAATAAACGGAAAAAATATCTCCCGGATAATATTTTTAATACGAAACGATAATATATTTTTTGGAATATAGTGAGCTTAGGGAAGAAGAATGTTAAAATCAGGAACCTTCCATTAATCTTATTTCGGGGGTAAAGACAATGGCAGAGCTGGAAGTAGATGTTAGAGGGCAGACCTGCCCGGTCCCGCTGGTAGAGTGCAGAAAAGCATTTAAAAAAGCCTCTCCAGGAGACCTTGTAATTGTAAAAGGCACGCATCCGGCGTCAAAAAAAGAGATCCCTATGGCATGTGAAGCAATGGGGCTTGAAGTGCTGGAAATTAAAGACAAAGAAGAAGGAAAAGAGTGGGAAATAAAAATCCGGAGATAAAGCCGGGAAGGAGCGGAAATGGGGGATAAAGCAGTTATTATCCTGCACAGCGGGGATATGGACAAGGTATACAGCGCGCTCATAATTGCAAACGGAGCCCTGGCAATGGGAATGGAAGCCTCCATATATTTCACTTTCTGGGGACTCATGCGGCTTAAAAAAGGAGAACTTGAAAAGGGTCCTCTTTCAAAAATGAACATGATGGGGGCCGGCAGGCAGATGATCAAACAGAGAATGGATAAAGCCCATGTTGCTTCGCTCGAAAAGCTGATGAGCGATTTCAAAGAGCTTGGAGGAAAGATTATAGCCTGCGAAATGACCATGGAGATAATGGGCATAGACAAAGAAGAGATTCAAACAGAGTGGGTAGATGAATGGGGAGCTGTTGGTACGTATATACATGAAGCAAAAGGTGCAAGCATAACCCTGTTTATCTAATCCGTAATTTGAGACTAAAGCTTTGAATAGCTCCGATTTCCTTCAGGTTATTATTTTCACTCCAGGTTTGTATGCTCATACGTTCCGACTATAACCTGTTAGACGAGATATTAACCTGAAAGAGTTCAATATTCGGCAGGAAACATTAAGAGTTTTTATACAACACAGGATTTGGAAAATCAGTGTAACTTTATTAAAGGCAGCCGGACATTTAGTTAAAGATAATTTCATTATAAAAACTCATGCAAAAACTGGATTTTACTGCAATCTTATCATATAATCTGAGGAGGGGAAAGAGATATTTGAAAATATGATTTATCTCGACAATGCTGCATGTACGCGGCTGGATGAGAGAGTACTGGAAGCAATGACGCCCTATTTTTTTGATACATATGCAGTAGCCACGTCCGAGTTTGGCTATTCTATGGGCATTGAAGCTAAAGAAGGCCTTGAAAGCTCAAGAGAAGGGATAGCATCAAAGCTTGGTGCGGATTCCGAAGAAGTAATCTTCACTTCCGGGGATACGGAATCAAGCAACATGGCTCTGAAAGGTGTTTCCTGGGCTCTTAAGGAGAAAAAAGGCAAGCACATTATTGTCTCGCAGATAGAAGACTTTCCTGTATTAAATACTGCAAAAACTCTCCAGAAACAGGGCTTTGACGCGACTTTTCTGGATGTGGACGGAGAGGGTTTTGTAGACCTTGAAGGGCTGAGAAAAGCAATTACAAAAGAGACTGTTCTTGTCTCGATTCAATACGCCAACCAGGAGATAGGAACCGCTCAGGACCTGAAGGCTATTTCTGAGATCTGTGAAGAAAAAGACGTGCTCCTGCATACCGATGCCACACACAGTTTTACCCGGCTCCCCCTCAATGTGAAAGAATTGCCCGTTGACCTGGTGACAGTAGCCGCCCACACGATCCACGGTCCCAGAGGGATAGGTGCGCTCTATGTCCGTAAAGGCACTCCCATAAACAAATTTATGGACGGAGGTTTTCAAGAATCCAATATGAGAGCAGGAATTGAAAATATCCCCGGAGCAGTAGGTTTTGCAACAGCCGTAGAACTTGTTACTGAAGATGAAACCCGCCAGCTGGAGGCTATGAGGAACAGGGTAATTGATAGAGCCCTTTCCGAGATTTCTGAAGTTACTTTAAACGGAAGCAGAGAAAGACGCCTGCCTCAGAATGCAAACCTGACTTTCCATTATGTGGAAGGGGAATCCGTAACTTTACACATGGACATGCGAGGGTTTGCAGTGAGCACAGGTTCAGCCTGCTTCAGCCGTTCCCTTGAAGCCAGCCATGTCATAAGGGGAATCGGAGGCGACCACGAAAGAGCTCATGGTTCTGTACGCTTCACTTTCGGGCGTTATAACCGCATGGAAGATGCAGATGCAGCAATTGATGCAATGAGTGAAATTGTGGCAAGGCTCAGAGAAATTAGCCCGCTTGCAAGAAAATGAGCCGGCGAAATCAGAAAAAAATAAAAAGAGATCGTGGAGAAAGGCAACAGAAGGAACATGAATAAAAGGAGAGAGCAGGAATGAAAATTGAAAAGAAAAGTGAGATGAAGTTTCCTTATAGCGAAAAAGTTCTGGAGCATTTTAGAAATCCGCATAACGTAGGAAAAATAGAGAACCCAGACGGAAAAGGCCTGGAAGGAAGCCCGGCTTGCGGAGATATGGTTGCCGTATATATTAAGGTCGAACCCGAAACAAAGGTCATTGAAGATATAAAATTCGAATCATACGGCTGCGCGTCGAATATTGCCACAGGGTCTGTAATTACGGACCTTGCACGGGGAAAAACCCTGGATGAGGCAAAGAAAATAACATGGAAACAGGCTGCTGACGAACTGGGCGGACTTCCTCCGATCAAAGCTCACTGCTCCGTACTTGCGGTTGAAGGCCTGCGCGCTGCTATCCGGGACTATGAGGAAAAACATGGAATCATCACTGAGAAAGAACCTACAACAGAGGAAGTTATCCAGCAGAGGCTCAAGCATGTCATGAACCCGCTAACCGGACTTGATGTTGTCCGCACCAATCTTATTCTTAAGACAAGTATTGAAGCAGGAATTGTAAGAATAGTCGTTGACCTGCCTGCAGATCACCAGTTTGCCTCGGCAATAAAAGAGGATATAATAGAAAAACTGGGAGCCCTGTGGGACGTTGAAAGAGTGGACGTAGTGTTTACAGCCTGAAATTGCTGAGGGGGGACGGTATGAAAAGGGGCAGGATTGTGTGCTGCTTGTGTATACTTTTACTGGCAGTGCTCATATTTTCAGGATGCACCGAAAAAGAGCCTGAGACGCAGGTTGAAATTGAAGAAGAAGATCAACCTGCTGCTGAGACATTTAAAGGGGAAAGTAAACCTCTGGGAGACGGGATAGCCTATTCATGGGTTACTCTTGATGCCGAAAAAAATCCGTCTGCTATAGGAGTAAATTTCACTAAACCCGCACTTTCAGGCCTGCCTGAAATAGAGATTGTGGAGTACGTCATTCCTCTGCCTGAAGAGGCTTCAGCTACTGCTTACGACCACATAGGGATTGACTGGAACCCGGCAGGACATGAACCTCAGGGAATCTATGACAGCGCTCACTTTGACGTCCACTTTTACATGATAGGACCGGAAGAGCGGGATAGAATTACGGCAACCGAAGAGGATGTGGCAGCCCTGGAGAAAAAACCTGAACCTGAGTTCATTCCTGAAGGATATGTTCCAACTCCCGGAGGAGTCCCGAGGATGGGAGTACACTGGATAGACCCCTCTGCTCCCGAATTCAGCGGACAGCCTTTTGGAGAGACCTTCATTTACGGTTTCTACGACGGAGAAATGGTATTTGTTGAGCCGATGGTTACCATAGATTATCTTAAGTCGAAACCGGAAATTACAAAACCGCTTAAGCTGCCTGAAAGCTATCCTGCAAACGCTTATTACCCCACAAATTATTCCATAAGATATAGCGAGGTGACAGAAGAATATACAATAGCCCTTGAAGGAATGACTCCCAGGTAAAACTGCTGCCCGAAGAATAAACCCGACTAAAAAAGATGGATCAGCCTGATAACCAGTAAATTCTTAAAAATATGATACTGACAGATCTAATACAATATTAACAGGTAAGGCAGAAATGAAACCACGAGTAGCTGCAGCGGGAGTTCTTCTCTTTATAGTTTTTTTTACAGGGGGGTGCCTTGAGCAGGATGTCGGGACAAAACCAGAGATTGGTAATCTTGCGATCAATGTTACAATAGGTCCTCTTTGCCCTGTAGAACCCTGTGAGATTTCAGAAGCCCAAAAAGAAAACATCTATTCTGCGAGAACAGTCCGGATCTATACAGAGGATGGAAAGAGGCTTGTAGGAGAGTTCAGCCCTGACCCTGAAGGACGGATAATAGCAGAACTTGAAGCCGGGACATATATTGTGGCTATGAAACCTCTTGGGATTGACAGCACTTCAGATCTACCGGTAGAGTTAAGGGTCTTATCAGGAGAAACTACTTACCTCAATATCTCGATAGATACGGGGATAAGATAAAAATCTGTAGTAAGAAATTGCAGTAGGCTGAAGAAATTGCAAAAAAGAATAAAAAACATGTCTGAGAAAATGATTTTTTTCAGCCTTATCCAGGGTAAACATTTAAAATACGCTTTTGTTTTCCTTTTCTTTTTTCCAAATTTTCAGGTACGCAGTGACAGCACTCCCCTGAAGCTGTAAGGGGGTCTACGTGAATAGTGGTCCCGGAAAGGTAGGAGAAATTTTCCAGAAGTTTCTCTCTTACAGCATTGGCAATTTCATGCCCTTCTTCAACAGAAATGGAAGGATTTACCGAAGCATTGATCTCTGCATGGAGCCTATGCCCGATCCAGCGAACCCTAAGATCCGTGACTTCGCAAACCCCATCGACGCTTTCAGCGATATCTTTAATTTTATCAAGAATTTCAGGCTCAACTCCGTCAAGCAAGCGGGTAAATACAAGCTTGCTTGAGTTAAGGACAATTTTGAGAATAGCAACCGTTATCAGCATACCTATAAGAGGATCAAGGATAGGATATCCAGACCAGACCCCGACTGCCCCTATAAGGACCGCAAGGCTTGTGAAACCATCCACACGCGCATGATACCCGTCAGCAACGAGGGCTGCACTGCCGATTTCTCTTCCAACTTTCATCCGGAATTCTGCTACAATTTCATTTCCGATGCAGCCTATGACCGCAGCAAGAGCTACAGCCTGCAAATGCCCTACCGGTCTTGGGTCCAGGAAGCGCGTTACGGACTCATATCCTGCAACTACTGCGCTGAGAAGAATAAGAAGGATAATGATCACTCCGGCAAGGTCTTCTACTCTGCCGTATCCGTAAGAGAAACGTTTGCTTGGTTGTCTTCTTGCCAGCGAAAATGCAATTGCAAGAGGGATTGCTGTTGACGCATCCCCGAAGTTATGAATAGTATCTGCAAGAAGGGCGACACTACCAGAAATATAAACAATGATAATCTGCAGAATGGCCGTGACCATTAACCCTATGAATGACCATTTAACAGCCCAGAGCCCTTTACTGGTCGTAGTTAGAGACGGATCGACTCTCCCGTGTGTATGGCTGTGTCCATGAGAATACGTATGAGAATGAATATAGGAGAGACTATGGGAGAGTCTATGAGGAAGAGAATGATGGGAAAGGTAGGATATAAAAAGTCCAGTATGCTTATGGCTTTGCTTACCGGATTCTTCAGAAACATTTTTTTCATTGTGTAGTTGATTGATGGAGCTCTGTCTGGACACTGATTTCCCCTCATTTTTATTCAGTTCTCATATTAAACTTGGCAATAGCTTTATAAATAGGTATTTATCTTTAAAAAAGAATTTATTATGCGTCCGATCATACCTTTTTCTGGAAAAATAGCATGAAAAGGAGCTCTTTTATTATTGCTGTTTATTTCCGGAGCTCTATGAGATAACAAAAAATTGAGTATTTATTACTTAAAGAAATAATATAATGGGCACATCAAATAAACAAGTGCTCACGATACTGCTTATTCGAGAATAATCAATTTTTTGGAAGTACCTTCCTTTTATGTTCTGACTTAAGGTTTGATTTTTAAATAAAATACTGATTCCGAATTTTACAGATTGACATATCCGAGCAAAAAAATATTAATTTTTCAAAAGGATCTTCAAAAGAGAAAAGATAGGAAATTATGGATTTTCTCTATGATATGAACAAATAAGAAAAAGAGAATTTGGAAAAGGAAAAATAAAGGCGCATGACAAGGAGAAGATAAAGTTGCTTTCGATGGGTTGTGGCCCTGAAAATAAAGAAATTTGTCCCCTTCGACTAAAAGATGAATATGTAATAAAACTACTATTATGTCTGACCGACCAGAAATCATAGATTAAAGAAGTTATCACTAAAAAGATAATCAATAGAACTCATTAATTTAAGAGCTAAGACCTATTACCCAGATCTACCTATTACCCAGATCTGTATCCTTACATAATTTCACGATTCAATTAAAATAGATAAAAATTGATTCCCCGTCCTGAATAAATAGACCTGAAATAATCCGTTTTTAAACTTATGGAAATTGAATATTTTTAGCCTAAAACAACTTATCCTTTCTGATTCGGGACGATTTACACTTCTAAAACTCTTCTAAAACTCTTCTTATCATATAATAAAATAAACAGTTATATCAAATTGAGGAGATAAAATAGTACCATTGCAGGTTAAGAGGGAATCTAGTGAGAAGGATGTGAATGAAATGGATAAGGAAACTACTTGCAGTGAAAAAACAGAAAGCAGCATGGGAAAAGGAATTCTAAACGAGCAGCAGCCTCACTGGGAAAAGGTGTTTTCGAACGCCTGTTCAAAGTTCGGAGATGAGCCCAGTTATCCTGCCCGGAATGCAGCAACTGTTTTTGAAAAAGAAGGAAAAAAGAAAATTCTGGAACTGGGAGGGGGGCAGGGTAGGGATACCTGCTATTTTGCCAGCAAAGGCTTTTCGGTACATTCACTTGATTATACCGAAAGCGGGTCAAAGGCAATAAAAGAAAAAGCGGAAAATATGGGCTTTTCGTCTTCAGTAACTGCTCTAAGGCATGATGTAAGAAATTCTCTCCCTTTTGAAGATGAAAGTTTTGATGCCTGTTATTCCCATATGCTTTACTGCATGGCTCTAACTACCAGTGAACTGGAATTTCTCTGCAGCGAGGTTAAAAGAGTACTCAAGCCAGGGGGGTTAAATATCTATACGGCCAGGCACACGGGAGATGCACACTACAGGACAGGAGTGCATAGGGGAGAGGATATGTATGAAATAGCAGGAGGCTTCATAGTGCATTTTTTCAGCAAAGAAAAAGTGAAACACCTTGCAGAGGGATACGAAAGCTTTGAGATTGAAGAATTTGAAGAAGGGGACCTCCCAAGAAAATTGTATATGGTAACAATGAGGAAATAATAGTAGATTAAAGAGCTGGAAGAAAGCTAGAAAAGTCTGAAAAGAAGCAGAAATAGGTGAAAAGAAATCAGGAAAAGAAATCAGGAAAAGAAATCGGTGAAAATATAGAATATCAAAAACAAAGAGAGGAAATAATCCTCTCAATAAATCTCAGGCAGGAACCTGTTCCTTCTTCTCCCTATCCCAGTGACGGTGCTGTGCAATTGCGGAAGTAAAAGCTTCATTAAAGGAACTGTTGCCTCCGTTTCTGGCAGTAACAACACCTTTATCCGATACCACTTTATCAGCCGACTTCTGCCCTGCGAGTTTTATATCGGGAAGGTTTGCAGCTTTGAGTAACTCAACTCCTTCACCGGTTGCCCCTAGCGGCTTGCAGTGCCTGAAGGTTTCGTTAATGAAGTGGATTGCATCTCCCTGCGTCTTCAGAGTTTCTACGCTTTCCTTTCCTCCGGGGATATACACAGCATCATACAAAACCGATGCAGTAGTGCGATAATTTTTATCAACTTCGATTTCTCCACCGTCCGAACTCTTTAGCATTCCCTGGAATTTTGAGATTATCTCGGCTTTTGCTCCACCAGCCCCTAAAGCCTGCATTACCTGGCTCAGTTCTTTTTGATTGTATCCGTCTGCAAGAATGATTGCAATTTTCCTTGTTTTGATGGTATTTTTCACATTATGTTCACTGCGCTCCTGACTAAGGTTTGGCGACTCTTTAGTTACGGGAGAGCCTCCTTTCTGTGCAGGAGCAGAAACACCGACCCCTTTTGCAATCTCTATTGCAAGGTCACCATCAACATTGTTGAACATATCAACAATTGCCTGCCTGATATTTTTATCTTTGACTTTCCCTATCTCAAAATGGAACGCCTCTATGATATGTTCTTTTTCAGGCTTTGACATGCTGTTCCAGAATAATTTTGCCTGGCTGTAAAAATCCTTAAACTTCTCACTGCGAGCACGGATCTTTTTACCTTCTACTTTCTCCATATAATGGGCATATCCGCCTTCCTCTGCAGAAGCCGGGCGCGGCTTGTTATTTCCGACTGTGTTAGGGAAATAGCTGGTTTTGCCTTTATTTATCGTTATGCGATGGTAACCTTCCCTCTGATTATTGGCTACAGGCACCAGCGGTCTATTGATTGGGATTTCCTGGAAATTAGGGCCTCCCAGGCGGATCATTTGTGTATCAAGGTACGAGAAAAGGCGCCCCTGAAGGAGAGGGTCATTGGAGAAATCTATTCCGGGAACCACGTTTGCCGGGCAGAACGCGACCTGTTCGGTCTCAGCAAAGAAGTTATCCGGATTGCGGTTAAGGGTCATTTTCCCTATCCATTTGATAGGCACATCCTCCTCCGGCCAGACCTTTGTAGGGTCAAGAATATCAAAATCAAATTTGAATTCATCCTCTTCCTCAATCATCTGCACTCCAAACTCATACTCAGGGTAATCCCCCATTTCAATTGCTTCCCAGAGGTCACGGCGGTTAAAATCAGGGTCTTTTCCTGCAATTTTTTGGGTCTCATCCCAGACAAGCGAATGAATTCCGAGGGGAGATTTCCAGTGAAACTTTACAAATCTTCCTTTACCTCTGGAATTAACGAAACGGAAGGTGTTAACCCCAAAACCCTGCATCATCCGATAACTTCTTGGAAGTGCACGGTCCGAGAGAACCCACATGATCATATGAGCATTTTCCGGATGGCAGGCGACAAAGTCCCAGAAAGTATCATGAGCTGCTGAGGCTTGAGGAATCTGATTATCCTGCTCAGGTTTAATTGAATGGACAAGATCAGGGAACTTAATTGCATCCTGAATGAAAAAGACGGGAATGTTATTGCCAACAAGATCGTAATTTCCATCCTCAGTATAGAACTTTGTCGCAAACCCCCGCACATCTCTTACAGTATCTGCCGAACCCCTGAATCCTACGACGGTAGAAAACCTCACAAAAACAGGCGTTTTCTTGCTCGGATCCTGCAGGAATTTTGCACTAGTATATTCGGTCATCGGTTCATAAACCTGAAAGAACCCATATGCTCCGGACCCGCGGGCATGGACAATCCTTTCAGGAATCCGCTCATGGTCAAAATGAGTTAATTTTTCTCTAAAATGAAAATCTTCAAGCAGAGTTGGGCCTCTTTCCCCCGCTTTAAGAGAGATATCCGTCTCACTGACCCTAACTCCCTGATTTGTGGTCAGAAACTCACGTTCCGGATCTTCACGAACTATTTCCAGTTGTTCATCTTTACTCTTTTCATTAATGATTTTCCCTTTATGCAAGATATAGCCACCTTTCCTGTTCTTCTAGTCCGTTTTATATTTAAATACCATAGTCAGCGTTTTTACTTCATAAGTCCATATAATATAGACCATATGTTCTGTACATCTTCTGACGGAAGCGCAGGCGAGTAGCAATATAGCTCAACGTAAGCGTAACTATACTTGAGCTAGTGAAATCTGGGGTTCATAATCAGTAAAGCAGGACTGGGTCAGATAATGACCGCCCTCTAACCAGTCACCCAAATTTGAAACTCAGTTTACGACTTACGTTTGAGTACATCTCTATATACCCAACTCCCCATTTCTAGAGCGTTTTATTATTATTTGAGTTTTTTTATAAATAATTCAATTAATTTGGAAAGAAGAATTTTGCCAAAAAACAAAAATAACTCAATCGGAAGGACAAAAAGTTACATTATTAAGCATGTCAGTAATTCATGTAACCTGGAAGTTTTATTGCTTCATGGAGTGTAATAATATATTCAATATGGGTAATATAACATCAAATCCAGAAAAGGGAGCTAAAAACACATATGACCGAATATGTCCATGGTTATTCCGAAAGAGAAGCTCTTCGCCTTTCAGAGCAGGCAGAAACGCTTGAAAAACTTCTCCATCATGATACGATATATCCGTATGGAGCAAAGATTCTGGAAGCAGGCTGCGGAATAGGTGCCCAGACCGTAATTCTGGCAAAAAACAATCCAAATGCAAAAATCACTTCGATAGACATTTCCTCCGAATCACTTGAAAAAGCCAGGAAAAATATAGAGGAAAAAGGGATCAAAAACGTTAAGTTCCTTCAAGCAGATATCTTTTCCCTCCCTTTTAAGGAAAATAGCTTTGACCATATTTTTGTCTGTTTTGTTCTTGAACATTTAAAGAATCCGGGAGAGTCCCTGGAAAATATTAAAAAAGTCCTCAAACCGGGAGGTACGGTTACCGTAATTGAAGGCGACCATGGGTCCTGCTACTTTTATCCGGAAGGAGAAAAGGCTCTTGAAGCCTGGCACTGCTTGATCCGGGTTCAGGCATACATAAAAGGAAATTCCTTAATAGGACGTCAGATTTATCCCCTTTTGCAAGAAGCAGGGTTCAGGAAAGTAAAAGTAGATCCGAGAATGGTTTATGTAGATTCTAGCAAACCTGAACTTGTAGATGGCTTTATCCTGAAAACTATTATCCCTATGGTAGAGGGCGTAAAAGAACAGGCTCTGGAAATGGAATTAATGGATAAGGAAACCTGGGAAAAAGGAATAAGCGAGCTCCAGAAGACTGCAAAACCCGGAGGGACTTTCTGCTATACCTTCTTTAAAGGCTGGGGAACAAAATGATAGATAAAGCTTCAGAGAATTTAGAGAATAAACGGAATGAAGGAGCTTTAATAGTGGCTCAGCCTAATTACGGTAGTAAGGTCCCAGGATAAGGAAGCTGTAATAACGAAGAGCTTTAGAAAAAGAAAATAAGACGTTAAAAAGAATCAATTGGTCTGGAATTCTTTTTATAATATTCAAAAAGTTCTTCTCCCCACTTTAGGGCTCCTGGCTCAAAGCTCACGACATAATGACGGTCAATTCTGCCATGTTTGTCAAGCAGGGAAAGTGCAAATATTTTATCCGTAACTATCAGCATCATTGGCTTTTTTTCCACGTCAGACACGAAAAAATGTGAGTTTTCACAGTCCAGAAAATGCTGAACTTCTTTCTTATATTCAGTAAGGTCCAGCTTGAGAACGGAGATATCGCTAAAAACAGTGTCTGATTTCTGTAGGCACTCTTCTCTTATACTCTCAAAAACCGATTCGGTCATAATAATGGCAGTATCAATTTCCTTTTGAATAAATTCGAGACAGACCAGATGGTAAGCTGGATGGATAGCTGAAACAAACACCATAATGCGGGAAGAATCCAGCATGCATTTTACGATGTCCTCCTGGACTTTAAATATATGAGAAAGATCGGGCTTAAGGACCTTACACTGCCCCAGTTCTCCGATTCTGGTAAGAAGATGGAAAGGAATTGAACTCAAATCATGTTCTGACCAGAAATCTCTATTTTCCTCATAAATTTTCAGGGTATTTAGCAAAAACTGTACATTTGTAGCTATTACTGTCCCCATTTCAGAAAGGGAATATACTCCGTCCGTCTGGATAACCAGGCCCAGATCAACCAGCTTTTTAATCTGGGGAATCATTGATTTCCAGGGAAAATCAAAAGCATTTTTGATCTCATCACTGCTTTTAGGCCCCTCTTCTTTCAACAGCAAAAGAAGGTTCTTTCTTTTTTCAGAAAGAAATATTGCATCAAGCAACGAAGAACTGGTACCAGACATTTGGCTCATGGATTTATCTCGCTTAGAATTTATTTTAGAATCTATTTAACAAAAATTATAAATTAGCCGGAAAGTTCTGAGGATACTCAAATAAATCCTGCTTATATGAAGCTCATAAAAAAATTGAAAGATCCCAATTGATGTTGCTATTCCAAAGCCGTTGGAATATTCCAATTGAAGAGTAAAAATCTTCATCGTTTTGGCTATATATGAATAAGAGTTATATAAACTCGATAGATAGAACCACCATTCTACTGTCGTTTCGATTGGGTGAAATACTAAGATGTGGTAGATACGCTGTGGTTTTCTTCAAGAGCTTCGGAAGTGATAATACTTTTGATGGAAAGCCTGAAACATCAACGTATTACTAGAAGCTCTGAGGAAAAAACTACAGCAAAACTACAGCTGATGGATTCTATTTCTGAAAAAGACTTGCACCTATAGAAAGAGATAATTTTTGAAAAAAATGTCCTGACCACAAAATATGTTAGGATTACAAAACCTGTTCTGATTACAAAACTTATTAGGATTACAAAACCTGTTCTCCTGTACGATTAGTTATAGCCCTGAACTCCTTGAGCAAAAGCAGGAAAAGACAAATTTAAAGATAAGACAGAAATTCAGCTAAAGGTTTCGACCTTTCTTTATAATAGATGAAAAGTTCTTCTCCCCATTTTAAAGCCTGAGGGTCAGAGCTAATAAGGAACTGAGATGTTAATCTTCCTTTTTTGTCCGGGAGGGCTAACAAAAAGAGTTTATCGGTAACGATCATTGACATGGGTTTCAAAGCAACATCATAAATAAGAAAGTCAGAAGCTTTACTGCTCAGTATATGCTTTATTTTTTGCCTGTATTCAATAATGACTCTATTAAGAATAGAACTGCTGGTTTTTATAAGTGGAAGCTCGGAATTGAATTCTGTTTGAAGAACATCAAAAATCGTTTTCGTAATAATCGAGGTAGCTTCGATACCTTTTTCCATGCATTCGAAATAAAGAAAAGGAGAGGAAGGATGAAATACCGAAACAAAAGACATGATACGGTTTGAATTTGCAAGATTTTCCGTAATCTCTTCCGGAATCCGGAAAACATTTGAAAGGTCCCTTTCCAGAATACTAACATGCCCAAGCTCTCTTATCCTGATAAGGAGATGAGGTGGAATAGAGCTTGTGTCATGTTCGTACCAGAAATCTAAGTTTTCCTCGTATATGGAAAGCGTATTCAGGAAGAACTGCATATTAGTAACAATCGTTGAACCCATATCCGAAAGAGTATACATTCCCTCTTCTTCAAAAACCAGTCCCCAGTCGATTAATTTCTTCAATTGGGGAGTAATCGATTTCCAGGGAAAATCAAAAGCGTTTTTGATCTCGTCACTGCTTTTAGGCCCCTCTTCTTTCAACAGCAAAAGGAGGTTCTTTCGTTTCTCAGAAAGGAAAATAGTGTCCAGAAGTGAGAGTTTGGTTTCTATTTTGGCATTTCCTTTTGATTTCATCTCATTTCAATATTACCTGAACAGATTATATAAATTCACTGGAAAAATCTTCTTTTTTTGTAACTATTCTAGAAGTAATCCATTGTCTTTTACTTTTTCTTCAGAAAATAAAGGAATAAAGCGAAGATTTGTAAATGAGCACCTTTTGAGAATTCAGCTCATAATAGCTAATTGTTTTTGCTTATTCTACAGGCATTTGCCTGACAAACCGGCCAGGACATTTCTGTACTGAAAAGAAAAGAAGTTACCGTTTTGGCTATATGAAACATAAAACAAAATGTAAGATGGTATTCCCAAAAAGGAGTTTGCTTTAAAGATATGAAAACCTGGAGGTTTTAAGATGAAAAATTACAGTAAAAGCATAATTTTTGCCCTGCTAATAGTGACAATCCTTTTCTTGTCAACTACAACGGCAACTGCAAAGGAGACAAAACTGGCTGTAAGAAGTGCCGATAGCTCTGCTGACAGGGTGGCTATTTATAGCACATTTGCACCCGAAACGATTGAGGTAAATGCCGGGGAGAATGTCACATGGGTTAATCTCAAAAGGCCAAAAGGACTCGTGGTGCTTGTAAGTGATGATAAACTCTGGGAAGATACAACCCTTTACTACGGAAAGACCCTTACCTATACCTTTAAAGAGCCTGGAACCTATGTTTTTACCCTCAAAGACAACCCCGGAATAAAAGGAACGGTAAAGGTATATGCTCCTGATCAGAAGAAAAAAGGTTCCGAAAAAATCACCGGAGACGTTATTGTAAAGACTCCACAGGTCACAGAAGAAACATCATCTTTGAACTCAGAAAAAAGTAACAAAAGTATAAATAATGAGAGAAAAGTCCAGAATGAAGAAAAGATATTGATATACTCAACAAATTTTTCTCCTGAAAGTATGGAAATAAAAAAAGGAGATACAGTTACCTGGGTTAATCTCAAAAGACCAAAGGGACCTTCAGTACTCATAAGTGACGACGGTCTCTGGAAGGATACAACCCTGTATTATGGAAAAGCTTTTTCATACACTTTTGAAAAAACCGGAGCCTATACATTCAATCTGGGAGGGATACCGGAAGCGAGATCGACCGTCATAGTAACGTAAAAAGATAGTAGGGTAAGAACAATTCTTTAATATTCTCTGGAAGCAAAAATTAACCTTATAACAAGAAAAGTGAAAATTAACCTTATAACCAATAAAGCCAAAAAAGACAGAAGTTTATGTTACAACACAAAGCCATAAAAACAAATCTGGAGAAATAAATCCGCGAAAAACAAATTCAAAAACATCCGAATTTTAAAGAGATTTACTACCCGATAAAACTGCTAAAGCCAATTGGATACAGCTCAGAATAAAATTAAATGTTATAGGAGCGAGTTATTGATATATGGACGCTCAGCGCCTCTCCCTCCATGCTCAAAAAAGATGTATGAGCCAATGTACCAGAAATCACCAATGACTTACTCCTATAATCAATTACTTACCATTAGGATTGTCTGCTTTAGCTGAGAAATCCTTACTTGAAAGGGATCTCGAGGCTTTTCGTAGTTATAAAACGAGTATTTTGGGAAAGAGAGATTACTTTCCAAATAATTTTGTTACTTCTTTTAACATTTCCCTGATAGGAGTTTTCTGCGGGCATTTTTCTTCGCACTGTCCACATTCAATACAATTTAATGCCTTACCTTCCAGACCATCGTACAGATCTTTTTCCTCTTCCGCATTATCAAACATTTCGGCATTATTCAGGTACTTAAAATTCTCAGGGATATTCACCCCTGACGGGCAGGGCATGCAGTACTGGCAGCCTGTACAGTTAACCCGGGTTTTTGATCTGTATATATCCTTTACACGCGAAATGATTTTTCGTTCTTCTTCGGAAAGGGAGTCAGGAAAACCTTCGGATGCAAGTTTTATATTATCCTCTACGTGTTTTATATCTGACATCCCGCTAAGGACTATACTTATTTCAGGATAGTCCCATAGATATCGCAGGCTCCACTCAACAGGGCTCCTCTGTGTACTGGCAGAATTCCAGATCTCCTGAACTTCAGAAGGAACCCTTGAGACAAGATAGCCTCCACGCATGGGTTCCATAATAACGACTCCGATCCCTTTTGAAGCTGCATACAACAGACCATCTTTTCCTGCCTGGAAATTTTCGTCCATGAAATTATACTGGATCTGACATAGAGTCCAGGGGTAAGAATCAGTTATCTCTTTAAACAGGTCAAAGTTGTCGTGGAAGGAAAAACCCGTATACTTGATTCGGCCATCCTTAGAAGCAGAATCAAGAAAATCAAAAACTCCATGCTTTTTAACCAGTTCCCAGAAGTCTCTATTTAAAGCGTGCAGCAAATAGAAATCAATGTAATCGGTTTTCAGCCTCTCAAGCTGTTCGTTCAAATACCTGTCCATATCCTCTCTGCTCGTAACCAGCCAGCTTGGGAGTTTGGTTGCAATATAAACCTTTTCACGGTACCCGTCCTCAAGTGCTGTTCCAAGAACGGATTCGCTCATGCCTCCATGGTAAGGGTAGGCCGTATCAATGTAATTAACACCGGAATCGATGGCATAACGGATCATCCTTATAGCTTTTTCCTCATCAATACAGGTATCGTCTCCCCCGATTGTGGGAAGCCGCATAGTGCCAAAACCCAGTATTGAAACCTGTTCTTCCGTCCCTCCAAGTCTTCTGTATAACATATGCTTTCATCCCCCCTCAACAAAAAACATTGAAACGCACATCGAAATGAATCCTTTACTACCCTTTCGTCATGATAGAAGATAACGTTTTGCGTAAATTACAGGCTGCAGAAAGCAAACAATGGTTAAAAAGAGGATAGAAAATCCTTTCAGGAAAATAGTTACCTGAAGGTCGGAAATGTCTGATTAGAAAAATGCGTGAAAACCCGCGAGGTAAGAAAAACAACGAAGACAGATATTATATAAAAAGAACCTGAATTTATAATGGGGATTGGGGAAGAGATTCGATATGTTTTTCGCAGATCTTGAGCCTGAGTACATACTGAGGCGTATGGAAAACAACTCGGAAATCAGAGTATTTCTCTTTCGGCCGGGAGGAATTATTAGGAGCTGCCAGTCCTGACCTGATTCTTACCTGGCCCAGACTTAGATTCTATTCATCCAGGAAGAGAAACCTGGGGTCCGAGTAATTCAACAAAGAGAAAACGTGAGAATTTCTTACAGAGTCCATTGTGAAGGTGTACTTTTGAGCCTCGGAACCTTAAAGAAAGCCATTGCAGGTCTCTTAATAATTACTGCAATATTACTGGTCCGCATTCACTGGATAGAAATTGCACCTCTGCTGGAGGAAAGCTGGAAAATCCTTGGCAAGACGCGGATTATTTATATTATGCTGGCTTCCTCAGCTTATTTGCTGAGCGTGTATTTCTTTGCAGTACGCTGGCAGCAGGTGCTCTCTTCTATCGGATACAATCTTAAAGCCGTAAACCTTCTTCCGATAATGTTCGGAGCGGCATTTGTGAATAATATCACCCCTGCAAGCAGGACGGGAGGAGAGTCCCTCCGCATAGTCTGGGCTAACAGAAGTTTTGGAATTACTTACACTCATGCTCTCATAACGATTATTTTTGAGAGATTGGTTGAAGCAATTCCTGTTGCTCTGCTCATTTTATATGTTTTATATTTATCCCCCTCTTTTGAGAGCTTACTTCTGCTCCAGAAAAAAATTCTACCTTTAAATTCTTCACTTGTATGGATTGTAATCCTGATAGGAACAGGCATAGTAGTATTATTTTTCCTCAAAAAGTCTTCATTTTTCGTCAGGAAATTGTATCAGGACTGGAAACAGTTGAACAGGTCTTTTGCTCCTGTACTCCTCCTGTCCTGCGGGGTCTGGGCGCTTGATGTAATACGCCTCAAACTGGTAGCTTCTGCCCTTTCCCTTCCCATGCCTCTGGATATTATAATAGTATTTTCAGTCCTTTACCTCATACTCGGATGCCTGCCAATCACTCCTGGAGGGCTGGGAATCGTAGAAGGGGGCCTTGTTTCTTTGCTCCTGTATTTCGGACTATCGCCTGCTTCAGCAGGAAGTTTCGTATTTCTCGAGCGGTTTGTTTCCTACGGGCTAAGCAGCCTGATAGGTATTCTGTATCTGTTTTATTATGGGGGGTTTAAGATTTGGAAAGATACAAAATCGCATTGATCAGTGACTGGTATTTTCCAAAAGTAGGAGGGATCGAATATTGCATGCATTCTCTTGCAAAAACTCTGATTCAGGAAGGGCATGAAGTGCATATTATCACAAGGAGCTATCCTGGCATACCTCAATACAGCACAAATGATAGAATAACAATAGTAAGGGTCAAAAGTAGACCTTTACCCGGACAGAAGCGTTTTCTCATGCCAGGCGCTTATAAAGAGCTCTATGACCTTCTGAAATATGGGAACTATGATATCGTTAACTCTCATGGGCTGGACTCTCCGCTCGGTATGGTTGCCCTTATCGCATCGAGGAAACTCGGGCTTCCTTCTGTGATTACAAACCATTCGCTTGTAGGGCATACATATCTCAGCCCGCTTTTATATCTGGCCGGCAAAGTGCTTGTCAGAAATGCAGACGCTGTAATTGCTGTCAGTTCGGCTGTTGAAAAAGATTCGAGGTTAATGACAGAAAAACCTGTATACAGGATATGTAACGGTATTGAATGTGAAGAAAACAAGTTTAAGTCTGTTCTTCCGATTGACAGGGAAAGAAAAATCTTGATTGTCAGCGTAGCCCGTATGACAAGAAAAAAAGGGGTCCAGCATCTTGTAAATCTTGCCCCTTCACTTCTCAAAAAGTATGATAACCTGATGTTTGTTATGATAGGAAACGGACCACTGACAAAAAAATTGGAAAAGAAAGTAAAAAAATACGGCTTATCCGAAAACTTCTATTTTACAGGGGAAATACCTCGCAAGACAGTGCTGGATTACCTTGAACAGGCGGACATATTTGCCCACCCGTCCAGTGACGAAGGATTCGGGATTTCAATTCTTGAAGCTATTTTGAAAAAAGTTCCTGTCGTGGCAATGAACCACAGCGGAGTCTCGGATATTATCGAGCACGGTGTAAACGGCTATCTTGCAGATAACCTCACAGATTTCTCATCCTGCCTTCAGACATTAATTGAAAATCCGGGACTCAGAACTGAATTTTCCCAAAAAGCAGCTGAAGGGCTTCCAAAATATGACTGGAGCAAAATTTATGAGCAGACCTGCAGAGTCTATACAGGTGTTATTAATGGAAAGTATCAAAACAGTCACCTGGAGCATGAGAGCCTGCCGGAAAAAGAGTACAAAAAGATGCTTAAAAAGAGCGATCAAAGAGAATAATCAAAGAGAGTGAGCACAGGGATAATTAAAGTAGAATGATTGAAACAGAATGACTCAAACAGAATGATTGAAAAATGAATTAGAAAATAGTAGAAAAAACAGCAGGGAAAACAATAGGGAAAGGAATTAAAGAGATGATTTCAAAAGATTTTGAACTAAGATTAAATATAAAAAAATATCATAATATGTTTATCGACTTAACAGCGTGAATCTGCAAGTTTGCAGGTAAAAAAGGAGCTATAGAAATGAGAATGCTGGAAGAGTTTTTCCCCGAATTCACTCAGAAGCTGGACGAGATTGACCAGCTCTATGCCGAAAAAAGGATGATTGACGAAAAGACCTATCAGTTCATCTGCTTCGCTCTCTCTATTAAAGCCAGGTCCAAACCCTGTGTCCTGAAGCACTTCAAGGGCGCCCTCGAAGCAGGAGCTACGGTCAAAGAACTCTCATACATCTTTGCCCTGGTCATGAGGGAAGCCGCTGGTGCAGATGACTGCTGGACACATGACGTAATCGGAGACTGGAAAGAGATCCTGAAAGGCAACATTTCCTGCAGCTGCCAGAAATAAAAGCTTGATTCTTTTTTACTAATTTTCCTTTTTTTGTGCATTCTACAAAGGGAGTCCAAACTTCTTCCTAGAAATCTGTCAACCTGAGCTGCTTTGAGCTGGAAGGTTTTGTTTCCAGGGGTTTCATGTAATCGGCTGAGAGATTGTACTTTTCCATGAGATGCCCGAGCATTCCGTAAAGTTCAGTTTTATAAGCCATGTCAGCCCCGCTTTTTGCGTACAATTTACGATAAGGATCAAGAAGCTCGGGGAAATTGCAAGACAGAAAATTGAAAAAATGCCTTCTGGTTTCGCCTCTTAAGTAAAGCAGACTTGGAAGAGCGTAATCTACTTCACATTCGGCTGCACGGGAAAGAATTTGTTCAAGATTTTCAGGGCTGTCCGTAAGAAAAGGAAGAACAGGCATCATATGAAGCCCGGTAGTGGCTGCTGTAGCTTTAAAGGTTTCCAGGACTAAAAAACGTTTTTCCGGAGGAGAAGCCAGAGGTTCAAGTAAAGAACTCAGTCTTTCATCCATAGTCGTGACCGTCACCGCGAGATTTACGTTCGCCAGTTCGGCAAGCTCTTTGAGGAGGTCAAAGTCTCTGAGTATAAGATCGGATTTTGTGGATATAGTAATAGGGTTTTTGTATTCGATCATTACAGCCAGAACTTTACGCATCAAGCCGTATTTTGCTTCAGCAGGCTGGTAGCTGTCGCATACTCCGCCTATATTGATTACTTCTTTTTTCCAGGAGCGTGCTCCAAGCTGCTTTTCAAGGGCATCTGTAATGTTCGTTTTTACATAGATTTTCCGGAAAAAATCAGAGCCTCCTTTCTCTGCGCATGAAAGTTTTTCTTCTTTTTCCAGGTAGCCATGAGAATATAGCGCGTAACAGTAGTTACAGCCGTGCTCGCATCCTCTATAAATGTTCAGATCCCATCGGAACGGCAGTGTGAGCCTGCTTGTTTCCTTTATTTTATTAAGGGCTTTTTTAACCTGGATTTCTTCAAACATGCCGGAATAAGATAAGGTTGAAAGCTATAAGAAACTTGATGAAAACAGGCCTTGCGGCACAAAATTAATTTCGTAAAAATGAAAAAGGAGAGGGATGAATTGAAGAAGATTACTCTCTGTAAACTCCATCTCCTGTAGTAAGTTCTCCTTCCGCCTGAACCCAGCCTTCCTGTGGACCTGAAAACTTGATATAGATTCTATCGGTGTATTTGTTGGACTGCCAGCCGTAAATCCACCATTCGTTCCAGCTATCCAGATCGATATAAATCTCAACTTCGGCATCATGAGATGTGTTATAACTCGCATAGACAAGGCTTTCATAATCAAAATATTCAGGGTTAATATATTCAGGTAAAGGAACTGGTGACCCTTCTTCGGATTCCCGAAGATTATGTTTGGGCAGAAGCACGGATTCATTGCCAATAGGATATTTAGTATTGATCATATGGTCAGCTTCTACAGAAGTTCCGAAATCAAATGAGACCAGAACAGGGGTTTCTTCGGAGTATTCGTGAGATTCCACAATCTGCTCCTCTTCCGGAATTTCACCTTCGATATCATCGGACCCGGGTTCAGGCTCTGGCACAGCGACAGGGAGGGAATGATAAACCGGCTGAATTTCGGCAGCCTCTATTTTGAGCATTAACCCGTAATCGGTTTCTTCAAGGCTGAGATTCCAGTTTGAAGGCTTATTGTAATAATCTCCGTTCACCATTTCCAGCCCAACTTCAGATTTATTTTCAAAAACCGGAATCGGCAAATACAAAGTTACATTTTGCAGACTACTGTTACTTGTTATGGTTATATCATACTCATAATTACTCATGAGACTGTCGTTATACATTTTCTCGTTTTGAGTTTTCATGTACCATGAACCCAGCATAAGCAAGAGGAGAACTACTAAGATCAGCCCTCCAAAAACTTTCATCCTTCTGTTCATTTCAGACCCTCTTCTCTAAAGACTTAAAACAGATAGAAGAAGAAAATAATTAAACCTTGCTAATTGAACCGAAAAAAACCGAACTTGCCGTACTGTTTTAGAGAATTAGATTAGACTCAAAGAAGCACTTAGTTTCTTACAATTTGATAAAGATATATTTTCTAGTATTTTAGGGGTAAAATTTGTTGTTTAAGATAATAAACAAGTTAAGAATTTATTTATGCATTTTAAATGTTCGTGGAGTGAACATGTTAAGCAAGAGAGATCGAGAGATAAAAACTTTATTTTTCCCGCCTCTGGCACTGAAAGGGTACATGTACGGAGCACGGGAAGCACAGGAAGCCCGAGCTCAAACAGGCTTTTAGCCATAAGGATTGAGACAAACACATCATGCAACCTCTGCTGCCGTTACTGCTATGCACAGAGCGGCGAAGATTCCGTAAAAATAGCTGACTTCAATGCCCTTAAACAGATAATATCCGAAGCAAAAGAACTCGGAATCAGGTCTGTAGTTGTAATAGAAGGAGGGAGCTACCCTTTTACCCTAACTTTAGCGAGATCGCTTATATTGATTCTCTTGGGATTGCCTCGATTATTTTTTTCAAGCACTATTTTAATGACAGACTAACTTGCAGAATTCCTGTACAGACATAATGCTTCCGTTCTGGGAAAAACTGACTCTCTCAAGCCTGAGGTCCAGGGCCAGCTGGCAGGACGGGCAGGAGCTTTTGAAGATATAAAAGCCGGGCTTTAAAATCTGAGAAAAGCAAATTTTTAAAAGAATGAGCCTGGAGGAGATTTAGAACTCCGAACTCTTCACATACGTAAGGAATATCGATAAGATACTTGAAGGCAGGTACGGGAACTGTGAACGTATAGAGGAATGTATAGGCTGTCGCGGATATGCATAGTGTAGGGATAAACAACGGGATTGACCCTCTAGAAGCCCTGAGGATGGAATGACAGCAGCATATTAAATAAACCATGTTTTGAATTCAAAATTCAATATTTGGAATTAAAAAATCAGTTTATGAAATAATAATATGAGTCCAGCCAAAAAATAAAAGTTTGGCTTAAGAGGGATCATAATTTATAAGATCATAAAGTTATAAAATAATACGTGCTTTATGCAGGACACTAATAAAAAGATGAAATAAAACTAAAATTACATAAGTGAAAAATTACAAAATATATTAGAGCCAGAAAATAGAAGCAAATCTCAGGTAATCTAGCTGTGAGTAAGCAGGCTTTTTTTACAATTAGGGGAAGGTGGTAGATTGGAGAATACGGGAAAGGTAGAATGGAAGCAGAATTCCGAAAATGAAGAAAAAATCATAGCCTGTGGAGAGAAAAGTATGGAAAAAAGGCTATGTGAGAGCCTGAAGAGCCATGAGTTGCCTGATTACTTCCTGTATATGGACATATGGGGAGCAAAGAACTGGCTAAAACTGAATGGGTCCGAAACATGTCAGTCAGCAGGGCGACTTAAAGGCCTGCTTGAGGAAAATATTTCCTCAATAGTCAGGTTCATTCCTGCATGCATGAGTGTTGTGAGCGTTGGGGTAGGGAGAGGGGAGAAAGAGCGAATTCTTCTCGAAGAGTTGATAAAGAAAAATCTGGAGGAGAGGCCTGCTTTTGGGAAAGTGCCTATACATTATTACCCGATTGATATAAACAGCCAGCTTGTAGATCTCGCCCTTGAAAAGGTAAGAGATTTGCCTGTGGAGAAGAAGGGCATAGTCGGCTTTATCGAAGATATGCCGCTCCTTAAAGAATACTGGCATCTGCCGGTCCTGTTTTCTATTCTGGGTAATACATTCTGTAATTATGAGCCTGAGTTTATCCTTAAGCTTGTCTACGAAAACCTTGAACAGGGAGATCTTTTCTTTTTTGACGCCAGCCTTCTGCCTGACCCCGGACCAGGAGAGGATGCGCAGTCAGCAAAAAAGTCTGTCCTCGGCATAAATTCCTCAAGAGAAAATGCGCTCTTTAACATATATCCCCTGCTCCAATACGGAATGGCTCCTGAAGACTTCGATTTTGAATTATTGCTCTCGCACGTTGATTCAAAGATAGGGCCTCTGTGCAGGACACAGAAGAGCCTGAATATCCTGAAAGATACCGGGATCACAGTAGGCTTACAAACGGTGAGTTTCAGGGAGGGTGACATCATCCGCATGGGCTTTACATACAAGTATACATATGACCAGGTCATTGCTTCCCTGGAAGTCAGTGGATTCGAAATCCTGAAATCTTTCCTGAGCAAAGACAGAGCAAGCGCGATATTCCTTGCAAAAAAACGCATCTGAAAGTGCCACAGGGTAGGCTGGAATTATTAGAGATAAAACAGGATAAGAAAAGACCTTGCCCTTATTTAGCTTCCTGATTTTAAAGAGGCCTGTATGTATAAATTCTAATTTGCAGCCTGTGTGTATAAAATTCTATTTGCAGTTAGAGGAGAGAGTCAAGAATAATCGAGCAAGAATAAATCACAAGCGCAACGTGGAAAAGGAGAAGTGCAAAAAGACCCGCTTTCTGGCTTTTTTCTTTCAGGAGCTTATAATTTGCAAACCCGAGCACAAGAAACCCAAGTAAAAAGCCATAAAATGCAATATTCCCAAGCTCTGTGAGGAAAAGAAGTGCAGTAAAATAATGTAAAAGCGTAAATCCCGAAATCCAGAGCAATGTTCCCTGCATGCCGTAAAGTACAGGAATTGATTTTATTCCCCTTGCTCTGTCATTTTCTGTGTCAATAAAGTCATTGACCGCAAGGTGTGAAAGAGTCCAGGGATAAAAAAAGAGCAGATAAAGAAGCAGAGAGTAATCAGGCTTTCCGTAACATAGATAGCCCGCAGCCGGAAAAAGGGTGAAATCAAGTCTCCCTGCAATCTGGGCAAAAGGAAAACCCTGGTTTTTCCTTTTCACCTGATAGAAGTATTCAAGAATGCAGGATGAAAGCATTGTGAAAAACACGTACAGGGAATTAGGGTAAGGTAAAGTAAACATCAGGAAGCCTGTTAATGCAGAAAGCAATAGAAATACCGCCAGGGTAAAAGAAGGCGAAATCCTTCCCGAAGGAAGAGGACGGCTTTTAAAAGGTCTCCAGTAGCCCGTAAGAGAGTCTTCGATATCAAGACTGTCCCTTTTCCTGTCGACATAATCATTGAGCACAAGCCCGCCTTCAAACCCGAAAAGCCCGATCAGAATTGCTTTGAAGGTTATCTCCCTGGAAAAACCGCCGTAATTAGCAAAAGCGAGAGCAAGCCCTGAGTAAAAAAGCAGAATCCAGACAAGGAAAAAATGAGCCCTTGTCAGGTCTATCAAGGCTTTTACAGTCTCTTTTACTCTGTTAATTTTCGTTCCCTCAACCCCAATAATATAAAAGAGAGTTATATGTTTATAGTTTTTGTGAGCCCGAATATGAAAAACTAAAAATGCTGCCCAAAAAGAGTGAAAAAGGGTACTGCTCTCAGTAATCTGATTTTATCTTTCGGTTCAGCGCTTCCTCTCAGGTTAATATATCAACTTCTATAGACGAAGTCAAGAATAATCGAGATTGCGTAAATTACCAGGCTTCCATGGTAAACGGGCAGTATCTTCAAGCCTGCGTTCAGGCTCCTTTCTTTCCAGAGATAAATGTTTGCACCTGCAAGGATTAGAAAACCTGCGAAAAAGCCGTAAAGGGCGGTGTTCCCAAGCTCTCTGAGGAAGAAAATTGCTGTAAAGAAATGAAGGAGCGTAAAACCTATGACCCAGTATATAGCTCCTCTTGCGCCGTAAAGGACTGCTATAGACTTCATCCCTCTTGCCCTGTCGTTTTCTAGATCAATAAAATCGTTCAAGCCCAGGTGTGCCATTGTCCATGGATAGAAGAAAACCATGTAGAGTAACACGGTCATATCCGGATGGCCATAACAAAGGTAGCCTGCTGCCGGAAAAAGAGTAAAATCGGTTCTTCCGAGAAGCTGAGCTACAGGGAATTTCTGATTCCTTTTCTTAACCTGATAAAAAGCCTCAATGCCGTAAGAGTATAGCATTATTGCAAAAACGTAGAGGGAATTTGGATAGGGAAGTGTGAAGATAAGGGCAGAAGTAATGCCTGCAAGCAAGAGAAATAGCCAGAAAGCATTTTTCGAAGAAATCTTTCCCGAAGGAATTGGCCTCTCTTTAAAAGGCCTCCAGTACTTTGTGAGAGTATTTTCCACATCAAGCCTGTCTTTGTTTCTGTCCACATAATCATTGAGCACAAAACCGGCCTCGAATCCCAGTAGACCTATCAGGGCAGCCTTGATGGTCAATGCCCAGGAAAAACCGCCATAATTTACAAAAGCGAGCACAAGTCCCGAGCAAAAAATGAGGGGCCAGGCAGGGAGAAAATGGGCGCGAGTGAGATCGATATAGGCTTTCAGGGTTTCTTTCATTTTTTAGCCTCATTAACAATTGTGATAATTAAGGATAGTCATCCCATAAAAAATATAGGGAAAAGAAAGTTTTCTTTAACTTAATAACCGTGATTTATAGAATTTTGCTAAAAAATATCTTCGTCCTCTCACTCCGGGAGTTAAAGAAAATTTCCTGAAGCGATAGCGTCAATATTTCCGGTCTGTAGGGCAGGAATCGGGCTGGCGAAGTTCTGGTCAAGGTACTGAACCTTAAAGCCCTGATCTTCGGCAATCGCGTTCGTAAGATAGACACCAAATCCGACCAAATTTCCTCTGGAATTCACAATCTCAAATGGTGGGGACTGAGCTTCAGTGCCTACAATATAAGTGGGAGTTTCTCCGGCAAGAGTATTATCGTCAATGCCTGGCAATGAAAGTGCCAGAGTTATGAGTGATTAATTCAAATTTGATATCGAAGAATGAAATTTAGAGTTTTGGGATCAGCTCATTATGTAAAATAATTAAATTTTTATAAATAGTAAAACAAAAGATTAATAGTTTTGGAGTTTAAAATATATTCTGTAGAAAATAAAATAGAAGCTTATAAATTAAAGATTAAATCTAAGCAAAGAAACCTGAAAGTTGATTAGATAAGTGATAATCTTTTTGTGCCTATTTTTTTCGAAAAGCAAAAGTGAAATCAGCATTCTAGTCACTGAGTAGGGAATTTCAGATTTCATACGCCCCAAAAAAATGGAGCCTTTTTTTCGCCTCTTACGGGAGGTGCAGATTAAATAAATTATCAATCTATATTGTTATTTATTTATTAAAGTAAACTTAAAAATTCTATACATCTGAGTAGAAATTAAGATGTAAATTGAATGCAGAGTCAAAACCCACACTCTCGGACTGGAGTAATCAAAGGAAAGTTATAATGACATCTCTAAAAACAGTGAAAAGAAAATAAAGATATATCGGCACCCCTATTTTGAGAATCTGTACTAACAAATAACTTATGTAATACCTATTTTTAAAATCTCAGGTGTTTTCTGAATTTTAGAATTTCATTTGATAATTCTATTGTTTGTTGGAGAAATAGAAGAATAGAAGAAATTCCTGACGTAGCGCACATAAAATACATTTTTAAGATTTCATAAGAGCTATAGATTGATTATAGCCTATTTAAAAAATAGAAAAGATGTAGCCTGAAAAGGCTACGCGGATTGTTATTTATTGAATATACTGCTTACTCAGCAAGTTCTTCTTCTTCTTCAGCAGTTTCTTCTTCGACTACTTCTTCTTCAGCAGTCTCTTCTTCAACTACTTCTTCTTCAGCAGTCTCTTCTTCAACTACTTCTTCTTCAGCAGCCTCTTCTTCAACTACTTCTTCTTCAGCAGCCTCTTCTTCAACTACTTCTTCTTCGGCTACTTCTTCTTCGGCTACTTCTTCTTCGGCTACGTCTTCTTCAGCTACGTCTTCGACTACATCTTCAGCTGGAGCTTCTTCAACGGCTCCTTCGCCTTCAGCAAGTCCTTCTTCAGCTACGGGGGTTCCTTCAACTGCTCCTTCTTCTGCTCCTTCTTCTGTTCCGTTTTCAGCACAGCCGGCTGCAAAGACAACAGTAGCAATTACAAGGAGCATTGCCATGATCTTTAACATTTTTTTCATTAATTTTACCTCTAAAAGTTCTCTTCCTTTTTTACACCCATCTCATACAAATTCATGAGACTTTGATATGAGATATTTATGCATGACCAGCCAATAAGATTAAAACCTTTCGATTTGGTAAAAAAATAAGAGAACGAAGGAGTCCTCATTACTTCTATTTATAGACCATTTAAGATTTATAGTTCAATTATTTTAATATACATTATCCCATTTTTAATTCAATTAAGAATGATGGATATTTAATCGGCTGATGCGACATAAAAGAAATAGAATTTGAAAAAGGGCAAGTATGAGATCAGCAAAAAGTACTTAAAGACATTACAATGTTCTCCGGTTGCGTCGCTATAAAACTTTAAAGCCTTAAGTGTAAAAGTAATTAAATAAGAAATGATGAGGAAAAAACCTGAACAACTACAAAACTCTGAGAGGCTCTGGAAAGGCTCAAAAAGAATTCAAAAATTCCGTATTTATCGGGTATGCAAGGCATGTAAAAAATGAGGTTGAGGCAAAAGTTTTTATAAGTGAGATAAAAAGGCTGAATGAAGATGCGAACCATAATGTTTCAGCCTATTTTGTGAAGGAAGAAGGCTCCTTCGCCCTCAAATACGACGATGACGGAGAGCCTGCGGGAAGTTCCGGAAAACCTGTTTTTAAAGTTATCGAATCCAAAGGGCTCTATAATGCAGCCGTAGTCGTGACCCGGTACTTTGGGGGGATAAAGCTGGGATTTGGAGGTCTTTCCAGGGCTTACAGGGAAACAGCGGCTTCAGCTATTGAAAATGCGGGCATTGTCGAGGTTTTTGAAGAGACAAGTTTCACTGCACATTTCGGATATTCTGAGTTTCAGAAAATAAAAAACCTTATTGAGGAATATGGAAGAATAGAGCAGGAAAAATACTCCGATTCCGTAGAGTTCTATTTTTTCATAAAAAAGGATTTTGAAGAAGAATTTCGGGAAAAACTGGCAAAATTCACAAAGAATAAATTCGAGCTGAAAAAGGCTTAATTGGAGCAATGAATTCTATTCCGGAATTAAATCCTGTGGAATATATCTTAAAAAAGGAAACAATGAAATTCAGGGAATTACTAAAAACTATGGAAGATATATTATTTTAGAAATACTCAGATTATTTAGAAATACTCAGCTACTGGATAGTACATTGTGCTGAGAAATATCTTGAATAAAAGGCTAAATTTAAATCTTAATTAAGTCAAACCGAATTAAATTAAACTAAATTAAATTAAACTAAATTAAATCAACCTAAATTAAATCAAACTAAACTAAATCAAACTAAACTAAATCAAACTAAACTAAATCAAACTAAACTAAATCAGTTAGACGCATCTATACTCAAATAACCCATACTGAAACTCCAGAGGGAATATCGGAAGTGTAAGATTGAGGCACGGTAAGTTTTCAATTATACTTATTTCAGTTATTTTATTTATGGTACCTGGCGTATGTACAGGTTCGGCTGCCATTGAGGCTTTGCAGGGAACGGAACAGACGGTTAATTCGGCTTTCGGGAGCCAGATTAACCCTGTAATTTCAGGCGACTACATTGTCTGGCAGGATGAAAGAAATGGAAACTGGGACGTTTACCTGTATGACATGTCCGTCGGAAGAACCGAAACTCCCCTGTTCGAGGACTCAAAGGACGAAATAGAGCCTGCAATCTCGGGAAGCCGGGTAGTTGTCGCGAATAATATGAGAGGTAATTATGACATCTACCTCTATGATATTGCCACCAAAAAAGGGACACAGATTAGCTCAGACAGGAAAGACCAGAGGGAGCCTGCAATCTCAGGTGACATAATCGTGTGGACGGACTACAGGAACCAGGATACTGATATTTACATGTATGATATGACCAACAAAAAAGAAACCCGCATAACAACAGATAAGGCAGATCAAACCCAGCCTGCTGTTTGGGGAAATATTATAGTCTGGAAAGACATGCGCAACGGGAATGAAGACATTTACATGTATGATATCAATACGGGAAGAGAAAGCCCCGTAGTCACTGACCCTGCAGGGCAGACAAACCCTGCTATTGAGGGTGATTATATAGTATGGGAAGACAGGCGTGCCGGAAACCTTGATATTTACATGTATGAAATCTCGAGCGGCAAAATAATACCTGTCTGCGTCGATCCTACCCCTCAAAAAACACCTGTTATCTCGGACGGAAGAATAGTCTGGGCTGACGGGAGAATAAAAGGGACAAATATCTTCATATACGACATCGCTACAGGGCAGGAAAAAACCGTTTCCACAGCATCCGAATATGAAAGCAACCCTGCGATTGACGGAAACCGGATAGTCTGGCAGGACAAGCGAAAAGGTGCCATGGACATTTTCATGTTCACAGAAGAGACTTCAAAAACCGGGGCATCTGCAGGAGAGGAAATGGAAGCTGAAGCCGGAGATGGGGCAAAAGAATCACCTCTTGGGATTTATCCCTTATCAGCTGCAATTATAACGGCTTACTTTATAATAGCTTCAAGAAAAGATAGGAGAAAGAAAATTTAATTTTCAGGATAAAAGATCAGACAAAAAGTTTGCTGATTCACCAAACTTAAAAAATATAGCTTAAAAAATAAATAGAAAGTGAGAATATTAACTGTCATGGATAAGAACTCGGAAAAAATAAAAGACCTTAAAATCCGAAAAATGAGCCGGGAAGAAGCCGAATTTGCAATTGATATGGCAGCTGCTGAAGGCTGGAATCCCGGCATCCATGATGGAGAAATTTTTTACGAAGCTGATCCTGAGGGCTTTTTTATTGCAGAGCTCGAAGGCAAGCCTGCTGGCTGTGCCTCTGCAGTTGCTTATGATGATTCATTTGGTTTTCTTGGACTCTATGTGGTCAAACCCGAGTTCCGGAAAAAAGATATAGGAATGAAACTGACCGAAAAATGTATGGAATACCTGGGAGACAGGAATATCGGGCTTGATGGAGTTGTGGAGAATGAAAAAAAATACCAGAAAATAATGAAATTCAAATCTTCTTACAGTAACCTGCGTTTTGAAGGCAGTGGAGGAGGGGAAGTTCCGGAGGGGCTTGTAAAGGTATCAGAGGTCCCTTTTGAAAAACTGCTTGAATATGACAGAAGGATATTTCCAGCCCCAAGACCTGATTTTCTTAAGAAATGGGTAGATCAGCCTGACTCTTATGCCTTTGCAGCCCTTGAAGGCGAGAAAATTAAAGGATACGGAGTAATAAGGAAGTGCAGGACAGGTTATAAGATAGGTCCCCTTTTTGCAGATTATCAGGATACGGCAGAAAAAATATTCAGGGCACTTAGAGCTTCGGTCCCCAACGAGCCTGTTTACCTGGATGTCCCCGAGCCCAATGAAGAAGCAGTGGAAATCGCAAAGAAATACCGTATGAGGGTAATGTTCAGGACAATCCGGATGTACAGCCGAAAAGAACCCGACATAGAACTTGAGAAGGTCTACGGGGTTACAACCTTCGAGCTTGGGTAATTAACCGTGAATAAATACAGAACAAAAAAATACAGAATAAAAACATACAGAATGAAAATATATAGAATGAAAACATACAGAACAAAAAAACATATTGAGAGACATATAGAGTAAAAAAACGGAAAGAAAAGGTAGTCCGGACATACTTATAGTTCGATATCCCTTATATGCCGCTCAAATCTTTCTTCCCATGCAGGAGCCGTTATGCAGACCTGCTTAAGATTTCCCCGGAACCAGAACTTTTTCCCTGAAGGGACCACAACTACATCCCCTGCCCTAGCTTCAAATTCTCTGTCCTCTATTACCCATGTTCCAGACCCTTCAATAATATAATAAAGGAAATCACTTTTTTCGTGGACAAATTCTTCTGCATGCCCGGTATCAGTTTCCTGGTACAGGATAGCGGCGTTAGAGCAGTCTTCTTGTGTAGTATAGACCCTCATGCAGACTCCATGTTTCTCAATTATTTCCGAGTCTTTAGGTCTGAAGACTATGCTGGACAGTTTTTCCGGGGCATCAGAAGGTTCGGCAGCAGGACATTTATCTTGACCGAACAGGAGAAAATTCTTTTCAAACCCTCCATTTTCCAATTTTTTCTGCAGCCTGAGAGCTTCAAGGTCCTCTTTTGAGGTTCCCCTGAGTTCTGATATTCGATAGACAATCTCAAGCAGGTCAGCAAGCTCCTCAAGCTCTTTATCTTTAAGATACTCAGCCAGCTCCTCTTCAAGCTTATTTTCCAGTTCGGTGAGAAATTCGGGATCTGAAAGTTCTTTAACGGTACACTTTCTGCCTGAATTCCTGATAATTTCCGGAATTTTATCTCTTACTGCTTTGGAGGTTCCTTTTGTAAAAGGCTTCATGAATTAATCACTTCTCCCGGCATTAGCTGACATCCATTTTTTTAAACAGACATACATCCAATAAATATATAAGTGCTATAAGTATACCATGCAGAATGTTTCTGGAGAGCAAAAAAGCACACTTTGCAGTTATCATAGGCTGCATATTTTACAGCATGAACGGGCTTTTTATTTCCCGTATACATGACATGGATATTTCTCCAGTAATATTTTACAGATTGCTTTTTGGGCTTCTGTTTCTTTTTATGTACATAGTTGCAAGAGGAAAAACCCCGGACCTCAGGTTAAAGAAAAAGAAAGGAAGCCTGTTTCTGCAGGGAGTGCTTGTGGTTACATGTATGCTGCTTTATTTTACCTGTCTTAAGATTACCTGCGTATCCATAGCAATACTGCTCCAATATACAGCTCCAATCTATGTAATGCTTGCTTCTCCCTTTCTTCTGAATGAGAAAATAGGAAAGGAGAGTATAATTGCCCTTATTATAGCAATCGCGGGAGTTTTTTTGATAGTACGGCCAGAAAACGGGATTTCCGGCATTGAGCTTACAGGCAACTATATGCTGGGCATAATAGCAGGACTGCTTTCGGGAGTTGTCTTCGCGGCTCTGATTATTAATGTAAAAGCTTTAAAAAAAGAATACCCTGAACTTGCTATTGTTTTCTGGCCTATGGCAATAGCACTTTTATTGCTGAGCCCTTCTGCATTTGAGGTTTCCAGGGCTGTTCTTTACAGCAACCTGGCAGTGCTTGCTTTTTTCGGGATAGTTTCCATAGGTTTTGGGGAAATCTTTACAGTTCTCGGGCTTGCCAATCTTAAGGCCCAGACAGGAAGCCTTCTTTCCCTGATAGAGCCGGTAAGCGGAGTTTTCTTTGATATAGCAGTACTCGGGATTGCACTATCTTCAGAAACGATTGCAGGCTGCGTTTTAATAATGGGCTCTGCGGCGGTTATAAGCTTCAGGGATTCTAAAGAGGGTTCAGAGGACCCTGAGAAGGTTTTAGAAAAAAAGAGTGATAGAGTTTCCGGGCATTATTTAAAATAACCGCTCCGGCAGGTCTACCATAAACATCTCCAGAAAATTCACACTGAACAGTACTCATCTCTTGCTTTGAAAAGCGCTTTTATGTTCTCCAGCGGAGTATGAGGAGCAAGCCCGCAGCCAGGAGCAAGGATATCAATGCCGTCTTCGAGACATGCCCGGGCTTCGATCATAACTTCTTCAGGCCCTTTTGTTAACAATGTATCCGAGGGCGAGATATTCCCTATCAGGCGCACCCGATTGCCTACAATCCCCTTTGCAAAACTGACTTCTACTTTCTCCTCGATACTGATACCCTCAAATCCGGCATCTGCCAGGGGATCAAGGACAGCCGTGGCGTCCCCACACATATGAAGTATTTTTAAACCTTTGACTTCTCTACAAAATTTCGTGTAAAGCGGAAAAACCGAGGTCTCAAACATCTGAGGAGCAATAATATCAGGCCCGGCTTCCGAGTCTATAAGGACTATGGCATCAGCCCCCCTCTCCAGCAAACCGTTCGCATATTCTATACAGGCCTCTGTCAGAGTTCCCATCAGCTCCTCAACGACTTCAGGATTTGTAACAAACCACATCAGGTAATTTTTCATGCCTGCGAGCATGGAGGCGAGTCCTGCAGGCCCGACAAGCCCTGCAACAACAGGCACATCCTCTCCCACATACTCTTTCATAATTGAAACAGCATCCAGCACCACGGAGGTCCGCCTGCTTTCAAGAAGCGAATCGGGGACTGAAATATTCTTTACATCTGTCTTTTTCTTGCAGGGGAAATCAGTAACAAAAGGCTGTATATCAACACTTCCTTCAGCCACAGTACAGCCCAGAGTTTCGGCAAGTACTGTGGTGCAGAAGGGACAGCGTACGTTCTCAAATCCTGCAATCTCATGACCTGCAAGGGCAAGTGTTGCCATTTTGAGAGCATCATAATTGGCCTGAGGCCAGTAAGCTCCTGTCATTTCCATAAGCTCGACAGTGCCCGTCTGGGTTACGGAACAAACAGGCACTATATCAATTGAGTCGCCTTTCAGCGCCTTTTCAAATCTCCTGTTCAGGTTAAATTTGGTCATATTTTCACCAGATATTATCCAGAAATTTATGGTTGTTGAGGTTTGGATGTCAGCTCAAAGAATAAAATTCTGAGATATTTATTATTTTATAGTATAGTGAGGGTAAGATATAAAAAATATAAATTAAAAAACTTCACAGAAGTTAAGGAGAATTGACGGGTGAGAGAGAAATGGGAAAACAGGAAAATAAGAAGCAAAAGAGACAGTGGATGGTACTTGCCTTTGCAATAGGTGCTGCCCTTGGAAGCCTCTATGGAGCTTTTATTCTCGGGCCTGCACTGGGCAATATTATGGAAGGTGTAGCTATAGGTATTTCAATAGGGATAGGGGCCGGAGTAAGTTTGGGAACTTTTGTTGAGACCGGCACCAGAGCCGAGAAAATCAGCACGAAAGAAAATAGGTTGCTGACAGCTGTGGTAATTGCAACTCTGCTTCTGGTGCTTTCGACTGCGTTTATGGCTTATTCGGAATTTTCTTGATTCCGGAAACACCGAAAGAAAAACTGAAAAAAAAGCTGAATCATAGTTGTAAATAAATTTAAACCAAACTAAATTCAAGCTTGCGGGAAAAGACTGTCTGGAATTCCCGAAATACTCAAGTGCAAATAGAAATCATGACGCAGGAAGAAAACCAGTCCCCAGATATTGAAACATTGTAGGCATATCTGGATTCCAGGCCTGAGAAACCCGATTTCACATGAATATGTTACAGCCGGACAATAACGCAGAGAAAGGCCAAAAAGAAGTATCTGGAAAAGCATACTTTTCGGAAACCAAAAGCCTGATATGCCTTATTATGCCAGAAAGCCCGAAAGAAGTGCTGAAAAAAGATCAAGAGCGTATGGTATGCCGCAGGGTGAATTTCTAAAATAAAATGCCCTCGTCATTTAATTTATCTGATGGTTTTCAAAATGAAGCGTAGAGTTCCTGCCCGCCAGAACTGCCCGTTGCCGAAGCTATTCTCCAGTTTCCTGGAGGTATCTTGATTTCAAATCTTGCGCCTTCCCCTTCTACTCCCGTTTCAGCGATTTCCATGCCTGTAATGGAAAGTATGCCCTTTACAAGAAAAAGACCAAGACCTGTATTTCTACCCACGGATTTTTCAAAAATAAGTTCTTTCATTATAGAAGAGACGCCTACGCCATTATCCTTTACTTCAATTACCATACTTTCCCCGTTTAGGTGAGAGCTTACGGAAATATCGCTGACATGTTCACCATGGGTCCTTGCATTGTCAAAAAGGTTATAAAAAGCTTTTTTGAGCAGAGGATCGGCATATACTTCAAGCTCACCTTCTTCTATAGAAAACTTCAGTCCCTGACCGGAAAAAGCAAAAGCTGCTTCTTTTGCGATACTGCTTACAGACTGCCATGTAGGAGAAACAACCCCAAGTTCCTGGTAATCCTTTGTGAATATAATCTGGCTGTGGATTGTTTCAATTCCTTTGTTAAGGTTCCGGAGGTATTTTGAGATCCTGGGGTCTCCCCTTACATCCGGGGGGAGCATTTCGGAAATCAGCTCGGTATACCCGGAAAGTACATTCACCTGATTAAGGATATCGTGCCTGGTGATATTGCTCATCAGGTTTATCTTCTTATTTGCTTGCTTTAAAGCATCCTGATATCTGTAAATCTCCGTGATATCATGGATCATTACCAATCTGCCCTCTGACTCATCATCTGTTATAATGGGACTTACGCTGACCGTAAAAAATTTTATTTCCGAACCACTTTTCAGTGAAATCTCTCTTCCGAGGCCTCCGTCAGGTGTGTCACTTAAGATCTCTATTCCCTTACCGAAAAGACAATTCAGGTCTTTCCCTATAGCCTCTTTTCTTACGGTCCCGGCAAGTTCAAGTGCCGCCTTATTAATATCTACTATAGAGTTTGAAAGATCCACAACAATGTATCCGTCATTCATGGATTCTATAACACTTTCCCTGGCAATTGGAATGATGTTAAGGAATTCGTGCTGAATTGTGCCCCAGAAAAGAATCAGACCTGTTATTGCAAAGGAAAAAGGGGTAGGATCAAAGAATTCGAAGGGTCCTATATCTGCTATATGGAGTATGTTTCCGATTATCGGGACGCAGGCAGCAGTAAGAGCAATGCCTGCCTGTGTCCCGTATGGAGTCATTAGGTGGACAAACTGCTTGAAAAAGAAAAATATTCCAAGCATGAGTAAAATAAAAGAGTAAAGATAAAAAGTCCAGAAAAATGGACCATGTTTAAGTATGAGGAGAGGAAAACCTCCTGAAACATCGATATAAAAACCATCAAAGTATAGCCCATGAAACCCATTCGTAATCATCAACAGAATTGTAATGCAAGGAAAAACAAAGAGCAGCTTCTCATATTTTCGCGCAAACTGCCTGTATACTCCGGAATATTCAGCTGCAAATAAAAACCATGCAACAGGAGCGAAAGCTATCCCCAGATACTGGAAACGAGCGAAAATATACTTAAATTCAATGTCCGTAAACCCAATTTCAAAAGCATAATTAACGGACCAGAGAGCCATGCAGAGCATGATTACTATAAAATGCCTTACAAAAGGTAAACTGCGATAATTAAAGGCTCTGTATGCTTTGATTGCAAGCAAGGTGGATATAAGCCCTGAAAAAATTAATGCTCCCATGAAGGGGACTGCAGTGGTATGAATTTGCAGGCTGATAAGACGACCTTCCTTTTTTCAATTATTATTAGACGAATTGGGAGAGGCGGGGAATAGAATAAAAAAACACCAGACGTCTTAATAATTACAGAAAGACGATCTATATAAATTTATGTATTAAGCTCAAAGAGACAAATGACCTTCCGATTATATTATTCAAAGAATATGTTCAGAGAAAGAGAAACAAAGACTTAAAGAGGCTCTCTGCGAAAGCTAAACAACTTTTTATTAGGATCGAATATTCATAGACATTCGGTTAAATTCGAATGATGTATCCGGACAGTGAATAAATTTTTCGAACAAACAATTCGTATAGGAATTTATCGTATAAGGCTTACCATTAAGGAATTTATCGGTATAGGAATTTAATTGAAAATAAGATTAAGTTATGCTATCTTCCTGAGCCTCCTTAATTTCCGTGACTTAGGGATACTATCAACCAGTGCCTGAGTCATCACTATTCCGTCTATACTTTTCTATTAATTTTTTATGTCATACTTTATAACCTTTCTTCTGTATACCTTTTCCTTTATAATTTATTCTTTATACTTTATTCTTTATACTTATTTCTTTATACTTATTTCTTTATATTATATGTCTGCAAGAAATAACTTTTACAAAAATGGCTCTATGAAAGATAATTTTTGTAAAAGATACCTTTGTAAAGAAGTAAATGCTATAAAAAATAAAGAGATAAAAAATAAATTTTATGAAATAAATAATATCAAAACAAGATCAAAACAAATGAGATCAAAACAAATGAGATCAAAACAGATGAGATCAAAAAATAATGCTCGGCGCCTGAAAATACCGATTACACATTTAGAATGCGTAAGAAAAAGAAAAAATTAAGGTTCCGAATAAATCTCAATTAAAGAATTATCCGGCTTTTTTCCACACTTAAAGGAAGATTTACTTAAAGAAAGCTCAGGATTCCGGAGAATTCCGTATCAAACTCATATTTTTTGAAATTGGAGCTTTCGAGAATCCTCTGCTTGATATAATAGAGTACACTCAAAAGGCTCTCATCGTTATCGGAATTCATATCTCCTGCATACGGGTGAATATTTTCCTCAAGGGTATCGAGAAGCCTGGGATCGATACCATCTCCAAGGTAAGTGTCTACAACAAGGAGATCTGAGATATACTCGTAGAAGCTTTCAAGTTCATTAAGCCAGTTAGCAGTATTGTATCCTGCTGCATATTTCTGCTGGTTAAGGAACATGAGATAACCTGAAATATTGGAAATCAGGTCCTCGGTCAGCCTATCTTCAGGAAATACAATTGGGAACCGTTTCATTAATGCAGGGGTTGCGGAGCTTGAATACATCATCCCATGTCCACAAACTGACGGGAAGAGTCTGGAAATTCGGCTATTAAGGACTGCAGTTACATAAGGGTATTTTTCCGGGTCTTTGAGTACAATGCCACAGCCGTCCTCAAAAATGTAGTTCCCCGATGTATCATAGGCCGCCTGCAAATGGTAACCTTCGGTAACGATTATCTTTGGCGTGTTAAGGTATTCCAGAAGCTTCCTGCCTCTTACGCTGTAATAGTCTGCGGAGTCAAGGGGTGAATTATCGTGGCTGAACTGACTCTTGAATTCCAGAATTCTCCCGTATGTCATAGGGAACCTGGACTTCAGTTCCTCAGGAGGGATTATTTTGAATTCCTTCTTGTTTTTGCCCGACATCTCATAAGGCAGCATAAAGCGATAAGTTGAAGAATTGAACGCAAATTTTTGGGAAAACGGGCCTGAGACGTAGGGATAAATAAGCTCGGGCTCTAAAATTACAGGTTTACAGAGGCCCTCACAGAGATAAAGCGAATCTGACTCACTTCCTTCAGGAACAGAAAGTCTGTGCAGAAGGCCATTTTTTGTGCTAATGCCTCCGAAGATGCTTTCGGAGATCTCTCCAAGTTTAGTCGGGAATTCACAGATCTTTTCTACAATTCTGTTTTCATTCATGAACATTTATTTTTCACTTCTGTAAAAATATATTGAGAAAATTATTTTTCTCATCCTTTACTCAGGGGCTGGCTTTTATTCGAGTTCCTGCAAAAAAACTACTCCGACATTCTGGATTTTGATACCCCATTAAAATCATCAAAATCCTGCATGATACGCAGGGCTTTTTTGTATTATTTTGTCTGCAGAGAATAGTAGAATAGCATAAATATATAAATATATTCGCACTGAAAAATAATTATAAATATAAATCGTGACAAATAGGTGGAAGGAATATGAGCCAAAAAGAAAAAACAGAGCTCTGTGAGAATCAGGGATCAAAAACAAATAATCCTAAATGGCCAGAAAGGTTGAAAAAATTGGAAGGTGAAGGAAAGGTTTTAATAGAATTCAAAATTCAAGCAAATTAAGTAAAATTTCAAAATTCAGATCAGAATTAGAAGGAAAAAAAATAATAGGAAAAAAGAAAAACTAATTATGGAAATACTGATCAAAAAAATTTAAATACTAACTGCCAAACTACTTATATATGCAGGGGAGCAAAATTTCCGAAAACTGTTTAATAAGAGAAGCCTCGAATGAAGATATTTCAGGGATGCTCGAGGTTTTTAACTATTACGTTGAGAATAGTTTCGCAGCCTACATAGAGACACCCGTAGGGCCCGATTTCTTTCAGGCTATTCAGAGTGAAAAAGAGCAGGATGAAAATGAGCGTTTTCCCTTTTATGTCATTGAAGAAAAAGACAAAATAATAGGAATCGGCACTCTCAGACCATATTTTCCGTTCCAGAATTTCAGGCATACAGGTGTAGTTTCCTATTTCATCCTGCCGGGGTACACAAGAAAAGGGCTCGGATCCAGAATGCTGAGCAAACTCTGCTTTGAAGCAAGGGAAAAAAAGATGAGGAGCTTGCTTGTAAATGTATCTTCAAAAAATGAGGCAAGCCTGAATTTCCATCTAAAAAACGGTTTTATCGAATGCGGGAGATTCAGAGATGTTGGAACCAAGTTTGGAAAGTTTTTTGACATTATATGGCTGCAGAAGTTCCTTGAGCAGGGTAAGAAATAAAGGAAAACAGGAAAAAGTAAAAAGTAAGGAAAAGAAGTAAAAAGTAAGGAAAAGAAAAAGATAGAAAATGAGGGGACAGAAGATAGGAAAAGAAATTGAAAAATAGGAAAAGAAATTGAAAAATAGGAAAAGAAATTGAAAAATAAAAAAATAGAAAACAGGAAGTGGAACAAATAAAAAAATAGAAAAAGTGGGCAGAGAAATTAAAGAGAACCTGCAAGAGGCAGATAGTCAATATTTCCTTTACCCATATCATATTTTATCTCACAAATCCCATCACCGTTGGTATCCGGATATGTCTGGCTGAAACCATTTCCTTTAGGAGCAGCCCAGAAATTTCCACCCAGGAAAGCTCCTCCTGCAATACTGGTTCCCGGGCTTTTACTCACATTCCAGACATTACCTGAACTTTTGCCCTCTGAATACATATTTTTCGTGTTGTTCAGGTAGTTATCATAGATTGTATTGTTGCTCGAATTCAAAATATAGATACCATATCTTGAATTCGAAATTATCCTGTTACTCTTAAATGTATTATTGCTTGAAGAGTTAAGATGGATGCCATACAGAGAATTCAGGTTTGCATTATTGTCTACCAGAACATTTCTACCTGAAGCTTTCAGGTATATACCGATTCTATTGTTCGGTGCTCTACTGCTGCTCAACGTGTTATTACTGCTGAGAGAGTCAAACCAGATCCCATAATTGCTGTTAGACGCAGTATTATTGGAAAGCATGTTTTTGCTGGCACTAGATAAAAGAATGGATGTGTCACTGTAAGAAGCCGTATTATTTCCGATTTCATTTACAGTAGAGTTCCATAGGCTAATACCGTACTTACTGTTATTCAGTGCCGTATTGTGGTCAAGAATATTTTTGTTTGACTCTTTCAGGTAAAAGCCTACTTTGTTATATAATGCCCTGTTTCCGCTAAGATTATTTCTATTGCTTGAAGCGTACAGCCAGACACCGTAGCTGCCATAAGTTACAGTATTATTTTCAAGGCTATTTTCACCGGAGTTATGCAAAACAATGCAAACACTGCTATTTGAAGCGATATTGCTGCTTAACGTATTGTTACTGGAATTCCATAAATTGATACCGAATCCGGAGTTATTTAACGCATTATTGCTGGAAATTGTATTTCCGCCTGAAGCTTTCATATATATTCCGATATTATTATCTGCTGCAGTATTATTGTCAAGTATATTACCAAAAGAAGAGTCGATCCAGATACCATAACTGCTATTAGAGACGAGATTATTAAGAAGCACATTTTCGTTGGAATAATTACGCAGGAGTATACAGGCGTTGCCTTCTGACAATCTGTTATTGTTAAGGGTATTATTGACTGAGAAATCCAGACGGATGCCAAATCCTGGAGTCGGATTAGAATTGTTTCCGGCTGCTGCAGAGTAATTTCCTGAAGAATTCTGGGGACTGACACGAGAAACTGAGAATTCATTATTTTCAATGCGACATCCTTCAACTTCATAAAGGCGTATCCCGGCATTTGGTGAATCTATGTCCCCTGCAATGGAAAAGCCGTTAACTGCTACCCCATCTGCTGTGATACGGAAGATATCCTTCGAGCCATTGGCTTTCTGAACCACGGTATCTGACGGATTTCCGGACGCAGAAGCGACAGTCAGATTTTCAATACCTATTTCTATGTTTTCGTTATAGACACCCGGATAAACCAGAACCGTATCTCCAGGATAAGCGTTGTTTACCGCAGCCTGGATCGAAGTAAAATCAGCAGTCTGATCCGTACTGTTACTGACGGTAATTACCATGGAGTTCGATTCTCTTAAAGGCAGGTAATCGATAAACCCGCTGCCTTCAATATCATACACGGAATCGAAAATGCCATCAAGATCCCGGTCTACAGCGCCCCTTGGATAAACCGTACCATCAGGCTTTCCCCAGAAATTGCCTCCGAGGTAAGAGCCGCCTACAATATTAACACCTTCGGATTTTGTTGTATTCCAGATGTTTTCCCCTGCTATGAGATCGAATTCCATATTTACGGTATTATTGAAATAGTTGTTATAAATCACATTCCCGGAAGTTTCGTAAATATGCAGACCTGATTGTTGATTAGTTTTTATGATATTACTGACCAGAATATTATTCTTTGATTCACCGATAAGGGAAATGCCCTCATGGTTTTCCGAAATCATATTATTTTCCAGTTTGTTGTCAGGAGAATCAAAAAGTAAAATTCCACTGCTACAATATGAAATGGAGTTGTTTGTGAGGCTATTATTCAGGCTGTCGCCAAGGCTGATTCCTATATAGCTGTCCGAAATATCATTATTTGTCAGCACGTTATCTGAGCTGAACATATAGAGATCGATACCACAGCTGTTATTCAAGAGAACATTATCCTTAACAAGACAGTTAGTAACCCCAAAAAAGTGAATTCCGGCAGTTGAATCCGATCCTTTTATGCCAAAACCTTTGATTGCAACTTCATTAGCCCAGACACTGAAAACATCTTTCGAACTATCAATTGCCTGAATTATGGTATCCGAAGGATTTCCGGATTCAGAACA
>OBLN01000042.1_pt1 | contig 44397 bp, 39 predicted proteins | sample 1519301 | NCBI WGS metagenome assembly OBLN01 (sample SAMEA2452533, study PRJEB22499) | sediment metagenome | reverse complement strand
CGGAATGATATTATGAGCAGAACCGCCCTCGATCCTGCCAATGGTCACTACAACGGGCTCTGTTGGGTCCACATTTCGGCTTGCTATGGTTTGAACCGCATTGATGAACTGAGAGGATAAGACGATCGGGTCGATAGCTTCATGTGCCCGTGCAGCATGCCCACCTTTACCAATGACCTCCACTTCAAACTCGGATGTGGATGCCATCAAAGGACCGGGTTTGGTTGCCACAATACCTGCCCGATGCATCGGTGAAGTGTGAATACCGTAAATGGCATCCACTTTACGCTTTTGTAAAAATCCTGTTTCGGTTAAAAGTTTACCTCCCCCTGGCAGTTTCTCCTCTCCGGGTTGAAATACCAACAGCACGGTTCCTTCGATCTCTGCCCTCAATTCCGACAGGATCTTTGCCACAGTCAGCAGGTTTGCCGTATGGGCATCATGTCCACAACAGTGTGCAACCCCTTCGTTTAGTGAAATGTATCCCTGTTTTGCCGTTCCCTCTTCTAAAATTGGCAAGGCATCAATATCAGCTCTCAGTGCTACAACCTTATCAGACTCTATACCGCCTTTCAGGATTCCCACGCAGCCTGTCTCCAGTGGGGTTTCATAGGGAATATTCAACTCATCTAATCTGGATTGAATATATTCAGTTGTCTTATACTCCCTGAATGAAAGTTCCGGATGTTTGTGCAAATATTGACGGGTTTCTACCGTCTCAGAAAAGTATTTTTTTGCCAGTTCTGCAATTTTGGAATGCATGTGGTATCAATTGGTTTCTAACTTTGCAGATAATAAGAATATTATAAGAGTGAACGTAACTTTATGTAAGTGTAATCGTAGCATATGTTGTTAATCAAATAACTACTCTATGAAAACAACATCCTGGGAAATAATTGTTGCCGGCTTTTTATTTGTGGGCCTTTCGATCTTCCTGATCGAGAACAATTCAATGCGATCAAGCTCCGAACATTCCGAGCTCCCCACTGACTCACTGGAAGTTTCAATTGATAAAGATGAAATACGTGTCTTTAAGCTTCAAAGTCTCGAAAATCTTGGTAACCTTGAAAATCTGGAGAATCTCGAGAATTTGAAAAACCTCCAGAATTTGGAAAACCTTAAAAACCTGAAAAATATACTTCCGATGGAGATCCGAGCTGAATTTGAGCGCGAGATCGATGAAGTGATCAGGGAAATGGATCAGGAAAGTCTGGAGGTTAATTTTGACGCTGAAAGTAAAACGGTGACCATAGATCCAAAATCTATTACAAATCAACAAGGATGGACCGTAAAAAGTCCGGGAATTTTTCTTTTTACACGCTCTTTTGATTCCGAAAAATACTCCAAAACGAACCTTAGCCTCCCTTTTGGATCAGTAGATGTTAATGGAGATCAGGCAGGAACAAGTCATCTGTTCATTGAAGCCTCAGGACAAATTTCCACCCTCAATGATCTGCGTTCGAAGTTAGCCATGGAATCACTGACTAAGGATAAAACAGCCATATTTGAATTGATCTCCAAAAATAAAGCAAAAAACGATCAGAATATTCAGATCCAAAGCAGACTTGAGATACCAAGGAATATGGATCTGGATATACAGACTAAAGCCGGCCATATTGACTCAGATAATATTCAGGGAGCTCAGACCTATCTGACTAACGGTGGCCATATTTCATTGAGTAGTCTCTCCGGAACTGTAAGTGCTGAAACCGGCGGCGGACACATTCAGATCAAAGAATCAGAAGGGCGGGTCACCCTTGTCTCTAAGGGAGGTAACATTAGGGTTCAAGACCTGAAAGGTGATATTGATCTGAAAACCGGCGGTGGTAGTTTGCAAATTATTGATCACGAAGGCGCTGTTAATGCTTCCACCAATGGCGGAAATATTGAACTTAGGTTACCTACCTTAACTGGACCTGTAGCCGCCCAAACCGGAGCAGGTACTATTACCATATGGATATCAAAGAATTCAAATGTAACGCTTGATCTTCAAGGCAGTAATGTAGAGATCGATTCTTCCTTAAATTTTCAGGGCTCTAATCAATCGGGGAATGCAATGGGATCTATTGGATCAGGGACCTATAAAATCACTGCTAAAACCAACTACGGTACTATTTCTGTGAAGGCTATCCAATAAAGTTTGTGAACCTTGTCATAACCGAAAAGAATGAACTATCTTTGGTGGAAACCAATACGTTTGTACATCAAGATGAGCCAGCATATTCATACCACCAAAGACGGATCCTCTACCCTATTTTCCGAGAAATTTGATCAGTATTACCATAACCCCAATGGGGCAGCTTCTGAAAGCCTGTACGTGTTTTTTGAGCAATCGGGTTTATTCAAGTCATTAGAAAAAGCGGACTCACTTACTGTGTTAGAGATTGGCTTCGGAACCGGTTTGAACTTTCTCTTGCTCGCTGAACATTTGAAACAAAATCACATCCTAACATCTGTTGATTTCTACTCCGTTGAAGCTTTTCCCATCGGCAAGGAGACCGCTTCAGGCATAAATTTCACTGATCATATATCGGATCCTGAAATTACAGATTCCCTGCCTCAGATCTTTGATTCACTCAAACCCGGAATGAATACATTCCAACCCATCGAGCATCTGGAGCTAACTCTCCATTTGTTCAACGGCTTTTTTGAAGATTTTAACCCTTCCAATCTTACAGTCGATTTTATTTTCCATGATGCTTTTTCTCCCGAGGTGAATGCTGAACTTTGGAAAGATGAAACGTTCAGTAAATTGGCTGGTTATTCCCACGAAAATACGATCCTGACCACTTACTGTGCAGCCTCTAAAGCCAGAGCTGCTATGTGTGTGGCCGGTTGGTATGTGGCTAAAGCGAGAGGGGCGCTTGGAAAAAGAGAGATGACGATCGCTTCAAGATCAGAAAAGAAACTAAAAGATTTTAAGAGACTGAATGAAAGCAGGCTGAGTGAACGATACCTGAAAGGAGATTTCGATTAGTTAGTCTGCAATCACAAATTCTTTGATCAGAGACTTGATCTCATCGATACCATCCCTTGAGCTTGCTGAATATGGAAGTATTGGAACCTCGATATTCATTTCCTTCATAATTCGTCGAACCTTTGCCTTAGATTGATTGACCTTATTTTTGGACAATTTATCCGCTTTCGATAAGACCACTGCAAATGGTTTTTCATTCATCCCCATCCAGTAAAAGAAATCCTCATCCAGCTGGCTTGGTTCATGGCGTACATCCACAACATGAAGGATCAATTTAAGGGAATCACGGTCCAACAAATAATCCCGGATATTCTTACCCCAACGCTCTCGTTCTTTTTTGGGAACTTTAGCGTATCCATATCCCGGCAGATCCACAAAAAAACAAGCATCTCCAACCTGATAATAGTTCATTTGCTGGGTCTTACCCGGTACATTCGAGGTTCTGGCAATATTCTTTTTGTTCAGCAAAGCGTTGATCAATGAAGACTTTCCAACATTCGATCTTCCCGCAAAACAAACTTCAGGCAAACCTGCCGGTGGACATTCTTCTAATTTGGTAGCACTGGTAATAAATTTTGCCTGTTTATTGAACATCAGATAAGTTCGTTAGCCTCTTTTTCTACCCCAAAATTGACCGGAACAGGATAATTCCCGGTAAAACAAGCCGTACAGTACTCATGGTCAGATGGATTGGCTTCCTTAACTGCATTCACTAAACCCTCTGCCGACAAATATCTGAGGCTGTCAACCCCGATCTCTTTAGCCATTTTTTCGATGTCTCTGTCAAATTTATTGGCGATCAGTTCGTCCGGACTGGGGAAATCCATTCCATAGTAGCATGGACTAATGATCGGCGGAGAACTTACCAGAAAATGAACCTCAGAAGGATTGCACTCCCTGATCATATCCACCAGATAGCGCGAAGTGGTTCCCCGCACTATAGAATCATCCACAATGATGATCGGCCGGCCTTCAATAACCCCACGCACCGGATTGAACTTGGTTCTTACCTTTTGCTCCCGGGATTTTTGTCCTGGGGAAATAAAGGTTCGTCCAACATAATGATTTCGAATCAACCCCATATCGTATCTGCAATCGTAGCCTAATTTCTGGCTTTCCGATGCATAACCTAGAGCTGCCGTATTACTTGAATCGGGAACAGAGAAGACGACAGGTTGTTTACCGGATTTGTCATTTTTCACAACTTCATCCAACGGATGTTCTGAAGCTAATTTCTTTCCAAGATTTCTTCTGATCTTATCTACCATTTCCCCAAAGATCATACTATCAGGGCGTGAAAAATAAACATACTCAAAAATACACTGACTGGTACTCGTCCCTTTTGAAGGTGGAATGAAAAACGATTTAGGCTCTCCAGTTTCATGAGCTTCTTTGTCGATGACCACAACCTCGCCGGGTTTTACATCCCTGACATACTCTGCATTATTGATATCAAAAGCACAGGTTTCACTGGCTACACAAAAGGATCCATCCACTTTACCCAAAGCAAGGGGTCTGAATCCATTTGGGTCTCGTACAGCGATCAGTTTATCATCTGTAAGGATAACAAGACAGTAAGCGCCTTCGATCTGCCTCAAAGCATCCATGATCTGATCCATCTGGTCTTCATACAAACTGTGGGAGATCAAATGAAGGATCAGTTCCGTATCAGACGTGCTTTGAAATAAAACTCCCTCTTTTCTGAATCGCTCTCTGATCTGCTTGGCATTCGAAAGGTTACCGTTATGCCCTATGGCTAGATTCCCATTCCTATAATGAACACGAAACGGCTGAATATTTGCTGGGTTCTTTGAAGAACCGGAGGTCGAATACCGGTTGTGCCCGATCGCGTTATTCCCCTTCAGGATCTTATTGAACACCTTAGATTTGTTAAAGACGTTAAGCACTAACCCAAAATCTTTGTAGGCTGGCATAGCCGGACGGTTCTTTTCTTCGTCAAAATATGAGGTCACAATTCCGGCTGACTCCTGACCCCTGTGCTGGAGAGCGTGCAGTCCATAATAGGTGTGAACCGCTGCATCGGGGTGATTATAGATACCGTATATTCCACAATATTCGCGAGGTTTATCGCTCATATTCAAAGCTCCAAAAAATAGTGAGGGTTAATGATCCGTAAATATAAGAAATGATGGGACTATTCTGGAATGAGATAAGAAACAAGTTTTCTACAGGTTATTAACACATCAAATTATTTCAAGCCTTCGGGATCTCAACCATAAAGGTAGTACCTTCTCCAACCTCACTTTCAAACGAGATCTTACCATGCATTCTTTCTACAAAATCTTTACTGAGGCTCAACCCTAAGCCTGACCCTTTTTCATTTTGAGTCCCTTTTCGAGTCCAGTTTGTATTTTCGAAGATCTTATCTCGGGCATCCTCAGGAATGCCTATGCCGGTATCTTTGATCTTTATGATCACATGGTCTGATGTTTCTTCTGATGAAACCCGGATATTATCACCCGGTTCGGTAAATTTGATGGCATTAGAAATTAGGTTCCTGATCACTAGTGAAAGTGCATTGTAATCAGCCATGGCCTTGGATCCATTCATGCCATCTGCTGTCAGATCTACTTTTTTCTTATCAGCAACAAATTTTTGGGAATGAATGACATCCTCTAACAGATCAGAAACTATTATCGGTTTCAGGTTCACCTCTACGCCGGATAATTGTTCTTTTGCCCACACAAGCAGGTCTTCCATTACATTCGAATTTTCCTGCATAGACGCTTCAAGTTCAGGAATCATTTCCTGAATCTCTTCCAATGAAAGAAGGTCATTTTTTATCAGGCTTAACATGCCTTGCATTGACATGAGTGGAGATCTTAAATCATGTGAAATGATAGCAAACAATTTATCTTTTGCCTTATTTAGCTCCTCAAGTTCTTTGTTCTGTTCCTTTAACTGAGCGTATATAATTTCTTTTTCGCGCGAGGATTTCTTCATTTGGTAGAGGAGGAAAGAGACCAATATGATCACCAGAACGGTTATCAAAATGAGTATGGAACGGTTGCGCAGCTGTTCTTCCTGTCTGATCTGTTTTTCCTTTAGTAAACTATTGATCTCGTTTTGCCTTTCCAGCTCCAGGTAATTTTGGGCATTGGCCAACGCTTCAGATCGTTCTTCTTTGTTTACGCTGTCGGCTAATGTTGAGTATTGAAGCAGTTGATCATACGCCTCCTGGTACCTGTTATCTTTGGCATACACCTCATGCAAAGCTTTAGTTACTTCTAACCTGTAAACAGAATTGATTGCATCTTCCGCAATGGAGGCTGCATACGTCAGATATTCAATAGCCTCTTCATACCGTTGCTGTTCAGCGTACATTTTACCGATAACAAAGTTATTGTAGTAAATACCATCAGTAATACCCTGATCTTCACATAATTCTAGTGATGTAAACAACAGGTCTTCGGCCTCTTCATAACGCTCCATTCTTGCCAGTGTTCGGCCCCTGTTATGCATGATGATGGGCGATGGAACACCCGGTTGCAAAACAGATAACGCCTCTTCTGCTTTATTGTAATTAAACAACGCTTCCTCGAAGTTTTCTGTGTTGCTTAACGTATTTCCAAGGTTTAGGTGTGCTCTGAAAATATCTATAGTTAACCCTTGTTGCTTTGCCAGATCCAAAGATCTTTCAAGGTAATATCGAGCTTTATCATAATCCTCACTTCTGTCGTACTCCATTCCCAGATTATTATAAGCCAGGATAAGCAAGGTGCTATCATTCACATTTGTAGCATACTCTACTGCTTCAAGGAAATTTTTAAACGCAAGCTCTTTCTGCCCCATGTTACCATACACATTACCCAAATTATGGTAAAGCCTCGCATTCATCTGATCTGTCTTCTCATCCGGCAATCGGTTAATGTACTGCTTAGCAATATTGAAATGCTCAACCGACTTAACCAAATTTTCGGTCCGACTGTAAATGATCGCCTTTAAATTGTGATACTGCGCCATCTGACTGCTGTTTGGATACTCTTCCAAAGCATCATCTAACAGCTCCATCGCTTCATCGTACTTTAACTGATCGATCAACAGATCAACACGGTAGGCTACAACCTTTGCTAAGCCTTCGGTGTTTTGATCGGCCAAAAAGATACTTTCTGCTTCACTCAGAAGCTCATTGGCCTTCTTGAATTCTCCATTATTCTGTGCTTCCTGGCTTTGTGTTAATAAATTTTCAACCTTAACAGTGTCCTGTTGAAAATGATAGCCAGCAATGTCATAACCATTAACCCCGGGAGAAGCCGTCAGGGTAAACAACCCAATTAAAAACAGATGAAAAAGCTGTAGCGTAGTTTTATAGAACAATCGTTTAGATTAGATGAATATGATTGCCCTAATCTAAAAAAAGCCCTTCAATGAATGAAGGGCTTTTATATGAAAATTTATATAGATCTTAGAGTAAAGTTGCTTCGAGTTCTATATCAACACCGGTTAGGGCTTTGGAAACCGGACATCCTTTTTTGGCAGCTTCTGCGATCTCCTGAAATTTATCGTTCTCGATATTTGGAACATCTCCTTTAGTGATCAACTTGATCGTGGTTATTGCGGCTTTTCCTCCATCAAGGGTCACTTCTGCATGGGTCTCAACAGAATTTGGGGTAAATCCTGCTTTGTCCAGTTCGTTAGAAAACGCCATTGAGAAGCAACCTGCATGTGCCGCTCCTATCAATTCTTCGGGGTTTGATCCTGACTTATCCTCAAATCGGGTGGCAAAACTAAAGTTACCTTCGTAGGAGCCACTTTCCAGTTTCATGGTTCCACTTCCTGATTTCAAGTCTCCTTTCCAAACAGCTTCTGCTTTCTTAATTGGCATATCTTTTATCCTTTAATTCAAAGTTCATTTTCTTAAACATAGCACTTATAGCATAAATTCCCACAAATATTTACCGGATAACCATCAAACGGTATTCAACTTTGCTCCTCTTGTAACGGGTGCTAATAACTGTGCTCATCCATATCAACAGGACCCCGGAATGTCCAAAAAACGAATGCAGAGTAGAATATAGCGAGAGGAGCTCCTATTGCTGACATCAGCAACATGATGCCCAATGATTTTTGGGATGAAGCCGAATTATAGATATCCATGGTAAAAGCAGGGTCTATTGTCGATATAATAATATTTGGATACAAATTGATTGCCGAAACAATTAGTAAGAGTGCTATTGTTAATCCAGAGAAAATAAAAGCAGGAAGAAACTTTCGATGAGCGACCAATCGTGTAACATTTGCTATTGAAAGGATCATCAAAAGTGGAATTACGAACAATACAGGATGGTTAGAAAATATGTCCGTAAGTCTTGGTTCATATAACAGTACATAAAAAGACAAAATGACAAAAATCACAACAAAACCAATCACTGTATTCCGTACAAATGTTTTAACGTGCTCAAATAACTTCCCTTTTGTTTTAAGGGACAGATAAATTGCCCCGTGCATCATAAACAATGCTAATGTTGTAATACCAACGACGATGGCAAAGGGATTCAGGAAATCAAGCCAGTTACCCTGATAATGAAAGTTTTCATCGATACTCATCCCCTGCAATACATTTCCAAGTACAACTCCCAACAATATTGCCAATAATGCACTTGATATGGCATAAGATATATCCCAGGCGGTTCGCCACCATTTCATTTTTTCCTTACTTCGAAATTCAATGGAAACGGCCCGAAATATCAAAGCGGTAAGAAAGAGCATAAAGGGTATGTACATACCGGATAATAAGGTGGCATATACTTCGGGAAATCCTGCAAACAACGTACCCCCGCCAATTACCAGCCACACTTCGTTACCATCCCACACCGGACCAATTGCATTCAAAGCAACTCTTCGATTTTCGTCACCCTTAATAAATAGATGTAATGCCCCGGCTCCAAGATCAAATCCATCCAGAATGGCATATCCGCTAAACACAGCTCCCACAACCAGGAACCAAAGAGTGTTATAATCTAACCCGAATATCGTCTGAACTTCCATTATTGCACCTCCGGTAATCTACTGTGATACATCATATCTTTCTCAGATAAGTTTTCTGGACCAGCCTGTATTTTTTTGTTCATCATGTAGATAAACAGTAAGAAAAGTAGCAGATAAACCATTCCGAATAAAATGAGTGAAAACAATACATGTTCAGCTGATACTGCCTCAGATAATGCATCTGAAGTTCTTAAATGATTGTACACTACCCAGGGTTGCCTACCCATTTCAGCAGCAAACCAGCCAGTCTGATTGGCAATTTGTGGTAGTAAGACTGAGGGTACAAATAACCATAAAAGCCATCGTTTTTCATACAATGTACCTTTCCACAAATAGAATGCCCCTAGTAAACTAAGAGCAATAAGGATCATTCCAATGCCCACCATAATATGATAGAATTGAAACACAGCATTGACCGCGTCGGGTTGATCTTCTTCTGCAAATGCATTCAGCCCAGTTACAGGAGTGCTAAAGTCCTGATGCAGTAAAAATGTTGTGCCTCCTGGAATGGCTAATCCTCTGGTAATTTCATTTTCTGTATCTACCCAACCAAACAGATACAGGTCTGCCGGTTCATCCGAATTAAAGTGCCCTTCCATAGCAGCCAGTTTTGCAGGTTGGTGTTCCGCTACTACTTCAGCCGAAGAGTGCCCGCTTGCAAGTTGCGCCAATGAACAAATGGTTGCAATGATCAATCCTGTTTTAAATGATATTTTAGCTAATTCGACATGCTTATTTTTTATCAGATACCAGGCACTTACACTAAGCACCAAAAAAGCGCCGGCTAAAAAGCTTCCATTCCATACGTGTAGTATTCTGTCCACTGAAGAGGGATTAAATACCATTGCCCAGAAATCTGTTATTTCTGCCCTTGCACTCATTCCATCTCCTACTATATGGTAACCGGCAGGTGTCTGTTGCCATGAGTTTGCCACAACGATCCAAACAGCTGAGAACATTGACCCAATGAAAACCCCCAAAGTGCCTATAAAATGAACTTTAGGTGAGGTTTTATTCCAGCCAAATAACAATATCCCCAGAAAACCTGATTCTAATGCAAATGCAAATAAACCTTCAGCAGCTAATGCACTGCCAAAAATATCACCTACATATCTGGAATAGACAGCCCAATTGGTACCAAATTCGAACTCCATAACAATGCCGGTAGCTACACCCAAGCCAAATGTTACAGCAAAAATTTTTGTCCAAAACCGAGCTAAGAGTTCATACCTTTTGTCTTTCGTACGAAGGTAATTCCCCTCCAAGATCACCATTATTAACCCCAAACCAATACTTAACGGCGGAAAGATGTAATGAAAAGCAATGGTGAAAGCGAATTGGATCCTCGATAAAATTTCAACATCCATCATTCTGACCCTTTAAAATTAAATTGTGTATTAAATACTCTAAAGCTTATTAGTAATCAACCATAATTTTGAACATGTAGTAACAAATTTTATACACTAAAACTTCTCTCACCCCTCCGTTCGATTAATTTTTTTGAACTCATACGAATTACAGTGTAAAAGATTAGCAAACGGTAAAATATTTTAAGATACCATTCCACACACAATCTAATCTTCATATACTAAAGACGGTCGGGTTTGATTTCAAAGCCTTTTGAGCGGGAAACGTGATTTCCCGATTTCGGGACGACCCCAACCTTGGTCCCGATTATTCGTTATGCTCTACCACGGAGCTATTCCTTTGTGCTATCACAATCATTCTCATCAGAAGCGATCAATACTTCAAGATATGATCGGCTCTTTTGACGTTTAATATGATTCTCCCACTGTAAGGCTTCGGTCTTGGTCTCAAAACTCCGAACAAATTTCAATTCCCATGGAATGCCGGATTTTGTAGACCGTGTCCATCCCTCATTATCCCGATCGAGTCTTTTTTGTACCCCAGCCCCGGTTGACCCAACATAAAATCGATCCCAGGATGATCTATAAATGATGTATGTTTCAAACATGATTCCTAAAACTAAAAAAGGCAGCCAAGTGTTACCTGACTGCCTTTTGAGCGGGAAACGAGATTCGAACTCGCGACCCCAACCTTGGCAAGGTTGTGCTCTACCACTGAGCTATTCCCGCTTAATTCAATAAATTTCCCTTTCTGAAAGGGCAACAAATATAAGGGCTAATTCTGATACTATTCAACTCTTTTTTGAAATAACTTTCATTTTTTTAGAATTGATTTCAATTCTAAAATTACGGCCCGAATCAGGTCTTTCAAACGGGGCATAATCAGATGGATATTTTCTGAACCGACCCTAGCAATCTGCCCAAAAATTTATTGCCGTACACTTTCTGAACATGTCCCATGTCAGCAATAATCACCAACAATTCCTTGCTTCGGGAAAAAGCGACGTTTAATAATCTGGGTACCGACAGTCCGTTCTTTTTCTCATCAAAGGGGCGAACCGAATAATGCCTCATACCACCGTTTTGCCATTCACCACTCATCACGGTATCGAAAATGATCACCGGTTTCTCTCTGCCCTGAAAGGTGTGAATAGTTCCTACCTCTACCTCCCTGTATCCTTTTTCCCACAAGTGATTTCTCACCTTATACACACTATTTCGGAAGGGAACGATAATACCTATGTCTTCGGAAGGGTGATTTTTTGTCAGTCGTTTTACACTTTCCTCAATGAGTCGCATATGAACTTCATTGACCGGTTTAAATCCTTTTTCTCCGGATTCCTGTTCCAATACAGGATTGTATTTAGCCGAATCGATCAAAGCCACTGAAGAAGACTCACCATTATCCAGATCACGACCATCTGCCGGTTTGCCTGATTTCAATCTCCCTTCATAAAACACAGAACTGATCACGCCCGCCAGATCATCCTTCATTCGATATTGCGTGTCAAAAAAGCTGGTGAAGTTCGGGTTAAAATCATGCCAGTTGAACAGATCCTCAGTAGATTCCGATTTTGACACATAGGTAAAAATATCCTGTTCCAGGAAATCTCTTGATTTAGGGTGATCTGTGATCGCAATGGGTGGTAACTGCATCGGGTCTCCGGCAACAATAAGGTGTTGTTTACTTTTTCCAGCCATCAGCAACATATATGGGATACCAGCCATAGACCCCTCATCCACTACAACAGCATCATAGCTGATGTTGTAGAATAGTTCTGAAGTACACACTTTTGCCAATGTGGTAGCAACCAATTGCTTTTTCTTTAGCTCGTACCGTTCATTCAAGTTCAGAAGTCGATCAATTTCTATCTCAACGGCTTCTCTCCCCCCATATTCATCCATTTTATTGGCAGCAAGCTGACATTCAAGGTCCATTTTTTCAGGTACTTCCTCCCCATTCCTCATCAGGTCATCCACAGCTTCCTGAAGTTTTTCATAATTACTCAACAAATTTGAAAGTTGTACCGCATCTGCTTTGCGCCCATCAAGTTTTGTTTTAACCTGATGTTCAAATAAAATATCCTCCAGGCGTTTATCATCCAAAGCGGCTTCCCCAAAGCGAGTCGTATTCTGAAGATCGAATGCCGGATCGATCTCATACAATGCATTGATAACACTGAGCAAGCCCACATCAACAGCCCGATTGGTATTTGAGACAAAAAGCACCCTTTTATTTTGATTCAATAAATTAGCCACTATATACCCAAGAGTTGCGGTCTTGCCGGTTCCCGGAGGGCCCCACACGTACAGAATATTATTCTTCAATGATTTCTCGATCGCATCTTTCTGAGCTTCATTTCTCAGATCATCCACTTTGATCTGAACCGAATCCTGATGGGCTTTAAAATGCTCAACAGGCTCAAGAAGGGCCTTTAACTGTGGAACTTCCTCAGCCTTGTCCTGAAGCTTGAATAAATGCTCTTCCATTTTTTTAAGAACGAAATCATTCTCCCATTCCAGGAATACTTCGTCGATCCTGCTTCCAACATTTTCAGGGAATTCCAGGCGAACTTTCTTGTCTTTGAACTCCACAATGTGAACTTTGAATTCTTTAGAATCCACTTTTGCCCGTATTTCATCGGCAAAACGTAGGCCACGGTTGTGTGACTCAAACGAGTAGATATACTCCCCTGATATTTTCTCCAGTTTCCCGGTAAATAGCACATCCGTGGATGGAGTCTCCCTGACTGCGACGATCTCTTTTTCAATGGCGTCAATGGCCTGCTGAATAACTTTCTTGATCAAGTAATACTTTATTTAAAAATTAATTTTAAAACTTATTGATCCCACAATTCTGCACGGATCATTTCCGAGCTCTTTTCAGAGAGAAGGTAATCAAGCCTAAGCCGGCTTTTTTGGGGGATCTTCTGCTCAACCAGCCTGGCACTGTCTGAGGTATATAGGATCAGATCCGACTCACGCACAAATAGTGGGAGTGATTTCCCATAGATCGTACCGGCCACAAAAGAACCCTCAAAATGCACCGATCGCTTTAATTCCTCAATGATCTTAGGGATCGTTTCCTCAGCTCCCGTCACTAATCCGATGGTATCTATCGCTGCCCGGTCAACCATAGATAAAAGAATATCCGGATCGTAATCATACACGATCGGAATGACCAGTAAACTTTCCCGCAGGCTTCGGAAATGGCTCATCAGGTGAATAGGCACAAACAAGGCATCGTATTTTGCAGCCTTTTCATATTCATTTACACTGATCACTTCGCTTTTCACCCCGACCTGTTTTTTAATGGCATCAGATAACATTCTTCCCAACTCGTGATTTTCACCAACACTGGCTGAGGTTTGGATACGATCGGGCCATTCCATGAATCCAAGCTGTTCCTGAAATAACAATTCTATCTCTGATTCATCCAGTCCATATCCCACCAGTTCTTCTACCAAGGCTTGAACCTTCTCTCCTCCAACTTCAAGCCGGGCGGATTTATCCAATAACGGAGTCTGGTTTTTTACGGTGAAACCCCGTCCCTGTTCGCCTAAAATCAATCCCTCATCCTCAAGTATATGATAGGCCTTACGAACGGTGTGAAAACTGGCTTCCAGCTGTTGACCCAATTCCCGGGTGGATGGCAACACCTCACCCACCTGAAACTGTTTGGTGGCGATCATCAGCCGAATACGGTCTGCGATATGTTTAGCTGACGTTTTCACTATGATCCGTAAAAATCCTCAATGATCTCCAGATAGGCCTTGACGGTTTTTTCCATACCCCAGAACAAAGATTTACTGATCAAGGCATGCCCGATACTGACCTCATTCAGGTTTGGGATGGTTTCAAGCAGATCCGGCAAATTCTCTAAGTTCAGGCCATGTCCTGCATTGGCTTTCATGCCCAGTTCGCTGATCAATGCTGCCCCTTTTCGAAGCCGGGTTAATTCATGCTGTTTTTTGCCATCGGGTGCATTCGCAAAAGTTCCAGTGTGTAATTCAATGGCATCTACACCCAATTCATGGGCTAGCCGAATATCCTCGGGGTTTGGATCCAGAAATAAACTGATCTCAATGCCGGAATCCTTCAATCGGGGAATGACTCGAGATTTAAAATCATCAAAAACAGTCTCCATTTTGAGTCCGCCTTCCGTTGTCAATTCTTCACGACCTTCGGGAACAAGTGTGCACAAATGAGGCTGAACCTCAAGACAAATGTCGAGCATTTCATCAGTTGCTGCCATCTCAAAATCGAGCTTTCCTCGAACATGATCTTTCAATCTAAACACATCCGCATCCCGAATGTGGCGGCGATCTCCCCTTAGATGAAAAACAATACCTGCAGCCCCGGCTTCTTCACACACTTTGGCTGCTTCAATTGGATCCGGATATCCCTCACCCCGGGCATTCCTTAATGTCGCGACGTGATCGATATTGACGAGTAAATTCATTTATATATCCGTCTTTATTATAATTTGAATTACATCATCAAAAGTAAGCATATCCGTTTATATTTACAGGTAATGAAACAAGACGGTTTTAAGATCATATCTATTTCGACTCTCTGTTCTATGTTGACCATTTTGGCGGCATGCGGCACGGTAAAACGCGGTTCGTACCATACGGTTCAACATAAGGAACCGGTATCGGAGAAAGCCGATTCTGCTGATCTCAAGCCGATGATGAGTGTCAGCAATGCATCTTCAGACGTCATGCGCGAGAGGCAGGAAATTCTGCAACTGGCTTATAGCGACTGGAAAGGGATTCCCTATATTTTAGGAGGAACCGGTTACAATGGTATCGATTGTTCTGCCTTTATGCAGGTGGTTTACGAAGATTATTTTTCTGTGATGCTGCCAAGAACGACCCTGGAACAACTCGAGTTTGGTGAACCAATAGCAAAACGACGTGTAACACCGGGTGATATGGTATTTTTCAAAACCGGAAGACGAACCTATCATGTAGGGATCATGATCAATGCGACAGATTTTTTGCATGCCTCAACCTCAGAAGGAGTTACGATCTCGAAGCTCACACACCCATATTGGGAATCGGCCTTTCTTGCTTATCGCAGAGTTTTAAAACTAAGTACTAACGATTCTTAAAGATTCTGTACATCATTTTCTCATAATCCGGCGACAACGCTACATCCCGTCTTTTCATCATAGCCTTCATGGCGTCAACAGCTTTATCAAATTGATACTCACCGAACTCAGCAGAACCAACCCAAGAAAAAGAGGGAATGTATTTAGGTGGAAAGCCACCCATGAAAATATTGGAACTCACCCCGCATATGGTTCCGGTATTCAACATGGAATTGATCGCTGTTTTGGAATGATCCCCCATCACGGTTCCCAGAAATTGCTGTTCTGTTTCCATTTCCTGTTGCTTTTCCCAGTCCGTCAACCTTACAGTGCTGTAGTTATTCTTAAGATTCGATGTATTAGTATCTGCACCCAAATTTACCCACTGACCGAATATCGAGTTTCCTGTAAACCCATCATGGGCTTTATTTGAATAAGAGTGAAAAATACAATTTGAGACCTCTCCACCTATTTTACAGACCGGACCGATGGTCGTCCCACCTGATATTCTGCCACCCATTTTTATAGTAGCCCCTTTACCCACTACAACCGGCCCTTTGATGATGCTACCCGCTTCTATGGTAGCGTCATTCATGATAACCACAGGACCATCTTTAGCGATAATAATGGCCCCGGGTTCTAAACTCACGTTTTCTCCAATATAAGTATTATCAGCATCATAGATTCCCGGATGCCGGTCTTGTTCTGTTTCCTCAACTGAATGTAGCCCGGTTAATGGTATGTCCTTTGTGATTTCGAAGGTGTTAAGAGTCAGCAGATCCCACACGTGTTCCAGATGAATAACATCATTCAGATCTTTTGAATTGAGCCCCTGACCATTAAACTCATTATCCTTAAACATCTTAACAGAATGCTCCCCTGATACTAAAGCAACGGCAGCACTCCCTTTAAAAACCAATACATCATTTTGTTCAAGCTTTGCGATCTCACATAAAAGATCCTTTGATGGCAAAAAACGTGAATTGATCCACAATACGGGTTTGTCGGACTCGATCTCATTCCGGCGAAATACTCCGAAGAGATCTTGTCTTAGAACTCTTGCGTATCGATTCAGGCCCAGTGAATGCAACCATTTTTGCCGTATCGTAAAAACCCCTACCCGGAGGTCATCAACGGGACGCGTTAGAGTGAGTGGATGGAAATTTATAGTGTCATCATCCTCAAAAAAACAGACCTGAACATCTAAGCGGTTAGCCATATTTTCAAAAAATCGTAATCGTTATTCAAAATAATTGCTCTTATATTTACGCATTATCGCAAACAAATAAAATTATTTAAGAAGTATATCATATGTGCGGAATAGTAGGGTACGTTGGCGAGAAACAAGCCAGCAAAGTTATTATTGATGGTCTCAAGAGACTTGAATACAGAGGTTACGATTCAGCCGGTGTAGCTATTTTGAATGGCGCGCTGAACATCACCAAGGGTAAAGGCAAAGTTTCCAATCTGGAAAAATTAGTCGGGAAAGATGAAAAAGGGACCTTAGGTATCGGGCATACGCGATGGGCAACCCACGGTGAACCAAACGATATCAATTCTCATCCACATACGGTTGAGAGTGGTAAACTGGCGCTTGTTCATAACGGTATTATTGAAAATTACAGCACGCTTAAAAAACAATTAAAGAATGAAGGCTTTTCTTTTTACTCTGAAACCGATACTGAAGTTTTAGCCAAACTGATTGAAAGCTTTCTTAAAAAGGATGCATCCTCTCTGAAAAAAGCGGTTCAATTAGCTCTCCATCAGGTTCACGGAACCTACGGTATTGCCGTGGTTCATTCCGATTTCCCAGATCAGATCATTGTGGCAAGAAAAGGTTCTCCCCTTTTACTTGGCGTGGGTGATGGCGAAATGCTCATTGCATCAGACGCTTCTGCAGTTGCCGCCTATACAGATAAGGTGGTTTACCTTGATGATGGTGAATTAGCTGTTATCACAAAAGATAACTTTACGGTAGAAACAGCCGATAATATTGAGCTCACCAAAGAGATCCATGAGTTGTCTCTCAGCCTTGAAGAAATTGAAAAAGGCGGTTACGACCATTTTATGCTCAAAGAGATATTTGAACAGCCTCGTGCTTTGGCTGATTGCCTTCGTGGACGTATAGATACAGATAAAGGAACTGTCACCTTAGGTGGTATTGAAGAGATCATGGACAAGCTTGTTAATGCTAACCGTTTGATCATTGCTGCCTGTGGAACCAGCTGGCACTCCGGTCTGGTCGGCGAATACCTCTTCGAATACCTTGCCAAAGTACCGGTTGAAGTTGAGTACGCTTCTGAATTCAGATATAAGGAGCCCCTGGTTGGGCCCGGCGATGTCATGATCGTTATTTCACAAAGCGGGGAAACCGCAGATACCCTGGCTGCCCTGAGGGAAGCTAAAGAAAGAGGTGCCACCGTTATTGGAGTTGTCAACGTAGTCGGCTCAACCATAGCGAGGGAAACGGAAGCTGGCGTTTACATTCATGCCGGACCTGAAATTGGCGTTGCCTCAACCAAGGCTTTTACCGGTCAGGTAACCGTTTTGACCATGATGGCGATCAAGCTTGGTTTGGCTAAAGGAACACTGAAAAAAACTGAAGCTAAGAAACTGATCGGTGAACTTGCTAAGATCCCGGCTAAGGTTCAGGAGATCCTCGATAACACCGATGAGATCAAAAATATTTCTAACCTGTTTTCCTATGCACCAAATTTTCTTTATTTGGGAAGATCTTACAGCTTCCCGGTTGCCCTGGAAGGCGCCCTTAAACTCAAGGAGATCTCCTATATCCACGCTGAAGGTTATCCGGCAGCAGAAATGAAACATGGCCCAATTGCCCTGATCGATGAAATGATGCCGGTGGTCGTAATTGCTGCAACACAGCATACCAACGACAAAATGATCAGCAACATTGAAGAAGTTAAAGCCCGCAAAGGCCGCATTATTGCTATCACCACACCCGATAATGATGAGGTGGTTGATCTTGCGGAATTTAAAACCGTGGTACCGGAAACAATGGATGTTTTGACTCCACTTCTGACCGTCATACCGCTTCAGCTCCTGTCCTATTATGTGGCTGTGAATCGGGGAGCCAATGTGGATCAACCCAGAAACCTGGCTAAAAGCGTGACTGTGGAATAATTCACACCTTAATTGTGAATAATTTTAGGTTTTTGAGTTAGCTCATAACTGATTTCCCTGTTTTGAAATGAAATTAAGGGTAATCAGTTAAAATTTTTTCAAATTTTGAATGTGGATAACTTGATTTTAATGTGGATAATTCGTTCTATCCAACTCATCACAGCATCGTTACACCCACATACAATGAAAAACTGGAAGGCAATACTCTTTAAAGTGGTGGTTTTAGTGCTGGTAAGTATCGTAATATTTACCGGATGACCACCTGTTGGTTTTGATTAACATTCTTATCTAACTATAGACCGTGGGATTGTTGCATCCATTTTTCAGATTCCTTTAGCTCCGTCCTTTTATTCTATTTATCTTCTCTCTCTTTAAAAACTTCTTAAATAATATCTGAACCGAAATGGGGAAAATTGATCTAAGTTACCTTGAAAACATGAGCGGTGGAGATAATACGATGATCGTGGAGATGATCGAACTATTTCTGCAAGAAACTCCTCAACATCTTAATAACCTGAAAGAGGCTGACCAGAACGCACTGTGGAACAAAGTGGCTTCAGAAGCTCATAAGATTAAACCTATCATGCTTTATGTGGGGTTGTCTGATCTTAATCTCGTTTGCAAGAAGATTGAGGATAATGCCAAGGGAGATCAGGATTCGGAACTAAGTAAAGAACTTATAAAGCAACTTGAGTCCGGTTATAATGATGTTGCCGGAGACCTAGAGACAAAGATCGAGGAGTTACGATAGTACCATTTGAATATGATCTATCCCATCAACCGGATAGATCTCCCCTTCCTCTTTAAAACCAAGCTTGTTGTAATATTGTAAAAGTGCAGATTGCGCTTCAATTCTGACACTCTCTCCCTCACACAACATGATTCCTTTTCTGATAAGCTTTTCACCAAGTCCGGTTCCCCGGTATTTTGGAGCCACAACGATCCTTCCTAAACTGGCTTCATTATATTTAAATCCGGGTTTAAAGATCCTCAAATAGGCAGCAAGAATATCCTGATCGTAGATCAGTAAATGTTCAGCTTTTTCATCATATCCATCGATATCTTCATAAAAGCATTGCTGTTCTATTATAAAAACCTGTTGCCTTAACCTGAAAAGATCTTCAAGTTCATGGTTCAAAAGGTCCTTATAGGATTTAATTACGGCGTTCATATATCTTGAAACTATTTTAGGTATCTGTTCGTAAAGAAAAGCGATTTTTAACTAATAGGAAATATTATGATCTGGGCTTGGATTTTAAATAGCATCTCTGTTTATGCAACGGCCTCCCTGCTGGAAGGAGTCGAAATTAAAAATTTCTGGAGTGCCGTGTTTGTTGCGGCACTGCTTGCCATCGTCAATGTATTTATTAAACCTATTTTGATCATACTCAGCCTGCCTATAACCATCTTGACGTTTGGTCTTTTCGTATGGGTGATCAACGCTTTACTCATCATGCTGGTAGATAAAATGGTATCGGGTTTTAAAGTGCGCAGCTTCAGCTGGGCCTTGATATTTGGCTTAGTGATGTCTGTCATCAGCTGGGTTTTATTCAAGATCTTTGGTTAATAATTATGTTTCATAAATACCTCAAACAAAAAAGGCTACCTGAATTAGTAGCCTTTCTTTTGTTAACAAATTTTTGGACCGGTGTTAAATATTATCACACACAGCCTGAGTAAAGGTTGAAGTGGTTCCCTCTCCTCCAATATCCGGAGTACAGTACACTTTTTTCTCAACCAACGTTTTATAAATAGCCTTTCTGATATTTTCTGCCACGGCTTTTTGATCGATATGCTCAAGCATCATCAATGAAGAAAACAACAGGGCCAGTGGATTTGCCACATTCTTGCCTACAATATCCGGAGCCGAACCATGTACGGCTTCAAACATAGCAGCGTCGTCTCCAATATTTGCTGCACCGGTCACTCCAAGTCCACCTACTAATCCGGAAGCCAGGTCAGAAAGGATATCACCAAAAAGGTTTGTGGTCACCACCACATCAAACTGTCGGGGACGCATCACCATTTGCATGGCCATATTGTCAACAATGAGATCTTCAAATTCGATCTCAGGATACTCTTTCGCAACTTTGCGCCCAACTTCAAGAAATAAACCGGTTGTTAGCTTAAGGATGTTTGCCTTATGAACAAGCGTTACTTTTTTACGTTCGTGCTGTTTAGCATATTCAAAAGCAGCTGTAATAATTTTACGGCTGGCTTCTTCTGTCACAACAGCTATGGCTTCGGAGTGCCTTTTATTCTCTCCCTCTTCTATCCACTGCTCTTTTCCAATATACAGTCCCTGTGTATTTTCACGGAACAGTACCAGGTCGACATCCCTGAACGGAGATTCGATACTTGGCAAGGTATGGGCCGGACGAATATTACTGTACAAATTGAATTTTTGACGTAAGGCCACGTTCACAGACCTGAATCCAGCACCAACCGGTGTTGTAAGGGGACCCTTTAAAGCAATTCTGTGCTCCTCAATCGCTTCAATCGTTTCATCAGGTAGTGGTGTTCCCAGTTCCTCATGAGCAGTCAGGCCGGCTTTGGCTCTCACCCAATTAACATCAGCGCCCGCCTTTTCAAGGATGGTAGTTACCGAATTCGTGATCTCTGGTCCGATTCCGTCTCCGGGAATCAATACAACGTTTTTCATTTAGTTCTTTTTTTCTTCAAAATTTCGGCTTCAAATATATTGATAATAATATCCAAATGTGATGCCTTTAACCGTCTTAAGGCTTTCTTTATAAACTTTTTAAGATGCATCTTGCCAAAACGCTAATAGTGGATCAGGAATGATATTTTTTCGAAATCAATTATCCTGAGAAAAGCACATGAAACGTTCTATCATTTGGTTTAGAAATGATCTCCGGGTTCATGATAACGAAGCCTTGGTCAAAGCAGCGCAAGCTAACGAAATACTCCCTGTATTTTGTTTTGATCCCCGTTCATTTGGAACCACAGGTTTTGGCTTTCCCAAGACCGGTTCACTCCGTGCACAATTCTTATATGAATCGGTTCTGAACCTTAAGAAAAACCTGCAAACACTGGGGGCCGATCTTCTCATCAAGAAAGGTAAACCGGAAGAGGTTATTCCTGAATTGGTTGATGATTACACCATCGATCTGGTCTTCACATCAAAGGAGATCACCCGTGAAGAAACAGAGATTGAGCAGGCACTTAAGGCAAAATTAGAAAATAAACTATCATTTGTATGGCAAAGTACCCTCTTTCATATCAATGACATTCCTTTCTCAAAAGATCAGATCCCGGATGTTTTCACCAAATATCGTAAAAAGATAGAAAAAGACTCTGAGGTCAGGAAAATGTTTAGTTCCCCGGTTGGTTTGAATCTCGTTACTTTTGAAGGGTCATTTGATCTACCTGATCCCGACTCTCTATTCCCTTTTGCAATTGAAAAGCAAACCGACAAACCTGCCGTATTAAATTTTTCAGGAGGTGAAGAGATGGCTTTGAAGCGCCTGAATGAATACATTTGGCAGGGTGACCATCTCAGACATTATAAACAAACACGGAATGAACTTCTTGGAGCCGATTACTCCTCAAAGTTCTCCCCCTGGCTAGCTAATGGTTCTCTTTCACCCCGAAAAGTATATTACGAGGTGAAGAAATACGAGAATGAACGAACTCAGAATTCTTCAACCTACTGGCTGATCTTTGAACTGATGTGGAGGGATTATTTCCGGTTTTCGGCCTGGAAGTATGGAGATAAGATCTTCCGTTCATCTGGTATTCAGGGTAAAAACAGAAACTGGCACACAAACAGAGATAAATTTACCCGGTGGGCTGAAGGTAACACAGGAATTCCTTTTATTGATGCTAACATGAGGGAATTGAAAGCAACCGGGTATATGAGTAATCGGGGCCGGCAAAACGTGGCTAGTTTTCTGGCTCAGAATCTTAATTTAGACTGGAGAATGGGAGCTGAATATTTTGAATCGCAACTGGTAGATTATGATCCATGCAGTAACTATGGTAATTGGGCGTATAACGCTACGGTTGGACATGACCCAAGAAATCGGTATTTCAATATAGTGCATCAATCCAAAACCTACGACAGTGACGGGACATATATTCGAACCTGGATCCCGGAGCTTAAAAAAGTACCAAATGAGTTTATTCATGAACCCCACAAAATGTTTCCCGAACAACAAGCGTTGTACAACATAGAAATTGGCAAAATCTACCCTGAGCCTATGATCAATTTGGAAGAAAGTTATGAAGAAATCAAAGCAAGAAATTAAAAACCGGATACTGACCTTCACTAAGAGTAGAGGTCCTAAAAAATCGGTGTGCCCTTCTGAGGTTACCAGAGATCTGTTTTCTGACGTTTGGAGAGACCATCTTGATGAGGTCAAAGACGTTGCCGTCGGAATGCAGAAAAATAAGCTTATCCGTATCACCCAGAACGGCGAGGATATAACCATCGATAAAGCCAGGGGACCCATCCGGCTGTCACTCTACACTTCGGATGAGTAACTAGCAGACACAAACCTACCGGAATCCTAACCTGCCCGAAAAAGTCTGTCCGGTTTGTCACCGAACATTCAGCTGGAGAAAAAAATGGAAAAAGAACTGGCACATGGTGACATATTGCAGTGAGAGGTGCCGCAGAAATAAGTAATCAGATACGGTTCCAAATAAATTCAGGCACACACTTAGCCACCCACGCAAGGAGCCTCCACCGTTTGGTTACATAAAATATATTCTTTTTCTTTTCTATTCCCTTGATCATCTGTGCTGCAGCTTTTTCAACATCCGCCACCCAAAACATCCCTTTTGCCCGCTCTGTCATTTCGGTTAGGATGTAGCCAGCCCTGATTTCGGTAAGTGTAATGTCAGCTTCTACCCGCCTAGCCTTTTGCCTGAATCCGATCATGTAATTAGACAAAAAATGCTTTGAAGCGGTGTATGCCGCTGCCCTGTGATGTGCAAGTAAAGCAGCCATTGAGGACATGCCAACGACCTGTCCCCCACCATTTTTCTTGAAATAATCGAAGGCAAAATGACAGCCATGGGCAAAGGCAAGTGCATTAACCTCAATGAGTTTGGATTCAGCTCGCCACGGGGGCATCATCTGAATTCGGCCCATACCGGCGTTGAGGATCATCGTATCTAATCCCCCCATTTCATCGATCAACTCATTATACATTTTTTCAGCATGCTCATGATCTGTCACATCAAGGGTCCGAATGAATGCCCGTTCACCGATCTCTTTTTTTAGCTCCTCAAGGCGTTCAGTTCGCCTGCCCAGTAAACCTACCTTATTTCCCTTTGATGCATACTGAACAGCAAGCTCCTTCCCAATTCCTGAGGTAGCCCCTGTGATTATGATCTTTTTCATAGCTCACTCACATAAAAAAGGGCTTCAATCAGAAGCCCATTTCGTTTCAATTACTTAACGATCTGTAACGCAGGTATCTTGACTTTTGCATACTCGAAAGCACCGAACATGACACCGGCGTAGATCAGGTCTCCAGCAACGGTATAGTGAAAAAATGGAATTCCTGCTGCATAGCTCATCATCAAACCTTCAATGGTCTGCGGATACATAGGATTTCCTAACCATGAACCAAAGTTTGTAACGAGGAAAAAGATCATAGAAGCAGCAAGGCTCCCTCCGATAACGGTTTTCATATTCACCTTTTTCAGAATAAAGATTCCGGCTACGACGATCAGGGCTATAGAACCGTACATCCAATAAAACCCCGGGGTAAATAATGTGAAACCACTGTAAAAACTTGAATAAAGTATGTTATTCACCAGTAGATCACTGATAAAGAATGCAAACAGTGGCAGTAAGAATGCGAGCTTCCTGTTCTTAAAGTATGCCGCTCCAAAAATTGCCATTGCTCCCATTGGGGCAAAGTTATAAGGGTGAGGAAACACACGTGAGAGTGCTGTAATTAAGATAAATCCGGATAAAACTAATAAGCGTTTCTTATTCATTGATCTGATTAGGCTTGATGTGAATCCCTAAAATAAAAAAAGCATCGCCTCAAATGAAACGATGCTTTGGTAAAATTCCGAAATATCTGAATTATTTGTCTGCATTCAGTTCTAAATTCAGATCAACGGTCACTTCGTCCCCTATCACAGCGTCTGAAGCCCAGTCTCCGGTTCCAACCTTATAATCAGTTCGGTCGAGCTTAAATGATGATTTGATACCGGCAACCAGAGTTCCTTCTTTCATTGGGTTATCCATTACACCTAACAGAGTAAATGGTAATGCCACATCTTTGGTTACATCTTTGATCGTCAGTTTACCGTTCGCTACAAACTCGTTATCACCGGTTTTCTCGATGTTATCACTCTTAAAGGTGATATATGGCCATTTTTCAGCATTGAAGAAGTCGGCTGTTTTAAGGTGACCGTCTCTTCTCTCGTTTTCTGTATCGATGCTATTAACCATAATCTGTACATCGATCATACTTTCATCCAAATTTTCCGGATCAAAATTCACGGTAGCACTGTAATCATGAAACTGACCATTCACCGGAGTAAAAAAGTGAGTTACTTTAAAATTTATGGTGCTGTGAGCTTTATCAATCGTCCAGCTGGTGGTTGCGATCTTCACCATTGCAAGTGATGATACTGCAAAAATTGTAATGGCAAGATAGGTTGTTAGTTTATTGAGTGTCTTCATTTCTTCGATTAATTAGATTTTTTTGTTTAGATGTCAGGGTAACATTTTTACCAAGGCCATCATTTCATTTAATGTTAAATTAATTTTACTGGCATGACTTCCCTATTGATGCTCTTATCGAAACAGATCTTACCCTTAGTGTTTCATTATGTAAAATTCACGCACTTATAGAACATTTTACCCGCTAAATAGTTTGCATTAGTACAGAAAAGCACGTTAGTTCACTCTATCGAATCAATTATTAATTAAATAACGAAATGAAGAATTTTTTTAAACTTACAACCACTCTAATTTTTGGGGCACTGTTTATCTCTGCAACGGCTTTTGCTCAGCAACAAATGGCTCCGCCACAGCCTCAACCTCTGAGCCCTGATCAAGTCACTGACGAACATCTTACCATGTTATCTGATATCATGAAGGTTGGTGAAGGCATTCAAAAGGATGCTGAAACCAAAATGAAAGATGCCGTTGAAGAGACGAATATGAAATTTTCTCGATTTGAAGAGATTATGATGTCTCAGCAAAACTCACAAATGGCAGGTCAGCTCAAGTTAACTGAAGAAGAGCAGCAAACCATTCAGGAAATTCAACCGCAGTTGATGAAGATCAACCAGCAAGCACAGCAGCAATATATGCAGGCTATTCAGGAAGCCGGTATGGATCTTCAAACTTTCCAGCAAGTGGCACAAGCTTTACAAGCACACCCTGAGGTTCAGCAACGTTTTGAGGCCATCAATGATGAAAACGAAAAAGATCCTGAGAACTGATCTTTAAGATTTTTCTTAAATGACTTTAAACCCGATGTAAGCCATCGGGTTTTTTTATATCTGTATTTTTTTACTGACCCATTTCGAGTCATTTAGCAGAAACCTCCAGGGTAAATTTGCATCCTCTCCGGCGTAATCTACCCCGACCCGTTTATCTGAAAGTATCTGACTTTCCGCTATTTCAATATTTCTGTCTTCGATCCACAGCTCATCACTTTGAAGACTAATTTTGTCATGATCTGTTTTAATTCCCAACGCCTGTGACAATTTTCCCGGACCGTTACTGATGGAAGGCTCAACCATTTTCCGGTTTCTTCTGCTTAACATTTCTTCTACTCCGGTATCCGGTTCAACAGCTCGAATTAAAACTGCATCAGCTAAACCTTCTTGGTTCGTGACCACATTAAATAAATGATGAATTCCATAACATAAATATACATAGGCCCTGCCCGGTGGACCGTACATGGTTTCAGTTCGCTTGGTTTTAACATCAGGATATGCGTGACTGGCTTTATCCGTTCGGCCACTGTATGCTTCCGTCTCAACGATCATTCCACTTGTGAGTTTACCGTTGATGTTTGTACAGAGAAACTTACCGATCAGTTCACGACTAACCTGAACCACATCATCACGGCCATAAAATGCTAACGGTAGAATTTCTGGCATCAGGATATGGCTGTATAGGGGTTTTCTTCAATAGAGGGCTTATTGAGCGTATATACATCCTTATATGCACGGCCAATAATAGCACTGATCACGAAAAGCAGTGCCGTGTAAAACGTCCAAACCGATAAAATGATGAGCACAGCATATCCCTGATAAAAATATCGATATGTTTCAAATGCATACTCGAGGTACATACTAACACCATATTTGGCAATTTCAAACAACAAGGTATAAATCAGTGCGGCAAAAAGAGCCACTTTAGGTTTGATCCTTCTTTCACTTACAAATCTGAAAATCACGTACATCAGCGAAAATGCCAGTACAATTGGTAATAACACGTTTAGAAAATCATAGATCCAGGGTAACTCGATCATTATTTCTGTGAAGGGTACATTGATCCGACTCAAGTTAAATAAGGAGATAGTTGAGACCGCCAGGCTGAATACCAGAAACAAAACCCCGATCAAACTGAAGCCAAAGAAATTATAGATGACATCCATCACCGGGTGCTTTCTTTCTTTGATGTCGAAGGTGTCAAACAGCACGTGTTTAAGGCTATGCAATAATCCCTGCGTAAAGAACAGAAGTACCACAATACCCACGATGCCGAAGATCTGACGAGCACCCACCAATGGCTCGATCAAAGTTTCAATAGTGATAGCTCCACGAAATACATCCTCGCTTCGTGTTTCGTAGGTAAAGCTTGGAAAGAACTCCCTTCCATACCTGACGATCTCGTTAAACGCCTCTTCGGCGGAGAGATAATATCCAATAATAGAGATCAGGATCAGAACAAATGGTACCGCACATATAAACAAATTAAACGTGATAGCCGAGGCATTAAAGAAAATATCTTTTTTTGCAGCCAGCTTTAATACCCGCTTTCCAAAGTCTTTATATTTTTTCAAAACCTTCCATCAATTGGTTAACGGTTAAAATTCGCAGGATAGCCAATCAATTACAAGCCACATTTAAACCTTAGTTTTTCAGTCAATTCATTGGTAAGTTCCACGTTCCATAATCAGCAATCTATCAGCCTAAAAGACCTATTTCGAGTGCATGAGTGCTAAAAAAAAGCAAACTCCGCTTATGCGGCAATATTTTCAAATCAAGAACGAACATCCGGGAACCATTCTTCTTTTCCGGGTGGGCGACTTCTACGAAACCTTTGCCGACGATGCTCAACTGATCAGCAAGGAGCTCGGCATCACTCTGACCAAACGAAACAACGGTGGCGATCAGACGCCGCTTGCCGGGTTTCCTTATCATGCATTAGATAATTACCTCCCTAAACTGGTTAAAAAAGGCTATAAAGTTGCTGTTTGTGAACAGACCGAAGATCCTGAACAGGCTAAAAAAGCCGGCCGAAAGATCGTGACTCGCGAAGTTACAGAGATCACCACACCGGGGGTTACCCTTTCTGAAAAGCTTCTGGACCACAAGCGAAATAACTACATTGCTTCCCTTCATTGGGATGGTTCAACCATCGGTGTTTCCTTTTCTGATATCTCTACGGGGGAGTTTGCCCTGAGCCATATCAAAGAAGAACATCTTGAGAATTTCCTGGCTGCCATTCAACCTTCTGAGATCCTGATCCGTCAAAAGAAAAAGAATAAGCTTGATGATGCCCTGAATCATCATAACATCACTTACATAGAAGATTGGGTGTATGATGGAGATTATGGATACGACCTGCTTACCAAACACTTTGAAACCCACTCTCTGAAAGGTTTCGGGGTTGAAGACCTTGAGATCGCCCATGTTGCAGCCGGTGCCCTGATGCATTACATGCAGGAAACCCAAAAGGCGTATTTGCGTCACCTACGCCGGCTTTATGCATACGAGAGCAATGAGTTCATGAGCCTGGATGCAGCCACCAAACGAAATTTAGAACTGACCACCAGTATTCAGGAAGGTGGAACTGAAGGCACACTCATCTCCATACTTGATGACACCTGTACAGCGATGGGCGGGCGGCTTCTCAGACGATGGATCATGCGTCCCCTCAAACGACTCAAACCCATTCAACAACGTTTGGATGCGGTTGAAACCTTGTATGAGAATAACGAGATCAGAAATACTCTGAGAGAAGAACTGGAGCAGATCGGTGATATGGAGCGGCTTATCTCACGGATCTGTATGGGCCGTACCAATGCCCGCGATGTCGTTCAGCTGAAATTATCCCTGGCTCAGATCCCACGACTAAAAAGTCAGATCGCATCCATTGATGATCCGCTGCTTCAGGACATATCAGGAAGATTAAAATTACTGATCGAGGTTCAGGAAAGGATCAACACGGCTCTTAAGGATGATCCCCCCGCCAGTGTGCGCGATGGAGGTATGATAGAGGAAGGATTCAATGATGAGCTGGATGAATTGCGGGATATTGCCAAAAATGGTAAAAAGTACATCGCCCAGATCAAGGATGAACTCGCCAAAGAGCACAACATTTCATCTCTCAAGATCGGGTACAATAAGGTGTTCGGTTACTATATCGAAGTGACCAATACCCACAGAGATAAGGTCCCTGATACCTTTATTCGCAAGCAAACCCTTGTTAATTCTGAGCGATATATCACCCCTGAGTTGAAAGAGGTTGAAGAAAAAGTTCTTTCAGCAGAAGAGCGCAGTAAAACGCTGGAATATGAACTGTTTGAAGAGATCAGGTTATATGTTGCTGATTTTGCTGATGACATTCAGCAGGTCTCTCAAGCCGTGGCGGAACTGGATTGCCTGCAGGGATTTGCAGAAGTGGCATTCAGAAACAATTATACGAAACCGGAAGTCGGTGATCACGAAGAGATCGATATTAAAAAAGGCCGGCATCCCGTGGTTGAGAAATCCCTGCCTATGGGTGAACCGTTCATCCCGAATGATATCAAACTTGATACGGATAATGAGCAGATCCTCATCATCACCGGGCCGAATATGGCCGGTAAAAGTATCATTTTGCGCCAGACCGGTTTGATCGTACTGCTTGCTCAGGTTGGAAGTTTTGTTCCGGCAAAATCTGCCAATATCGGCCTGGTTGATAAGATCTTTACCCGTGTGGGGGCCTCCGATAACCTGGCAGCCGGCGAAAGTACCTTTTTGGTTGAAATGAATGAGGCAGCCAATATCCTGAACAATGCCACTCCGAGATCCCTGATCCTGCTGGATGAGGTAGGTCGCGGAACTTCCACTTTTGATGGATTGAGTATTGCGTGGTCACTGGCAGAATATCTACATAATCATGCTCCGGTTGCGGCAAAGACTTTGTTTGCCACACATTATCACGAACTGAATGAGCTCGAACAAATGTACGACCGAATCCGGAATTACAATGTTCAGGTAAAGGAGCACAACGGCAAAGTGGTATTCTTACGCAAACTCATCAAGGGTGGAGCCGATCACAGCTATGGTATTCAGGTAGCCGATATGGCGGGACTCCCACAAGTAGTCATTGAGCGGGCCAAGGAGATCCTGAAAAATCTGGAAAGTCACAGCTTGGATATCACCAATAAAAACGGTGCCATAGAAAATGAAGCCTCCTCTAAGAAAGAAGCATCCAAAAATTTATCTGAGAAAGTTGAAAAACAGCCTGAAACTTCTCAAATGACGATGTTTCAAACACATGTGGATCCCAGAATTGAAACCGTATTGAATAAACTGGAAGCCACCGACCCGAATCGCATGACTCCAATTGAAGCTTTAATGATGATCACGGAATTGAAGAAACTCGTGGATTAGATGGTGTTGTGGTGTTACCCTCGCCACTTTAACACTAATAACTCTGAGTTCTAAATAGAACATATGACCGAAACCAAACCACATAAATCCGGATACGTTGCCATTATTGGGAAGCCCAATGCGGGTAAATCAACCCTGATGAATTACATACTGGGTGCCAAGATCTCCATCACTACCCATAAAGCCCAAACTACCCGGCACCAGATCGTAGGTATCTATTCCGATGAGGACACACAGATCGTTTTTCTGGATACCCCCGGGGTGATCTCACCGAAATATGAGCTTCAAAAAGCCATGATGAAAACGGTGGAACGCGCACGTTCGGATGCTGATGTCATTCTTTTCATTCATGACCCTATGGATAAGCACCCAACTGATGATGTGATCGAATTGATCAGTTCCATTAACAAGCCGATTTATTTAGTGGTCAATAAAATGGATGTGGCCAATGAAGAGAAAGCCCGAAAATCAGCTGAGGAGATTCAGGAAAAATTAAAGATCCGATCTACCCATTTTGTTTCGGCTACGGCGGGAACCGGCGTAAAGGAACTGATGGAAGACATTCGGACCAGCCTGTTACCCGGACCTCCCTTCTATCCAAAAGAAGACCTCAGTGAGCATCCGGTTCGATTTTTTGTTTCAGAGTTAGTACGTGAGCAGATCTTTCTTCAGTTTCATCAGGAGATCCCCTATTCCTGTACGGTTGAAGTGGTTTCTTATGATGCAGAACCGGACATCGACCGGATACATGCCGATATCATCGTGAATCAAAAATCCCAGAAGGGGATGTTGATCGGTAAGGGTGGCTCTGCCATCAAAGAATTGGGGATCGAAGCCCGGAAATCGATCGAGGAATTTATTGGTAAACAGGTTTATCTGGAGCTTCATGTGAAAGTCCGCGAAAAATGGAGAGAGAAGGAAGGTTGGGTTCGGAACCTGGGATATGGGAAATAGACATTGATCGCTCATAGGATCTCTGAATCCTGCCTCATCTTAGGAAGCTCATTGAACTGAAAGGGACTGAAAAACCCAGTCAAATCAAACACATCCATAACCGTAAAACTTTTATTTGCAGGATCCAAAATCTTACCATAGCTTTTAAACCATGAAATTAAACGAACTAAATATGAACAGCGCTTTTGCAACTATGTGTTGCATGTATATGTGTTTTAGACACACATAAGGGCTGTAATATGATTTAACGATTTTGACAAAGCCCTTTTGAATGTATCACAGAAGGGCTTTTTTAGTGACTTTAATTTTCAACGTTCTTTAAACATACTGTTGCATTCTCATTACGAAAGGTGGAGGGATCAGGTCCTGTGAAGCCTTGGCAACCGTTTCCCGCTCATAAACATTTATGTGCGGGGGAAAAGGTGCCACATCCTGTTTCGCACATAATAATCTATGTGTCGGAAAAAGATGAGTTCGATAAGACCCGGTTTTTGTAAGAAAAGCCTCTTTCGGATTCATCTCTGAAAGAGGCTTTTTTGTTAGTTCAAATTACGTCTCGCAGAGGAGGATCATCAGTTTTGAAGATTCAAAACAAACAACTAACACTTACTCAAACAACCCATTATCATGAGCAACGAAAAAGATACACGAGACTTCAAATTCGAAACCCTGCAGCTTCACGCCGGTCAGGAACCTGATTCAGAAACCGGTTCTCGCGCAGTACCAATTTATCAAACCACCTCCTACAACTTTGACAGTACCGAACATGCCGCCAACCTTTTTGCCCTGAGGGAATTCGGGAACATTTACACCCGGATCATGAATCCCACGACTGATGTTTTTGAAAAAAGACTGGCTGCCCTGGAAGGCGGTACGGCAGCAGTGGCAACAGCATCCGGGCAGGCTGCTCAGTTTCTGGCTATTACGAACTTAGCCAACGCCGGAGACAATATCGTTTCCACTCAATTCCTTTACGGCGGCACCTACAATCAGTTCAAGAATTCCCTTCCCCGGCTTGGGATCAAAGTCCACTTTGCTGAAGAAGAAACCGTAGAGGCGTACGCCAAACACATCGATGAGAACACCAAGGCGATCTATGTGGAGTCGATCGGTAATCCACGTGGAAATATCGCTGATTTCGAAGGGCTTTCTGCTCTCGCCAAAGAACACGGAATTCCTTTAGTCGTTGATAACACCTTTGGCGCCGGCGGAGCCTTGGTTCAACCCTTAAAACACGGAGCCAATATTGTAACCGCCTCAGCCACCAAATGGATCGGTGGCCACGGCACTTCCATCGGAGGGGTGATCGTAGATGGCGGTAACTTCAACTGGGGGAATGGAAAATTCCCGGGACTCAGTGAGCCCTCTCCTTCCTACCATGGATTAAACTTCTGGGAAGTATTCGGGGAAGACGGTCCGTTTGGGAATATTGCCTTCGCTATTCGGGCGCGGGTTGAAGGCCTCCGTGACTTCGGACCATCCCAATCACCGTTCAACAGTTTTTTGTTGTTACAAGGGTTGGAAACATTGTCGCTAAGAGTGGAACGTCATAATGAAAACGCCCGGAAACTTGCGAACTGGCTCAAGGATCATGAAGCTGTGGAGTGGATCAACTATACCGGACTGCCTGACCATGAGTATCACGAAAGGGCTAAAAAATATCTGAGAAACAGACAATTCGGATCTGTTTTCACATTCGGTGTAAAAGGAGGCTATGATGCGGCACGTGAGTTCATTGAGAATACAGAGTTATCAAGTCATGTGGCTAACATCGGGGATGCCAAAACGCTTGTCATCCATCCGGCCTCAACCACGCACCAGCAACTCAATGAGGTTGAACAGAAAGCCAGTGGCGTAAAGGGTGACCTTATCCGTGTATCGGTTGGCATAGAGCATATCGATGATATCATCGAAGATTTTGAAAAGGCCTTTGCCAAATTACATGTACCTGCTTGATACAAACATTGTACTCCATTGCGGATATGGTGGAAATCCATATCCGCTTTTATCAAACAATCCTCAGGAGAACCTGCGAGCATCCAACGGTCCTCGCAGCGTTCGGCTTTAAATTTATTACCTATATACACGCAACGCTCGCAGGTCCTATCGGACACTTCGAGGTTGCTCACTTACAAAATAAATATGAACAAAGGAATAACAGTCACAACATTACAGAAAAACTGGACTACAGAATCAGGTCATACTTTCTCTTCAGTAGATATTGCATGGAAAAGCTGGGGAACACTCAATGAAAAACGAGACAATGTGATCCTTATCTGCCATGCCTTAACCGGACATGCAGCAGCCGACGAATGGTTTGGCGGTTTATTTGATCAAGACGGTATCCTCGACCCTGAGGAGCATTTTATTCTTTGCGTCAATGTTCCGGGAAGTTGTTATGGTTCCACAGGTCCCACTTCCATCAACCTTAATACAGGTAACCCCTGGCAGGCAGACTTCCCTCCCATCACCATCCGGGATATCGTAACTTTTCATCAGCTTTTACTTAATGAATGGAATATTCAGGGTATTGAGCTGGTGTTAGGAGGATCCATGGGGGGTATGACAGCCCTTGAGTTTGCCCTTATGGATGACAGGGTTAGATCAGCTGCTCTTTTTGTAATGGGGAAAACTCATTCTCCATGGGCTATTGGTATAAGTGAGGCACAGCGGATGGCCATCCGTGCTGATCAAAAATGGAAACATGGTTATTACGATACCCAGGATCCTCCCATCAAAGGGATCGAGGCTGCCAGAGCTATGGCTATGATCACCTATCGTACCCCTGAAAACTATGAGGAAAAATTCTCGCGCAGGATTCATCCCGAGAAACAGATCTTTCAGGTGGAATCTTATCTGCACTATCAGGGAAAGAAGCTGGCAAATCGATTTGATGCCAATACTTATGTGATCTTATCAAAGGCTATGGATTCGCATGATGTTTCCAGAGGCCGGGGAACCTTTAAAGAGGTCCTTGGCAATTTAAAGACTCCTGTTTTAGTGGTCGGCTTTGACAGTGATCAGCTTTATCCCATTCATGAACAGAGAGAACTGGCCGATTTATTGCCGAACAGCACCCTTGCTGAATTAAGCTCACCCTATGGGCATGATGCCTTTCTGATCGAGTTCGAGAAGCTTAACGCGCAACTAAAACCCTTTTTTCACTCACTTAAAAAATCTCATTCATCATGACACTTGCATTGAAAAAAACACAACCTGAAACAAAACCGGACAAGAAAAAACTTTCCATATTTCTGGCCGGAATCGGCGCCGTAGGCGGAACCCTGCTTGAGCAGATCAGGGATTTAGAGCATCCCCGATATGATCTCGAGATCGTAGGATTTTGCAATAGCCGATTCACTTGCTGGGAACCGGATGCAGAACAACTCAATGACCCAACAAATATCTGTTGCGGAGCAAAAACTGATTGGGACTCCATCCCCAAAAAAATACTGGACAAAGCCGACCACGACCTGGTGTTTGTGGATGCCACCGGGAGTGAAAATGTCGCCCGGGTTTACCATGACCTACTGCAACATGGTATTCATATAGCCACACCCAGTAAACTGGCAAACACCTTTGAACAGGAATACTTTGATGCACTCGATAAGATCTGTATCGAACATAATTCGCACTACCGGTACGAGACCGCGGTTGGCGCCGGCCTTCCTGTAGTAAGCACCATCAAAACCCTTCTGAACAGCGGGGATGAGATTACAAAAATAGCAGGGGTCGTTTCAGGTACCATGACCTATTTATTTAATCAGCTGGAGGCGGGAGTATCTTTCAGTCAGTCGGTTCAAAATGCTAAAACTAATGGCTACTCAGAGCCTGATCCACGCGATGACCTCTCAGGAGAGGATGTAGCACGCAAGTTTCTCATTCTTGCCCGAATAAGTGGTTTTGAATTTGAAAGAGAACAGATCCGGGTTGATTCGCTGGTTCCTGAAAAACTGGTATCACTGTCAACCGATGAATTTCTTCAAAAATTACCTGATTATGATTCCCATTGGAAAAGCCGTAACGCTCAGGCCTTGGTCAACAATAAGAAGTTACGATATGTGGGAGAATTTACCCCGGATGGTATTTCAGTCGGTGTCAGTGAAGTGAAGGCCGATTCTCCCCTATCCCATTTAAAAGGCACCGACAACCTGATACAGATCTATACGCGCAGATATAGCGACTCACCTATTGTGATACAGGGACCGGGCGCCGGAAAAGAGGTTACAGCCGCAGGCGTTTTGGGGGACATCATTGATATAGGAGGGTTGGTTTAGGGAGAATTCAAAATGAAATACTTGAAATTTTGAAGACCTTTTTTGGTAGTATTTGTCATTGACCCATTTAGAAGGGTTATTGCGAATATATTCTGAGATGCGGTTATAAGATTCTTTGTCTCGAACAATATGATCATAATATTTGGGCTGCCATTTAAACTCAGGATCAATTTTCCTGGCAGATTTGGTTACCCCAATTTTAAACCCACGAATTATTGATGGCAGGTTTTTGGATTGAGGTCCAAATTTATTCAAGGGTTTTTGCTTGCCCGTTCGTTGGGATACAATATTTTGTGATCCTACCTTATCACGGGCATCATTATCCTTGTCAATAATAATTATTCCATGGACATGATTTGGCATCACAATAAATTCACCTAATTTGACAAACGGGAAATGATCCGGTATCTCCAGCCAGCAGGTTTGCGCAATTGACCCAATTTTGGACAAATGCATTTTGGCATCTGGATTTGAACCGATCTTATCGTTCTAATTCGACCGTAGTGACGCAAGATTTTGCGTCACTACGGTGTCTAAATGATCATCAATATTCAAACCAACAACCTCACCAAAAAAACACACTCGTTTATCTGCACATATCGTTACAAAATAAACGCCATTCCATCCATAATCCCACGACCTCAATCGAACAGTTTCTGACCTATATTTTTTATATCTCTTCTTTTGCATATCTGTTTCATTGGTACGACCTTCTTTCAAAATAACAGATTTCCAAAAAACCACAATTCAATGCGATACTTGATCCTTTTTCTAACCGCTGTCCTATCGCTCCAATCTGCGCAAGCTCAGGAGAGGCAACGTGCAAGAGATCTTGGTATTAAAACGGGAATATTGATGCCCGGTACCCTGAATACCATCACGGATGTTGAAGGGGTTAAGGTTGGGCACCGGACGATCATTGAAGGTGAGGATATCCGCACCGGTGTAACCATGATCTTGCCACATGATGGAGACCTCTTCAGGTTACGCGTACCGGCAGCAGTTTACGTGGGTAATGGGTTTGGGAAGGCTTTGGGATTCACTCAGGTTCAGGAACTGGGCGAGATCGAAACACCTATTGGGCTGACCAACACACTGAGTATTCATACGGTAGCTAATGGCATCACCGACTACATACTGCGTCAACCAGGCAATGAAAATGTACGGTCTGTCAATCCGGTGGTAGGAGAAACCAATGATGGTTGGTTAAATGACATCCGCGGACGGCATGTGACCATGAACCATGTTTTTGAAGCTATAGATAATGCCAAAACCGGACCTGTTGAAGAAGGAAGCGTGGGGGCCGGAACCGGAACCTCAGCCCTGGGTTTTAAAGGAGGGATCGGCACCGCATCCCGAATACTCCCTGAAAAACTGGGAGGATACACCGTCGGTGTTTTAGTACAGTCCAATTTTGGTGGTGTCTTAACCATAGATGGAGCTCCGGTCGGGGAAGAACTTAACAATCACTATCTGTCCAGCGAAGTCCCTTATGATGTGGACGGCTCGATCATGATCGTGATCGCAACGGATGCGCCTCTCCTTTCCCGAAACCTTGAACGATTGGCCAAACGGGCTTTTATGGGAATTGCGCGGGTAGGTGGATTTGCCTCAAATGGAAGCGGTGATTATGTGATTGCTTTTTCTACCAATAAAGATGTCAGGATAGAATCAGAAGATACTGGTTCAACCCAAAATTATACGGAGCTGAATAACTCTGATACAACCCCGCTATTCCTTGCAGCCGTTGAGGCTACCGAAGAAGCTATTTTAAATTCTTTATTTATGGCCACCACTGTGACAGGTGATCGTGGACATACCCAAAAAGCCCTTCCTATTGATCAGGTTCTCGGCATTATGAAGAAGTATGATCTACTTGAAAATTAAACCGTAAAAACGCACTGAATCTGTCCAAGATCCAAGCACAGGTTTTATCCAACTGATGAAACTGTATTTCCCATTCAGATATTCTACCACTCTCTCCCACTATTCATCCACACCCATCACTTTTCCTGACTTTATTTAAAAAATCAGCCTTCTTTATAACAATAGGGCCACTTTCTTCTTTCCCGAAATTATTTCTCGTGCTCTTTCTGATCAGATCCCAACCTAATTAAAAGAATTAATGGAAAGGTCTTGACACATTGTCGCTCTTTAGGGTACATTGTGGGGTGAAGTGGGAGATAGTGGGGACTTATCTCTGTACAGTTATTTAGCAATCATAAACACGCGGGATATCGTGCCAAGTTTCAAAGGACAATACGAGCATAGTATAGATGCCAAGGGGCGAGTGGCCTTTCCTGCGAAATTGCGCAAATCCCTCAACCCTGCTGCACAAGAACGCTTCACCGTGGTCCGCGGACAAGAACCCTGTCTTTATCTATATCCCGAAGACGAATGGGAGAATGTCGAAGCTAAGCTATCCCGCATTAACAACTTCACAAAGAAAGGCCGTTTAGCTAAAAGAAACTTCCTTCGCTATGCTGAGGATGTCTCCCTGGATAAGCAAAACCGTATCGCCCTCCCCTCCGACCTAATGGAATACGCTGCTATAAACGGTAAAGCTGTATTTCTTGGAATGGGTGAATTCATAGAGGTTTGGGATCCGGATAAACTGGATGAAATGGATTCAGCCCTGGATGACGGTGCATTTGAAGAAATTTTTGAACAGGTAATGGGAGATGAACCGGAAAGTGATGGTGCATGATATGACCTCATATATAGAACATATTCCGGTACTGCTTCACGAATCAGTCGATGCTCTCGTTACTGATAAGGATGGCATATATATAGACGGCACCTTAGGTGGCGGCGGCCATTCTAAAGAAATACTAAAAAAGCTTGGTGAAAACGGACGGCTATACGGCATCGACCAGGATGATGAAGCTCTTGAAGCGGCATCAAATCATATTGGCGATGACTCCCGTTTTATCCCCATAAAAGGCAATTTTGGCTATCTGACGACTATCCTACCTCCCCATACCCACAGTCAGATAGCCGGAATCCTTTTGGATCTTGGCGTATCAACCCATCAGATCAAGGAACCGGAACGCGGCTTCAGCTTTCAGGAAGACGGTCCGCTTGATATGCGTATGGGCAACCTGTCAGGCGTTTCTGCCTATCAGGTGGTTAATGAGTACGATTACGAAAAGCTGCGTGATATCATATTTCATTACGGAGAAGAAAAACAAAGCAGAAAGATCGCACGAGCTATCATTGATGCTCGCCCTATTGAAACGACCGGAGAATTACGTAAAGTCATCTCATCGGTTGTGAATCAACGTTTTGAAGTAAAATCTTTGGCGCGTGTTTTTCAGGGCATTCGAATTGAGGTAAACCGCGAATTGGAAATGCTCGAAAATGTATTGGAGCAATCTCTCGAGGTATTAAAACCCGGTGGACGAATTGTTGCCATTTCCTATCACTCCCTTGAAGACCGGATTGTAAAGCGATTCTTTAAGGCCGGTAATTTTAAAGGAAAGGTTGAGAAGGACTTTTACGGGAACCCTATTTCCCCGATCCGTCCGATAAATAAGCAGCTCATAACACCATCCAAAGAAGAGATCGAACGAAATTCAGCCTCCCGGAGTGCTAAACTCAGGATTGCAGAAAAAACAGAGGGGTAAGCATTATGATGGTACAGTCACCACTTAAGAAACATGATGTAAGACCAAACCTCCGCAAGGTTGAGAAACCCTTAGAAAACGGAAAGATCGGTTCAGCCCCAAATAGAAAGCATTCCGGTTCCAATAAGGTAAAAGATAAGATCAGCCTTCCAAAGATCAAGCCCTGGAAGATCATTATGGGAAGTATCATCATCGGGATCTTAGGTTTTGCATATTTGACCCATGTTTTTTCTACCCAAAGGCTGCTTGAAGAAGTTCAATTTCTGGAAGCAGAATACAATCGGTCACGTGCCCAATTTGACGAACTGAAACTGAGATACGACCGCATGGTTGGCCCCGCCGATATCTATGACAAGGCGGAAGCCCAGGGTTTCATCAATGGCGGTCCGGCAGATAAAGTCATTGTTATAAAGGAATAGGGGAACATGGACGAACGTACTGCCATACTGAGCCGAATGTTTATCATTTTAGGGTTTGTTCTCCTCATACCCTGTGCTTTAGGGTTTCAATTGATTCGCGTCAATTACTTTGAGGGTGAAGAACTTCGCGCTTTGTGGAGCAAACAGGCTATTGATCAGATCCCTATTCCGGCACAACGGGGCAACATCTATGACGCCAATGGAACCTTGCTGGCTACTAACGCGGTGGATTACCGCCTTGCTTATGACCCCAAGGTGCCTTACAACGGAGGTATTGGTGTACCTAAGGAGCTTGAAAATAAACTGATTCAAAAGTTAGCCACACTGACCGGTAAAAGTGTAGCTCATTATAGAAATAAGATCAACAGCGCTCCGCCCCAATCCCGATATATCGTATTAGAAAACGAACTGTCGGTGATTATAAAGGATGAGATAAAAGCCCTGGATATCAAAGGAGTTATTCTGGAAGAAAATTATAAGAGAAAATACACCTTTGGTCCTCTTGCTTCACATGTACTTGGCTTTGTGAACCATGAAACCGACGGGCGTATCGGCCTTGAAGCCTATTATAATGAAGAATTAAAAGGTGAAGACGGAGTTCGACAGGTTCGCCGGGACCCTTTCAATCGTATTTTTGAATATATCGGCGCCCCCAAAAAATTACCGCGTGACGGTTACTCCCTCCATACCACCATCGATGCTTACATCCAAGCCATTCTGGAAGATGAACTGAAAGCCGGCGTTGAAAAACATCTTGCTAATTATGGAACCGGGATCATCATGGATCCAAAAACCGGGGCCATTAAAGCCATGGCGAATTATCCGACCTACGACCCTAATGACCCTGCAAGTTCAGATGAGGAAAATCGTCGTAATTTTGCCATCAGCGATATGATCGAACCCGGCTCAACTTTTAAACTGGTGACCGCCGTCGCGGCTGTTGAGCAGGGCGTGGTGAGTTTTGACGAAATATTTGAAACACCGGATAACGGAGAAGTCGTTATTCATGATCTCGTCTTAAGAGACCACGATCCGCTTGGAGACCTTACCTTTGAAGAAGTGATCCAGAAATCATCCAATGTAGCAACCGCTGAGATCGCCATGCGGATGAAACCGGAAGTGTTTTATCAGTACGCCAGAAACATGGGTTTTGGAACAGAAACCAACATCGACCTGATCGGTGAAGTACAAGGGAACCTGGCAAAACCGTATGAATGGAGTTTAGTGACCCTGCCCTGGATGTCGCACGGATACGAGATACAAACTACCTCCCTTCAGATCGCTCAGGCCTATGCCGCTTTTGCAAATAACGGCATGATGATGAGACCATACCTGGTTGAAAAAATTGAAGATAAAAACGGCGAGGTGGTTATGAAACATGAACCGGTTGAGATCAGAAGGATCGCCAAAAAATCAACCCTCGAAAAATTACTTCCCGTTTTTGAAAGTGTGGTGGCTGATTCCGGTACCGGATATCTTGCTCAGGTTGAAGGCCTCAGAATAGCCGGTAAAACCGGTACAGCAAAAAAAGTGGTAAATGGCCGGTACACTAATAATTACAGAGGATCTTTTGTAGGATTCTTTCCGGTCGATGACCCTCAGTATGTGGCCTTCATTCTATTGGATGAACCCAGAACAAGTGGTTATGGTGGGTTCACGGCTGCTCCAATTTTTAGAAATATTGCCCTTCGCATTGCCGGATTAGACAATGATATTCAACGTAGCATGAGCACGATTGAAGAAGAAGCCCCACTGGCTGTTCGTGCCCCTTTCCTGAGAGGCTTAAGCCCAGAAGAAGCCAAAACATTGTTAAAGGAACTGAATGTACAGTATGAAATAAACGGCAGCTCCGGATATGTAGCAGCACAGATACCTGAAGCAGGAACTGAACTGAAAGCCGGTGATAAAATTTCTCTCACTCTCTCAGAAACATTTACCAAAGCTGAAAGTGAGACTGTAAAAGAGGGATATGCTGAGATCCCGGAATTGAGAGGCATGAATATGCGAAAAGCCACAAATCTGCTGGCTGACCTGGGTTTAAAAACCGAGATCATCGGTTCAGGAACCGTTTTTGCTCAGTATCCTCAAAAGGGTGAATGGTTAAGAAAAGGATATACCGTCACTCTTAGAGGAAAAGCACGATCACTCGAAACACTAACAAACGCAACAAAAAGATAATTGACCTTAGAACGACTCATAGAAATTTGTAATCCACTGCATGTGACCAATGCCAATTATGGTATTGAGTTAGGCTCACCGGTACTTGATTCGCGGGAAGCCAAAGATCGGTCCGTTTTTATTGCCGTAAGGGGCACCCGGGTTGATGGCCACATGTTCATAGAAGACGCTGTTGAACGTGGAGCTTCTGTGGTGATCTGTGAGGATTCATTTTATAGCCAAAAAGATGTTTGCGTGATCGAGGTTGAAAACACAAAGGCCCTCACCGGTATCATCGCTCAGGAATTCGCCGGAAATCCGGCTAGAAAGTTGCAGATCGTTGGGATCACCGGAACCAATGGAAAAACCACAACCGCAACTTTGGTTTATCAGGTATTAAGAGCCTGTAATAAAAAAGCATCCCTTCTGGGAACCGTCAGTAAGAGAATCTTGGATGATGAATTTGACAGTAAACTGACTACTTCTGACCCACTCGAATTGGCCAACGACATGCAGAGAATGGTCGAAGCCGGTTCTGAGTATCTGGTTATGGAAGTATCATCTCATGCCCTGGATCAGCATCGGGTGGCCGGTGTGCCATTTAAAGTGGCTGCTTTCACAAATTTAAGTCACGATCACCTGGATTATCATGAAACTCTTGAAGAATATGCAAAAGCTAAACGAAGACTATTTGATAATCTAAGTGAGGAGGCATTTGCTGTTGTAAACACTGATGACAAATTCGGTAATTTTATGCTGGAGAGATGCAAAGCCCAAAAAATAGCTCTAAGCTTTGAACATGATTCGGCATATATCCTTGAGAATACCGCTAATGGTATTTCCATTATTACAGACGGCCAAAAAATTGAGAGCCCACTGCTTGGCAAATTCAATGCTTACAATTTAGGTGAGGCCTACCTAATATGTAAATGTTTGGGCCTGGACCCGAAAGATATTATTAAGGCCTTATCAGTAGCGAAAGGAGCGCCAGGAAGAATGGAGCCTGTAACAGGTTCAGGCGAACAGGGTCCTTTAGTTATTGTCGATTATGCCCATACACCTGATGCCCTGCAAAATGTTCTATCTACACTTTCGGCTGTAAAAGATGCTTCCCAAAAATTAACCGTGGTATTTGGCGCCGGCGGTGACCGGGATTCTGCGAAGCGACCTGAGATGGCTAAGGTATCCGAATTATTCGCCGATAAAGTGATCGTTACGAGCGACAATCCCCGAACAGAAAACCCGGACGTGATCATTGCTGATATCATTGCAGGTTTTGAAAACCTTGATAAAGTGGCGAGTGTGACCAATCGGCGTGATGCTATTGAAAAAGCCATTCAGGAAGCTGATGACAATGAGATCATATTGATAGCCGGTAAGGGACATGAAGATTATCAGGAGATAAACGGTGAACGGCATCATTTTGATGATCGTGAGATCGCATCTGAACTTCTGCAACTTAAGGTTGGGGAGGGTCAATAATGCTGCACGAACTATTCACCTGGCTTGACTCCGTTTACGATGTACCGGGCACCGGTGCTATTGCATTTATCTCTACGAGAACGGCACTTGCTGCCATTACCTCGCTGCTCATTAGCCTTTTCATTGGTAAGAAGATCATTCACTGGCTGAGTAAACTTCAGCTCAAAGAGGTGATCCGTGATGATATTGGACTGGATCATCACCTGGCCAAAGGCTCAACCCCTACCATGGGTGGTGTGATCATCATTCTGGCCATTATCATTCCAACCATACTATGGGCACGCCTTGATAGTATTTACAGCTGGCTCATCGTATTTGTAACACTGACCTTAGGGGCTGTAGGCTTTATTGATGACTATATCAAAGTGGTCAAAAAAGACAAGAGTGGACTGGCCGGTTGGTTCAAGGTCGCCGGACAGGTTTTTGTAGGCCTGATCGTAGGCGCAACCCTTTATTTTCACCCCGAGTTTGAATCCTTCAATTCGCTTTCGACAGTTCCATTTTTGAAGAATGTGAACATAGACTACGCCTATTTCGGTGACACCATGGGCTGGATCATTTATATCACCGTTGCCGTATTCATTATTACGGCAGTCAGTAACGCTACTAATTTGACAGATGGCCTGGATGGACTTGCTGCCGGAACCTCAGCGATCTGTGGGATCGTCTTTGCGATATTCGCCTACGTTTCGGGCCGTGTTGATTTTTCCGGCTTCCTTGACATCATGTACCTTCCAGGTGCCGGTGAGCTAACCATCTTTACCGCCTCACTTATTGGAGCCTGTATCGGGTTCCTTTGGTACAACACGAACCCGGCCTCGGTTTTTATGGGTGATACCGGTTCTCTTGCCCTTGGTGGTGCCTTCGGTGCTCTTGGTCTTATGCTGCACAAGGAACTTTTACTGCCGTTTATTTGCGGGATCTTCTTTTTCGAAACCCTTTCAGTGATCATTCAGACCACCTATTTCAAGTACACAAAACGAAAATACGGGGAAGGTAAACGTGTCTTTTTGATGACCCCAATCCACCATCATTATGAGAAAAAAGGATGGCCT